>ERZ808026.285-NODE-285-length-10886-cov-3.648811_pt1 | contig 10886 bp, 13 predicted proteins | sample MGYA00380182_ERZ808026 | MGnify/ENA primary metagenome ERZ808026 (study PRJEB31490, sample SAMN06133376) | cow dung metagenome | isolation source: H9 | host: cow | place: China: Chengdu | collected 2015-05 ... | reverse complement strand
GTTATCTGCACAGGCAACCATGAAAAATTATCTGGCATATGCATTCTGGGCACTGGCAGTTGGTCTGTTGGTAAGTAATACAATCGGTACACCGGAATGGATTAAACCGGCATTGATCAGTGAATACTACGTTAAAACCGGTTTGGTAGTAATGGGTGCGGAAGTATTGTTCTCCAATATTACAAACTTCGGTATTTACGGTCTGGCAATTGCTTGGTTCGTAACACCGGTTGTTATCATTTTCATGTGGCTGTTCGGTACAAAATTCTTGAAAATGGTATCAAAACCAATGGTTATCGTTATTGCAACAGCAACATCGGTATGTGGTGTATCTGCGGCAATCGCAGCGGCAGCGGCAGCCGGTGCAAAACGTAACGACTTGACTTTTGCAATCGGGTTATCTTTGATGTTTACCGTATTGATGATGGTATTTATGCCAATCGGTATCAAAGCAGTTGGCATGGATCCATTGGTAGGCGGCGCTTGGATCGGCGGTACTGTTGACTCTACAGGTGCTGTAGTACTGGCAGGGGAAGCGCTGGGCGAAGTAGGCGGTCAGGTAGCTGCTCTGGTTAAAATGATTCAGAATATTCTGATTGGTTTCATCGCGCTGGCAATCTCTATTTTCTTTGCTATGAAAGTTGACACCAATGCAGATGGCGGTAAAGTAGGCGCAGACGAAATCTGGCATAGATTCCCTAAATTCATTATTGGTTTCTTTGCAGCTTCCGTACTGTTCTCCTTCGTGATTATGCCAACATTTGGTTCCGAAACTTACAGTGCAATCCTGAAAACATTCAGCAACTTTAAAGGCTGGTGCTTCTGCTTAACCTTTACTGCTATCGGTCTGGAATCCAACTTCAAAGAAATGATGTACTACATGCAGGGTGGTAAACCATTAACACTGTACGTAGTAGGTCAGACTTTCAACCTGGTTCTGACACTGTTAGTAGCTTGGATTATGCTGAGCGGCAACTTCTTCCCAATTCCAGATATCGCTACTGTATAATTTCTAAGATAACAGAAATATATCAGCAAACATTTTAATTCTGAATAGGGAGTGACTTCAAATGCGTGAAGAAACACGTGAAAAGATTGTTACCGTTATGAACCGCTGTGCCATTGTGATCTGCTGTTGCGCGCTGGTGATTGCTATTTATCTGGCATCACAGGATGCAGGTTTAATTGATGGAACATTCGGTCCTGGTGCATATTATTATTCTGATATTCCAGGCTGGGAAAAAATCTTCCTCAGTGAGTCCACTTGGCATTTAGGGTTTGAGAATCCGGTCGCTGCTTACGGTTTCTTTGTCATCTGGGGTCTGGTTAGTTTTAAAGGCTTACTGTGGCTGGATAAAAAGCTGAAATAATCATTTGGCTAACGAGCAACAATATGCTGAAATCAAACATGAGAGCTGCGGGTTTTCCCGCAGCTCTGATTTTATAAAAACATATAAGCGGCAGTCTGTTACATAACATAAATTAAATCAATTCGGATGAAATAGAGTGGGGGATGAAACAATGGAAGCGGTTCTGATTACAGGTGGTATTATGCTTTGCAGTCTGTTATGTGTATTTGCATCGCTGCGAAATAGAGGAGAAGTTCTGGAAAATACAATTCCAATGCTGCTGTGTCAGTTTTACATCATGGTGGCATCGTTATTATACCTGGCAGTTCTGGCAGACGGTGTGATGACAAGAACCCTGGGTATGGTTGCGCTGGTGCTGGGTGCGGCACCGGTTGTGCTGAAAAAATCCAGTTTTCAGGGAGCGCGTTATTGTATTGCGCTGGGTGCTACTTTAATTGCCTGTGCCATGATGCTGTAATTGATAATACGGTTAGGCAGGCTGTACTCTGGTATGGCTGGAAGATGTAATACTCTGGAGGTGCATAATTATGGATTTAAAAACAACCATTATTGCGATGCTTGTCTTGCTGGCTGCAGTTGGTGTTGCGGCAATATGTGCAGCAGTGTTTTTTGGAAAGCGGTATCAGGATGGCGGTACAAAAAATCAGAAATATATCTGCGTCTGCTGCAGTGTTGCGGGGTTTGTATGTATTGTAACAGCGGTACAGATTTTTCTGATGTTCCGGAATGTATTAATCAATGTATAGCTGTTTTAGAAATGACAATGAGATGATATAAAATAAAAGGTTCTGAATCTTAAGATTCAGAACCTTTTATTTTATTACTTAACGCAGAATCAGAATGCTTCCGTAAATCAGCATAATTGTGTACACGATATTTTTTAAACGCTGCGGGTTCATATGATTTAAAAGCTTGCTTCCCAGATAAATACCAGGCGGGATGGCAAGAAGCCCGATTGCGGAATATTGAACGGCTGTCGGCGTGATTAAACCGTTGATATAGCGCATGTAAAGCAGAAAAATTTCGGTAACAGCAAACCAGGCCTGGACACTGGCGGTATAACGACGAACATCTTTGCTGACAGTTAAAAGATACAGTACAATCGGTGGGCCTCCTACGCAGAACAGACTCTCGAGTGTACCGCTTAAAGCGCCGGCAATAAAACCGTTTCGTTTTGTCGGCTGCATTTTGATTTTTTTCTGAAAAAAGATAAAGTAGAGGCTTAAACAAATCAGTACAGCACCCAGAATTTTTTTTATAAAACCGTCATCTACAATGCTAAGAGCTCGCACTGCAAAAAAACTGGCGATAAAATAACTGATAAAGGTTGGCACAATCCATTTCCATACAATATCATGGCGCATACGGATTGCATTGATAGCTGTGAAGGCCAGCGTGAGCACTGTTACGCATACGGTGGCGCAGGAATAGGTTGGCATCAGTAACGGAAATACCATAATGGTGATTATCCCGAAACCAAAGCTGGTGGATGTGTGAATCGCTGTGGCAATAAAGGTAACCAGTAGCAGGATAATAATAGACATGGAAAAACTCCTTTTTGAAATCTGGAATACAATGACTGAAACAGAATGGCTCTTGTATCTAAAATGTTTAAGTGCTATACTGACAGGGTATGTATAAGGCAGAATCATTCTTCGTGAATGATGGTAAGATGTATTAGCATACGCATTGTTGTACCGTATCTGCTGCTGCAGCATACGAAATAAAGGGGGAATCTGATATGCGTATTGATCAGCTGGCTGCTCTGGTAGAGGTTGCCAAGTCCGGCTCGATTAACTCTGCCTCTAAAAAACTGCATGTAACGCAGCAAAGTTTAAATAAATCATTAAAAAGCCTGGAAAATGAAATGAACTGCCATCTGCTTGACCGTACTAAAAAAGGGATTCGGCTGACAGCTGATGGTGAAAAAGTGCTGAGTGCGGCACAGGATGTTATCAGTCGTCTTGCGAAACTGGAGCGGGAACTGACCGCTAAACAGAATATGGACAACACACTGCGAGGAAATCTGAATGTAAACCTGTCGCCAATGCTGAATATTTCAGTGCTGCCAGTGGCTTTTAAGGATTTTATCTCGCATTATCCGGAAGTAAACCTGTTTACAGCGGAACGGTATCGTGACCATATTATCGAACGTTGTGTAGAACATCAGGAACTGGGCATGATTTGTGTATCGCCGTTGATTACAGAATTTTTTGACAATGTTCCGGATGAAGTAGAACTGATTCCATTAAAACAGTATCCAATTTATATTGCTGTTTCGGCGGGGCATCCGCTGGCGGATCATAAATCGCTTTCTATCAGCACAATCGGTCATTATCCGTTTGTTGTATATGAAATTGGTGGTACTGGCGGGATTCATACTTTCCAGAAACTTGGTCATACCAAAGTAGCACTGTCTACCAACAACTATAAGCTGTGTGAGGAAATGCTTCGCAACGATACCGCAATTATGTATAGTTTTCCACCATATCTGGAACGTAACGTATTTCCATCGCTGGTGCATATACCAGTAAAAGACAAGCAGGCGATTTTTACAATTTATGCAGCGGTGAATAAGAATATCGACAAAAACCAGCTGGCGCTGGCACGTAAATTTATTCATGTATTCAGTGAGTATCTGTAAGATTCCCTGATATCTCTTGCTTCTGCTGGTTGCAACTGAGATGCGGGATTACGCAAAAAGACAGTAGGATTATAGCATAGCCGAATGAATTGTGCAATGTTAAAAAAACGACCGAAATAAAGCGATTTTTTCGGTCGTTTTTATTTTTTGCTCAATAGATGAACCGGGAAAAAAAGCTGTGAGCGTAAAAGTTGAAAATAAAGTACTGTTACAACTAGAAGTGGCAAGGAATAAATTGCAAAACACTTGCTCAGAGGCTATACTTAAAATATAATAAATTTATAAATGTGAAGAGGGCAAGCACGGTTCTTTTACTGTGATAATATTGCTTTGCAGGATATGGGTTATCGGCGATTGATGGTGTATTAGCGGCCATGATTCTGGTAAAATGTGAGTGTAACAGTTATATTAAAACAAGGAGAGACGTGGTGGCTTTTTTGCGTTTATTTACGAAAAACCGCTGAAAAACAGTATGCGTCTGCAGACTGTCTGAGGTCGGTGCTCGTAATCAGGTGTAACCATCCAAACCTGTTTTTGAAAGATGGTTCTGAATATAGAGTCTGTTTGAATAAAACAGGAGAGGATATGCCTATATTTTTATTATAATTTTTTTGACTGTGTAGGAGGTGAACTATGAAAGCGTTAGGTTTAATTGAACTTTTAGGTTATTGTCCAACAGTTGTAGCTCTGGATACCGCATTAAAAACATCTGACGTATCGTTCGAGCAGGTTCACAAAATCGACAAAGGGATTGTTTCCTTATCGATTACTGGTGACGTTGCTGCGGTACAGGCGGCGGTTGATGCAGCGGCTGCAGCGGCAAGTCAGGTTGGGGAAGTACTGTACACACATGTAATTGCCCGCCCACATGACGAAGTGGACTGCACACTGGTTGTTCCAAAAAAAAAAGTAAAAGTTGAGGCACCGCAGACTCCAGCAGAACCGTCTGAAAATGACGGCGAAGCCGGCGAAGAGGAGCCGAAAGCAGAATCCGACGAAGAAGATCCTGCCGGGGATGTTGAAGAAGCGGATGAAGAACAGAACGCTGAACTGAAAACTCAGGCAGAAGCTCTCACTCCGGAAGTGCTGAACGCCATGACTGTTAAAGAATTACGCAGCGTGGCTCGTGATTTAAATATCACCAACATGACACGGAAAGAAATCAGATTTGGCAAAAAAGAAGATTTAGTTACTTCTATCTGCAAATTCTTGGAACAGAAATAACAGAACGATGTAGAAGTAATAGCTTCAATTTTGTAAATACTTAGAACAGGAGTGTTTAATTATGCAACTTTTTGACAAAGACCTGCTGTCCGTACAGGAAGTACGTGACTTAATGGCTGCAGCAAAAGCAGCTCAGGCTGAACTGGCTGAAAAATCCCAGGAAGAAGTAGACAAAATCGTAAAATCCATCGCTGATGCTGGTGTTCGTAACGCTGCTCGCTTAGCTGTAATGGCTAACGAAGATACCGGTTTCGGTATCGTAGCAGACAAAGTAGTGAAAAACGTATTCGGTAGCTACAATGTTTGGCAGGCTATTAAAGATATGAAAACAATCGGCGTAATCAACAGAGACGAAGAAAAAGGTCTGATTACAATTGCATCCCCAATGGGCGTTGTTGCTGGTGTAATTCCATCCACCAACCCAACCTCCACAACTCTGTTCAAAGCAGAAGTAGCTATCAAAGCAGGTAACGCAATCGTATTCTCCCCACATCCATCTGCTCTGCGCTGCATCCAGGAAACAGTAAAAGTTATCCGTCAGGCAATTTCCGAAGTTGGCGGCAACCCAGATCTGGTTTCCTGCATCAGCATCCCAACCAGACAGGCTACCGAAACTCTGATGCAGCATCCTGATACTGCTATGATTCTGGCTACTGGCGGTTCTGCAATGGTACGTGCAGCTTACTCCTCCGGTAACCCAGCTATCGGTGTAGGCCCTGGTAACGGTCCTGCATTCATCGATAAGAGCGCTGACCTGGCACTGGCTGTTAAACGTATTCTGGACTCCAAAACATTTGACAACGGTACCATTTGTGCTTCCGAACAGTCCATCATCTGTGAAGAAGACTACGCTCCAGCAGTTCGTGCTGAATTCGAAAAACAGGGCGCTTACTTCCTGAACGACGAAGAAAGTGCTAAACTGAGCAAATTCATTCTGCGTGCAAACGGCACCATGAACCCTCAGATCGTAGGTAAAAGCGTACAGACCATCGCTAACCTGGCTGGCCTGAAAGTTCCAGCTGGCGCTCGCGTACTGGTTGCAAAAGAAGACGGCGTTGGCCGCGGTCACACCTACTCCAACGAAAAACTGGCTCCAATCCTGGGCTTCTACACAGGCAAAGACTACAAAGAAATCTGTGACATCGTTTGCACAATTCTGCGTTACGAAGGTAAAGGTCACACATTTGCAATGCACACCAACAACCAGGATATGGTTGAATACTTTGCAAAACGCGTTCCTGTATCCCGTCTGTGCGTAAATACACCAAGTGCTCTGGGCGGTATCGGTGGTACAACCGGTCTGTTACCATCCTTAACACTGGGCTGCGGTGCAATCGGCGGTTCTGCAACATCTGAAAACGTTGGTCCTCTGGACTTAGTAAACCTGCGTTATGTTGCAATCGGTATGCTGGAAATCGAAGATATCCGTGCTTCCCTGCCAGACTGCTCCAGCGGTATCTGCGTAATGAAAAATGCTGACGCTGCTCCAGCACCAGCTGCTGCTCCAGCTGCAAGCTTAAACGAAGATCAGATGGATATTCTGGTTCGTAAAATTATCGAAAAATTACAGAACGCGTAAGAGTTTGCTGTAAACGATAAATGATTGAAATTTAAAAATTGATATTCAGATCACAGATTTGAATCATTTTTAGGAGGATTATTATTATGGCTACAATGCAGGCTTTAGGTATGATCGAAACAAAAGGTGTTGTTGCTGCAATCGAAGCAGCTGACGCTATGGTAAAAGCTGCTAACGTTACTCTGATCGGTAAAGAACACATCGGCGCTGGTCTGGTAGACGTTATGGTACGCGGTGATGTTGGCGCAGTTAAAGCTGCTGTTGACGCTGGCGCTGCTGCTGCTGAACGTGTTGGTGAACTGGTATTCGTTCACGTAATCCCACGTCCACACGACGAAGTAGAAGAAATTCTGCCAACTCTGGGCTAATTGCATAACCAGAATTGCACACAAACGATTTTAAAAGATTCTAAAAGGAGTGTATATCAATGGCTGTAATGCAGGCTTTAGGTATGGTAGAAACAAAAGGTTTAGTACCTTCTATCGAAGCTGCCGATGCAATGGTAAAAGCTGCTAACGTAACTCTGATCGGTAAAGTTCAGGTTGGTGGCGGTTTAATCTGCACAATGGTACGCGGTGATGTTGGCGCAGTTAAAGCATCCGTAGATGCTGGTGCTGCTGCTGCAGAAAGAATTGGCGGTTTACTGGCTGTTCATGTAATCCCAAGACCACATGAAGAAGTAGAATCCATCCTGCCTAAATTAAAATAAGACCTATTTTAATTGGATAAGGGGGGTGTAGCGTTTGAAGGTAATTACGGAAGCAAAAGTGAGAGCGGAAATACCGCGCAGCGAACAGCCTGAGTTCTACGTGGTAGAGCCTGGGTATATCCTCTCTCCGGCCGCGCGTGAATATCTGATGGGACGCCAAATTAAAATTACGAACGGAACTGTTGCCGGTGAAGCGCCGGAATCCGTCAGTACAGCAGAAGTTCCCCCTATGCCTTCTGCTGCTGCACCAGTGAAGGCGGACGGTGCCCGCTATGTGGATTACAATACAGGTGCATGTTACTTTGAAAAACCAGTACACATGACCGTTTTGTACGGGGATATGCTGGTTAGCAAAGATCATCCGCAGATTTTATTCCGCGGAAAAACAGAAAGTCTGCAGTCGCAGATTATTCTGACACAGGCTGTAATTGCAGAGCGAGGCGGAAGCCAGAAACTGCTTGACGACTTAAATAATCTTTTAACAATTCTTCGGAATATTCTTCGGAGTCATGTACTGAATCAGCCGCTGGTGGTGGATCAGATTATCGGTTTCAGCCGGACAGAGGTGCAGGAACGGGCGAACAACCCGATGCAGTTCTATCCGGTAGAAGAAGCCGGTGTTCCAGAGTACACCAGAGGGTTGGAATATGCGCAGCTGAATCAGCTGTACACCCAGATGCGTGAGGTGGAAACAGCTGCGATTACAGCGCTCCATGAAGGAAACCGATACACAAGAACAGACATCCTGGAAGTACTGAACAGTCTGTCCAGTGCTTTACGGGTAATGATGTTTATGCATTTGGCAGGTGAATATAAATGAGCGAAACAAGCATGATCGATCAGGTTGTAAATGCTGTAGTTGATACCATCAGCAAAGAATACGTACAGGTTGAAGTTTCGGCACGTCACGTGCATCTGAGCCAGAAAGACTTAGAAACCTTATTTGGCGCTGGTGCTACTCTGACACCAAAACGTGAACTGTCCCAGCCGGGCCAGTATCTGTCCGAACAGCGTGTTACCCTGGTTGGGCCAAAAGGCAGAAAAGAAAACGTTTCTGTACTGGGTCCAGTGCGTAAAGCAACACAGGTGGAATTGTCCAAGAGTGATGCCAGAGGTTTAGGGGTGAAAGCTCCATTGCGGGAATCCGGCGATGTAGCTGGCTCCGGTTCTATCACACTGGAAGGCCCAAAAGGCAGCGTAACAATTCCAGAAGGCACAATCGTGGCTCACTGCCACATTCACATGACAACAGCCGATGCACGCAGAATGGGACTGTCTGACAGTCAGCATGTAAGCGTTGAAATCGGGGGCGAACGCCCAGTTGTATTTAAAGATGTAATTGTTCGTGTAAACGACAACTTCCGTTGCCGTATGCACATCGATACTGACGAAGGCAATGCAACAGAATTAGGTGCTATGCCTCTGGGCCGCATCATTAAATAAGCTTCCAGTAAAGGAGTTTTCTAAAATGATGGACTTAGAGCGTGTAAATGCCTATATGGAACGTGTAGTGCAGTCAGAAACGGAAACATTTAAACCGGTAAGCGACAAGCTGAAGGTTGGACTGGATCTGGGGACCGCCTACATTGTTCTGGTTGTACTTGACGAGGAAGATAACCCGATTGCCTGTGAAAAACAGGCAGCCAGTGTACTGAAAGACGGGGTAGTGGTTGACTATGTTGGCGCACTGCAGATTGTACGCACACTGAAGGAAAAGCTGGAAGCGAGAATCGGTACTGAATTGCAGTATTGTGCAATCGCGATGCCGGCTGGTACTGAAGACAGCGTAAAGACTCATCAGTACATTGCTGAAGGGGCAGGCCTGGAAGTAACCAACATTCTTGATGAACCAAGCGCAGCTAATGCAATCTATCAGATTGAAGACGGTGTGGTTGTGGATATCGGTGGCGGTACAACAGGGCTGGCAATTCTGAAAAACGGTAAAGTTGTTCAGATTGAGGATGAGCCGACTGGCGGGACCCATTTGTCTCTGGTTCTGTCTGGAAACTACAAAATTTCCTTTGCAGAAGCAGAAGAAATCAAACAGAACTACAAACGGCATAAAGAAATTTTCCCGGTTGTAAAACCTGTTATTGAAAAAATGGCATCGATTGTAAACCGTTATGTTAAAAAAGACGAAGTCGATACCCTGTATTTATGCGGCGGTACCTGTTGTTTAACCGGTATTGAGAAAGTTTTTGAAAAAGAAACCGGCATCAAAACCATTAAACCGGCAAATCCGTTTCTGGTAACACCGACTGGTATTGCAATGAACTGCAGACTGGACGGGACCGTTTTATAACTGATTGAATGATGGAATGGAAAGAAGGGGATCCCTTGGACTTCGATGCGTTGGTAGACGAACTTGCAAATCGTGTGCTTGCAGCACTGGCGAAGCAGGAAGCTGTGCAGAATCCGGCAGCAGCCTGCAGTACCACCGGTTTTTGTACTGCAGATGCACCAGAGTCTCAGAAACCGATTTTAATCGGCCTGACTCAGGATAGCTCGCTGCCACCTTGCCGTTTTACTCTGCTGGAAAGCGCTAGAGTAAAAGAGAAATATCGCATCAAATGTGCGCAGAAATGCGGCTATGATGTGGATGTTGCCAGCTGCGAAGCCGTGGTGCTCCATGATTTAACCAATGAATCTCTGGCGAAAATCGCCAGCGGGATTTGTGACACACCTTATACAAAAATTGTGTCGCAGGCCCTGTTATTAGGAAAACCGGTTTATCTGATGCAGGATCAGATTGAACTGTACGATTACCGCAAAACCGCTGCGAAACCATATTATAAAATGTTTCGTGCACAGCTGGGGCTGCTGGAAGAGTCCGGTTTAATGATTACCTGTCCAGATAAAGCGGAAGATGTTCTGGTGAACGGTGGTGCCTGTGCGGCATCCTGTTCTTCTGCACCAGCTCCTGCGGCTCAGGAAACTACTGTGAAACTGGAGAACCATCTGGTTAGCGAACGCAGTGTTGCCGATGCCCATCAGGCTGGCGCAACCCGGATTGTTGTTGGTGCAAAAGCCATTGTAACTGATTTAGCCAAGGACTATGCGCAGAAATTCAGTGTAGAACTGGTTCGAGAATAATCGCGCACTAAGAGGAGGAATTTCAGTGCAAATTGCAAAAGTAATCGGCAATATCTGGGCGACCAGAAAAGAAACATCGCTTACCGGTCTGAAACTGCTGATTGTTCAGCCAATTAATATTCTGGACAATGACAAACCAATCGGGGAACCTGTGGTAGCGGCCGATATTATCGGTGCCGGTACTGGTGAAACTGTTATTATCGCGGTAGGAAGTACCGCGCGAGTAGCAGCAGGCTCTATGGATACTGCAGTGGATGCGACTGTTGT
>ERZ808026.284-NODE-284-length-10901-cov-4.216741_pt1 | contig 10901 bp, 8 predicted proteins | sample MGYA00380182_ERZ808026 | MGnify/ENA primary metagenome ERZ808026 (study PRJEB31490, sample SAMN06133376) | cow dung metagenome | isolation source: H9 | host: cow | place: China: Chengdu | collected 2015-05 ... | reverse complement strand
TCCAGGAAAGTTTCTACCCATTCATCGTTCACTTTTACTTCAAATTTATCGCCAAATTTAAGAGTCTTTAATATTCTGTTGGATTCTTCGTGTCCAATTACAAAGTTTCCGTTTGATTCGTCAAATTCAAGAGTTCCTTCTGTGATTTCTTCTGACATATTTTATTCCTTTCTAAAATGCTTTTTTTAAAGTAATAAAAAAAAGAAATATGGTCAATTTATAAATGAAAAATTGATTTAACTAAAAAAAAGCATATAATTTATTTAGTTGAAAATTAATTATAGTTTTATGGGGGATATATGAAATTAACTTTAAGAAAGATTCTAACAGTTCTTCCAGTTGCACTTCTTGCTATTTTATTTACTGGTGTAATGATTTCCTGTTCCAATGATTCTGGTAGTGATAACGGTCTTGCATTGCTTTTAGGTGGAAATAAACAGACATCTCCAAATAAAGAAAAGCCAGCTGAAGAAGTTACAGAACCTGTTTTTAATACAAGAACAGAAGCTCTTGATTTTATTTTTGGAACAGACAAGCTGGCAAGTACAAAAATTACAATTACTCGCGGGCAGTGGAATAAACTGCTTGAATATTATGATATTAATCCCTCTAACGAAGAATGTGTTCATGCAGAATACCGCTTTGAAAAGGATGGTAAAGTCTGGACAATGAAGGATGTGGGCTTCAGAATTCGAGGAAATACAAGCCGTACACGCCCTCAGGATGAAGAGTCTAAAAAATATGTTCAGGCGCATTTTAAGGTTGATTTTGAAGAATGGCCTGTTATTGTTGATGGCGTGGAAACAGACCCAGATAGAAAGCTTGAAAACTGTATGAAAGGCGTTATTTTAAAGCGCTTTAAGGATGATTTTACATACAGCCGTGAAATTTTTGGCTATAACTATTTCCGTGATTGTGGAGTTTGGACTGCTCCCCGTGCAGGTTACACACACCTTTTACTTGATATTGTAGAAGAAGACGGTTCCATTGAAAAAGTTGATTACGGTGTTTATGCAATGATTGAAAACATTGATAAGCAGTTCCTTAAAGAGCGAACTTCGGAAGAAAAGGGAGGAGATTTTAACGGTAATAAAGGAAATCTCTGGAAATGTACATGGAAAAATGGAAATGGACCAAACTTTAGAAATGATTATGAAGATTATTACTTTGGTGTTGAAGAAATTAAACTTGATCCATCTGAACCAAGTTTTGAGTACAATTATGATCTTAAGACAAATAAAGATAAGCTTTCTAAAGCAAAAACAGAAATCAAAGGGTGGATTAATGAATTAAATTCTTTGAATGATTCTGATTCCAGCGCAATAAAAGCCTGGTATGAAGAAAAAATGGATGTTGATTTGTTCCTTAAAACTTATGCCGTAAATGTAATTCTTGGCATGTGGGATGATTACTGGATTAACAACAACAACTATTACTTCTATTTTGATAAAGACGGAAAAGCATATTTTATTCCTTATGACTATGACAATATTCTTGGTACAAACGGTTGTTCAACAGATGCTGCTAAAAAGAATCCTCTTGAATGGGGAAATTTGAATGACGGGAACCATCCTTTAATCCAGAAGATTATGAAGGTGCCAGAATTTGTAAATAAATATAAAGAATACCTTATTCAGTTCTCTAATGCAGAAAGCGGATTTGATTATACAAAAGCTTCTGAAAAAATCAGAACATGGCAGAACATGATAAAGGATTATATTGGTGCTACTGCATATACAGATGGTGTATGTAAACTTGCATGGGAAAACACAAAAGGTTCTTTTGAAGATGTTGTGGCAGGCTGGAGCGACCCTTATGTGCCATATAAATTGCTTTCTGGTGATGATGAATCAAACTACTTTAAAGTTCGTCAAAAGTGCATTAAAAATAGTCTTAAAACTAGTAATGTAACATTCAATTTTAATGGTGGTGAGTGTACAGAGCATCCTGGGGATTATGTTGTAGTTGGCGTAGAAAATGTCACTAACCTTGAAAACCTAATTCAGGTTAAAAAAGACGGTTATAGATTCTGTGGATGGACAAAAACATTAGATGGTACTGATTATGTTAAGACTGTTTCAGAAGATACAGAATTGTATGCCAGCTGGGTTGAAGAAAATATTATTCCTTATGTATATATTCCTGCTTCTAAAAAATACAAAATTATTTTCCGCCCAGAACATTTTGGTTTTAACAAAGAAACATACGACGGAAGCATAAAATTTGTTTGTGACGGTACGGGTTGGGAAACAAATCCTTTAGAAATGACAAAAGATGAAGAAACTGGATGGTATTATGTTGAAGTTACTAATCTTGGTGGATGGAACGGCTTTAAGTTTTATAATGATGGTAACTGGTATGGATATGAAGTATTCAACCAGAAACAGCTTCCTGAGCTTTTTGCAGAGCACGTAGAAAACTACAATTTTATTATTCCTGAACTGAAATAATGAAAATTCGGAAATAACTTGTTTTTAAAAACACGCCGCGCCGGGATGTGGAAGGGCCGCACTCTGGTGCGGCGTGTTTTTTTTGCAGGCTGAAAGGCTGTAAAAAAAATACCGACCGTGAGGGTAGCCTGTAGCAGCCCGTTTGCAAAAAGAATTTGCGCCCAAAAAAAATCTAAATTCATAGTTTATTGTAGATTCTGAAAAAAAACGGTAAAATCTAGAATTATGATTAAAATCTTGAATGCAAATGAAGTTGAGCCGGACTGGTTCACTGGTCGTAATTTTACTGATGCTAATGAAGTAGTTCAGGAAGTTATAAAGGATGTGATTGAAAATGGAGACGCTGCCCTTAAAAAATATGGTGAAAAGTTTGATGTAAGTGCTCCTGCAAGTTTTTTGATTGCGGAAAGCGATTTGAAGGTTGCTGCTGAAAAGCTTAAAAAGAATCATCCGGAAACTTACGATGCTGTTTGCTATTCACATGAGCTGGCGTTTAAGTTTGCAAGCCGCCAGAAAGATTCTTTTGACGATTTTGAAATGGAAATCGCGCCCGGCATGTTTACGGGGCAGAAAACTATTCCTGTGGAAAGGGCTGGTGTTTACGTTCCTGCAGGCCGTTTTCCGCTTGTTTCTACTGTTGTAATGACTGTTACTCCTGCGGCAGCTGCTGGAGTTGATGAAATTGTAATGTGTACGCCTCCTCGTGTTCATCCTGATGACAAGGCTAAGGCGGAAGCGGCCGGTCTGGGAGTTCCAGGAAAGCCTTTTGCTGGCGGAAAACCTTATGCTGACGAAGGAATTATGGCTGCAGCATATATCTGTGGTTGTAAAAAGGTTTATGCCTGCGGCGGTTCTCAGGCAATTGCAGGAATGGCTTATGGTACGGAATCTATTCCCCAGGTTGATGTAATTGTTGGCCCTGGCAATAAATTTGTTGCAGCCTGTAAAAAAGCTGTTTACGGCAAGGTCGGAATCGACATGGTAGCCGGTCCTACAGAAGTTTTCATTATTGCCGATTCTTCTGCTGACCCTGCGTGGGTTGCAGCGGATTTGCTTGCTCAGGCAGAACATGACGTTGTGGCTCAGCCTGTAATGGTTACAACTGACCGCGGTTTTGCGGAAAGGGTTAGCGCAGAAATTGAAAAGCAGCTTGAAACTCTGGCAACTGCGGCAACAGCCCGGGTTTCTATTGACAATCTTGGCAGAATCATCATTGTGGATTCTGTTGAGCAGGCCTGCGAATTTGCAAACCGAAAAGCGCCTGAACATCTGGAGCTTGCCATGGAAGAAGGAGAGGCTCGTGCAAGGGCAGAAAAGCTTTGCCGCAATTACGGTTCTCTTTTTATTGGCCATTACAGCGCAGAAGTTTTTGGTGATTACGCTGCTGGTTTGAACCACACTTTGCCAACAAGCGGTGCGGCTCATTATTCTGGCGGTTTAAGCGTTCGTGTTTTCCTTAAGACGGTTACAACTTTGCGCGCTGTTAAAGGAAGCGAAGGAATGAAAAAATCCGCTGCTGCTGCCGGGGCTCTTGGCGACGCAGAAGGTCTTGCGGCTCATGCGGCTGCGGCAAGAATAAGATTGTAGAACAATCACTGAGGGGGCTGTCCCAAAAGTAATGAGCGCTACACTAAATGTGGTGGTTTCGATAAACTCAACCACCGTAATGCAAATACCTGAAGGAAGCCAGAAAATGGCAAAAACATTCGCGGCCTGGAATGAAAGTTTCCATACCGAGCCGCGAATGTAGCGACGCTAGCTGGCGGTTTTGCCGGTCTTTGTCTGACAGGTAGTATTTTCATTATTTACTAGATAAAAAAAGGAATAATATATGCGTATTACAAAATTAGGTGAAGAAATATTAAGACAGGTTGCAGAACCTTTTGAAATGGAAGAAATCAATGACGAGCTTAGAGCGTTCATTGAAGAAATGTTCGACACAATGATTGAAGCTGAGGGCGTTGGACTTGCAGGACCACAGGCTGGAATCAGCAAAAGAATTTTTGTTGTGATTTCTGATGATGATGTACGCCGCGTTTTTATCAATCCCCAGATTATCAGTACAAGCGCAGAACTTTGCGATTACGAGGAAGGCTGTCTTAGCATTCCTGGCGTTTACGAAAATATTCAGCGACCTGCAAAGGTTACTGTTCAGGCATTTAACGAAAAAGGCAAACCATTTACTCTTGAAGCAGAAGGTTTGCTGGCCCGCATAATTCAGCATGAAAACGATCATCTTGACGGCCACGTTTTTATTGACCGGGGCGACGCTGATTTTGCAAAGCAGACAGAAGAACAGTTCAAGCGCCGTGCCGAACGGGCAGAAAAAAAGCGTCTTGAAAGAGAAGCAAAAGAAAAACGCATTGCAGCAAAAATTGCTGCTAAAGAAGCAAAGAAAAATAAATAATTCAGGAGGGCGCCTGCCCTACGTTCGACACCTTTCGGTGTCTCTCTACCCCTCTAGCGGGGAGAGCCCCGCAACGCCCCCGGAGGTTTTCCATGATTAAAGTTTTATATGCCGGAAGTCCGGATGCATCTGCTGTTACATTGAAATTGCTTTCAGAAAAAGCAGCCGCAAATGGCTATGAAATTGCAGGTGTTCTTACAAATGCGCCTACAGCAAAAGGCCGTCACAAAGAGCTGGTTCCTACTCCTGTAGGTATTGCCGCCCGTGAACTTGGTATTCCTGTTTTTGAACCTGAACATCTTGATACTCCTGCCAGGGAGGCTGCAGCAGAAATAAATGCAGACATTCTGGTTGTTTTTGCATACGGTCATATTTTTGGTCCTAAATTCATGGGACTTTTTAGATTTGGCGGAATAAATCTGCATCCTTCTGCATTACCTGTTTACCGCGGTTGTACTCCTGTAAATGCAGCTATTCTGAATGGCGATAAGGAAACTGCATTTACCATTCAGAAAGTGAGCGCAAAAATGGACGAAGGAAACATTCTTGCTCAGCAGAAGGTTGTTCTGAATGGAACAGAAACTGCCGGCTCTTTATTAAATGATGCCGCTGTGCAGGGAGCGGAGCTTATTGCTGGGCTGCTGGCGGAAATTTCTGCAAACAATGACATTGCCGATGGAACTCCACAAAGGGGAGAAGCGTCTTACACAGGAATAATTTCAAAGCAGGATGCAAAAATCAACTGGTCTGATTCTGCAGAAAAAATTGACCGCACTGTCCGCGGATATTTTCCTGAACCTAATGCGTGGACTTTGGAAAACGATTTGCCATTAAAAATCATGTCTGGTTTGCCGGTTTCTGATGACGAAGGAGCAGCCCTTGGCGGCAATGTTGATGCTGCGCCTGGAACAGTCTGCGCTTTTTCTAAGGCAAAAGGAATTCTTGTCCGCTGCGGCTCTGGATTTTATGCAGTTACAAAACTTCAGCGTCAGGGTAAAAATGCAATGGACTACAAATCCTTTATGAATGGCGCAAAAAACTTTATCGGCACTGTCCTATAATTGTAAATAATAGTTCAAAATGCTATTATCTTTGTTATGGATAAGAACGGAATTGTAGAAAAAATCAAAAATAGTGGAAAAAAATTAAAGGATTTTAGACCAGAACGTGCAGGTCTTACTTCGTATTTTGAATCTCTTCAGGCAAACGGCAAGACATTAGTGGCAACTGTTATAGCTGCTGTTTTTGTAATGCTGTTTTTTGCATGTGTAATCTTTTTCCTTCATGTAAAGGGACCGGAAGAAGTAATGGTTCCAGAAGTTCGAGGAAAAGAACTTACAGAAGCGCTGCTTGAAATGCAGAAAAAAGAGCTTTATCCAAAAATCACATTGCGTTATTCAGAAGTTCCTGGTGATAAGGGAACAATTCTTGATCAGAATCCTTCTGCCGGTTCAATTGTAAAAGGTTACAGCCGCGTTTCTCTTGTTGTAAGCCGTGGTGTTATTGTTGATAAAGTTGGCGGTTATGTTGGTCAGAATTTTGATGAGCTGAAAATGAATCTTCAGACTCTTTTTGCAGGTACTGCAAATCCTTTGATTGTGCTTGATGAACCAATGTACAAACCTGATGTATCTGCAGCCGGCACAATCCTTGAGCAGGATCCTCCAGAAGGAACTGACATTTCGGAACCTGTTAAACTTTCTCTTGTAGTAAGCCGCGGTCCTTCCTTTGAAAATACGCGAGTTCCTAGACTTACAGGTCTTTCTATTAATGATATGCTTCAGACTGTTGCAAGAAGCCGCATTATATTTGAGTTTACTTCCCGGCCAATGGCAGGAAAGGAAAAGCCTGGTACAGTTGTTTCTCAGCAGCAGTTTGAAAGCGAATTTATTCCAAATTATTCACGTATGGGTGTAGAGATGGCATTCCCTAATGGCGAATACGAAGATAACATTTATGGAATTTTCTCTACGGAAATTACTGAATATCCTTATCCTGTTCCAATGCGTCTTGATGCAACATCTGCAGATGGAAATACATATACATTGGTTAATTTTATGCATACAGGATTAAGTATTTCACTGCCTTATGCAGTTCCAAAAGAAACAACCCTAACTCTTTATGTAGTTGATAAAGAACAGAAAAAAATAATAGTTCACTAAAGCGGATGACAGGAAAATAAAATGGTAAAGCCTAAAATATGTCTTACACTTACTGGGAAAACACTTCAGGAAGATGCTGATTTTGTAAAGAAATATTCAAAGCATATTGATATTGTTGAATTGCGAGTGGATCATCTTAGTGAAGATGAACAGTTAAATGTGCGTAAATTTCCTTCTATGATAAACATTCCTTGTATTCTTACAATCAGACGTGTTGAAGATGGCGGTTTGTATAATAGCGGCGAATTTTCAAGAACAGCGCTTTTTGGACGAGCACTGGCATTTGCTGATCAAAATCCTTCTAAGAATTTTGCTTACGTTGATTTTGAAGAAGATTTTCATGTTCCTGGTTTACTTGATAGCGCTCAGGCATTTGGTGTAAAGATTATTCGTTCTTGCCATAAATTCGACGGTCCTGTAACAAATATTCGCCAGAAATGTCTTCAGATGAGAAGAACTCCATTTGAAATTCCAAAAATAGCTTTTATGCCTAATAATTTAAGTGATGTTACAAGACTTTTTCGCGAGGCTGGTTCCTGCAATGATTTTGATCACATTTTTATTGCAATGGGAAACCTTGGTTTGCCTAGCCGAATTTTGTCTTATAAACTGGGCTCCTTTGTTACATATACTTCTCCTTTAGAAACTAAAGGAAATACACAGGAAATTGGTCATCTTGATCCTATTACTCTTTGTGATATGTATAATTTTCATAATCTTGATGAAAATACCCGCATTTTTGGTGTAACAGGTTTTCCTCTTAAAGTTACATCCAGTCCGCTTATTCATAATGAAGGATATCGTGAGCATAATTTAAACAATGTTTTTATTCCTTTATGTTCTTCTTCAATGGCAGAAAGTATAGATTTTGCAAATGAGATTGGAATGAAAGGAATGGCTGTTACTGTCCCTTATAAACATGATGCAATGGAACTGGCTGATGAAATTGGTTCTGAAGTTGGCGAAATTGGTGCCTGTAACACGCTGTTAAAGGATTTCAGTCAGTGGGTTGGGCATAATACTGATGCCGGAGGCTTTCAGGAAGCTCTTTCCGAATTTATTGGAGAAAAAAAGTTACGCCGCAGAAAGGTTGCGATTATAGGAGCTGGTGGAGCTGCAAAAGCAATTGCATATACAATAAAGGAAATGGGCGGAAAGGCTTGCATTTTCAACCGAACGGAAAGTCATGCAAAGTCTTTGGCAGAACAGTTTGGATTTGAATATGCAAAGCTTCATCCTGAAAATCTTTCTATACTGGAAAAATACGCAGATATTATAATTCAGACTACTAATGTTGGAATGAATTCTGAAGAAGAACCAAACAAAGAGAATAATCCTATCTGGTTCTACAATTTTAAAGGAAATGAATATCTTTATGACATTGTTTACGATCCTCAGATAACACCGGTTATGAAGGTTGCAAAACAGGCAGGATGCAAGGTTTGTAACGGTTATACAATGCTTAAATATCAGGGTTACAGACAGTTTAAATATTTTACAGGAGTAGATTACGATGGCGAACTTAAATCAGAGTGAACAGAAGATTCTTGCGGCTAGAACAGCAGTAGAAACCCTGGTTCAAAAAGGATTGATTTTCAGCGGGATGAAGATTGGATTGGGAACTGGGTCTACAGCTTTGCCTGCTGTAAAACGTCTTTCTGAATATATTGCAGATGGCACATTAAAGGATGTAAAGGCTGTTGTTACAAGCTTTCAGACAGAAAATGCCTGTGCAGACTGGGGTGTTCCTGTTTATTCTTTTAAAGACCGCATTATTAACGGCGAACTTGATCTTGCAATTGATGGCGCAGATGAAATTGACAATGCAAATAATTGTATTAAAGGCGGTGGTGCTGCATTGCTCCGGGAAAAAATTGTTGCATACAATGCAAAAAAATTTGTAATTGTTGCAGATTCTTCAAAAGCTGTTGATTCTTTAGGCACAAAATTTGCTCTTCCTGTAGAAATAATTGCAGAAGCTTTTGTTCCTGTAAAAAAGCAGCTGGAAAAGCTTGGCGCCAAAGTCGTTCTTCGTGAAGGTGTTCGCAAGTGTGGTCCTGTAATCACAGACAATGGAAATCAGATTGTAGACTGCTTGTGGGAAAAACCTGTAGATGCAGAAAAAATGGAAGATGTTATCAACGATATAACTGGTGTTGTAGAAGTTGGTTTTTTTACAAAAAATAAACCTGCTGCTTTCATTGCAAAAGAAGACGGTTCTGTAGAAATTCGCGGACTGTAGATTATGTTTCCTCCTTTCCCAGAAGAAAAAGCTTTTGATATTTGTAATCAAATTATAACTAGCCTGGAAAATGGCTCTGTAAAGCTTGAACAGCTGGGAAAGGTAAGTGACTCAAGAGGCGACCACGGCATTATGATAGGCGCAGCCCTTTGTAAAGATGCTGATGGTCGTCTTTTAATTTTAAAGACAGTTTCTGGAATTTCAAAAAGGCTTGTTCTTGCTTCTGATGATGAAAGTATTTATGTGGAACCAATAGTTTCTGCTGAAGAAATTGAAACGGCGTTAAAGCAGAATGATAAGGAAATTCATCAGCTTACAGATGAAATAAACCGATTAAAAGCTGCAAGAAAACTAGAAAATGGTAAATATTCCAATATTACAGAAGAAGAGCGAAAACTGGTTGAAAGGCGCAAATTTCTTTGTAATCAATCACTGAAAAATGTTTATGAACTTTATTCATTTCACACTGCTCTAAATACTGTTGTTTCGCTGGGAGAAATTTGTGCTGATTTGCTTCCACCAACAGGAACAGGAGACTGTTGTGCGCCAAAGCTTTTGGATTATGCATTTTCGAATAGATATTCTGTTGTAAGCATGGCTGAAGTTTTTTATGGAAAAGACACAGCGTACAGACAGAACGGCAGAAATTATCCTCCCTGCGATGAGCGTTGCGGCCTGATTTTACCTGAAATGCTTGGACTTAATATTCTTTATCGGGATGAAGAAATTATTGTTGTAAACAAACAAAGCGGACTTTTAAGCGTACCTGGGCGTGGACCAGACAAGCAGGACTGCATTGTAAACAGAGTTCGGCTTCTTTTCCCGGAGTGTATTGAACAGCCTTCTGTTCATCGGCTTGATATGGAAACAAGCGGACTTCTGGTGCTGGCTTTTACAAAGGATTCTCATCGAAATCTTCAGCAGCAGTTTGAAAAGAAAATCGTACAAAAAAAATATGTGGCTCTCATAGATGGGATTCTGCAGGAAGAATCTGGGGAAATGACTTTGTATTTTCGTCTTGATGTAGAAAATCGTCCTCATCAAATCTGGGACAGAGAAAACGGAAAAGAAGCAGTAACGCAATGGAAAAAAATCGGATTTGAAAAATATATTGCTCCAGACGGAAAAAAACGGACAGTTACCCGGGTTGAATTTACTCCGCTTACAGGGCGAACTCATCAGCTGCGTCTGGCCAGTGCAGATAGTCATGGATTTGGAAAACCTATAATTGGAGACACATTGTACGGAAGGTGCGAAAAAGGGGAACGCTTAATGCTTCATGCTCAATACTTAAGTTTTATTCATCCGGTTACGGGCAGACAGATGGAGTTTTTTTGTCCAGCAGACTTTTAATTTTCTAAGTGCGTAACGTTGCTGCTGCAGCAAAGATATTTGTTGTTATCTGATTTTAAAATCAATGTTCGGAGTCTTTCAATATTTCCATCAGAAGTTTTTATTCTGTAGTCAAGAGAAGGAATTATTTTGTTTTTTTCTGCGTTAAGAATATTATTTAGACTTATAAATTCCATGAATTTTTTTCTGTCATCTTCTACAACAGTATTGTTTATCCAGCTATCTATGACAGTATCAAGATTTCTTACAGATTTTTTGTAATCAATAAGAAAATTTGATTTTACAGT
>ERZ808026.283-NODE-283-length-10908-cov-2.741575_pt1 | contig 10908 bp, 5 predicted proteins | sample MGYA00380182_ERZ808026 | MGnify/ENA primary metagenome ERZ808026 (study PRJEB31490, sample SAMN06133376) | cow dung metagenome | isolation source: H9 | host: cow | place: China: Chengdu | collected 2015-05 ... | reverse complement strand
ACCAACCCATTGTCGGGATTGATACCGCTACATGTCATTCCTGCCTTTTCAAAATCCTGACGAAATACATTGTTGAATTCATACCGGTGGCGATGGCGTTCCATAATGTATTGACGCCCATATGAAATATGTGCTTTAGAATGAAGCGTCAATTGACAAGCATAAGCACCCAACCGCATCGTTCCGCCCATTTGCGTCACACTTTTTTGCTCCTCCATCATATCGATAACCGGATATGGAGTCTGAGGATTAGTCTCGCTACTGTCAGCATCCTTATATCCAAGAACATTACGTGCATATTCCACTACCATCATTTGCATACCCAAGCAAATACCAAGTGTAGGCTTATCGGTTGTACGACAATATTCAGCCGCAACTATTTTTCCTTCTATACCTCGTGAACCGAATCCCGGGCATATGATGACTCCATCCATGCAAGCCAATTGTTCTGCAACTGTTTCGTGAGTAAGTCTTTCACTTTGAACAAAGTGAGTCTTCACGATGCAATCATTATAGGTGCCAGCCTGTGACAGACATTCCAGAATAGACTTGTAGGCATCCTGTAAATCGTATTTTCCTACAAGAGCAACGTGGACGATGCGTTGTGCCTTGGCTCTCCGCTCCAAGAAACGGTGCCATGCAGTAAGGTCTGCTTCACCAATTACGTCCATGCCAAATTTCTTCAATATCACTTGGTCGAGTTGTTGCGCAGCCATACGCAAGGGAACTTCATAAATGGATGGCATATCAATACTCTGTATCACACAATCTTTGTCCACGTTACAAAAGCCCGCCACCTTATCCAAAAGACTACGGTTCAATTCATGTTCCGCACGGAGTACAAGTACATCGGGTTGCAATCCCAATCCTTGTAATTCCTTCACAGAGTGTTGCGTAGGTTTCGATTTCAATTCTCCTGCCGCAGCAATATAAGGGACATAGGTGAGATGCACACAAATGGCATTCCTACCCAATTCCCACTTCAACTGGCGGATAGATTCCAGAAAAGGTTGGCTTTCTATGTCACCCACCGTACCACCTATCTCTGTCACCACGAAATCATAGTTTCCGGTTTCGCCCAAAGCCAACATCCGCTGCTTTATTTCGTTCGTGATGTGCGGCACCACTTGAACGGTTTTACCCAGATAATCGCCGTTCCGTTCTTTTGTTATGACACGCTGATAGATTTTTCCCGTAGTCACATTGTTGGCACAGGAAGTCTGAATATCCGTAAAACGTTCATAGTGTCCTAAGTCAAGGTCAGTTTCACATCCATCTGCCGTAACATAACATTCGCCATGCTCGTTCGGATTCAGTGTACCGGGATCTACATTGATGTATGGATCGAATTTCTGAATCGTAATTCGGTAGCCACGCGCTTGCAACAATCTACCAATAGAGGCTGAGATAATTCCTTTACCCAAAGAACTGACCACACCTCCCGTAACAAATATATATTTTGCTTCCATTGTTCTTCTTTTTAATTCCAAATCCTGTTATTCCCACTCTACCGTAGCTGGCGGTTTGGAAGAGATATCATAGGTCACCCGGTTTACTCCTTTTACCTGATTAATGATGTCATTGCTTACCTTGGCCAAAAACTCATACGGCAAGTGTGCCCAATCGGCACTCATGGCATCGGTACTGGTTACGGCACGCAAGGCAACCGCCTGTTCGTAGGTACGCTCATCCCCCATCACGCCTACACTCTGAACCGGAAGCAGAATGACTCCTGCTTGCCACACCTGCTGATAAAGGGAAGTGCCGTCTTCCATCTCCCATTCGCGGAGGGCACGGATAAAGATGTCATCGGCTTCTTGTAGAGTAACAACCTTTTCCGATGTCACTTCACCCAAAATACGTACCGCCAATCCCGGTCCCGGAAACGGATGACGTTCTATCAGATGTTCGGGCATACCGAGTTGTCTGCCCACACGGCGCACTTCATCCTTGAACAACCACTGTAGAGGTTCACACAGTTGGAGATTCATTTTCTCCGGCAGTCCACCTACATTGTGGTGACTCTTAATCACCTTTCCCGTGATATTCAGACTTTCTATCCGGTCGGGATAAATGGTTCCTTGTGCCAACCATCGGACATCCTTTATCTTACGGGCTTCTTCCTCGAACACTTCAATGAACCCCTGACCGATGATTTTCCGTTTCTTTTCCGGTTCTGACACTCCTTTCAATACTTTATAGAACTTTTCACGAGCGTTTACTCCAATGACATTCAATCCCAAACATTCGTAGTCCTTCATGACACTCTCGAATTCGTTCTTCCGCAGCAAACCATGATCCACGAAAATACAGGTAAGACGATGACCGATGGCACGGTTAAGTAATACGGCCACAACGGAAGAATCTACACCACCTGAAAGCCCCAAGATGACACGATCATTACCTAACTGCTCCTTCAGTTGCAAAATAGTACTGTCAACAAACGATGCTGGACTCCAGTCCTGACGGCTGCCACAAATGTCTACGGCAAAATTTTTCAGCAATAAAGTTCCTTGCTCTGAATGGAATGCCTCAGGATGAAACTGCACCCCCCATAGAGGTTCCCCTTCAGCTTGATAAGCCGCATAGCGCACACGATCAGTCGAAGCAATACATCGGAAACCCTCAGGCAAAGCCGTAATGGTATCACCGTGACTCATCCACACTTGGGAACCATCATTAAATCCACTGAACAACGGATTCTTCCGTGCAAAGCAAGTCAAACGTGCACGTCCGTATTCACGGCTTCCGTCCGGCTCTACATGACCGCCATAGAGCTGTGCCATATATTGCGCTCCATAGCAAATACCCAAGATAGGGTATCGTCCTCTGATTTGCGAAAGATCTACTTGAAAGGCTTCATCCGCATATACACTATAAGGTGAGCCGGAAAGAATCACACCTATCACATCCGGATCATCATGCGGAAAGCGATTGTAGGGAACTATTTCGCAAAATGTATCCAACTCGCGCAACCGCCTTCCGATAAGCTGGGTAGTCTGTGAGCCAAAATCAAGAATAATGATTTTCTGTTGCATATACCTGATATTACAATTAATTACTATTGATATTCATTCCAGGACTGGATAGCCAAATCTTCCACTTTCATCGAGCAGAACGCACCAATAAAAGCACTCGCTAAACGGGCATTGGTTATCAGTGGAATGTTCAGATCGATGGACGAACGACGAATCTTATAACCATTATCCAACTCACTAGAAGATAGATTCTTGGGGATGTTCACCACCATGTCTATCTCTTTCCGGTGCAACAAGTCGAGTGCTTGTGGAGTTCCTTCTTCGCTTGGCCAATAGACACGGACACTTTTCACTCCGTTTTCTTCAAGGAATGCTGAAGTACCTCCAGTGGCATACAAGGTGAATCCTTGCTGTTGCAGCATACGGGCAGCTTCCAGCATATCCACTTTCTGCTTGGGGGCTCCAGTGCTAAGTAGGATTCCTTTTTGCGGAATACGATAACCTACCGATAGCATCGCTTTCAATAAGGCACAAGAAGTGTCCTGTCCCAGGCATCCCACCTCACCCGTCGATGCCATATCTACCCCCAATACGGGATCGGCATTCTGCAAACGGTTAAAAGAAAACTGACTGGCTTTGATACCCACATAATCCAAATCGAACAAACTCTTGTCCGGTTTTTGAACCTCCATGCCCAGCACTACCCGAGTTGCCAATTCTATCAGATTCAGCTTAAGTACCTTGCTTACAAACGGGAAAGACCGCGAAGCACGCAAATTGCATTCTATTACCTTGATGTCATTGTCGCGGGCAAGGAACTGGATGTTGAACGGACCGGAAATGTTCAGCTCCTTGGCTATACGGCGACTGATTCGTTTGATACGTCGCATGGTTTCCACGTAAAGTTTCTGTGGCGGGAACTGAATGGTGGCATCACCGCTATGCACACCGGCATATTCGATGTGTTCACTGATAGCGTATGCTATGATTTCACCTTCTCGGGCTACGGCATCCATTTCTACTTCTTTGGCATGTTCGATAAAACGGCTCACCACCACCGGATGCTGTTTCGACACATTAGCAGCCAATGCCAGAAAGCGTTCCAATTCTTCGTTGTTGGAACATACATTCATGGCTGCACCACTCAACACATACGATGGGCGTACCAGTACAGGGAAACCAACTTCCTGAACGAATGCCTGAATGTCTTCCAACGAAGTCAATGCACGCCATTCCGGTTGATCTACCCCAATCGTATCAAGCATCGCAGAGAATTTATCCCGATCTTCTGCCCTGTCAATACTTTCGGCTGATGTCCCTAAAATACTTACACCTTGTGCATCGAGACGGAGAGCCAGATTGTTCGGTATCTGACCGCCTGTACTTACAATAACTCCATACGGATTTTCCAATTCCAGAATATCTAAAACACGTTCGAATGTCAGTTCGTCAAAATAGAGACGGTCGCAAATATCATAATCCGTACTGACGGTTTCCGGATTGTAGTTGATCATCACACTACGCCAACCTTCTTTGCGGATGGTATTCAACGCCTGTACGCCACACCAATCAAATTCAACACTGGAACCAATTCGATAAGCACCGCTTCCCAATACCACTACCGATTTTTTATCGCCTAAATAATCCACGTCGCTTTCAGTACCATTATAGGTTAGGTAAAGATAGTTGGTCTGTGCCGGATATTCAGCCGCCAACGTATCAATCTGTTTCACTACAGGAAGAATCCCCACCCGTTTACGTAATTCTCGGATTTTCTGAGCAGCATTTTCGCCACTCATCACTGTATCTAATCCGATGGCACGAGCAATCTGGAAATCAGAGAAACCTTGACGTTTGGCCTTACGAAGGAGAGAGCCGAAAGAAGAACTGCTCCATACACAATCATGCAATTCTATACTCGTATCCATGATGTTTTGCAGTTTCTGCAAGAACCATTTGTCTATCCTTGTAAGTTCATGGAGCTGGTCCACGGTATATCCTGCACGCATGGCTTTGCTGATGATGAAGATGCGTTTGTCGGTTGGTTCGCGAAGTGCCTTGTCTACATCTGCTATCACTAGTTCCTTGTTTTCCACAAATCCATGCATCCCTTGTCCAATCATACGGAGTCCTTTCTGTATAGCTTCCTCAAACGTGCGACCGATGGCCATCACTTCGCCCACCGACTTCATGCTACTGCCCAACACCCTATCTACTCCTTGGAACTTACCGAGGTCCCAACGGGGAATCTTGCAGACCACATAGTCAAGTGCCGGTTCAAAGAAGGCGGGAGTAGTCTTGGTGACCGCATTCTTCAAGTCAAACAACCCGTATCCCAAGGCCAGTTTCGCGGCGACGAAAGCCAACGGATAGCCCGTAGCCTTACTAGCCAATGCTGATGAACGGCTCAATCGGGCATTCACTTCGATAACCCGATAATCTTCACTTTCGGGATCGAGTGCATATTGTACATTGCACTCGCCCACGATACCTATGTGACGAATGATGCGGATGGCCAATTCACGAAGCTTGTGGTATTCGTTGTTAGTGAGCGTTTGAGAAGGAGCAACTACTATCGATTCGCCTGTGTGAATACCCAACGGGTCAAAGTTCTCCATATTGCATACGGTGATACAGTTGTCAAAACAGTCCCGTACCACCTCATACTCTATTTCCTTCCATCCTTTCAGACTCTTTTCAACCAATACCTGCGGTGAGAATGAAAAAGCTTTCTCGGCTAAGGCATCTAGTTCTGTTTCATTGTCACAAAATCCGGAACCGAGACCGCCCAATGCGTATGCAGCACGGATAATGACGGGATAACCCAATTCCCTGGCTGCACGCCGAGCATCTTCCAACGTTTCCACGGCTTCACTACGGATAGTCTTGACACCGATTTCGTCCAGCCGATGGACAAATAATTCACGGTCTTCCGTATCCATAATAGCTTGTACGGGAGTGCCTAATACCTGTACCCCATATCGTTCAAACACTCCAGACCGGTAGAGTGATACGCCACAGTTCAATGCAGTCTGTCCACCAAAAGCCAGAAGTATTCCATCGGGACGTTCCTTCTCAATCACTCTCTCTACAAAATAAGGAGTAACTGGCAAGAAGTAGATTTCATCGGCAACTTCTTTCGAAGTCTGCACGGTCGCAATGTTTGGATTGATGAGTACCGTACGAATACCTTCTTCCTTCAATGCTTTCAGTGCCTGCGAACCAGAATAATCAAACTCACCCGCTTCGCCGATCTTCAATGCTCCTGACCCCAAGAGCAACACCTTTTGTATCTGTTCGTTCTTCATTGATTTACCTGTTTTTAAGCAATTCTACAAACTCATCGAAGAGGAAAGCCGTATCCGTTGGTCCGGATGCCGCTTCGGGATGAAACTGAACCGAAAACCACGGATTCGTCCGATGACGGATTCCTTCGTTAGAACCGTCATTCATATTCACAAACCAAGGTATCCACTCGTTGCCCAACGTATTACTATCTACAGCATAGCCATGGTTTTGACTGGTGATGAAGCAACGGTTTGTTCCCACCATCCTCACCGGTTGGTTATGACTACGATGTCCGTATTTCAGTTTATATACAGAAGCTCCACCGGCCTTGCCAAGGAGTTGATTACCCATACAAATACCGAAGATAGGGAGATTCTCGTCCTGCATGGCACGGCGGATATTCCTTACCGCAACCTCACATGTGTCAGGATCGCCCGGTCCGTTAGAAATGAAGATTCCATCATACTCCAACGTAAGAAAGTCATAATTCCATGGTACACGGATGACTTCTACATCCCGCTTTAACAACAAGCGAAGAATGTTTGCCTTCACGCCACAGTCTATCAGGACCACTTTCTTACCGGCTCCTTCATTGTATCGAATCACCTCTTTGCAACTCACTTGGTCCACATAGTTCACATGGGGATAATCAGGATACTTACTAGAAAAATCGTCTATGTTACTGAATACTATTTTCCCCATCATCACTCCATGTTCTCTTAGTACTTTTGTTAATCGGCGTGTATCGATACCAGTCAATCCAGGTACTTGCTCGCGCTTCAACCAATTACGCAAACTTTCATTGGCATTCCAATGGCTGAAGGTTTCGCTGTAATCGCTCACGATGAGTGCTTCCGCATGAATTCGTCCGCTCTCCATATAGACGGGAATCCCATTTTTTTCCATGGAGAAAGGCGGCACTCCATAGTTACCTACCAACGGATAGGCCAGTACCATCAGTTGCCCTGCATACGAAGGGTCGGTCAAACTTTCGGGATAACCCATCATGGCTGTATTGAATACCACTTCACCCACTACAGGTTTTTCGTAACCGAAAGACTCGCCCTCGAAACAACTTCCATCTTCCAATATCAGCGTTGCTTTTTTCATATATATTCTAATTAGAATTGATATCTCTTTTCAATGAACTCGATGAATGCTTTGTTCAGCAGACGCAATCCTCCTTCCGTAGGATAATCACCGCTGAAATACCAATCTCCCCGATGCTGCGGACAAGCCTTATGTAATCCCTCCAAATCCTGATAGACAATCTGTACTTTGGCATGAATGTTCTCAGGAGTCAGCAATACGGCTATTCGCTCTGCGATCTCCTCGTCGGAAAAGGGTGCATAGAGTTCCTTTACATAATTTTTTATCCGGCCACCTGGGTGCTCTTCTTGCAGTTTAGCTTTCCGATAGGCACATCTTATCACATCATTCATCTGTCGCTCCTTCAATAAACTGACAGCAGCTTTGAAAGCAATGAACTGTTCCAAACTGGACATATCGATACCATAATAATCGGGATAACGCACTTGAGGCGAAGAAGAAACGATGACCATCTTCTTGGGTCGCAGACGGTCGAGTATGCGGATGATGCTTTGCCTGAGTGTAGTTCCCCGCACGATGCTGTCGTCGATAACCACCAAATTGTCAATTCCTGGCTGTACACTGCCATACGTGATATCATACACATGAGCAGCCAAGTCGTTACGACTGTTTCCTTCGGCAATGAATGTGCGCAGCTTAATGTCCTTGAGGGCCACTTTCTCGCTACGGATACGCATGGAGAGAATGCGTTCCAGTTCCGCATGCTCCGGCTTGTGTCCCAATGCCTCGATGAGTTTCACCTTTCGTTCATTCAAGTATTCGTCCAACCCTTCCAACATTCCATAGAAAGCCACTTCCGCCGTGTTAGGAATAAACGAAAATACAGTATGACCCACCTCATAGTCCACTGCCTTCAAAATTTGTGGTACCAACTGCTTACCCAACATTTTCCGTTCCCGATAAATGTCTTTGTCACTACCCCGACTGAAGTAGATACGTTCGAAGGAGCAGGCGGAGCAAGCTTTCGGACGATTGATTTCCGCCAAGCGCACTTCCCCGTTCCGCTTTGCCAATAGTGCCTGTCCCGGCAGCAACTCATGTACCTCTTCCCAAGGCACATCAATAACCGTCTGTATCACAGGACGCTCGCTGGCAAGAACCAGTACCTCGTCGTTCTTATACCAAAAAGCGATACGAATCCCCCAAGGATCACGCACCGCAAAACTCTCTCCACTACCGGTCACTCCGCATATCACGTAACCACCGTCCCAAGTACGGCTTGTAGTCTTCAGTACTTCCGTCAAATCGATACGTTCCTCGATGGAACGAGTGATACCGAGTCCTTCCAATCCTTCTTCCTTGCATTGATGGTACAGATGTTCCACCTCACGGTCCAACCGATGTCCCAATTGTTCCAGAAGAATATAAGTATCGGCATACCGACGTGGATGTTGCCCTTCGGCTGTAATGCCTGCAAAAACCTCATCTACGTTTGTCAGATTGAAATTACCACAAATTGCTAGGTTTTTCACCCGCCAATTATTACGTCGTAAAAAAGGATGAATATAGGTCAACCCGCTTTTGCCCGTTGTAGAATAGCGTAGGTGTCCCATATAGAGTTCTGCTTCAAACTCTTCACTATTGCCGCTTATGTTTTGAAAGATTTCGGTAATGGCTCCTGTACCTGTTGCCCGTTCACGAAACATATATTCCTCACCGGGCTTTGTGTACAGTTTCACACACGCAAGGCCGGCACCTTCCTGACCGCGGTTGTGCTGCTTCTCCATAAGCAGATACATTTTATTCAGTCCCCACATACGGGTTCCGTACTTTTCCTGATAATAATCCAACGGTTTCAGCAACCTTACCATTGCCACACCGCACTCATGCTTCAGAGGTTCCATCTGTTTTTGCTTGTTTGTTTTCTGCTGCAAAGGTAAGGCATACGATACAAACGGGATGCGATATACTCTTTGTTTGAATGAATTGGAATAATCAAAGTTCTAATGTCTAATTATTCTAGATGAAAAAGATTCAAATTAAAATGTATTGTGTCTTGTTTTATGTCAATTGCAAACGATTTATTATTTTTTCTTTACCAAAACAAAGCGACTGTACGCTATAAAATCAAAGAATTCTGTAATTTTGCAGCATTGTAAACGCTGTAAGAAAGATTGAATATGGCATTGGTGAACGAAAATTTTCTGGAATTGCCGCAGGAAAATGTGTTTGCGAGCATCCGAGGAGAAGTGGAGAAATTCAAGGTGATTCGTCCATCCAACAATCTTATCGATCTGAGCGTCAATGATGTAATTCATTCGTTGGGAACTCATGTGGCGGAGAGTATGCGGCAAGCTGTAGATGAAATGGCGCATACTGAAACATTCCATGGCTATGGTCCGGAACAAGGCTATGGGTTTCTGCGTGAAGCCATTATCAAGAACGACTTTAACCCTAGAGGTGTTCACCTCACCCCCGAAGAAATATTCGTCAACGATGGCATCAAGAGCGAGATTGGCAATATCGGTGAGATTTTGGGCTCGGATAATGCTGTAGGTGTGGCAGACCCCATTTATCCTATCTATGTGGAGAGTAACGTGGTCTCTGGTCGGGCTGGTGTCTTCCGTGGAGGGCATTGGAGCAATGTCAACTATCTGGAATGTGTGGAGTCAAACGGTTTTGTCCCTCAGCCGCCTGATCGTCCTGTTGATGTCGTTTATCTCTGTTCGCCCAACAATCCCACAGGCATGGCTTTCAGTAAATCAAGCTTGAAGAAATGGGTGGACTATGCACTGAAAAACAACTCTCTTATTCTTTTCGATGCCACTTATGAAGCATACATTCAGTCGCCTGGAATACCGCATTCCATTTATGAAATACGCGGAGCCAAGAAAGTAGCCATAGAACTGCGCAGTTTCTCACGTACAGCAGGTTTTACCGGTCTTCGTTGTGGTTATACTGTCATCCCTCACGAACTACAGGTGCAGACACTGGATGGTCGAAGCATTTCTATGAATTCACTATGGAATTACCGTCAGCGCATCAGATTTAATGGTGTATCTTACGTCACCCAGTGTGCGGCAGCAGCCATCTATACACCCGAGGGTAAAGTAGAGGTATGCAATGCCATCAACTATTACATGAAGAATGTAATGATGATGCGCCGTGAACTTTCTACTACGGGAATTCGTCTTTACGGTGGCGAGCATGTACCTTATTTATGGATTCGTATCCCTCATCAACACAGTGCATGGGAATATTTCCGCATGATGCTTTATGGTGCTCATGTGGTTTGCACACCTGGTATTGCTTTCGGTCCCAGTGGCGAAGGCTATGTGCGTCTTAGTGCTTTTGCCAGCCGTTCTGATTGTGAAAAAGCTGTGATACAACTAAAAGGTTGGCTTTAGAATGGCTACTTTTGCTTTCGTTTTGCAAATTGTTTTATGGTTTTTCTTTCAATTTGAAATTTGGGATTAGTTTCTTCTTTCTTTTTGCTATACTTTCAATTTGGTTGATAGTTGATTGTCGTACCTTTGCATCACTATTGTTTTACAAAGGAAAAGCATTATGGAAAGAAAAAGAAATGGATTAT
>ERZ808026.282-NODE-282-length-10938-cov-3.952122_pt1 | contig 10938 bp, 11 predicted proteins | sample MGYA00380182_ERZ808026 | MGnify/ENA primary metagenome ERZ808026 (study PRJEB31490, sample SAMN06133376) | cow dung metagenome | isolation source: H9 | host: cow | place: China: Chengdu | collected 2015-05 ... | reverse complement strand
AATCTTCTATTGTGATGATGACTTTATTTGGGAGGCATACCAGAGGAGAGTGCCAGCCTTGATTTATGCAGGTTTTTCCGGGGCAAGGGGAATCTAATATCCGGACTTTTTGATTCTGAATCTGGAAGGTTGTAAAGCCCAGTGGACCTTGGACTTTGTAAATTCTGTCTTTGGAAAGTGCGAACTGATATGATTTTTTATCGGCTTGAACGAAAACGTAACTTCCTTTTTTTGTGGCTGCTGTTTTTATTGAAAAAAATGCTGCAGTAAGAATAAGTACGAGAATTATAAAATCCAGGGGACGAAAACGTTTCATTTGTATTATTGTAACGTTTAACGGTGAAAAACAATAGAAAAAAATGTATTATAATAGTATGAAAAAGAGTTTTTTTTGTTTGATTATGTTTTTTTGGTGCAGTTTATGTTTTGCGGGCAGCGGTAAACCAATTTTTTTGTGGAAAAATATTACTTCAATGAAGCATGTTAAGTCTGTGATGTATGTGCATCCTGCCAGGGGAGAGAATACTGGGGCTGCGGTAATAATTTGTCCTGGTGGAAGTTATCATCATCTTGGTCTTTTTAATGAAGGTTATAAATCTGCGGAATGGTTTGCAAGCAAGGGGGTTACGGCTTTTACTCTGCGGTACCGCACTGCAGAGAACAAATATCATCATCCGGCAATGCTGCAGGATGTGCAGAGAGCCATTCAGCTGGTGCGTGAAAATGCTGAAGATTATGGCATTAACGTGAACAAGGTTGGTGTTATTGGTTATTCTGCAGGCGGCCATCTTGTTACTATGGCGGGGGCATTCTGGGAAAGCCATGATGAACTGAAAAAAATCGGCGTGAATCATTCAGTAAGCCTGCGCCCTGATTTTGTAATTCCTGTGTATCCTGTTGTTTCCATGAATGACGAACTTGCTCACAGATGGTCGCGAAAAAGTTTGCTGGGAAACAACCAGTCGGAACAGCGGAAAAACGAATTTTCCATGGAGCTGCAGATTCCTGATGATATGCCGCCAGGTTATATTGTTGTCTGCAAAGATGATCCGATTGTTGATTATAGAAACAGTTTTGCATTATACGATGCCATGAAAGCAAAGAACATTGACTGCCAGCTTGCGGTTTATGAATGGGGCAAGCATGGCTTTGGAATGTTAAACAATAAATTTATGAAGGAATTCCACTGGAACGAAAAGATGTGGGTAGATTTCCTTGAACCAAAAATTATTCGCTGAGTGCTTTTGCCAGCTGGTCTGCACAGCTGGTGCTTTTTGCTCCGCAGAGATTTCCTCCGCATTTTTTTACAATTTCTTCTGCATCCATTCCTTCCAGCAGCTTTGAAAGCATCTTTAAATTTCCGTTGCAACCTCCGTTGAACTGAATGTCGTAAATCTTACCTTCTTTTGCTGTGTATGTAATAGTGCGTGCACAGCTGCCTTTTGTCTGATATGTGTGTGTTCCGTCTGTAATCATAATTTCCTCTGAAATATTTCTAAATATAATATCCTTTACATAAATATAGTGTAATTTCATAGAAATTGCAAATAAAAAATTATTTTTTATTTAATACACTGCAGAATTCGTTAAAAATTTACTTTATATATAGCGAGAAGTTTTTACGGCTTCTGAAATTAAAAAACGGTGGTATGAAATTGAGAGTATTATTTGTTACGACGGAACATCCTGGTTTTTTATATGGTGGGTTAGGTACTTTCACTCGTGAATATGTTCGTGAATTGCGACGTTATGCGGATGTTGTATGTGTTTATTTTCATTTGCGTGAAGGACCTTTGCCTGTTCCAGATGAAACTGTGGATTATGTTTTTGCGCCAAATCGTATTTTTGAGGCTTTTTCACCGGATGCACAGATTTTGGAGGTTGCTGCTTCGTTTAGGGCTCAGCTTGATCCGTTAATCAAGAGTTTTAAACCTGATGTTATTCATTGCAATGATCGTCAGACATATCTTCCTTTCAGGTTTGAAAAAAATGTTTTTTATTCGTCACATTTGATTTTTACAGATTTGCTAACTTCTAACTCCATGAATGATATTTATTTCCAGGAAGTTAAAGTTGAGCGATGTGCTTTGGAAAATTCTTCTGTGGTTGCGGCATATTCTGATTTTGCAGCAGGAAGCGTGATGCAGGTTGCTGGCGGAAAATGCTCTCCAGTGGTTCTTCCGCTTGGTTTACGGGTAGAAAAATTTTATTCAAATAAGAGAGAAAAACGTGGTGATGGTGTTCTGAATGTAAGTTATTTTGGCCGGTTTGAAGATGTGCAGAAGGGCTATTACGATTTTATTTATGCTGTCAACAAATTGGGGAAACGATTTAAACAGAAAAATAATGTGAAATTTCATCTTTATGGGCGTGGAACAATTGATTTCGGTCAGGATTTGAGCCTTTTTGAAAAACCGGAATTTCTAGAAGGACAGGCTTTATATGATGCTTATGCGGAATCAGACATTGTTGTTATGCCTAGTCGTTATGAACCCTTTGGTTTTACAGGTCTGGAAGCAATGGCTAGTGGTGCTGTCACTTTAATTCCTGAAGGCTTAGGTATGGATATGTATGCAGAACCTGGACGTAACTGTATTAAGCTTTCGCGTAATCCGGAAGAAATGGTTCGTACAATACGTGATGCTGTCCTTGATTATGACAAGCTTGGCTTGATTAAAGATAACGCAATTAAAACTGCTAAAGAATGGACCTGGGATCGTTGTGTAAAAGCTCATTTGTATATTTACAGACAAATTGCAAGTGATCGGATTTCGCAAATCAGTTCTGCTTACAGACTGGAACAGCGAAAGGTTCTTGATGCGTATAAAAAATCTAATGATGTAGAAAAAATTCATTGTGCGGAAATGGAAAGAATTTCGTCATCTATGATTCTTAACGCATTACAACCTGAGGATAACGGTAAAAAAATTCTTGTGATAACAGGTAATTATGAGCCGGAGGATGTTACTTTTGAGGGCAATATTAAATTTGTATCTGTATTGAATGAAAGTCGTGATGGAATAACTGTCCGTCTGGAATGCCTTCCATTTAAGAATAATGAATTTGACAAGGTTATTGTTGCTGGTGCATGGGAATCTGTTCTTGATCCATGTGGTGCATTGATGGAATTGGAAAGAATTGCAGCAGACGATGTTCTCGTCTTATTTAAAAAAGGGCAGCCTTATTCATGGCAAACTTTTCAGATGGAAAATGAAAAGGACTGGAAGCTTATAAACTGTTCTGATTGGGATTGTGATTATAAAAAACATTTTGTTATGGAAAAAACTGTGCCGTATGGTGCAGTAATTTATAAACGTTCTGGGCAAATTAAGGAGGTCAAGAATGAAAACTTTGCATAAGCAGTATGCAGTATTGGATGTGGAATCACTTTTGGATGTAAATGGTGGTTACAGCGGAGGAAGTGGAGGCGGAAGTACTAACTATAATTATGGTGGGTCGTATTCTTCTTCTAGATCAACTTCAAGCAGTTATTCTTGTGGTACTGTTAGTACTCCAAATTACTCAACAACAACATCGTATCGCACTACAAGTTCTGGCTGCTATAACTCTGGATACAGTGCAAATTATGCGCTGCTTTGTGGCTGGGCAAAAGCTTTAGGTATTATGTAGGTAAAATTGTGAAAAAAGTTGTTCTGGTAATGCAGCATGATGAAACTGATTGTGGAGCTGCATGTATTGCTTCTGTAGCAAAATATTATGGAAAAAAAGTGTCTATAAACAGAATCAGATTTTATGCTGGAACTGATGCTATGGGAACTTCTGGATTGGGTATCGTTAAGGGTGCAGAAAATCTTGGAATGAGTTGTCGTGGTATGATGAGCGAAAATCATGAATTGAGCGAAGATATTCCGTTTCCTGTTATATGTCACGTAAAGAAAGATGTTATTGATCATTATGTTATCGTATATGGTGTTCGCAGAAATAAAGTGATTGTGGCAGATCCCGCTGATGGTGTTAAAAAAATGGCACTTGAGGATTTTAAGAAAATATGGACAGGTATATTTTTTGTTGTTTTGCCAGAACAACGATTTCAACGTACAAAAGAAACAAAGGGGCTTTTTCAGAGATTTTTGTATCTGATTGTTCCGTACAAAAAGACAATAATAGAATGCTTTATTGCAGGACTTTTGCTTAGTCTGCTTGGTGCTGCTTCTGCATTTTATTTCAGGTTTTTAATAGATGACGTGCTTTATTCGCAGTTAAAAAATACGTTGACACTTTGCTCTCTTGCATATCTGGTTGTTGTAATTTTTCAAGTACTTACTGAATTTTCAAGAAACCAGCTTATGAATGTTATGAGCAACAAAATTGACATGGTTTTAATCTGTGATTATTTCAGGCATATTTTGCATTTGCCAATGAATTTTTTTACTAGTCGAAAAACTGGAGAAATTATTTCTAGAATTGGAGATACGCAGACTATTAGACATACTGTATCATCTACAACTCTTTCTGTTGTAATTGATGCCTGTATGCTTGTTGTTGGTGGTTTTTTCCTGTTTATGTTTGGTTCTAGGCTGCTGGTTGTTGCAATAATTCCAGTTGTTTTTTCAACGATAATTGTGTGGCTATTTATTAAGCCTTTTCAGACAAGTCTTAAAGAAATGGCTGTTATGGAAGCTGATAAGCAATCATCTTTAGTTGAAAGTGTAAACGGCATTGCTACAATAAAAGCTTTGTCTTCGGAACAGTCTGCTTTTTCCAGAGCAGAAAGTAAAATTGTAAACTGCGTTCGTAAGTCTATGAGACTAGGCACCATGTCGAATGTTCAGAATTCTTTACAACATCTTATTTCAAGTTTAGGAACTCTTGCTTTGTATTGGTCTGGAAGTCTTATGATATTTAATGGCAGTTTATCGCTTGGACAGTTAATTTCTTTTGTTACTTTGTCAGGTTATTTTCTTGGTCCTTTGGCAAGACTGTTGACTTTGCAGCAGTCTCTTCAGGAGGCTCTTATTGCATCTGACAGGTTAGGCGAAATTCTTGATATGAATGAAGAAGCTGAAGAAGAGAAGAATCTTGTTGAATTCGAAAAAATAAAAGGGAAAATCGAAGTTAAAAATCTTTCATTTTCGTATGGCACAAGAGGAACTGCATTAAATAATGTTTCATTAAAGATTTTGCCGGGGCAAAAGGTTGCATTTGTGGGTACTTCTGGTTCCGGGAAAACTACTATGACAAAGCTTCTGATGAAATTTTATAAAGCTGATAAAGGTTCTCTTTGTATTGATGATGTAAATAGTGATGATATAGATACAAAATCTTATAGAAAGTGCATAGGATACGTTCCTCAGGAAGTTTTGCTCTTTAGTGGAACAATTTTTGAAAATATTATTTGGGGCGCAGATGGTTATTCAGTAAAGGATGTTCTTTGTGCTGCAAAATCAGCGGAGGCCGATGGTTTTATTGAACGACTTCCTGACAGATATAATACAAAAGTTGGAGAAAAAGGAGCAACTCTTTCTGGTGGTGAAAGACAACGAATTTCTCTTGCCAGAGTTTTGCTTAGAAATCCGTCTCTTATGATTTTAGATGAAGCTACTGCAAGTCTTGATAGTATTTCAGAAAAAGCGATTATGGAAACGATAGGAAAAACCAGCAGAAATACGACCATGATAATTGTAGCTCACCGTCTTTCTACAATTAAAAATTGTGATAACATCTTTGTTTTTGATAAAGGTCGAATTGTTGAAAGAGGTAATCATAAATTCCTGCTTGAAAAAAAAGGAAAATATTACGAAATGTGGAAGGCTCAACATGAAGAAGATAGTTATTTATCCTGAACGATACATGGAAAATTCCATGGAAGTATTGCAATATAAGGAACCTGCATTTTTCCATTCTGTTTTGTGGATTATTTTTAGTTTTGTAGTTTTGATTATTTGTTTTATGATTTTTGGGCATATTGATGAAGTAATAAAATCTAACGGTATAGTAAGACCTGAATGTAATATTTCTTCTGTCAATAACATAACTTCTGGAGAAATCGAAAGCTTATTCTATAAACCTGGGGAATTCGTTAATAGCGGTCAAAAACTGCTGGCAATAAAAGGAGATGCTCTTGAAGCTCAACGAACTGCGCTTAATGCTCAATTTTCCGAAGTGAATTCAAATGTTGCGGGGTTGCAGGATATTATTCGCAATTATGAGATTCAAACAGATTTTTTTGAGGATAACAACGAAACTTTTAAAGCAAGATATGAAGCTTTTCTGGCGGAAAAGAAGTTGTTGACAGCAAAAGTTCAACGCATGGAATACTTATATAATCTTGAATCTGAATTACCTGAATCTTCTACAACAAAAAGTAATATTGAATCTTTGAAATTTGACTATGAATTTGCAGAATTGGAACTAAATGAGTTCTGTAAAAATTTTATCAGCGGAGTAAGACAGGAATTAGATTCTCTTAAAATTCAGCAGGAAAATTTGAACCAGCAGTTAAAGCAGATTGATATTTCCATTGAAAATCTTATGCTGGTTTCTCCGATAGCAGGTTATGTTCAGGAAATTTCGTCATTGAATCCAGGAGACTATATTTTTTCTGATCAAAAAGTTCTGAATATTGTTCCTTGTGCAGAAAAAACATGCCGTATTGAACTTCATGTTCCTGCAGAAAAGATGGGAAAACTTGAAGTCGGGCAGAAAGTCAAATTGCGTTTTCCTGCTTTTCCTTATTCAGAATATAAGGGAATCGACGGTACTCTTCAAATCATACAGCCAGATTCTCAAATTTCTGATTCCGGGGCTTTGTTTTTCACTGTTTATGCAGATGTAAATTCTATGGAACTACGTAACAAAAAAGGAATTTCCTATCAGATAAAACCTGGTTTTGAAGTAAATGCCAGAATTATATTGGAAAACCAAAGCCTGATGTATTTTCTTCTTAAAAAACTGGATTTCACTGTATGAAAAAAATATCTTTTTTGTATTTATTCTTATGTCTGCATTTTTCGTTAAATGCTCAGAAAAAGGATGTTGATTTTTTTAGTCTTCCTTTTGTTCAGGAGGCTAAAACTCTCCATGATTTTGAACTTAAAAATATAAGTGGCTGCAGTTTGTTTTATGCGCCAGATATTAATTTATACGTAAATGCTGATTTTAACGGAGATTTTGAAGATAATTTTACCTTATTTAGAGGTGTTCCAACGGTAAAAATTACACAAAATCTTCCTGGAATAGCAAAATTGCAGTGTTTGTTGTCAGCGGAATTGAGTGACAGTAAAGAATATGATTTCAAATATTCATTATCTCAATCTGTTTCTTTGTCTTTTCCTCTGATTAATACACCTGGCTACATAAAACTTTTTAATAATTATGGAATGAACAATTATAAAATCAGGAAAAAAAATAGTGATATTTCGTATCTGTTGTCGTTGAATAAAGGTGTATGTCGTCTTGTTTCTGAGGCGGGTAATTATCTGTATTACAAAAGAATGTTAAGGCTTTATGAAGAAAAATTAAGCTTGCTTGAACAACAGACTGATGATTATGAAAAGCTATTTGTTCTAGGAAAAATTAATGCAATAAATGTGCATGACCAGATTTCTGAAAAATTGAAATTTATTCAGGAAAAGGTTGAGTTACAGGGCAAATATATAGCCGCTGAAAAAAGTCTTATGGAACTTGGAGCAGAAGAATTATTGCTGGAATTTGATTTGAAATCTTTTGTAGAGAAATGGAAAGAATATTGTAAGTTATATCATAGAGAATCCTTTCTGAAGGATGAACAAAATTTACTTGCATTAGACATAAATCATTTCAGTTATGTTGAATCTGTCAGTTCTTCAATTCCTAGTTTTTCTGCAGGATTTTCAATTAATTCGCCTTACAGTCAGCAGGATTTTCCAGACTTTTCACAAGCAAACTGGAATATAAATGTTGCATTTAATATTCCATTAAAACAAAAAGCTGGTCTGAACGCAATAGATTCAATGGTCATTCATAAAAATATGACTTTATTAGAGAAACAGAAGTTGATGCGCAGTCAAAAAAGTTCAAAACAAGAAAGAGAAGGGTATGTTTTGTTATATGATTCCTATTGTAAAACGATGCAAAATGCTAGTAATCTTGAAAAAAACAGGCTTGATTCTTATACGGAACTTAACAAAGCTGGGAAATTATCTGATTTTGATTTAAAGCTGCAAGAAAATAATTCTGAAATTTATGATAATTATGCAGATTATGCTGAATTACAGCTGCTTGTAACTCTTTTGTCTTGTTATTAAAACTTGAAACAAAATGAATATTTATTGTATAATTTTTGCATAAATATTCATTTTGTTCGAGGTTTCTGTGAAAGAACGTCTTACCCGTCTAAAAGCTATAAGAAAGCTTATAAAAAATTATAGGATAGAAAGTCAGGAAGCTCTTTTAGCATATCTGGAGAAAGAAGGCTTTGAAGTTACTCAGGCAACTCTTTCCCGTGATTTAAAGCTTTTGAAGGTTGGAAAAATCGCTGATGGTAACAGTGGCTATGTTTATACATTACCTGGCGAAGATGAACGACAGGAATCAGAATTGATTTATGTTCAGGATTTTCTTAGAGGATATGTTAGCATTGACTGGAGTGGTAATATTGTAGTTATTAAGACATTTCCAGGCCATGCAAATACTGTTTCAAATGCGCTGGATAATATGAATATGGACGAAATTTTGGGAACTGTTGCCGGTGATAATTGTCTTTTTGCTTGTTTAAGGCAGGGAGTGTCTGGCGATCAGTTTATGGCAGAGTTAAAACGTAGAATTCCGGAAATAGAAGCATAATATGACTGGTTTAAAAGCATTGATATTGCGCATTACAGGGATTGTCTTTTTTATGTTAACTTTGTCTGTATCTCTGATAATGATAGGCAGAACGGTAGAATCCTTTGCTTTTTTTGTAACTTCTGAGGATTTGGGCTGGGGTTTATTTTACGTTTTTACAAGTTTTATTTTTGTGACTTTTTTTCTTTTTTCGCTTTTCTCAACTGGAACGTCAGCAATTTTTGCAGGTAGTGGAGGATATGTTCAGTCGGTCTGGAATTGTGGTGTTTACTCACTGGTATGTGTTTCCTTATTTACTGGCCTTCAATTCATAACTGGTGTAACAGAAGGTGATGTTCAGATTGTAACAGCTTCTGAAATTTCTATTTTTATTCTTTTGCTTTATAATCTGATAATTTTTCTTTGTTTCAGAACTGAAAAAGATTTTATGTGGAAAAACATTATTCCAAGAGATAGTAATACAAAGCTGTGCATAAAGGTTTACGGACTGATGATTTTAATCATAGAAACAGGTTGTTTTCTTTATGCACATAAGCTTATTGATGCTGGTCTGTAAAATCTGAAATTTGATTTGTTTCCTGAATTGTTGTTTCAGATTCTTCAATTTGGGAAGAAGCAGGAAGTTTTTTTCTGATTTTATGAATATAAGCCCTTCTGCTATAGCCTTTTTTGCTGTATCTAACTCCTATGGAAGCCTGATATTGATACGAAATATCAAAATTTTGAATATCTTTATTCGTACCTGAATTTGCATAATCCAATGTAATTGTGCCATTATTCAGAATACTCCAATGTCGTGCAACAGGAAGTTCTATGCCTGCAGAAATTCCTCCTCCAAGATAATTCAGATGATATTCATCAGAGAGCTGATACATATAATGTATTCCAGGGGTAAGAGTAAAACGAATGTATTCCTTTATGTTTGTTTTAAAAGTTTGTCCAGTGAATACGTCAAAAGCATACAGAATGGTTTGTTTTGGAAACTGCTGCATTCTATTGAATGTATTGTAAAAAGGGGAGTAGGCGGCAATTCTGAACATCGGATTTATATATTTTATATTTTCTGCCTGAAGAGTAAGGCAGGCACCAACAAAATAGTTTTGCCATACGAAATTACTCCGGTCATTTTGTTTTTGAAAAAACAGAGGCATTGATCGTAATGATAAGAGTGGCGAATAACAATAATTTTTTCGACGCTGAAAAAAAACTGTATGGAAAGAGAGTTCTTTTCTTACCATACAGTTTTATAAAAATTATTCTGAAATTACTTTTTTTATTGCGTTCAATAATTCTGAATATTCTGTAAAGGCTTGATATTGTGGGTAATCGGCTTTAATTTTATCTGTTGTACGGAATAAAAATCCTGCTTTTGAAGCTTCAATCATACCAAGGTCGTTGAAAGAATCACCGGAAGCAATAGTTTCAAAACCACAAGACTGCAAAGCTTTTACTGTTGTGTACTTAGATTTGTCACAGCGCATTTTGTATCCTGTGATTTCTCCGTTTGGAGCAACTTCAAGAGTATTACAAAATATGGTTGGTAATCCAAGTTTTTTCATTAATGGTGCGGCAAACTGTTCAAATGTATCGCTAAGAATTATTGCTTGTGTACACGAACGAAGTTCATCTAAAAATTCTTTTGCACCTGGTAAAGGATCGATTTTAGCGATTGTATCCTGAATTTCTTTAAGACCAAGTCCATGTTCCTTGAGTATTGCAATACGATATTTCATAAGTTTGTCATAATCTGGTTCATCTCTTGTTGTTTTGCGAAGTTCAGGGATACCTGTTGCATCTGCAAATGCTATCCAAATTTCTGGAACAAGAACACCTTCCAAATCTAAACATGTGATATACATAAAAATCCTCACTTCCTTTTATAAGTACTAGTTGAATTATAATGAATACCGTAATTCCGTTCAATTCTGAAAACAAGAAAAATAACACCTAAAATATAATACAAACTACCATATTTTCTTATAAATACTATTAATATATGGTATTTATGAGTAAGATTATATATTAGTAGTATTATTTTTTATACTACTAAATGTAACATCTGTAGTATTAAAGACAAAATTATATTCAAACAAATCTGTATTAACATTTGCATTAGTACCAACAGGAATTAATTCCATTGTACTAGCAGCAAAA
>ERZ808026.281-NODE-281-length-10996-cov-3.679183_pt1 | contig 10996 bp, 7 predicted proteins | sample MGYA00380182_ERZ808026 | MGnify/ENA primary metagenome ERZ808026 (study PRJEB31490, sample SAMN06133376) | cow dung metagenome | isolation source: H9 | host: cow | place: China: Chengdu | collected 2015-05 ... | reverse complement strand
GCATATCTGGCAATATACATGAATGCACTTGCCGCTGCAAGAATCCATACGGCAGGAGTCTTGAGAACCTGCTTCTGAAGTTCACCTGTAGAAACCTTCTCATCACTCTTTGTCTCATTTGCCATCTCCTCTACTGAAGGAAGGCCTTTGCTCTGAGGATTGTCATGCATCATAAGAAGGATGCATGCGACACCAAGAGCACCTGCAATGGACGAACCGATGAAACCCCACTGCCATCCGAAAGCCGAAACTATCAGTCCCACGAACAGGAATGACAGGAACTCGCCAAGATTGTGGCTAAGGCTGAAAAAGCCATAATATGTACCTCTCTTATTGAGTGGATACCACCTTGACAAGGCTATGATTGCAGATGGTGATCCCATAGACTGAGACCATCCGTTGATTCCCCACATGATGGCGAAAAGGATGAAGAATGCCATAGTAGGAATAGCCGAGCTTGCAACTCCAAGAATACCCATAATCAGATTGGCTGCCGCAGAAACGATGAGTCCCGTTGCCATGAATCTCTTGATGTTGCAGTGATCTGCAAGAAATCCGTTCACAAACTTGCCTATTGCATATGCAAAAAGAAGTGTAGAACCAATAAGACCGAGCTGCGTAGCGTCAAGCATACCGTCATCGAGGATTGGTTTCTTGACAACATTCAGCGTCGTACGGCACACATAATAAAGGCTGTAGCCTATTGTACCGGCAAGGAATGATTGAAAACCGAATCTCTTGAACAATTTCTCCTGCTTTTCTTCAGGAACCATCTCTGCTGCTGGCGCAGAAATCTTGAAAAAATCTAATACACCCATTATAATTTGTTCTTTTAATTGCAATTATATACATAAAAAGTCATAACAGACTATTATTCTCTGCCACTCTTGTGCATATTCGCGACATAACATGCCATTGTAGAACACAAAAGGGGCATAAGTGCCCCTTTTATCAGAACTTGAAGCTATCCTTCAAAGCTGTCGTCTTGTTAAAGATGAAATGTTCAGGAGTACTGTCCGGGTCCTTGTAGAAGTAACCTACTCGTTCGAACTGAACAGCGATACCTGAATTATCCTCGAGAAGGCCCGGTTCTGCGTATCCCTTGCCAATCACGAGAGATTCCGGATTGAGATAGCTCTTGTAGTCCTCACCCTCTGGAATCTGACCCATCTGAGCCTCAGTAAAGAGCTTGTCGTAAAGTCTGAGCTCCACTTCCTTCGCATGCTCGGTAGAAACCCAGTGGATGGTACCCTTTACAGAACGCCACTCACCGGCACCTGGCTTCGAGGTCGGATCGTAAGTACACTTGATCTCAACGATGTTGCCCTCGGCATCCTTCACCACCTCCTCACACTTGATGATATATGTATACTTGAGACGAACCTCTCCGCCTGGCTTGAGGCGGAAATATTTCTTAGGAGGTTCCTCCATGAAGTCGTTTCTCTCGATGTAGACCTCACCTGTAAAAGGAACCTTGCGTGAAGATCCTTCAGGGTCAGCAGGGTTGAGAGGAGCATCGAACCACTCCACCTTGCCTGGCTCCCAGTTTGTGATAGTGAGTTTCACTGGATCCTGAACTACCATATAACGGTTTGAACGCTCATTGAGGTCCTGACGCACACACCACTCCATCAGCTGAAGGTCGATAAGCTGCTCACGCTTTGCCACTCCCACCTTCTCTGCAAACATACGGATTGACTCCGGAGTATAACCACGACGACGGATACCGCAGATGGTAGGCATACGAGGGTCATCCCAACCGTTCACGAAGTTGTTCTTGACAAGCTCGAGGAGCTTACGCTTAGACATAACTGTATATGTGAGATTAAGTCTTGCAAACTCGTACTGGTGTGAAGGGAAGATTCCGAGCTTCTCGATGAACCAGTCATAGAGAGGACGGTGAACATCGAACTCAAGGGTACAGATCGAGTGAGTGATGTTCTCGATACTGTCTGACTGTCCATGAGCATAGTCATACATCGGATAGATGCACCACTTGTCACCTGTACGGTGATGATGAGCATGGATGATACGGTAAAGAAGCGGGTCACGGAAAAGCATGTTAGGGTGAGCCATGTCGATCTTCGCACGAAGAACCTTCTCTCCCTCAGCATACTTGCCGTCGCGCATCTCGCGGAAAAGCTGGAGGTTCTCCTCTACGCTACGATTACGGTATGGGCTCTCAGTTCCTGGAACCTGGACAGTTCCACGACCTGCACGGATTTCCTCCTGGGTCTGGTCGTCAACATAAGCAAGCCCCTTCCTGATAAGTTCCTCAGCCCAGTCATAAAGCTGGTCAAAATAGTCAGAAGCGTAGCGCTCGTTCTCCCAATCGAAGCCGAGCCACTTGATGTCTTCCTTGATTGAATCTACGTACTCGGTATCCTCCTTTACAGGATTGGTATCGTCAAAGCGGAGATTTGTCTTTCCGCCATATTTCTTAGCAAGGCCGAAATTGATGCAGATACTCTTCGCATGACCGATGTGAAGATATCCGTTTGGTTCAGGCGGGAAGCGTGTCATGATTGACTCGTGCTTTCCGCTGGCAAGATCCGCCTCGATAATTTCTTCCAAAAAGTTGAGATTCCTGGTCTCAGTTACTTCCTTGTTTACCTCTTCCATATCTTTGGTAATGTTGAATTTGCAAATAATCGGGCAAATATACGGAATTTTCAGTATTTTTGTGCTTCAAAATCAGAAAATTGAAGCTATGATCAAATCAATGACAGGCTACGGCAAAGCCGAAGCAATCCTGGAGACCGGTAAGATTACAGTCGAAATCCGTTCACTAAACGGAAAGACCGCAGATATAGGGCTGAAGACATCGATGCTCCCAAAGGACAAGGAAATCGCTGTACGACAGAAGATTGCCGCAGAATTATACAGAGGAAACATCGATCTTTTCATCACATTCGAGCCCAATGCGGCAGACAGCGCGAAGAAGATAAACATGGATCTTGCCATGGAGTACTACCAGCAGATCAGGCAGCTTGGAGGAATGATCAAGGAAGCCAACAACAGCATCATCGGAACTGAAAACCTTTGGGTACAGGGACCTAATGATCTTCTGGCCATGATTCTTAGAATGCCGGAGGTGATGGATGCAAAGAAGCAGGAGGTCATAACAGAGGACAATTGGCCGAAGGTTGAAGCATGCATCGACGAAGCCATAGCAAACATCAATGCGTTCCGCGCTCAGGAAGGAGAAGTGCTATTCAAGGACGTAACCTCCAAAGTGGAGAATATCCTCGGATACTCGGCTCAGGTGGAAACATTCGAAAACGAAAGAGTTGAAGCAATACGCGAAAAAATTTTGAACCGTTTTGCAGAACTGAAGGCAGACCCAGACCAGAATCGCCTCGAACAGGAAATGATCTATTACATCGAGAAACTCGATCTGAACGAAGAAAGAGTACGACTCCGCCAGCACTGCAGATATTTCCTTGACACACTCGAGAACGAGCCGAATCCAGGCAAGAAGCTCGGTTTCATCGCTCAGGAAATGGGACGCGAGATCAACACTACCGGATCAAAGGCAAATCACACTGAGATCCAGAAGATAGTAGTCAAGATGAAGGACGAACTCGAAAAGATCAAGGAGCAGAGCCTCAACATCCTATAGTACCGGAATAATATACTGTACGCCAAGAGATACGCGCTGGGAATGCGGCATTGACGCTCCCAGCGTTTTTGCATTGTCCGAGAGCTCATGTCCCTTATAGACATAGTGGGCAAACACCTTGAATCCTTTATCCTCAGTAAACGGAAACCACTCCACACATGCCTGGGCATTCCAGGAAGTAAGATATCGGCCGGCCGCGAATATCCCGTTGGATTCATAGACGCCGGCAGTCTCATACACACCCTTGAGGTATGCATTCCATTTAGGATGGAACTGATAATCCACATTTGCAATGAAGGTCAGATACTGAGTATTCTGAGCGGTCACGGGAGCCTGAGTCTGAAGAACAGTAACACGCTGCTGTGCATCGATTGCAGAGCGGCAGTAAAGCACATCAAGATAAGCCAGGACTGGACCTTTCTCATAAATATTGCCGCACATCAGGTAATAGATATTCTTTCCCTTGGCAAGTTGACCGGCTGAAGCGGAATACATGAGATTCACGGTCTTGTCAGCAAACCACCCTGTCCAGTTCACCGTACCGAGAACAGGGAACCTTGAAGGTTCCATACCGGATGGAAGTCCGTAGATATAGATCTCGTCATCAGCGCTGTTCCTGTTGTTCGTCAGCTGAATGGAAAGGAGCTGGTCCGGAGTGAATTTCACTACACCTTTAACTCCCGTCTGATAAATCTCAAAATTATTGTTAAAATCACTGAATTCCCTTACTCTCAGGCCATTTACATACCCCTCATATCCTGCAACCGCAATATACTGCTTTCCTATTACAAGGTCAAACACGTCACTTGTATGCCACTTTATGTTGGCATACTCGATAGACGAAGACATATTGTCGAGCGAATAAGGATTGCTGTACTTATTGAAGGATTGACGGAAGTGATAGGAAAGTTTGTCATGGAGCCTTCCGTAGACCTCAAGCCTGACTCTGTTCATTTTGAATGAGAACTCATCGAAACGGGAACCCGTAAAATATGCATTTGCAGAACCGGCAAACTCCAGATTTATATGAGCAGTGATCTTGCGCACTTTATATCCGTCATAATTTACGGAATCACGCTTGTCCATCAGTCTCTCCACCAAAGAAGGAAGTTCGTTTTCATCGACAAGGGTCAAGCGGTTCTGGGCTGCAGCCGCATAAGACGAGCACAAAAGGAAGAGGATCAGGAATCTTTTCATAGGTGATTTCATAAATTTGGCTGCAAAGATAATTTTTTTGCGTAAATTTGATGATGAATAAAATCATAAGGACATGAAGAAGCTTGAAGGAAACGTAACAATAATCACCGGAGGCGGCAAAGGTATCGGATATGGCCTTGCGGAAGCCTTCGCAGAAGCTGGTTCTGATCTTGTCATCACAGGTAGAACCGAATCAAGACTTGTATCTGCAAAAGAAAGACTGGAAGACAGATACGGTGTTAAGGTACTCCCCATAGTCGCTGACGGAGCAGACGAAGAAGCTATAAAGAACGTCGTAGCCAGAACAGTGGCTGAATTCGGAAAGATCAACACTCTGGTAAACAATGCCCAGGTATCAAAATCCGGACTTCCGCTTGTGGAGCACAGCAAGGAAGACTTCGACCTGGCAATATATTCAGGATTATACGCAGCATTCTTCTACATGCGTGAATGTCATCCATACCTCAAGGAAACCCATGGATCAGTCATAAATTTCGCATCCGGAGCAGGTCTGTTCGGAAAGCTCGGACAATCATCCTACGCTGCAGCAAAAGAAGGCATAAGAGGTCTGTCCCGAGTAGCGGCTGCAGAATGGGGACCTGACGGAATAAGAGTGAACGTAATCTGTCCTCTGGCCATGACGGAAAGTCTCCAGCAGTGGAGGGAACAGTTCCCTGACCTTTTTGAGAAGACAATCCAGGGAATTCCTCTCGGTCGCTTCGCAGACCCTAAGGAAGACATCGGACGAGTGGCAGTCTTCCTCGCAAGCGAAGATGCCCACTATGTCACAGGCGAGACCATCACCCTTCAGGGAGGAAGCGGTCTCAGACCATAAAGTTATCGCCGGATCCACGCAGGGGTCCGGCGACTCGCATTAATTGATGTATGAAGAGCCTCGGTGTGCGGTTGGCCTGACCACTGCCTGAGGACGAGGATGCACTACCCTATCTTCAGCATATGAACCGGTTCCTCCTTCACATCATCCAAAGGATGGGACTGATATTTCACTCTTGCGAAATCGATAGATTTGAGGTCTATGCAGCGGATACTGCTGTTGTACGCAGTTCTGTAATAGAACCTCATGGTCTTCTGGTCTGTCGCGGCAGTGAACTGTGTCGCACTCATCATACCTTCAGGAGCCTGTCCCTTAGGGAACTGTATTCCAATAGGAATGTCAAAGTTATTGAGAATATGGAATGCCTGCTGCACAGCCTCCCAACTGGTTTTCCACTCAGGAGCAGTAGCCTTGAAGAATGCAGCTCTGACAAATCTTGAAGGAGGAGTGAAGTCACCTGGAAGACCGATCATGCCGCTTCCGCCTCCGATGGCTCTGAGTTCGACAGAAGATGTCAGATCATAGTCAGATGCAGCACCCGGCCTCAGATTGACATAATTGTCAAGATTTGTCATATGCCAAGGGAAGCCAGGAGAATTAGTCAGCACTCCTAGTTCATTATCATAGAAATGAGGCACGCCTCCTACTACTTCCAGAACCACCATCTTTCCGTCCGGCTGAGTGATCCGCCAATGAACGGAACCTATCTTATGGTCAAGAGTCACAAGTGAAACACTTTGAAGAGCCTTCTTCACCTCATCTATTGACGAGAACTGTGACAGAACCCAAGAAACAAACTGCATATCGCATAAGGTCTTCGCACTGTCTTCCGGCCTATAAGGAGCATACTCCCCGTATTGCGGGAAGAAAAACAGGCCGGCAGACAAACCGGTTTCATTGACGCCCTCCACTACAAACGGCTCATATTCAGTATATATTCCGACATAGCCATATTTAGATTCATATACCATTCCGTTTGCTCCGTCGGGAGTATAGGAACGTTCGCGATGCTTTCTAGGGCGTACAACGTAACCGCATTGCATAGGAGTGGCAGCCCACTCAACAGTCCTTGCAACAACGTTTCCACCATCCGCTGAAGGAAGAGCAATGCCGGTGCAGGCATCAGAATCCTTCTCTGACATAAGGAAAAGTCCCAAGGAGAGGAAAATAAATATAAATCTTTTCATAACTCATTATATTAAAACACGACGACAGATAAAGCAATCTATGGACCATAGTACAGAACAAATGAAGATTTTTAACAGCAGACACTATATCTACAAAGAAAAATAACTATCTTCGCGAAGATATAATTGAACCAAACTGAAACCGTTATGAAATTTTCTGCCATAGCATCCCTTATAGGAGTTACGCTACTTGCATTCATGTCTTGTCAGCAGCCTGTCACACAAACCGGACCTGAGCCGGAGGAACTTTCCGGATCATTCGAATACGAGGGCAACACCTATGCGATCAGATCCGTCGTAGTTTATGAGCTCGGCAACGAAACTCAGCTATGGATATCTGAGACAGCAGGCTACAAGACTGTGGACGAAATAGAGAAATCAATCGGAGAGCTCGTGATCACCATCCCGAACTCAAAGCTCGGCGGTCAGAAGGAGACTTTTGAGCAGAAAGGAAATTTCATCAGATATGACGAGAAGGAAAACAGTGGACTTTGCATGGTAAGCTGCTCTATTGACAAGAGTTCAGGCAATATCAGCCTTGAATTCTCATCTCAGTCGCTGAAGGCAAATGTAAACGCCATCGCAGGCCGATACTCCGGCCCATTCTCTGAGCACAAGGAACCGGCACTCTCTAATCAATGGGCATACAACAGAAAGAAGGCAGACCTCACTTCTGCAGAGTTCATCGAAATGGAGAACGGAGCCCCAAGCCGTATCGTCCTATATGACTCCGAGTATCAGGCACTTGATTTCACAATTGCACAGGATCAGGTCGGAAAGACAGTATATCTGACCACAAGCAACGTTCCTGCCGGCACATCTGTACTTTTTGATGACGGAGAAGAATTCAAGCTCAAAGGAAGCTACGGTAACATCAAGGTAACTATTGAAAACGAGACACTTACTGCCAGCGTCAACCTTACAAATGAAGGAGGAAAGACCCTCAGGGCAGAATACAGCGGTGAGTTCACAAAGAGCATCGGAAACAAGTATGACAGATGCGTCTTCGACTCAGGCAGCGAAGGCTACGGTTACAATGGAAGATTCTCAATCAAGGATATCAGCGTAGTTGAAGATGCTTATCTCACAATACGCTTCAACCCGGGAACTGCAGATAATGAAGGAACCATGATAGACGGAAATCTTATCCCGACTCTCAAGATATCAAGATCAATGATCAACAAAGGAGATGTGGATCTGAGTGCAACCGAAGATGATTGGTCATTCACATACCACACATTCCAGGTATATTCATACGACGCAAGCCAGCCGGACAGGACAAGAGCTTCAGAAGGCAGCATTATCTCTGTAGTGATGAGTGATGACGGTCAGTACGAGATCAACCTCGAGATTTCATATCCTGTAGACAAGATTGTCGTAAAGGACAAAGTGGATGACAATGGAAACATAGTCTACACAGAGGTTCCTAAGACAGATCAGTTCGGAACTCCTGTTCTTGACAGCAATGGAGATCCGGTAATGGATAAAGTGCCGGTAAAGGAACAGACCGTGATCCAGGTTCCCGCATCTATAGATCTCTACTACAATAGTTCAACATCCAACGACAAGTAGTGGAAAAACTCCTCGAATTCGTACAGAATAACATTCAGGCCGACACGTCGAGACTCATACTGGACCGTGACAAATGGCCTGATATCGATATGGACATTGCCGTAAGCTGCATAGAAAGCAGACTCAAGCTGAAGGGCAAGGTCAAGGAGTGGTATGATAACCCGCGCCTGATTTTTCCGATAAGACTTTCAGCCGAGCAGTGCAGCAGTTCACTGACAGGACTTTACAAGGCGGACCTTGCAGAAAGGATTGCCGGTCTTGATGAATCTGCAGACAAGACAGAATGGGAACTTGCGGACCTGACAGGCGGATTGGGAGTTGACTCATGGTTTTTCTCTAAAAAGGCTTCCAAGGTTCTATACTGTGAAATGCAGCAGGCTCTATGTGATGCAGCAAGGCATAATTTTGCAGAACTGGAGGCTCGCAACATAACTGTACGCAACTGCATGACAGTCCCGGAATCAGATGCCTGCATTGAGTCACCCGAATGCGAAAAGCAATCGCCACAATCATTATTCACAGAATTCAAACCAGACATAATCTATCTCGATCCGGCACGCAGAGGCGAAGGAGGACGCAAAGTCTTTCTTCTGGAAGACTGCACCCCTGACATCCTCACATTGAAGGACTCACTCTTGGAATGCAGCCGCCACATCCTCCTGAAGCTCTCCCCTATGGCAGACATAACAATGGTCTGCGAGCGTCTTGGAAACTGCTGCAGAGAGGTGCACATCGTGGGAGCAGGTGGAGAATGCAAAGAACTGTTGGTCTGGATAGATAGAGAATGGAGTGGAGAATATGAGATAACAGCAGTGGAACTGAGAGCATCGGATCTCGACTCAGGCGACACAGGAAACGGCTACCATGCCAAGAAGTTCACATTCAGGCCTTCAGAAGAAAAATCAGCGATACCTCAGATAGCAGGCAAGGATGAGATCCCGGCTGCCGGATTTCTCTTCGAGCCTGGCAAAGCGATGATGAAGGCTGGAGGCTACAATATGCTCTGTTCAAGATTCTGTCTGAAGAAACTCGGCAGATCTACTCACTACTACATTGGAGGTGATGACCTTAAGGAATCTGTCGTAACTGAACTTCATGGCCTTGGAAAGACATTCCGTATCCTTGAATGCGATTCCCTGGATAAGCGTAGCATAAAGCGCATAGCTGCAATGTATCCCAAAGCAGAAGTCACAGCCCGCAACCTCCCTATGGACACAGACACCCTCCGCAAAAAGCTCGGAACAGTTTCCAGTGACACCTATCACATCTTCGGACTCAAATCCGACACCGCCGGCAACCTTCTGCTGGTCACCACCCGCCAATAACCATAAAAAGCCTGTCGGTCAGATCCGGCAATGTCGCAAAGGGGCATGACAACAGCAAAGCTGCAAGGTTATATTCGGATGATACGGCATCCCATATGACCTTGCAGCTTAACTGATGATGAATCGACTAGTTCTGGTGTGCAGGACGAAGAAGATCAAGCACAACCTTGACTGGGTTGAATGTCTCGAGAGGAACCTCAACAAAGAGAGTGTTCCACTTGCTCATTGCACCATTCCACAGACCAGGAAGCTCAAGCGCCTTAAGCTCACGGCCCTGATAGCTCTTGGAAGAAATAAATCCGGCATCCTCATCGACATAATTGAGAAGATCAAAGCTCTCACCCTTGTAATCGTGAAGACAGCATACGATGTCTACCGGATTGAAATGAGTCGCAGAAGCAAGTGCATTGCGTGAGGCCTCATCAGACATATTGATCTGAACGCTCTCAAGAACCTGAAGTGATGTAGAGCCATCCTTCTCAGCGATAAGGAAAGGACCGCCACCAGGCTCACCCTGATTCTTCACCATGCCGGCAACACGAACAGGACGGTTGAGCTTCTCACGGATTGCCTCAACTCTAGCCTTGCAGTCATCAGCTTCAGGCATCTTGATGCAGAGAGTCTGCTCGAGGAATTCCTCGATGTCATCACACAGCATCTGAACCTCAGAGCTCTGGTATACATCCTCATTACCCATTCCAGTGTGTGCAGGGATCGCCTGAGCGAATGCAGGAGCAATATTCTGGTTGGTGACAATGTCAAGCTCACGAAGATAACCGTGAAGAGTATCACGAAGTTCGAGAGCCTTACCGAGAAGGACCTTCTTCCATGTAGCTGTAGCAGGAAGGAGTCGTTCATTAGCTACATTATCAATATTTTTGATTGAAACTACTTCCTCCTCGAGTTTATTGAGATTATAGATAAGCGCGCCATGACCTGCAGGACGGAAAAGAAGAGAATCAGTCTCAGTTCTGAAAGGGTTGTTCTCAACATCGACGGCAACTGTATCTGTAGCCTTGTCCTGGAAAGTGAATGTAATGTTGTACTTCACACCATACTTGGCCTCATAAGCAGCCTTCACTTCAGCATAAGCCTCTTCAAACAGCTGCTGATGCTCTGGGGAAATAGTGACAACAAGATTTGCAGAGCCATCTTCATTTCTCATATAGTCCTGAGCCTCAACAAGATGCTCAGCAAAAGCAGTCCTGATCTCACCATCGGTATACTTATGGAACTTAAGCACACCCTTAGGCTTAGC
>ERZ808026.279-NODE-279-length-11026-cov-3.691935_pt1 | contig 11026 bp, 11 predicted proteins | sample MGYA00380182_ERZ808026 | MGnify/ENA primary metagenome ERZ808026 (study PRJEB31490, sample SAMN06133376) | cow dung metagenome | isolation source: H9 | host: cow | place: China: Chengdu | collected 2015-05 ... | reverse complement strand
TGTTATCAATACAACACATTATGGCGTCATTATATTGCCATTCTGGAAATTTAGATTATATAAAAGAGAATGCTGCAGCTATTATTTTTCCTGATGCAATTTGTATCAGCGCAAAAACAAAGCAAGGTTTTGAAGAATTAAATCAAGCAATTTTGGAAAAACTACTTGGTCAAAAAAAATCATTTTTAATTCCTATTTCACAACATAATTTATTAAGCCAAATCAGAAAAAACGGAATTATTTTGCAAGAAGATTGGCTGGAAAACGAAATTAAAATCGTTGCACAAGTTTCTGGAAAAGCCCTTGCCCTTGCTGAACCATATTTGATAAAGTAAAAAATATGAATACAAAATTGAACAAAATTCTTCTTGGAATTTTAATTTATTTAGCAACAATAATTCTTATTACCACAATTTTTGCATTTGCTCAAAAAAAACAAAATAATAATAATTCCTTGTTTGCAAAAGATTTACAGCCAAACCAACTTGAACAAATAGACAATGCAAACATATTGGAATCCTTTACGGGCCTTGGAAGAATTCGAATTTCCACACATCCAGATTCAAAAGGAAAAAAAGTTCCACTTGTAGTTTCACCTTGGTTTTCTTACCAAAAAGGAGATGAACAATTTTTTGAAGAATTATCAAAAAAAAGTTCCATCATAAAATCAATCATCGTTCAATATTTTTCACTTTATACAGAAGAAGAACTTCAATCCCTAAGCGAAACAGAAATCAAAACAGAAATAACAGCTCAAATTAATCAACACTTAATTTTAGGCCAAATTGAAAATATTTATTTTTCAGAATACATTTTTCTAAAATAATGCAACTTTTGTTTTTTAATTTTGTCTAAATTCATATATAAATTCACAAAATATTTCATCAATTATGTAACAAAAGTGAATAAATTAATCAGAGGTTTTTATGACTGAAGTAACTTTATCAACTGCCGCACAAGTGCTTATTTCCCTTGTTCCTATTATTGGAATTGGATTTGGTGCAGTAATTTTATTCTTTTACATTTTGTGGAAACACCATGAAGTAAAACTCCAAATAAAAACAGGAACATTTGTAGAAAGAAAATTTAATTTAAAAGCGTTTTCGCTTTTAGCTGGATTAATATTAACAGGAATCGGATTAATTCTAACTCTTGTTTTTGTACTTGTAGAAGGAATTAGTTACGCAATGTTAGGTGGTCTTATTCCCGCAGTAACAGGAATTGCACTTTTAATTTTCTACAAAGTTTATCCAAACCCAAACAACGAAAACGATACTAATATATCTAACAACTAGAACAATCTTCAATGGATAGCAACGAAGTAAAAAAACGAGATCTTTATTTGATTAAGTCTACGCTAAAAGGAAACAATGATGCTTTTGCAAAGTTAATGACTTATTACAAACAAAGAGTTCTTGTATTTGGTAAAAGCTTTTTTCACAACGAAACAGATGCAGAAGATTTTGTTCAAGATGTTTTTATAAAAGTTTTTATTAATTTAAAATCATTCAAAGGTAATTCTCTCTTTTCTACATGGCTAATGAAAATTGCTTATACAACAGCAATTAACTCTGTAAACAGACGAAAAGAATATTTGCCAATCATAGAAAATTTTGAAATCCCTGCAAAAGACTTTTCTCCAGAAGAAAGCCAAATACGCAATATTACTCAAATCGCAATTAGAGAAGCAATTCAAGATTTACCAGAAAAATATTCTATCTGCATAGATATGTTTTTTTCCTATGACATACCCTATCAAAATATTAGTGAAATCACAGGATTTCCTATTAATACAATAAAATCTCATATTTTTAGAGCAAAGAAAATACTAAAACAAAAATTAGAGGAATATTATGAAAAATAAAAAATGTAACAAAATTATTGAAAGATATTTACAACTTGACAAAAATCAACGACTTCCACTTGCTATTACATTACACATTCTTTCATGCAAAAGTTGCAAAAACAAAATCAGAATGATGTCTTTAGCAGAAGAATCAATCAAAGAACCTATTTCAATAGCAGTTCCAATTACTGACAATTCTATTGAACAAATAATGCAAAAAATTTCTCCAGAAAGTTACAACAAAATTACAAAAAATCCAATTTCCATGACAAATTGGATTATCAGCGGAATAATTACAATTCTTTTGTTATGCGCTTCTGTAATTTTTGCTTCAAAGTTCAACAGTTCCGCATTAACATTTATTTATACATTAATAAGCGGAACTGCAATTATCACATATTGTTGTGCCTTTGTAATAAGCAATATAGATTTTTTTATAAAGAAGATTTCTTTTATTAGATAGGTTATTTCCACAAGGCCATAGGATTTACAGCTTTTCCTTGTTTGAATACTGTAAAATGCAAATGTGGTCCTGTACTCATACCTGAATTTCCAACTTTTCCAATTCTTGTATTTGTATCAACATATTTTCCTACACTTACAAGAGTTGCGCTTAAGTGAGCATACAAAGTTTTATATCCAGAATGGTGAGTTACAATAATGTAATTTCCATAAACACTGTTGTAACTTACTGTTGTTACTTTTCCTGCCAAAGCTGCATAAACATTAGTTCCAGAAGGAGCTGCCATATCCACACCACTGTGATAAGAACGTTTTCCTGAAAAAGGAGAACTTCTCCATCCAAAATAAGAAGAAAGCCAGTAACGACTACGCAAAGGCTTAATAAACAAATCACCATTAATTTCTTGGCGTGTAACCCAATCAAGTTGTGCATCAGGAACAAACAAAGTCTTTCCTGCAACAAGTTTTGCATTTCTGTCTATTGAATTAACTCTTGCACATTTTTCTGCACTTACTTCATATTTATCTGCAATTGTTTCAATAGTTTCTGAACCTGTACGCACTGTGTATAAAATTCCAGGCATTGAAGGAATCTTTAAAAACTGTCCTGGCAAAATATTACGAGCAGCTTTAATAGAATTTACACTAACAATAGTATCTGATGTAACATTAAATTCCTGTGCAATAAACCCAATCATATCACCAGGTTTTACACGATAAGTCTGATAATACAATTCCAATTGAGCTTCGGAACCTAAATCTTGTTCCAAAACAGCAGCAGCCATATCAAGACTATCTTCCCCAGTTGGAGCTACTTCTAAATTTTCAATATCATCAACAATTGCTTCTGCAAGATTTTCTGAAAGTTCAGTTTCGGCAATCACAGTTTCTTCAAAATCATCTTCGTTAAATTCAGGAACAGCGGAAGTTTCTAATCCTCCCACCCCATTTTGAATATGTAAATTTCGTGTAATAAAAAGTCCCGCACTAGCAATTCCTATTCCCACAACAAAAGCAGAACAAGAATTAAAAACAATTCTTTTTGTGCGTGTATTAAAAATCGTATAATATAAATCTAATATCTTCATAATAAAATTTGTTCTTTTATAAAAGGTTTCTCAGAAATTTCTTATCTTTGTATCTGTTCTTCTTTAAAATCTAATGTGAATGGAACCGATACAGGATTTTTCCAGTTTAGTTAGTCGTTTGCGGTCGATGAAAGAGCGTAAGCGTGTTGCGGTAGTTTGTCCGAACGACCCTCATACGGAATATGTCATTTTGCGAAGTCTGAAGGAGGGCTTTGCCGATTTCCTGTTGGTGGCGGATACTCCTCATATCTTGAATGCCGAATACATCCGTCAGCAATATCCCGACCATGTGAAAGTGTTTGAGGCCAGCAGTCCCGATGTGGCTGCTCAGGAAGGTGTACTCTTGGTACGTGAAGGGCATGCCGATGTGTTGATGAAAGGTATTATCAATACGGATAACTTGCTTCGTGCGGTATTGAACAAGGAGCACGGCTTGCTTCCGAAAGGGAATGTGTTGAGTCATATTACCGTGGCCCAGATACCTACGTATAATAAGTTGCTCTTCTTCTCGGATGCGGCGGTGATTCCGAATCCGCAATTGAATCATTTGGATGCTATGATCCGATACAATGTGGATGTGTGCCGCAAAATGGGCATCGAATCTCCACGTGTGGCTTTGATTCACTGTACGGAAAAGGTGAATGAGAAATTCCCTTTTACCCTCGACTATGTTACCTTGAAGGAACGTGCTGCGGCAGGGGAGTATGGCGAAATGTTCCTCGACGGACCGATGGATGCGAAGACGGCTTGCGATGCGCATAGTGGGGAAGTGAAGGGCATCAACTCACCAGTGGTGGGTCATGCCGATATGGTCATCTTCCCGAACATCATTGCGGCCAATACGTTCTACAAGACGCTTTCCCTTTTTGGCGATGCGAACATGGCAGGTATGCTTCAAGGAACTACGGCTCCGGTGGTTGTTCCTTCGCGTGCCGATTCGGGTAACTCGAAATTCTATAGTCTGGCATTTGCCTGTGTTTGTAGTGATACTAAGAAATAAATGTAATATATGAAGATATTTGTAATCAATCCCGGTTCAACTTCTACTAAGTTGGCTTTGTATGAAAACGATAAACCTGTTTGGGTAGGGGGTGCGCATCATCCGTTGGAAGACTTGGCGCAATACACCCACATCATCGAGCAGTTGCCATACCGCAAGCAGTTCGTGCGCGATATGTTGGCAAAGGCAGGCATTCCCGTTCAGTTCGATGCGGTGATTGCCCGTGGCGGTTTGTTGAAACCGACTCCAAGTGGTGTCTATGCGATTAATGAACAAATGATTCACGACTTGACCTATGCCGAAATGGAGCATGCGTGCAATCTCGGTGCCTTGATTGCGGTAGAATTGGCGGAAGAGTGTAATTGTCCGTCTTTCATTGCCGACCCGGAAGTGGCCGATGAATTCATGCCGGAATCTCGTTTTACTGGTATCCCGGACATCGAACGCAAGTCTATTTTCCATGCCTTGAACAGCAAGGCGGTTTCTCGTAAGTATGCCGCTTCTATTGGTAAGGAATATGAAGATTTGAACATCATTGTAGTGCATTTGGGTGGTGGTATCTCCGTAGGTGCACATCGCAAGGGAGAAGTGATTGATGTGAACAATGCTCTCGACGGCGACGGTCCTTTCAGTACCGAACGTGCCGGAACCATTCCAGCCGGTCAGTTGGTAGACCTTTGCTTCAGCGGTCAGTACAGCAAACTTCAAATCAAGAAGATGCTCAACGGTCGTGGTGGTCTTTCGGCACATCTTGGTATGAATGATATGATTACCATTGCAGCCAAGGCAGAGGCCGGTGAAGAACCATTTAAGAGTGTGGTAGATGCCATGTTCTATACCATTGCCCGTGAGGTAGGTGCCCGTTATGTGGCTCTCCGTGGCAAGGTAGATGCGATTATTGTGACAGGTGGTATTGCCCATAGCGAGTATTGCATGAAGATCTTCATGCCTTGGATTGATTATCTGGCTCCGATAGTTATGATGCCGGGTGAAGACGAAATGGGTTCGTTGGCATACAATGCCTGGTGTGCGATGAAGGGAGAACGAAAGTTGAAGGTTTATAATCCAGCATAAAATAAAAGAGCATCCAGAATGGATGCTCTTTTTTATTCATATTCATGTTTCCGTTTCGGATTCATTGGGAACCAACCTTTCAAGACCCGTTTCCGCTGGTCAAATACTTCCTTTATCGTCCATAGAGAAGAAAAAGCAAAGACACCTAGTAGTGACGAAACCAAAATGTTGCTGACAAGTAACGCACCGATGATGCCCAAAATACCCAATACAAGAAATATCCACCAACAACGGGTTCCCCAATAATATTCGGCTTTAATCACCACGGGATGAAACAGCCCGATAATGAGGAAAGTGCTGATGCCGATAATGATACCTTCCATTATTTACAGATAGGAATTTCTTTCTTGATACTTTGTTCCAATGAAATCAAGGTTTCAGTGGCAGTAACACCCGGGATTTCCTGAATCTTGGCATTCAACAATTCCATTAAGTGCTCGTTGTCGCGGCAATAAAGTTTGGTCAACATGGTATAGTTACCAGTGGTGAAGTGACATTCCACGATTTCTGGAATCTTCTTCAATTCCTTCACGGCATCCTTATACATGGAACCCTTTTCCAACTTGATACCTACGTAAGTGCATGTTCTGTAGCCAAGGCTCTTTGGGTTTACATGATAACCCGAACCGATAATAACGCCCATATCTATCAGTCGCTGAACGCGTTGGTGGATAGCAGCACGCGATACGCCACATTCTGCTGCTACATCCTTGAACGGAATACGAGCATTTTGTGAGATGATTTCTAGTATTTGTCTGTCAAGTTTATCTATTTTCTCCATAATTGTTAGAATTTTAATAGTACATCATTTTGTAAGCAAATATAAGTGATAGTTTTGAATGTTCATGCTTTTTTGAAGGAAAAATCGTGTCTAAATTGATAAATTGTGTGCTTTTTTACTTCTTTTTGCAAATTAAGCAAAAAAAAGAGCGGATAATTGATAAAAGTACCCGAGTTCTGTAATGGAAATGTTATCTTTGTAGATGAATCTTTAAATCGATGAAAAATGCATCCATTGAAGTTATTTAAATATTGCCCGAAATGTGGTTCCCCCTCTTTTGTCGAAAACAACGAGAAGTCGAAACGTTGTGACGATTGCGGATTTGTGTATTACTTTAATGCGAGTTCGGCTACGGTCGCTTTTATCTTGAATGAGAAGGGAGAGTTGCTGGTTTGCCGAAGAGCCAAAGAACCGGCTAAGGGAACACTGGACCTTGCGGGAGGTTTTGTGGATAGGTTCGAAACCGGAGAAGAAGGGGTGGCTCGTGAAGTTCGGGAGGAGACCGGACTGGAAGTGGTGGATGCAGCCTATCAGTTCTCGTTACCGAATACCTATATGTATTCTGGATTTCTAGTACATACGCTCGACCAGTTTTTTCTTTGTCGGGTGAAAGACGACAAGAGTCTGAATGCCATGGACGATGTGGCGGATTCTTTTTGGACGCCTTTAGCAGAGGTGAATCCTGAGGAGTTTGGATTGGATTCGGTACGTGAAGGAGTGAAACGATTTTTGAAGGAACATAACATAACCAAATAAACAATGAAGAAAAGGACTGTTTGGGTGGCTGCTTTGATGAGCCTTTCCATGTCGGGAATGGCCCAGCAAGTGTTACCGAAAGATGTAGCGGGCGACAAGGAGTATGCCCGTGTCTGTAAAGAATATGAACTGAAATCGGAAAACAGCATCGAATTGCTGGAGGCTTATCTGAAGCAATATCCGGATTCAAGACATACCAATCGGGTAGAGTCGATGATAGCCTCCGTGTATTTTGAAGAAGGAAAGTATCAGGAAGCGATTGCTCTCTATCGTTCGTGCGATTTGGATGCCTTGGCAGACAAGGAAAGAGATGAGGCTGCCTTGAAATTGGCTACCTCTTACCTGAAGATAGGCAATCTGGAAGAGGCAAAGGTTTGGTTTACCTTGCTGAAGGATATGAGTAGGACTCATCAGGCGGATGCTGTATACAACTTGGGTTACATAGACTATGTGGAAGGACGATATGATGCAGCCTTGAAGGCTTTCACTTCATTGAAGAACGACGGTGTATATGATGCTCTCGTACCTTATTATATAGGCGAGATTCATTTGCTTCGTGGCGAATACCAGCAGGCAGACGATGTGGCTTCGGATTATCTCCGTCATTTTGCGGGACATAAGGATGAAGCGGAAATGCAACGTATCCAAGGTGAAGCCCGTTATGGTTTGAAGGACTATCTGAATGCCGTTTCTTCGTTGGAGGCTTATGTGAATGCCTCGGATGCTCCACAACGCAAGGCCATGTATGAATTGGGTATGGGTTACTATCATACCGGTGCGTATTCCAAGGCTACGGAAATGTTGGGACGTACCACCATGGTGCAGGATGCATTGGCACAGAATGCCAACTTGCACATGGGTTTGGCTTATCTCCAGTTGAAGGATCGCAATCAGGCCCGTATGGCATTCGAACAGGCGTCGATTGGTGATTATGACAAGGCTGTCAAGGAACAGGCATTGTACAACTATGCCTTGTGTATCCACGAGACTTCGTATTCTCCATTTGCCGAATCGGTTATCGTCTTCGAACGTTTCTTGAATGAATTCCCGGATTCCAGATACCGTGAACGTGTGAACGATTACTTGGTGGAAACTTACATGAATACCCGTAGTTACGATGCGGCCTTGAAGTCCATTGCCAAGATTTCGAAGCCGGGTCCCCGTATCATGGAAGCCAAGCAGAAGATTCTTTTCCGTCTGGGTACACAGGCATTTGCCAATGCCCAGTTTGCAGAGGCATTGCAATATTTCAACCGTTCGTTGGAAATAGGCCAATACAATGCGGCTACCCAAGCGGATGCCTATTATTGGCGAGGAGAAGCCAATTATCGATTGGAAAAGTATGCCCAAGCCAGCAAGGACTTGCGCCGATATTTGGAATTGGCCAAGAACAAGCGCAGCCAGGAATATGGTTTGGCACTTTATAACTTGGGTTATGCCGACTTCAAGCAGAAGCAATATGGCAGTGCCTTGAATTGGTTCAGCCGTTTTGTAAACGAAGGTACCAAGGACAACAAGCAAGTATTGGCGGATGCATACAACCGTATGGGCGACTGTAACTTCTATGCCCGTAAGTTCGATGATGCCCGTCGTAGTTATGACAAGGCAGAGCAAGTAGATCCGTCATTGGCAGACTATTCCTTGTATCAGGAAGGTTTCGTGAAAGGTTTACAGAGAGATTATAATGGAAAGATTCAGTCTTTGAACCAGTTGATTACCAACTATCCTCAATCACAATACATCGACGATGCCTTGTATGAACAAGGTCGTGCGTTCGTACAGTTGGAAGACAATACGAATGCTATCGAGCGATTCCAGTTGTTAGTGAAGAATTTCCCACAGAGCCACATGGCCCGTCGGGCAGCAAATGAAATAGGCTTGCTCTATTATCAGGACGACAAGTATCCGGAAGCAATTGCTGCTTACAAAGATGTTATCAAGAACTATCCGGGCAGTGAGGAAGCCCGATTGGCACAGCGCGACTTGAAATCCATTTACATCGACTTGAACAAGGTGGATGAATATGCCGACTTTGCATCGACCATACCAGGAGGAGCAAACTTTGATGTGAATGAACGCGATTCGCTTACTTATGTGGCTGCCGAACGTGTGTACATGCGTGGTGAGAATGTGGAAGCCCGCAATAGTTTTGTGAAATACTTACAAACCTTCCCGGAAGGAGCATTCAGTTTGAATGCTAACTATTACATCGGATTGATAGATTATAACCAGCAGAATTACGAAAGCGCATCGGCTCATTTGAATAAGGTCTTGGAATACCCGAACAACAAGTATTCGGAAGAAGCCATGATGATGAGTGCGGAAATGGCTTATTTGGCGAAGGATTATGCCAAGGCTTTGGAATGGTACAAACTTTTGAAGGATAGAGCCTCTACTCCGGAACGTCGTGAATTGGCCGCAACGGGTATGCTCCGTAGTGCAGCCATGGCAGGCAATGACGAAGAAGTAATCTTGGCTGCAACAGCCGTATTGACAGATACCAAGGTGGCTCCGGAATTGGAAAACGAAGCCCGTTACTATCGTGCCCAGTCGTTGGTGAAGGTTAACCAGATAGCACATGCCGTGGCAGACTGGCAGTCGTTGGCTCAGGATACTAGAAATGCGTATGGAGCCGAAGCGAAATACCAGTTGGCACAATATCTGTTTGATACAGGGAAGACTGCTGATGCTGAAAAGGAAGTGTTGAACTATTTGGAAGTAAGCACACCGCATACTTATTGGTTGGCTCGTAGTTTCGTCTTGTTGTCGGACATCTATGCGAAACTCGACCGTAAGTTGGAAGCCCGTCAGTACTTGCTTTCATTGAAGCAGAACTATCAGGCAGACGATGACATTGCCGGTATGATTGAAAGCCGTTTGGAGAAATTGAACGAATAAAAATGAATGGTATGAAAAAGAAACTCATCATAGCAGGTTTGGGAATGTTGCCATGGTTGGCAGCATCTGCCCAACAACAAGATACGACACTCGTCCGTACGGTGGTGGTAGAAAATGAATACAACCCGACCGTCATGGATGCTTCGAAAATCAATGTGCTTCCGAAGGTGGAAGAACCTACCGTGCCGAAGACACACATCGACTATTCCGCTACTGTCCGCCCGGTCAGTGCCTGGAATTATCAGGCCATGGACCCGATTGTAAAGGAATGGAAAGCAGATGCCGCCTATCGGGGCTATCTTCGTGCCGGATATGGAAACAATGGCAATGTGGATGCTCAATTGGGCTATTTGTGGGATATCTCGAAGAAAGATAGACTGAACTTGGAGGCTTCGTTTGGGGGTTGGAATGGAGATATGAGAGGCTGGCATTGGCAAGAAAACAATTGGATGGGCAATGATTGGAATTCTCGTCTTTATAATACCCAAGTAGGCTTGGACTACAAGCATGCCTTTAAGAAGGTAGACTTGATGTTGGGGGGTAAGTATCGTTCGCAAGTGTTTACTTACATGCCTATTAGTAATTGGATATATGATGAGGTATCTGGTGAAACGGAATATCGTGCACCAGCGACAACTCGTCAGCATCAGACATTGGCCAATGGATACATCGGTTTTGCTTCAACAGATAAGGACATGCCTATCCAGTTTGCGGCCGAAGCTGGTATGCGTTATTTCAAGATGAAGTATGCCACCATGTATCAGAAAGAAGGCAATGAAAACAATCTCTACGTAAAGGGGGATGTCTGGAAAAAGATTGGTGATGAAAGTCGTGCCGGATTGAAGGTGAAGTTCGATAATTATTCTTATTCTTCAGAAGAAGTGGATGGTGCTACGGCTGTAGACTTGAATCCATATTATGGTTATGAAAACGATGATTGGCGAGTGCGCTTAGGTGCAAACGTAGATTGGTGGAGTGGCGTGTATAACATAGGAACAGGCGATGAAAACAAGCTCTATGTTTCTCCAGATGTGTCAGTGGAGCATTTCTTTGCTGACAGTTATGTGTTCTATGCCAAGGCAGGAGGAGGCAGACAGACCAATAGTTTCTATAAGCTGACT
>ERZ808026.278-NODE-278-length-11038-cov-3.569291_pt1 | contig 11038 bp, 7 predicted proteins | sample MGYA00380182_ERZ808026 | MGnify/ENA primary metagenome ERZ808026 (study PRJEB31490, sample SAMN06133376) | cow dung metagenome | isolation source: H9 | host: cow | place: China: Chengdu | collected 2015-05 ... | reverse complement strand
CGAAACCACCACATTTAGTGTAGCAGTCATTTCGACAAGCTCAATGAGCGCTACACTCATTACTTTTGGGACAGCCCTTCTATAAATTATTTTTTGGAGAAATTAAATGGAATACACAACACAGATGGATGCCGCAAGAAAAGGCATTGTTACACCAGAAATAAAAACTGTTGCAGAAAAAGAAAAAATGGACGTAAACCGCCTTATGCAGCTGGTTGCCGAAGGAAAAGTTGCAATTCCTGCAAACAAGCATCACAAATCCTTGAACCCGGAAGGCGTTGGAAAGGCACTTCGCACTAAAATCAACGTAAATCTGGGCGTAAGCCGTGACTGCAAGGACTACGACATTGAAATGCAGAAGGTTATGAGCGCCGTAAACATGGGTGCAGAAGCAATCATGGACCTTTCAAGCCACGGAAACACTCAGCCTTTCCGCCAGAAACTGACTTCTGAATGCCCGGCAATGATTGGAACTGTTCCAGTTTACGACAGCGTAATCCATTATCAGCGGGATTTGGAAACTTTGACTGCAAAGGATTTTATTGATGTTGTGCGGTTACACGCAGAAGACGGCGTTGATTTTGTTACAATTCATTGCGGAATTACACGCAAAACAATAGAACAGATTAAACAGCACAAACGAAAAATGAACATTGTAAGCCGCGGCGGTTCTCTTGTTTTTGCATGGATGAGCATGACTGGAAATGAAAATCCTTTTTATGAATATTACGATGAAATTCTTGACATCTGCGAAAAGCACGACGTTACAATTTCTCTTGGTGATGCATGCCGCCCTGGTTGTCTTGCGGATGCAACTGATGTTTGCCAGATTGAAGAGCTGGTGCGACTTGGCGAGCTTACAAAACGTGCATGGGCTCACAACGTTCAGGTAATGGTAGAAGGACCCGGACATGTTCCAATGGATCAGATTTCAGCCAACATGAAGGTTCAGGAAACAATCTGTATGGGAGCGCCTTTTTACGTTCTGGGACCGCTGGTTACGGACATTGCGCCAGGATACGACCACATAACTTCTGCCATTGGCGGCGCAATTGCGGCAATGAACGGAGCAAGTTTTTTGTGCTACGTTACTCCTGCAGAGCATCTTGCTCTTCCAAACGTTGAGGATGTAAAACAGGGCATTATTGCCAGCAAAATTGCGGCACATGCGGCAGATATTGCAAAAGGAATTCCTGGTGCCAGGGATATTGACGACAGAATGGCAGATGCACGGCGCAATCTTGACTGGGAAGCTCAGTTTGCCTGCGCGATGGATCCAGAAACTGCCAGACAGATTCGTGACAGCCGAAAACCAGAAGAAGACCACAGTGACACCTGCTCAATGTGCGGAAAATTCTGTGCTGTTCGCAGCATGAACAAAGCTCTTGGCGGCGAAAAGATTGATATTCTATAATATTGATATTCTATAATGATACACAGAAAGCAGCCTGAACAGTGAATTCTGCCCCAAGGCTTGTTTCCCGGCGGTTGGAACCAAAAATGTCATTGCAGCAGGTACAATCAGTTGCAATGACAATATTTTCTTCCCGGATTCCAGAGCGGGCAAGAACAGATATATTTGCATCTTCAAGGCTAAGGCGGTACAAAGGACCAGAGCCGCTATTCCAGCTGCAGGCGGCACCTTTACAAAGCACTTCGCCCTCTTCTATTCGTTTTACACAATCCAAAGAAAAATTCCTGAAAAAATAATCAGCCCGTTCCTGATTTACAACATAACAGCAGCTGCGAATATGAGGTCCAATGGCAACGCAAATATCTTCCGGTTTTGCAGAAAAATTTTGTACTGCCAGTCCCACCGCTTTTTCAACAATTCCAGTTCCTTTCCATCCAGAATGAACCACTCCAAAAAATTTCGTGACAGGATCAAAAAGAAACAAAGGCATACAGTCTGCAACAGTAACCACGGGCATTAACATGGAATTTTTTGTGATTATTCCGTCAGAAATCTTTTCAAAAGTTTCATCTGCCCCGTCAACAACTTCCACCAGTTTTGTGTGATCAAGCTGAACCTGAGCAACTGTTCTTCCGCCAAAAGAATCCCCAATCTGCTGAAGAGTCTGTATTCGATTTTCGTTGGTTTCGTTCCATTTAAAGCGCATGGAGCCTGCAGAGCGCAAGGTCATTCCCCAGCGGGCTCCATCAACGGCTTTTCCATTGCAGAAAAAAGGAAAGGAGACGTATTTTTCACCATTACAATTTTTAGAAATTGTTATTTTTTTCATTTAATTCCTACTATAATTTGCAGTTATTTAATTCAAATTTTAATTGATAATGTATAAATTAATCTGCAAAAAAATATGATTTTCAAACTATCTGTTTTTTGCCATATCAAGAGGTTCAATTTCGCCAAGAATTTGACGACATTCATTAATTTTTTCTCTTGCCTCTGCAAGCTTATCACGGAATTCTCTGTTTCCTCGTCCTTTTAGAGTCATATAGTTCTGAAGACCTTCGTAATCTTTTGTACGTTCCTCATCCATAATACCGTGCAAAACTCTTTCAATGGTGCGCACCGACTCGCAAAATTTTGCTTCCCAGGAACGAACAGAAGCTTCCGCATTTACGATTATAGTATTTATGAGCGACTGACCTTTTATTGTTCGAACGTGCTCATCAATCTGCTTTTGGAATACTGACCCTATTGAACCAGCAGGCGAAAGGGATGCATGAAAATCCAGAACATCCTGATTGACATCTGAAAACAGATTTATCCCTTCAGAAAGTTCTGCACGATTTTCATTGTTTAAGAAAACACCTTCCAGAATCAATGCATTAAGAATCTGAATTATTGTCTGATATTCATTAAGAGCAAACCATTCCAGAAAACCAGCTGTCATTTCGCAGGCAAAAGGCATTCCACCCCACAATCTTGTCCATGGCCTATATGTAAGCTCCGGAAATTTTTCCAGTCCAAATTTTTCATTCAGAACCTGAGCCAATTGAGCTTTTTTTCTGTCACGAAGCCAGGAAGACCAGCGGGCATCAAAAACGCATTTCCATTCTTCTTTGAATTTTATAAACCAGTCTTCTGCGCCACCAGGTTCAGAAACCTGCCAGTCAAAATCAGAAAAAACAACTTTTCCAAGATTTGCCATTGGAACAGTAGAAATAAACATCTGAATCATGGAAATATTTGTGGCTGCTTTTGAAAGAAACTGATTTACAGAATTTTCAGTTTCCCCGTCAAGTTCTACTGCTGCCCCACCATTTCTCTGAGGAAAAAGGAAAAGCGCCTCTAAAGCTTCATTTGAAACAGACCTGGCATTACATAGCACGCTGGCAAATCCGGGGAAATCAATCTGAGCATTTGAAAACGGACAGGTATAGTTTTCTGAAATAATTGCGGTAAATTGAGTAATAAAATGAGTATACGACAAAAAACAGAAAGATTTTAACCAATGTAAGGTGCGTACCGCATCATAAAGCTTTGTTTTTTCATTTGGATTGATATCTTTTAAAATAGCATCCAGCCGTCTTAAAAGTGATGCCCGTAATTCATTTGTAGCTTCCCGCTCAAAAGGAATTTGATAAGGATCAACCTCACTATTAATCATAGTTGTAATTGTTGGTGCAAGAAATGCTCCAAGAAAAACATAAAATTTTCCCTGAGCATCATTCATCATTGCTATGTATGGCGAAAAGAAATCTGCAACATATTTTAATTCTTTTATTTTTTCATAGAACAATGACTGTAAAAGTCCGTTTCCTACATCTACAATTCCAGGATGCTCCCTGTTTATTTTTCTAGCGAGATTACCAATCAAATCGTTATTGTACAGTTCAAGTTTAGGCTTTTTTGTAAAAAGAGTCCGCAGCCATAATATAAATTTATACAACAGACTTTCATGATTTAACTTAATATCCAATGTAAAATTATCAATTTCTTCCCGTATCGGCTGTAAAAGAGGAAGCTCTTTTTCTCTGTTCTGATTCAATTTAGCAAGTAAAAATTTTCGTTCTTCTGCACTGATTCCTGCAACCAGTTCATCAAAAGAACCTCTTTCTGACGACCTTTCCATATTCTATTATTATAGCCTGAAATTCGATTTTTTTGCAAAATAATCACAATTTTGATTTAACGATTTAACTATAAACATTTAATGAATAATTTTGCAATATTTTTAAAATTTATGTTCCTTGCAAAATGTAAATTTATTATAATATGGTGACTTTTTTAAGAGGATTTAAAATGGAAAACGTAACAAATGGAGAAATTGTTCTTCAGATTCTTGTTTCTGTAGGTATTATTGTAATTGCCGCAAAATACATGGGAACTCTGGCAAAAAAAATCGGCTTTCCTCAGGTTGCAGGAATGATTATTGCAGGATTACTTTTAAGATTTCTGCCATGGTTTAAAAATTTTGGCGCAGATGAGCCGGGAACTCTTTTTGGTGAAGTTGATCAGTTCATCACAAACCTTTCTGAAATCGGCGTAATTATGATTATGTTCGGTGCCGGTCTAGGAACTAACCTTAAATCTCTTGTTAAATCCGGCGTAAAATCCACAATCATTGCATTGTGTGGTGTACTTGTTCCATTAATCATGGGAACAATCATGGCACTCTGTTTCTGGGGATTTGACGGCTTTGGCACACAACAGTTCTACAAGGCCATGTTCATTGGAACAATTTTAACAGCAACATCTGTAAGCATTTCTGTTGCAACTCTTCAGGAACTTGGCAAATTAAAAACAGACCTGGGTCAGACAATCGTAAGCGCCGCAATCATCGACGACGTATTCGGAATCATCGCACTTACAGTTGTTCTTGGAATCGGAACAGGTTCCGGCGGAATCGCGACTATCTTAATCAAAACAGTATTGTTCTTTATTTCCGCAATTGTTGCAGGATATCTTATGTTCCGTCTTGCCCGCTGGTATGACAAAAAACATCCACATTCACGACGCATTCCAATCTATGGACTTGGCGTTTCCTTTGTATTTGCCTATGCCGCAGAAAAATTCTTTGGCATCGCAGACATTACAGGTGCCTACATCGCAGGTGTAGTATTCTGCTCGCTTTTGGACGCACCATACATTGAGCGCAAAATCGACATAAACTCATACATGATTTTCAGCCCGGTTTTCTTTGCCAGCATCGGATTAAAAACAGACCTTTCCGGAATGAATTTTTCTTTACTCTGGTTCAGCATTGCATTCGTAATCGTAGGCTGCCTTTCAAAAATAATCGGCTGCGGCGGCATTTCAAAATTAATGCACTACTCATGGAGTGACTCTTATAAGGTTGGTCTTGGAATGATGGTACGTGGCGAAGTTGCACTTATCGTTGCCCAGAAAGGACTTTCAGCAGGAATCGTAGACAGCAAATATTTTGCCCCGGTAATTCTTTTGATTATCGTTTCTTCAATGATTGTTCCAATCCTTATGAAAAAAGCATTTTCAAAAAATATTTCGGAAACCAGTGTTTCAAAAGAACAGAATTAACAGAGCTGGTTAGAGTTTTGACCGTTGCAGTTATGTTTTGACAGTTTTAGTTATATTTTGACCGTTGTAGTTATGTTTTAAACGCGGTGGTTGAGTTTATCGAAACCACCATCTCAAAACTCAACCCACGCAAAAATCACCTAGGCGTCAATTTCTTCTGCAAGATTATGAACAATAAAATCCTTTCGTTCAGGAGTATTTTTGCCCATATAAAATTCCAGGACAGCAGGAACATTCTTTAAAGTCTGAATGTTTACAGGAGTAAGATGAATACCAACGTCTTCAGATTCTCCATCCTTTCGCTCCCGAATAAACTGCCCGAATTCCTTTGGACTGATTTCACCAAGCCCCTTGAATCGTGTAGTCTCACAGCCCTTTCCAAGTTCCTTAAGAGCTTTGTCACGACTTGCCTCTGAATAACAGTAAATGGTTTTAGTCTTGTTTCGCACACGGAACAAAGGAGTTTCCAGAATGTAAAGATGACCACGCAGAACAAGCTCTTCAAAATACAAAAGAAAATAAGTCATCACCAGATTTCTGATATGAAAACCATCGTTATCCGCATCGGTTGCAATTACAATTTTGCTGTAGCGCAAACCTTCAATATCATTCTGAATTCCAAGACTGAACGTAAGATTCTTTAATTCTTCGTTTTCAAAAAGCGCAGTTTTTTTGCGGCCATACATATTTTCAGGCTTACCGCGCAAACTGAAAATCGCCTGATAAGAAACATCTCTGGAGCCAACCATAGAACCAGTAGCCGAATCACCCTCAGTAATGAAAATCATGGAATTTTCACCCTTTGCTCCATCCTGCAGGTGATAGCGGCAATCCTTAAGCTTAGGAATCTGAAAAGAAATAGTCTTTGCCGCATCCCTAACCTGCTTTGCCGTAACATTATTGATTTCGTCACGGGCCTTCATGTTGCGGATGATTTTCTCTTCCAGCGCACCAGCCACATCAGGATTATGACGCAGCCAGTCATCAACAACCGCCTGAGTTTCCTGGATTATCGGTCCACGAATTTCAACATTACCCAGCTTATTTTTTGTCTGACTGGTAAACATAGGATTATCAAGCCCGATTTTAAGCCCAACAATTAAACCAGCCGTCACATCCTTTTCGTCATATTGCTTTTTAAAGAAAGAATTAACCCCCTTTGTAAAACCATCCAGAAAAGAAGTAACATGAGTACCGCCGTCATCAGTAGACTGTCCGTTTACAAAAGAATAAACAAATTTATCAAGACTGGAAGTATGGGAAAGAACAAATTCAAGATTTTCGCCCTTATAACTGAACAGCTTGTACAAAGAATTCTTTGCGCCGTCCATTTCCCGCACAATCAAATCCTCCAGTCCCTTTTCACTAAGAAAAATGTTTCCGTTGCAGTTGATTTTCAAACCTGGATTCAAGTAAGCATAATTCCACAGACGTTTTTCAACCATTTCCATGTTAAAATTATATTTACCGAACATTTCAGTATCAGGAACAAATTCAAGATAAGTGCCGTTCTTTACGCCAGGCTTTGCATCCCCAATATGAGCCGATTTTTTAACACCCCGCTGGTATTCCACAACAGCCATCTTTCCGTCGCGGATACTTGCAGCACGGAAATAAGAAGAAAGCGCGTTTGTAGCCTTAATACCAACACCGTTCATACCAATAGCCTGCTTAAAAACAGAATTATTGTATTTTGCGCCAGTATTTACGTCGCTAACACACTGCTCCAGCTTTCCCAGCGGAATACCACGCCCATAGTCGCGAATCTTTACATGTCCATCTTTGATTTCAATATCAATTTTGTCGCCATAACCCTGGGAAAATTCGTCAACAGAGTTATCAACGCCTTCCTTTAAGAGAATATAGATACCGTCGTTTTCATTGGTGCCGTGCCCCAAAGACCCGATATACATACCAGGACGAAGACGAATATGTTCAAGCCCTTCCAGATGAAGAATTGAATTTTCATCGTAAACAACAGGATTTTCAGGAGATTTTTTAGCCGCAGGCACTTTTTTTTCAACAGCCACAGTTTCCGCAGCCTTTTCAGTTTTTATTGATTTTACAGTTTCTTCGGTTTTTGCCGTCTTTACAGTTTTTGCGGCAGCATCAGTTTTTTTTGCAGCAGACTTTTCAGCCGCCTTTACAGATTTTTTTTCCACACCCATGCATTAATTATATCCGCAAATTCCCGAATTTTCAACCAATGCTTTTTTTGTTTTTAAGGGCGCGAATTCCATTTGCAACAGGTGTTCCGTGGTTCCGTCGGCAAAGCCTTACTCATTCCTGCGCTGCGCTACGGAACAGCCCAAGGGCTGCCACTCCACCCCTGGCGCGGTCATACTGGATTTCCAGTTAGTTATTTCGCAAAAAAAAATCCACAGCAGACCCATAACAGCACATAAGATTTCCTTTGTGCATTTATAGCGCCCGCTGTGGACTAAAAGTTATGAGTGTTAAAACTTTTTATTCACCCATACTTCCATTCATAACAACTTCATAAAGTTCTACATGCTTTCCTTTACCATCTGTATTATCCGGCTTTGTAGAATTAGTCATAACAAGAGCATACATCTTTCCTTGTACCAATCCGTTAAGACTAATAGCGGTGTCTGCCCAGCTAATATTTTCACCTTTATCCCACACAACAACTTTTACACCGTCAGCATATGGATTTTCAGCTGCTTCGTCACGTGTCATATTTACTTTTACAGAACCTGTTTTAGAACCCCATGCGTTCATTTTTTCGTCATACATAAAAATAAATACGTTCTCCATCATTGGAAGCCATCCATTTTCATTCCCCATATTTACTTCACCATTGATATAGAATGACTGTCCATCTTCAAGATCTGCAATCATAGTATAAAGAGGAACGTTTTCACCATTTACAATTACAACTGGTAAATCTACATCTGGTTCACCAGGAATGTATTCAGGATACTTAATATAAATTTTGTCACCAGCTTTTATAGTTTTAACATCAACAGGTTTTGTACAAGCTTCATCAGAGAAAAGTTCGATTTTACCACCTTCTTGCATGTCTGCATTCATACCTTCCAAATATTTTCCCACTTCAGCAAGAGGTACTTTCTGTTCAGGTGAAACCTTTCCTTCATCTACAAAATAAACAGTAACAACTGTTTTTTCCTGTTCTTTTTTGTATTCTTCCAAAGCTTTATTAGCTTCGTCTTCTGCAGCCTGGATATTTGAGTTCATTTCTTCAGCTTCTTTCTGCACAGCTTCAAGAGTATTAGAAATTTCTTTACTTTCTGAATCAGTCAATTCACCTACAGCTGCTTTAATTGCTTCAATATCAAGATCGTTTTCTGCATATTCAGAATCATCAGCTACAATTTCAACCATTCCTTTCTGGATGCTTACAGTCTTAGAAGCAACTTTTACAATACTTTCAGTAACAGCTTTTTCAATTACAAGTTTACCAGCTAATGTAATTTGTTCTCTGGCAGAAATAAGTTCAATTTTTGATTCTTCTGTAGAATTAATTACAAGACTCTGCTTTGTAATCAACTTTTTAATAGTAGTCTTTGTAGTTTTAATTGTTAAATTCAATCCGTCATTAACAATATTTTCAACAACACCACCATTAATTTTTAATGTAAAATCAGAAGCTCCTCTAGAACCTTCAGCTTCTTTTACAATTACATTTTTTGCATCACAATCTTTAAGTGTTGCATTTTTTCCATTTCCATCAAGAACAATTGTTCCACCGTCAACATTATCCAATGTTGCTTTTTCGCTTACTGTAATGTAACCACCATTAAGTTTTGCATTCTTTACTGTAATTGCCTTATCAACTGTAAGAGCAATCTTATCAGAAAGCTTGTATTCAGAAAGATCTACAGTTTCTCCAGTCTTAGCATCAGCAAGAGCTTTTACTGCTCCACCTGCAGCCACTGTACCACCAGAAGAACCAGAACTACTTACAGAACTACTTACAAGCAACATCAATGCAGTATTATCCGAAGAGGAATCATTGCTACATCCCATCACAACAAGTGAAAATGCCATTAAACCGGCAATCAACGTGCTGACAATTTTTTTCATTTTTACACTCCCATAAAAAATCAAGAAGATTGTTTCAACAATCGACTGACTTTTTACGCTGTTCCGTAATGTAATGAGGAACAGCAGTTTAATAATAAGTTTGCAACGCAAACTTTAGGTAAGATAAAGCCGCGCTATTTTAGCGGTTTTATCTTACACTCCTTTTTAGGTGAACACCTAAATGAACTGACCCCAAAAATCAGGACACCCATGGAGGTGTAAAAATGGGGAATAATCAAAAATACAGCATTGACTTCAAGCTGCAAGTCGTAGGAAAATATGAGCAAGGAAAGTGCGGCTACAAGCGACTTGCCCGTGAGTTCAACCTTTCGCGCGACACGGTTCGGGAATGGTGCTTGAATCCAAAACTGCATTCAGCTACAGAAATGGCGAAGAAAACAAAAGTCAGTGACGAAAAAGACCTTGAATATTACAAGACAGCGGCTTTATTTTGGGAAACATACGCAAAGAACATTGAAGCGGAACTTGCGAAACAGGGTAAAAAAAAACTCATTTTGAAAACAATGACAGACTGCCTCCAGAAAGAACCGAAGACGAAAACGCGAAAACTTTGTGAAGTTGCAGGCGTCTCAAAGTCATCGTTCTACTACAACAAGGATAACTGCTCACAGGAATTTAAAGACAAGGAAGTTCTCGATTTGCTTATGAAATTACCCAAAAAGATTTTGGAGAGGCGTGGAAACAAGGTAAAATCGAAGGAAATCAAAATACGATTCGGCAAGGTTGTCAATCATAAGCGAATTGCACGAATTTGCCGGAAAAACGGACTTCTGGCAAAGAACAGGCGAAGGAAATTCCCTAAAGACTATTACAGGCAGCAGAATGAGAACAAAAAGAACCTGCCAAAAAACATACTGAACCGCAATTTTGAGAGCAGTGGGCCGTTGAAAAAGCTTTGTACTGACGTCTCTTACTTCAAGACTTCCTCAGGCTGGCTTTACCTAAGCCCTGTTCTCGATTTATGTGGGCGTAAAGTTCAGTGCTATTCAGTTTCGCCGCACAATGACGACTCTCTTTCAGGGGAAACATTGGACAAACTTCTTGCACTGGGAAACCTTGACGGCTCAATCCTTCATTCTGACCAGGGAGTTCTTTATACCTCAAAAAAATGGAGGAAACGCCTCAAAAAAAATGGCATCATTCAAAGCATGAGCCGAAAAGGGAACTGCTGGGACAATGCCTGCATGGAGCATTTTTTCGGAACGCTGAAAGTGGAAAGCGGTTACGATGATTTGTTAAAGTCAGGTCTTCTTTCGTACGAAGAAACAAAAAAACTTATTGACGATTTTATTGAATATTACAATAATGAGCGCATTCAGCAGAATCTTGGCTGGAAAACTCCAAACGAGGTTGTTGCTTAAACTGTCCTAAAATTTGGGGTCAGTTCACAGGTCAGTTCAGTGTTTTTACTTTCCCCCCCCCAGAATGCCTATAGCTTTTTTTAATATTTAAATAGCATCATTTGCGTTCCGAAATATTTTATGC
>ERZ808026.277-NODE-277-length-11057-cov-6.251821_pt1 | contig 11057 bp, 6 predicted proteins | sample MGYA00380182_ERZ808026 | MGnify/ENA primary metagenome ERZ808026 (study PRJEB31490, sample SAMN06133376) | cow dung metagenome | isolation source: H9 | host: cow | place: China: Chengdu | collected 2015-05 ... | reverse complement strand
ACTCTGTTTGGTAAGGCTACAGTTTTATCATCACAGCAACCCGGTTTTGTAAAGAATGTAAGAGCAACAATTCTAGCGAAGTTATTCTTATTTGAACAGAACAAGGCTCGAATTAAATTAACATCTCTCTGTGTAGTAGATTCCCAGTTACCGCAGTTTTCAAAAATACTTTCATCTTCCCTATAGTTTGTTTTAAGTTTTCCTCTCATAGCAAAAGGATGTCTATATCTTTCACTTACCTCAACTGGAGTAAGCTGTTTGATTTTTTCAAGTTTATAAAGCATTGCATTTAATACTGCATCTGCATGATTTTCTAAGTTTAATCTATCAACTAAAGCATTATACAAAATCTGACATTCTTCATGTGATTCAAAATCATTGATATCTGCACACAGCTGATAAAGATAGAATGCCATAGACAATGCATCATTTTCTGTACAATTACAAACTTTCATAAGTGCGTTTCCTAACATGTTTCACCTTCCTTCTCGCCCACTCATCCGGGCTTGCAATGTTCCATTTAGATTTTTTCATTTCAGCAAACTTATTTGCCGGAAATCTGATACCTGTTGAAGTTTCGCGGATAGCCTTTTGGCTGTAAGCTTTTTCTGAGCTGATTTGTCGCCACTAAATGCTTTAGTAGCCAAAGCCTTTTCTTCTTCCAGAGTTAAAAGTGGAATCTTATCAATTTCACTTAAATAATAACTGTTGAATCTTGTCATTTTCTTCCTCGCAATAAAATGCACACGGAATAAATACCTTTCGGTAAACCTGAAAACCATCCTTAGAAATGTCAAAGATCTGTCCTCAAACCATTTAAGACGGGGTATTGAATATAATAATAAATAGTGTAAACGTCAAATTTCTCAGAAAGTTATTACGTCCCTGAGAATATGGTGATTTACCTTATGAGAATAACAATGTCATTAACTTAAGGACTATCTAAAATTTCATATTTCCTGTAGAATTCCATAAGGGTGGAAAAAAACATGGGAAATGTAGAAAATGTAAGAATGGTCAAAGAAGCATTAACAGAAGCAATAAACGAAGTCTGCAAAGAAAAAGAAAAATACAGCACATTTGAAAATGCCTTTATAAGGAACAGGGATTTACCTCTTCCAAAATTGATAGAAGATATTCTTCTGTTCGAAAATAAATCAATTGAGAAAAGCCTTTTAGGAAATCATCAGTTTTCAAAGACAACCCCAACCGCAGCTGCTTTTGTAAGACAGCGTAATAAATTGAAGCCAGAAGCTTTTGAACATATCTTAAATTCATTTAATTCGAAGACTTCAGGTTTTTGTACAAAAAAATTTGAAGGTTACCGACTCCTTGCTGGTGACGGAACAGATGTGAATATCTACCTTAATCCTAATGATGAAGAAACTTATATTTCAGAGTATGGCAAAAGAGGCTTTAACCTTTTGCATGTAAATACACTTTATGATCTTGAAAATCAGATTTACACAGATGTAACAATAAGTGGAAAAAGGAAAACGGGCGAACGAAGGGAGCTTAATGCCATGGCTGACAGGGCAGAACTTAATGAACCAACAATTTTGATATTGGATAGAGGTTATGAAGGTCTGAATGTTTTCGCACACCTGATAAAAGACGGTTTCTATTTCCTTATAAGACTTAAAGACACGGATTCAAACGGAGTTTCTGCTGGTTATAAAGATTGCGGAGAGGCTTTTGATGTTGATTTTGATAAAATTATAAGAAGATATACTCCATATCATGCAGAAAACAGAGATGATTACAAAGTTATAAATGATAATACAACCTTTGATTTTCTGAAGGAAGCCGGTGATGAATTTCCAGTGCAGTTCCGGATTGTCCGCTTTCAGCTGGATAATGGAAACTATGAATGTTTAGCAACAAATTTATCAAGGGGAAACTTTCCTCCTGAGAAACTCAAAGCTTTATATGCCCGAAGATGGGGAATAGAACTATCTTACCGTGATTTAAAATATACACTTGGAATGAACAACATGCATTCAAGAAAAACAAATTCGATTAAGCAGGAAATTTATTCAAACTTAATAATGCATAACTTCTGTAGGATAAATTCGGCCTTTGCAGAAGTCAAAAAAAAATAAGGACATTAAACCGCAGAAAGTAAATTTCTCAACTGTAGTAACTATATGCAAAGCTTTCTTAAAAGGTTTGTGCCCAGAAGAAAATGTAATTTTTTTGATTTCAAAAAATCTATTACCAGATAGACCTGGTCGTTCTTTTGAATTGAATTTGAAACCCAAGTCATGCACATATTTTTGCTATAGATCGGCTTAAGTTAATGACATTGGTATTGTTTACTTATTGGAAATACCTGATTTCATGGCGGTTGCCTCCCAGACTTAATCAGCTTTTGCTGAAATTTTGATTTGGGGGTGTGCATATGACGTTTGACAGAATCATTGCAGTTATTGCTTGTATAGCAACTGTTATCTGTACAGTTATTGCCGTGCTCTCTTATTTACGTAATAAAGATGAGTAAAAAAATAAGCCGCCAATAGTTTTCGACACTCTTTTGACGGCTTAGTACAAAAATGTGGAGACAACCGATAGAATCGGGTATTTCCTTTTTTTCTAATATATCACAACAGTCTTTTGTCGTCAAACAACAAAATGAACGTTTCTTTAGATTACAACCTTACCGTCGTAAAGGAACTCAGTAGTACCTGTCAAATAAACTGTATCACCAGTGTACTTAACAATAAGTTTACCACCGCGAACATTTACAGTTACGTTTTCGTTCAACTTACAGTAACCGTTCAGAACAGCAGCGATTACTGCAGCACATGCACCTGTACCACAAGCTGGAGTTTCACCGTTACCCCGTTCCCAAGTACGCATCTTAAGTTCGTTTGGACCAACTACGCGAACAAATTCAGTATTTGTTCTGTCCGGGAATTCTTCGTTGTTTTCGAACATTGGACCAATCTTCTTAACATCAACCTTATCAACAAAACCACAGAATACAACACAGTGGGGGTTACCAACGCTTACACAAGTTGCACCGTAGTTAATTCCATCAACAGTAAGCGGCTGATTAACGATTGCCTTTTCTGGAAGACCTTCCATATTCAAAGCAACTTCTTCCAAAGTTGTAGGAAGCTTTTCTGCAGCAAATTCTGGCTTACCCATATCAACAGTTACAGAAGAAACCTTTCCGTCTAGCTTATACAAAGTAAGTGTCTTTACACCGCTCTTTGTTTCAATCTTCATTGTTGCAGTAGGTTCCGACTTAGATTCATTCTTATCTGCAATTCCGTAAACATTGTTATCGTAGATGTATTTTGAAACAGCACGCAAAGCGTTTCCTGCCATCATACCTTCAGAACCATCAAGGTTAAAGAAGCGAACCTTTGCATCAGCCTTATCAGATTTACCGAACAAAACGATTGAGTCTGCACCAATACCAGAACGGCGGTTACACAAACGAACTGCAAGACCGCCAGGGTTGTTGATTTCCTGTTCATCAGTGTTGATAACGATAAAGTCGTTACCAGTGGACTGCATCTTTGCAAACTTGATTGTTTCTTTTTCTGTTCTAAGCTGATTGATGTCGATAAGTTCAACATTTTCTGCTGAATAGTGGCTCATCAAACAGTTAGCAAGAGCATTTGCTGTATCAATTGCTGTAAGACAAGGAATATCACGTTCTACAGCATGGCGGCGCATCTTTACAGAGTCAGCAGCCGGGTTTCGTCCCTTAGCAGATGTAGAAATTACATAGTCAATCTTACCAGAATCAAGCAAAGTCAAAAGGTTGTCATCTGGATTTTCGTGAATCTTATTAACAACCTGAACTTCCATTCCAAAGTCCTGCAAAGTTTTTGCGTTACCTTCAGTAGCATAGAGCTTAAAGCCCATATCGTAGAACTTGCGGGCCAATTCTGGGATTTCATAGCGGTCAGTCTTACGAACACTGAACAAAACGCCGCCAGAACGCTTCATTGTGTAGCCTGCACCAATCAGGCCCTTAAACAAAGCTTCTTCCATTGTTGCAGCAATACCAAGAACTTCACCTGTAGATTTCATTTCTGGACCAAGATGAGTATCTACGTCCATAAGCTTTTCGAAACTGAATACTGGAACCTTTACAGCAAAGTATGGCGGAACGCGGTACAAACCTGTTCCAAAGCCCATATCCTTAAGGTTTTCGCCAAGCATTGCACGAGTTGCAAGTTCAACCATTGGAACGCCTGTAACCTTAGAAATATAAGGAACTGTTCGTGAAGAACGTGGGTTTACTTCAATGATATAAAGGTCATTGTTGAAGATAAGATACTGGATGTTTACAAGACCTTTTGTGCCAAGCTTAAGGGCAAGATCTGTAGACTGAGCAATAATCTTTTCACGAAGAACATCGTTCAAATTCCAGCTAGGGTACACAGCAATAGAGTCACCAGAGTGAATACCAGTACGTTCAATGTGTTCCATGATACCAGGAATAAGAACGTCTTTTCCGTCACAGATACAGTCAACTTCAAGCTCAGTACCCATCATATACTGGTCAATAAGAACTGGATTTGTTATTCCCTGTGCAAGGATAATCTTCATGTATTCTTTTACATCGTCGTCATTAAAGGCAACAATCATGTTCTGACCACCAAGAACATAAGAAGGACGAAGCAATACTGGATAACCAAGATCCTTTGTGGCATTCAAAGCTTCTTCAACATTCATTACTGTAAGACCACGAGGGCGCTTAATCTGAAGCTTTTCACAAAGCTCTTCAAAGCGTTCACGGTCTTCTGCAAGGTCGATTGCATCAGCACTTGTACCAAGGATTGGAATTCCCTGATCAGAAAGGAAGTTAGCCAGTTTGATAGCTGTTCCACCACCAAATGCAACTACAACTGCAAGTGGCTTTTCTGTGTTAATAACGCCCATTACATCCTCTGGAGTAAGAGGTTCAAAGTAAAGGCGGTCAGCTGTATCAAAGTCTGTAGAAACAGTTTCCGGGTTGTTATTTACAATTGCAACTTCGTAACCAAGCTTCTTCAAAGACCATACACACTGTACAGAAGCGTAATCGAACTCAATGCCCTGACCGATTCGGATTGGACCAGAACCAAGAACAACAATCGTTCCTTTAGATTTCTTAGAAGTTGAGTCTGCATCTGCGGTGGTTGAGCCCTTCGACAGGCTCAGGATACCACCTGTCGAAACCACCCCATGCAATTCATTCAAGAAAATTTCTGCTTCGTTTTCTTTATCGTATCCAGCGTAGAAGTAAGGAGTTTCTGCAGCAAATTCACCTGCACAAGTATCAACCATTTTGAATGTTGCAGAAATATGTGCAACCTTTCCCTCTGCACGAGCCTTATCAAGCTTAGCATTGTTTTCTTCGATTGTTTTAGCAGTACCAACTCCAAATCCGGTGGTTGAGCCCACATGTTCAATTACACCAGAAGAGCCTTCAATTGTCTTGCCAGTCATCTTTTCAATAACTTTGTCTGGATAACCAAGTTTTTTAGCAGCAAGATAAACTTCCTGTGTAAGTTCAGCCTTTCCTTCTTCTGAAATTTCAGCACCTTCACGAATCATTTCGAACATATCTTCCATGTCTACAAGATTCAAAAGCTTGTTCAGAAACCATTCGTCAACCATTGTTACATTGTGAATGTCTTCAACAGTCATAATTCCGCGCTTAAGAGCTTCGAAGATGGCAAAAATACGCTGGTCAGTACACTGATTTACGCGAGCAATAATCTGTTCATCAGATTCTTCTTTAAGAATTGGAAGATTAAGACTTGTAACACCTATTTCAGCACCGCGGGCAGCCTTCATCATAGCTTCTTCAAAAGTACGGCCAATAGCCATAACTTCACCAGTAGCCTTCATCTGAGTTCCCAGCTTGCGGGCAGCGTAAACGAACTTGTCAAACGGGAACTTTGGCATCTTAACAACTACATAGTCCAGAACAGGTTCAAAACATGCAGCAGTTTTCTTTGTTACAAAGTTCGGAATTTCATCAAGGTTGTAGCCAATAGCAATCAAAGTAGCAACTTTCGCAATCGGGTAACCTGTAGCTTTAGAAGCAAGGGCAGAAGATCGGCTTACACGTGGGTTTACTTCGATTACCGCATATTCAAATGTTTCAGGGTTCAAAGCGAACTGACAGTTACATCCACCTTCCATTCCAAGGCTGGAAATGATATTCAAAGATGCAGAACGAAGCATCTGGTATTCTTTATCAGAAAGAGTTACAGCAGGAGCGATTACGATTGAATCACCAGTGTGAACACCAACCGGGTCAAAGTTTTCCATTGAACAAACAGTAAGAACGTTTCCGCTGTGGTCGCGAACAACTTCAAACTCAATTTCCTTCCAGCCAGAAATACATTTTTCAACAAGGATCTGGTGAATTGGAGAGCGATGCAAACCGTTGTGAGCGATTTCATCAAATTCTTCCCAAGTTTTTGCAATACCGCCGCCAGTACCACCAAGAGTAAATGCTGGACGAATGATTGCAGGAAGTCCGATTCCATTCTTTGCAAAATCAAGAGCATCTTCATAAGTAGTTACAACTTTAGAAGGAATACAAGGTTCACCAATTGATTCCATTGTATCCTTGAACATCTGGCGGTCTTCAGCCTTGTCGATAGTTTCTGGCTTAGCACCCAAAAGCTTTACACCGTGTTCCTTAAGGAATCCAGACTTAGCAAGCTGCATACAAAGATTCAAACCAGTCTGTCCACCAAGTGAAGAAAGAATTGAATCAGGCTTTTCTTTTTCAATAATTCTTTCGATTGTTTCTGGAATAAGTGGTTCAATATAGATGTGATCTGCCATTGCGTGGTCAGTCATCAAAGTAGCCGGGTTAGAGTTTACAAGAACAACTTCAAGTCCCTGTTCCTTCAAAGCCTTACAAGCCTGGCTGCCAGCGTAGTCAAATTCGGCAGCCTGACCAATGATGATAGGACCCGAACCAATTACCATTACTTTATGTATATCTTTATTAAGTGGCATATATGACTCCATTCGGCGGTTAAGCATGTCTAAACCACCATTATTTCTATATCATGGACGGGGGAAGTCTCCCCCTCGCTTCAGCCACGAGTCGCTACATAAATGCCCCAGCGAGCTGTTGCATTTACTCCGCTTTGTCGTGTCTTCCGCTACCCCCTCTGCGGGCTCAATCGCCGCCCGCAACGCCTGCTTTTTCGTATTCCGCGGTGGTTGAGCCCTTCGACAAGCTCAGGATACCACCTGTGGAATTTCGACAAACTTAACATTGCTAAGCGTTTTCCATAGTCTTTTTAATTGTTGAAGCAAAATAAGCAATTGCATCAACACGTTCGTATTCAGCCTTAAAGCTCTTGAAGTAATCCTTGTTGTTAATGAGCTTTACAAACTCGTCAAAAAGGAACGAAGTATCCAAAGGACCTGAACAAGCTTCTGGGTGGAACTGTACGCTGAATGCAGGAACATTTGTATAAGCAAGACCTTCACAAGTTCCGTCGTTTGTATTTACAAAGCTGAGCACAGCGCCAGCAGGCAAAGTTTCGTTCTTAACCGCATAACCGTGATTCTGAGAAGAAATGTATACACGGCCAGTCTTAAGATATTTAACAGGCTGGTTAGCGCCACGATGACCATACTTAAGCTTCATAGTTTCTGCACCGTTAGCAAGAGCCAAAAGCTGATGACCAAGACAGATACCAAAAATTGGTGTTCCAGTTTTCAAAAGCTTTTTGATTTCAGCGATGATTCCAACGTTTTCTGCAGGATCTCCAGGTCCGTTAGAAAGCATGATTCCATCAGGATTCAATGCCATAATCTGATCTGCTGTATATGTAGAAGGAACTGTAATTACTTCAAGACCGCGCTTCAAAAGCTCACGGCGGATGTTAGCTTTGGCACCAAAGTCCCAGAGCACAACCTTTTTGCCTTTACCGTCTTTCATTGCTTCATCTGGATCGTTGATTTTTGTACCGTCTGCAGTTACAGGAACAAAACGATATTTAGCGCTTTCACTAAAAACTACATCAGCAGGTTCTTCAACCCCGGTAGCACTGCCAGTTACAGAAGCAACTGCATTCAAAATTTTATATTCTTTAATTTTTTCAAGAAGAGCAGCTTTTTTCTTTTCGTCATTCAAAGCGGCAAATGCTTCAACAGCTTCTTTAGAAGAGCCGCTGATAAGCATGCCGTTCATAACGCCGGCTTCTCTAAGGATTTTTGTAAGCTTGCGAGTATCAATATCGTAAAGCCCAATTATATTCTGACTTCTCAAATACGAATCAATATCTCCGCCACAACGGAAGTTTGAAGGTTCATCACACCATTCACGAACGATGTAGCCTTTCAGATTACATTTTGAACTTTCGTAATCCTTTTTGATGTCGCCATAGTTTCCAATCAGTGGAAAAGTCTGTGTAACAATCTGACCGTAATAACTTGGATCGGTAAGAGTTTCAATGTAACCATTCATACCAGTTGTAAAAACTGTTTCACCAATGATTACACCTTCAGCTCCAAACCCAGTACCTTCAAACACTATTCCGTTAGCTAAAACTAAAACTGCTCTGTTCAATTTAGACCCCGTTTTTTATTTATGCAAAAAAAAACTGAACTCCTAAAGAATTCAGCTCTTAAAAATTACAAAATAAATAGTTATGCTCAATCGACTTTAATTCATGAGAATTATTTTTTGTGCAAACTGTCATAACCATATCTTTATTAGTATAAAGAGTTTTAAATAGAATTACTAGAGCATATCCGCTATTTTCTTTGCCTTCACTCACTTTACTCACTGCACAACATTCTTCGTTGATTCAGGGAAAACATTCACAGCACAGGCGGAACAATATCTGCAACTACTGGCGCCATGACTAGCAATTACTCTGACGACATCAGATTGCTGAAGGTGTTATTTCCTACAAATAGCATTATGGTTTTCGCCGCAAGCTGCCGTTATCAGTGGCTTGTACGGATTTTGGATGATCAAGCAATTTGATGAGATTTTGATCAGATGTGCAAAGAGGCTGTCCAATAAGTTTGCATTACGGTGGTTGAGTTTATCGAAACCACCCGGTGATTGAGTTTATCGAAATCACCACATTTAGTGTAGCAGTCATTTCGGCAAGCGGTTCCAGGATTTCTGTGAGGGTAGCCATTTAGTCGTATTCAAAAGGAGTTTTTTTGTCTGCGTCGGTAATTGGTCTAAGTACTTTGCAAGGATTTCCCACTGCCACCACATTTTCAGGAATATCTTTTGTAACTACGCTGCCTGCACCTATTACGCTGTTTTTTCCGATTGTAACGCCGCTTAAAACTGTTGCATTTGCCCCAATCCACACATTTTCCCCAATATTGATAGGCTTTGCGTCATCAAACATAAGCCGCTGCTGGGGATGAATACCATGATTTATTGTAGAAATAACTACGCCAGGGCCCACAAGAACATTATTTCCAAAGGTGATTGCAGCGTTATCCAAAAAAGTGCAGTTGTAGTTTACATACAAAAATCCTTCTGCATGAATGTTAAATCCATAGTTACAGTTAAAAGTAGGATGAATACATATTTTTGGATTCCATGTGCCAAAAAGCTCCTTAAGGATTTCCATGGAGCGATCATGTTTTTCTGGCGGAAGATGATTGAATTCATAGCAAAGGGAACGAGCTCTTCCTTCTAATCCATTTGGAAATTTATCATAAGTTGCAAGAATCGGAAGCTTTTTTTTCATTGCTTCTATAACTGTCATATTTTTCTCCGTAAATGCATTTAGTTTTTTATAGTCCAGTCAGGACAGGTATGACAGTCACTTCCCAAACTAAGGTGAAAAAGAAAAGAAATCATAGACGGGTGATATGGAATAAAAGTTTTATCTTCTATCATTTTTAGGATTTCGTTTTCTGATGCCCATTTTACCGCCCGGACTTCTTCTTTCTGAAGTTTAAGCTGAGTTTCATCCAGATTTTGACGCACAAGATAATAGTCGTCAAAACCCTGGGCGTTTTTTGTAGACCCAGGATTTTTCCAGTGAATGGTTAATGCCGGCCGCTTTTCTGAAAAATCCATCTGGCAGCCTATTTCTTCATAAAGCTCTCGATTTGCAGCGATAGCAGAATCTTCTCCAGTTGTGGCGTGTCCGCCTACAGTCACATCCCATAAATTGGACCACCCGTTCTTAAATGGCTGCCGCTGCTGAATCAGCATCTGGCCTTTGTCGTTAAAAATGCAGATGTGAACCACCATACGATAAGTTCCTTCTGGCTGCACATCGCCGCGAACCATTGTCTGATTAAGTTTGTTTCTGTCTTTATCGTAAAGGTCAAAAATTTCCATAACACTTACCTGTAAAATCAAATTAACCAAATTATCTATTTTTTCATATAATTGTAAAAAGCGTAAACAGTGCGCGCCTCATATTGTTCGCCTGGCTGCAACACAACAGAAGGAAAGCTTTCTTGATTTGGTGAATCTGGAACGCTTTGTATTTCTATACAAATCCCTTCATTCTGTTGATACCAGCGGCCTTCTTTTCCAGGCGTAAAGTGCACATAGTTTCCAGTATATAGCTGAAATCCTTCTTGATTAGATGACACACTTATAAAAAAAGACTGATACTGTGACATTTTTACATATACCTATACAAAATAAAATATATATACTATACTGCTTTTGGAAGTGCCTGATTCTATGGCGGCGGCTCCCGAACTCAACTGGTTTTGCCAGAATTTGATTTAGGGAGGCTTTGCGGAATGACTTTATACGAAATTCTTTCGTTGGCTATTAATTTAGCCATTCTCATTCTGACAGCCCTTTCTTACTTAAAAAATAGAAAGAGTTAAAAAGTAAAGCCGCCCTTTCGCGAAACAGTGGCGGCTTTATAGCACTCATGTGGAGACGACCGACAGAATCGGGCATTTCCTTTCTTTTAATATACTACCAACTCGCTCTTTCGTCAAATCTATTGCAATTCACTCAGAATAAAAAATCTCAATCACTCCTGGATAATAACCTATACAAAATAAAATATATATACTATACTGCTTTTGGAAGTGCCTGATTCTATGGCGGCGGCTCCCGAACTCAA
>ERZ808026.276-NODE-276-length-11068-cov-2.868256_pt1 | contig 11068 bp, 7 predicted proteins | sample MGYA00380182_ERZ808026 | MGnify/ENA primary metagenome ERZ808026 (study PRJEB31490, sample SAMN06133376) | cow dung metagenome | isolation source: H9 | host: cow | place: China: Chengdu | collected 2015-05 ... | reverse complement strand
CCGGTTCGTTACCGGTTCCGCTCAGAGCTTCAACCGGCAGACCAATGTGGATCTGACCAACAAGTACATTGTCCTGGACCTGTCTGAACTGAAGGGTAAGCTCCTTCCGGTTGGCATGATGATCGCCCTGGACTACGTCTGGGATAACATCAAGGCAGACCGCACCAAGAAGAAAGCCATTATGATCGATGAGATCTGGCAGCTGATCGGTGCTTCTTCCAATAAGATGGCCGCTGAGTTCTGTCTGGAAATCTTCAAGGTTATCCGTGGTTACGGCGGCGCTGCTATTGCGGCAACCCAGGACCTTTCAGACTTCTTCAGTTTGGATGACGGTAAGTACGGACGGGCCATCATCAATAACTCCAAGAACAAGATCATATTGAACCTGGAGCAGGATGAAGCCCAGTACGTCAAGGATGTCCTGAAACTGACCCGTACCGAGGTTCGATCCATCACTCAGTTTGAGCGGGGAGAGGCCCTCATCCACAGCAACAACAATAAGGTACCGGTGGTCATTAAAGCATCCAAGCAGGAGCAGGAAATGATCACCACCGACCGGGCGGAACTGGAGGCCATCCTCCGGAAACGCCAACAACAAAACATATAAAGGCCGTAAAACATATTACGGCCTTAAAACATATTAATTTGGAGGTGTAAATGACTATGCCTGAAGAAGAAAAGATGATTCTGCATTGGATTATGCAGTATGAAGTCATGACGATGGAACAGGCAATACAACTACTGCATCATAAGAACCGAAGCACGGCCCAGAAGGTCATTCGGGGCCTAAAAAAGCAGCACAAGATCAGCTATGTGAACGGTGGCGTATATATAGGCGCATATCCTTGCTCGAAGCCTGATCCCAAGGTCATCGATGCAATCTGGATTCTGATCCAGTATGCAGATGTGATCGAACATTATCAACATCATCCCGCATCCTATCCGTCCCAGATCTATTTTCTCAAGGATGGATGTGGTTATGAGATTGTTGTCCTTAACGAAGGCGAGCAGTACTTGACCAGGCTGCTGCAGCCGGATGAAGGCTTAAAATACATCCTCGTGATTCCTAATGAGAACATGATTCCGTACATTGAACTTCCGGATGCTCCCTGTATGTTCGCAGTTATTCAAAGCGTACCTGGTGCAGCCCCGGAAGTAACTTTTTATACCAAAGGAGCTTAACCAATGAGAAAACCCAGAAACGAATTCCATGAAGCAGTTCAGAAGGGGCTGAAGTGTGCCGAAAAGCTTGTCTCTGACTTTGAAATTTTGAATTCCATGTGCGAGTCCGGCCAGGATATTGAAGCATTTCAGTATTCTTTCGGTGTTCACGGCAGGGTATGTAAACTCTTCAAAATCTCCAATTATCTGCCTGCCTTTACCGGCGATTCCGAAGCAGACAAGCTGGTAGAAGAAGTGCTTCGGGAGGAAATCCCCATTGATATTGGTTATACCAAGGAGGGGTGGTTCCTGATGCGGATGCCTTTGCTGCTTCCAAAGAAGGAAACGGGCAAGGGGGATGTGAAGCACCTCAGAGCAATCCTGGGTGCCTCCTTCAAGAAAGCCTTTGCTGCGGAACTTGATACGGTTAAGTTCAGGGAGTGTACGATCATCTACCGGCATGTGTACGATCAGGCCCGTCCGGAGCGTGCATGGAGAGATCACGATAACATCGAAATCAACTTTGTCACCGACATGGTTGCCATGTATGTGATGACGGATGATGCTCCTTACCTGTGCGAACACCACTACTGCAGCGCCGCAGGTACCACCGAGAGAACTGAGGTTTATGTAATTCCTCAGGCCGATATGACTGCGTGGCTGCAGCAGAGAGAAACGTTCCCGGATGAGGGGGTAAAGTTCGAGAGAATTTTGCTTCTGGATGGCAAAAACCATGTATAAAAGGGGCCGTTCAATTTCTAATTTTAATTGAACTGGGTGAGAAATCCGAAAAACCATTGGAACTCAAAGGGTTTTCGGATTTCGATCCCTCGGATTTCCCCCAACAGAGCAGTCAATGGCGGGTAATCTGCACACATGATTCTAGGAGGTTACATGATCATTATTAAGGACGGCAGTCACGCAAAACGAATCATAAAACTGCTGTTATGTACAGGTGAATTCCCATACCAATCACTCGGAATTCTAGGTGAGATTCATTCCGTCAAGCGTGCTGTTAAAAGGATGTCAGAGGTACATGAGGTAAAGACCGATTCCGAGAAAATTGAATTCTTCGGGAAGATCGTCAACATCAGCGGCAAAGGTCAGCTTAAAACGATTCGTCTGAATGCTTATGCTTTCGGACTGGTCAAATCTCTGTTTCCGGAGATGATGGAGCATTATCAGTACCATACCCGAAATCATCGATTCCGGGGTGACTCACTGAGTGTAGAACGAAGCCATAGAGTTGCTGAAGCAATTGCCATGTGTCTCATGGCGGGTGTGGACCTGTTCTCTGATCGTGTTCCGGCTTTGGAAACAGCATCAACGAATAGGAAAGAGTATATGGATCCTGTCTTTTATCATTGCAGGCAATTGAAGTCAATTGTCGTTGATGAGCTAAAGAAGAATCAGTATACCAGAATTGTCGGCTCCATCTTTTATGAGTCTGGATGCTACAGTATCTATAATGCGCGTGATTCCGTTATGATGCTGAGCGGTGAAGGAGAGAGTAAGACCAAAAGACATTTGGAATCAATTGCAAAGAAGAATACCTTCTGTGATTCGGTTGACAATGCACTCCTCTTTGGAAAGTCCTATGATGTTGCCGAAAGAACCTTGCTTGCTGTGGATTCGAATCCAAGAGAGAGTGAGGTTTTTGGGAATATCTATAAAGCTTATCACTTCATTCCTATGGACGCTTTTGGTGTCAAGCTTATCCAGCTGTTCACAACACCTTATTGGCGTGAAGAACTTATAGATCAATTATATGAGTCACATGAGGTACGGAAGGAAGTTGGCAACTTCCAATATGATGCAAAATCCGGGAACATGCATTATTTCTCTTTTTTGGATAGTGACCTCGTTAAACTCCGATCTGTCCGAAATCATATTCTGAAGGAAAAAGAGGACTTAACCGTTCTCTGCTTCAAGGAGCAGGAAGCTTTCCTGAGGTCCTATATGGGGCCGAGTGTCGAGATTAAGCTCTATGATATCGAAGAAATCATGGACACATTGGAATGTGTGAGGAGGGATCCGCTATGAACGAAAAGTCCAGACGGGCAGGAATTATCATAGCTGCCATACTGGGTTCATTCGCTTTGCTGTATTTGGGCGGCCTTTTCGCGCAGCTAATGACGAACTATCAAATCTGGATGGATTCCGGTGGTATGTGGGGCGGAGCACAGATTGCTTCTCCAGACTGGAATCCGCTTGTTTGCTTTGTAAGGGCCTTCAGCTGGAATGGACTAAAGGGGATGGGCCTGCTCCTGGCAGCCATTGCAGGAATCTACCTGTATGTGAAATTCCATGACAAGTTCACTGGCGAGGTTCGGGATCCAAGAGGCTTCACAATCAGTAAAACAGGTACATATGGAACTGCAGGCTGGATGAGTGAGAAAGCTATGAAGGAAGTCCTGGAATTGACAACCCCTGCAAAAGCAGAAGGTAATATCCTCGGCGAACACAAGGGACAGCTGGTATGTCTTCCCAAGGATACCAGACTCAACCGGCATACAGCGATTTTTGGTGCCTCCGGTACCATGAAATCCAGAGCAGTAATCCGCAACGCCCTTTTCCAGGCGATCAAAAGAGGGGAGTCCGTAATCATTTCAGATCCCAAATCCGAAATGTACAATGATACCTCTCAATTATTCCGTAATAACGGTTACGAAGTCAAGGTGTTCAACCTGGTCGATCCGACCCGCTCTGATACCTGGAACTGCATGTCCGACATGGGCACCGATTCGCTGATGGCTCAGATGCTGACGAATATCATCATCGGCAATACAAACTCCGGAAAGAGTGACCACTTCTGGGACAACGGAGAGCTGAATCTGCTGAAAGCTCTCGTCCTGTATGTTGCACTGGACAGCAACAGAACTGAGGACCAGAAGAACTTAGCAGAAGTGTATCTTATGATTACCGATAAATCCGATAAGGACTATGCCGAGATTTATAAGGATTTGCCTAAGGATCATCCTGCCAGATCCTCGCTTAACCTATACATTCAGGCCAGCGAAACGGTCCGGCAAGGCATCAAGCAAGGCTTGGGCACCCGCTTGCAGGTTCTGCAAAACAAGGTTGTCACCAGACTCATTTCGGGTAATGAGATAGATCTGACAGCTCCAGGCAAACGCAAATGCGCCTATTATATTATCCTGAGTGACCAGGAAACATCTATGGCATTCCTGTCATCGCTGTTCTTTTCATTTATGTTCATCAAACTGACGCGGTTTGCAGACAATTCTCCCGGTGGTCATTGTCCAGTGCCTGTCAACCTGGTTCTCGATGAGTTCAATAATATCGGACGAATCGGCGGCGCTCCTGACGGATCTGATTTCGCCAGATCTCTCAGTGTCATTCGATCCCGTGATATCCGAGTCATGATCGCAGTGCAGAGCTTGGGGCAGCTGCAGAACCGTTATCCCAATAATCTATGGGCGGAAATCATCGGCAACTGTGATATCCAGCTAATGCTCGGTTGTACAGATGATGTTACTGCCAATTACTTTTCTGCAAGAAGCGGTGATCTCAGTATCCAGGTCGACTCCACCATGACCACCAAGCAGACAGTGGCTCTTGCTCAGGTAATACCACAATACCGAGAGACCCAGGGCCATGGCAGAAGAAAGCTGCTTACCCCGGATGAAGTGCTTCGGCTTCCACATAATGAAATGCTGGTCATTATCCGAGGTCAGAATATTCTGAAGCTTACGAAGTTCGACTACACCAGGCATCCAATGTCCAAGGAAATGATTCCCGTCAGCATTATGGATTACCAGCCTGTTGTTGTGTACAACCCTGTATTTACGCAGGCACCCGGCAGCCAAAATGAGCAGCCAGAGCGAACATCCAAAAGGCGCAATATCAAAAAGAATGATGCGCTTCGGGCGACAGCATCCGATATGGAAAAGTCTTCGAAGCCACCAACTGAATTCTAAAGGAGGAAAAGCATATGTCCGATAAGGAAGAAATCATCCAGGGCGGTGTTCCGCCTGAAGCAGCTGAGGCTCTGATCCCTGCAGATCCCGTGGATCAGAATAAGCCCCCTGATAATCAAGTCGCTCTCCAGACTGATTCTGGAGCAGGGGAGAGTCAAGGTTCCGATCCTTCTCCAACCCAGAAGTTCACAAATATCCGTAACGAAGAGCGGATCATTTCCATTGACCGGCAGCGAAGCGTTGAAACCCAGGCTGACAAGCAGATGAGTGATTTGCTTGACCTGCTGGAGTCCCTTCGCAGTAAGAAGATCATGACCGGCAAGATCGCAGGTGTGGAGACCACCAGTTCCGGTATTCCCAGTGCGGTTCTTCAGTACGGTGAGTTCAAGGTTGTGATCCCGTGCTATGAGTGTGTGAATCCGCCTGCTGACTTTCGTGACCAGGAACCCAATACTGTCTACCAGTACATCCTGAGTAAGCACCTGGGTGCGGAGATCGATTTTGTCGTCAAGGGCATCGATCAGGAAGGAGAAGTAGTCGTTGCGAGCCGGAAGGAAGCAATGGCGATCCGCCGCCGTCAGTTCTACTTCGGTAAAGACCGGGACGGTAATAATCTCCTGTACGAAGGTGCCATTGCGGAAGCCCGTGTCGTGAGTGTTATCCGTGCAGGTATCTTCGTGGAACTCTTCGGCGTTCATACCTACATTCCGGTCAGCGAGCTGAGTTATCAGCGCATCCTGGATGCGGCAGCTTACTATCAGAATGGCCAGCGTGTTCTTGTAAAGATCATGAAGCTGGAAAGAAGTGATCCCAAAGATGTCCAGGTAACACTCTCCGTCAAGCATACCAAGAAAAATCCTTACGATACCGTCCATGAGCGGTTCACTGTTGGCAACCATTACATTGGTACGGTCACCATGGTGGACATCAATGGCATCTTCGTGGCACTGGACGGCGGCATCGATTGCCTTTGTCCGTTTCCCATTCGAGGCAGGCCCCTGATCGGTTCCCGTGTCACAGTCAGAATCCATAGTATCTCTGATGAGACCCGCAGAGTCCGGGGCGACATCATTTACAGCTCCTATGTGCTCGGCTGAGAAAGTAGGCGAGGCAATTGTCCACTCTGGTAATTACTGAAACCGAAATCCAGCGCAGAAAGAAGCTTGCTGAGCAGGCTATGGAGCTGATCAAGAGCTGCTTGCCCTGGGAATCCGAAGAACCCAATACCATTATGACATCCTATAAAGGATTCTATCTGCAGATCAGCATCTCGGATGTTCATCCACTGATCGTATTCTGCTTTGTAAGAGCGATCCCGGAGAACAGTGAGTTCAGTCTGGAAAGAGTCAATGAAGTGAACCTTCTGGGTATCCTGGGATGTCACTGCATCAATCTGGAAGCTGGTTGTTACACCTATCGAACCGTGACCTGGCTCGAATCTGAGCTTTCCAGAGCACGACTGGTCGAGATTCTCGACCGTTGTATCGAGGATGCGGTAAAGGGTTACATCAATTTGTTATCCTGAACCGTTGCAATTTGAGAACCTGGCTCGTGTAATCTTGATAGATCACATGAGGAGGTAAAATCATGAAAAAGAAAATTTGCTTACTGCTTGTACTCACCATACTGATTCTCAGCGGCTGCCGGAATGCCGGGCCGGCCGGAGAAATCACAAGCACGCCCACCACATACCAGACCGATTCTGCAAATGAAGAGTCCGGGCCCGTCTTCACGGATCCTGAACAGGATTCTAATCATACAGAATCAGTCTCACAGACGGAAGGTTCTGATGAGACAAAGCCCGATCCGACGACGTCGACGCGTGAAGATCTGACTGACAATCAGAAAAAAGAAAATGGGTCTGGGAAGAATTCTGATGATCAGAACAAAACTTCCCAGACCGAACCCGTAAAACCCACCGACCCACCGGTCACGGATAATGATCAAACGCAGTCTTCCGAGACCGAACCCATCCAAACGCAGCCAAAAGAAACTGAGCCGCCTGCAACGACTCCGAAAGAAACTGTTCCTAAGGAAACGGAAGCTCCTGCAACGGAGCCTCCCGCTACCGAGGCACCCACTGAGCCGGAGCAGACGGAGCCGGAACAAACAGAACCGGCAGCCCCTGAAATTACTTATGAGTTCAAACGGCAGGTTGCTTCCTACGCTGCGCAGTATATCAACGCCTATCGGGGCAGCCCTTGTACGGTCCTATCCGGTATGAGCCAGGTTGCTCAGTACCGAGCATCCCAGCTTACCTGGAATTACGGGCACAGTACTTCGGATAAGCGTGCAGCGCTTGCTTATTATGAGTATGGCAGATACATCGATGCCACTGAGTTCGGCGACGATGCCAGTAACTCCTACTGGGAAGCTGACTCTGCTGAAGCGATCTGTGCAGGCTTCTACGGTACCGATCCCGAAGCCATGGGCAAACGAATCGCTGATCTGATCCGAAACTCCAGTGGCCACTGGTCCTATATCAGCAGCTCTGAGTACTCTTACATCGGTGTCGGTGTAGAGTACAGGGAGGGCAGCCAGTATGGCTGGTACTGCTGTGTGATGGTCGGCTCTGTGAATTACGGCTAATTGAATACGGAAGATTAAGGCTTCTGTTCTTCGGAACAGGGGCCTTTTTCTATATCAACTTTCGAAAGGACGATGAACACATGAAAACAAAATGCAAGCGGTTGCTGTCGCTGCTGCTGGTATTTGTTTTGGTGCTGGGACTCATGCCGTCGGTCTATGCGGCCACGGATGAAGGCACCCAGCCCACGACAGAACCGGCTGTGACGGAAGCAGCCACGGAGCCGCCCGGCGATACGGAGCCTACGGTTCCGGAAACCACGGAAGGTACGGAAGCAACGGATCCTCCTGAAACCACGGAGGTAACTGAAGCAACCGAACCGGAAACCGAACCTACCGAAGATCCTGACGAGGACTGGACGCAGCCCCCGGAGGATGACGGTATGAGTCTGGAAGAATGGGATCAGCTTCGGTTTGATGCCCTCAGCTGTGAGCTTCCCGAACCCATCGAAGAGTACTTTCCCTTCGATCCCAGCATTCAGTATCCCTACGGTGTACCCGTAGAGAACTACTATCCCAGTGAAGTACTGGGTGAGAATCCTTTTGGTATTGCTACGTTCGCATCCCGGGATGCAGGCATCTCTGTCTTGGCAGATATGAGCGCTATCCCTGAGGAGATGTACGACAGCTATATTCTGCGTGCCCTGGAATACACCGGTTTCGATGTCCAGTGGCTGAAGGATAATGGCTTCCTGTACGTTGCCCAGTATGTGTCCAGTAACATTCTGAACACAGCGCCCGATGTCCTGTCCGATATCGGCTATGACGATTACAGCCCCTTCCTGAACGGCGATGAAACAGTCGCTGACAGTTCCACCGTTACCGGAAGAGCGCCTGCGATCTCTAAGTTCGAGGAGCAGGGCCTCGTTTGTGCATCTTTTGTGACGTACTACATGTGCAACTACCTGCCCAATATCGAAGGCATCGATACGACCCACATCCATGAGGCCATCAAGGCAACCACCATGAATGGCGGCAGCTATTCCACCGCATCTGTTTGGTCTTGGAATACGGGCCTCAATAACCTGGCTTCCAAGGCTGGCAGCGGCGTTACCAAGTATACCGATGCAGCCACTGCTTATGCGAACATGGTGCCCGGTGACGTGATCATTTTCTCCAAGTCTGACGGCAGCCTCGCCCACGCAGCCATTTATGCCGGCACTTATGATTTCTACAATACCAGCGGCACCAACCGTGGTAAGTATCACTTCATTATCCACGTTGGTAACTCCCGCGGTCCTGAGATCAGCACCGTCGAGTATATGGGCCAGGGCAGCAGCTCCAAGACTTCCACCCCCAGTGCCTTCTTCCATCTGGATGTCAATGATATCGTCAATGAGACTGGTTTCATTGAAGTCTATAAGGAAGACACTAACGGCAATGACCTGGCAGGCGCCAAGTTCAAGGCAGTCAATCAGGAAACTGGCGACACCTTCTACATTGGTCCTACCAATGCCAGTGGCTATGCCAAGTCCGGTGAGCTGCCCTTCGGCACCTATGTGATTACCGAAACCACTTATCCGACCGGCTACGGCCCTTATGGTACGACCACCTGGACCAAGACCCTGGATAAGAACACGCCGAATCATACGATCACCATCACAGCCGTGAATGAGAAGATCACCGGCGGCCTGACCATTCAGAAGGCCACCAACACCGGTGCGAATCTTTCTGGATGGCAGTTTGGCGTATATACGGATTCTGCGTGCACCAAACCCATTTCCGGTTCTCCCTTTACGACGCCCGCATCCGGTACCATTACGATCACCGGCCTGACTCCTGGTACTTACTATGTCAAGGAGCTCTCCTCCGGCATTGACTATTGGATCACGGATAACGGTGTCAAGACGGTAAAGGTCACCGACGGCTCCAATGAGACGGTGTATGTGACCAACACCCATTACGGTTACGGCAAGATCATCAAGAAGACGAATACCGGCAGCAACTTGAGCGGCTGGAAGTTCAATGTCTACACCGATGCTGCCCTGACCAAGAAGGTGTCCGGATCTCCCTTTACCACTGACTCCGCAGGTACGATTGTGATGGACCTGCTGCCCGGCACTTACTATGTGCAGGAAGTGGATGAAAGCGCCAAGTATCCTGACTGGGCATTTGATACCACCGTTCGGACCCTCAAAGTCGAAGCAGGCACCACCAAGTCCGTGACCTTCACGAACAACCAGGCGGGCTACGCTGAGATCGTAAAGAAGACCAATACCGGCGGAAGTTTGAGCGGTTGGAAGTTTAATGTTTACTCCGATGTCGACTGCACCAAACTCATTTCCGGTTCTCCCTTTACGACCGATGCCAGTGGTGTGATCACCGTCAAGCTTGCTCCCGGCACCTACTATGTCAAGGAAGTGGACGAGTCCAGCAAGAATCCTCTGTGGGATTATGACACCACCACCCGTAAGGTCGTGGTCAAGGCTGGAGAAACCGGCTCTGTGACCTTCAATAATACCCATTACGGTTACGGTCAGATCGTCAAGAAGACCAATACCGGCGGAACCCTGGACGGCTGGAAGTTCAATGTCTACACAGACGAGGCTTGCACCAAACTGGTTTCCGGTTCTCCCTTTACGACCAATGCGCAAGGCCTGATTACGACCCGGCTGCTGCCCGGCACCTACTGGGTGAAAGAAGTGGATGAGTCCAGCAAGCGTCCCGACTGGGAGTTTGATACTGCAACGCGGAAGCTGACTGTCACCGCAGGCAATACCAGTTCTGTGACCTTCAATAACAAGCATTTTGGCTATGCCCAGATCGTGAAGGAGACCAGCACCGGTAAGGACCTGGCAGGATGGAAGTTCAACATCTATGCAGATGAGTCCTGCACCACTCTGATCGACGGCTCTCCCTTTACTTCCGGCAATGACGGCACGATCAAGGTAAAGCTTGCTCCCGGTACCTACTGGGTGCAGGAGATCGATGAGTCTGACAAGAACCCTGATTGGACTTACGATACAACGGTCAGAAAGGTAACTGTCACAGCAGGTGATGTGGCTAAGGTCACCTTCACCAATACCCATTTCGGTTACGCTGAGATCCAGAAGAGCACCAACACCGGTAAAGACCTGGCAGGGTGGAAGTTCAACATCTATACCGATGCCGATTGCACCCAGAAGGTCACCGGTTCTCCCTTTACCACGGATAACGCAGGTAAGATGTCCGTCCGGTTGCTCCCCGGTACCTACTTCGTACAGGAAGTAGACGAGAGCGCAGCCAAGCCCGACTGGGTGTTCGACACCAAGGTTCATGTGGTAACCGTCAAGGCTGGCGAAACTGTCTCCGTGACACTGAAGAATGACCAGATGGGCAGAGCCAAGCTCATCAAGGCCATGCCCGACGGCGGAAGCGTTTCCGGCTGGGTCTTCGATATC
>ERZ808026.275-NODE-275-length-11074-cov-3.542148_pt1 | contig 11074 bp, 9 predicted proteins | sample MGYA00380182_ERZ808026 | MGnify/ENA primary metagenome ERZ808026 (study PRJEB31490, sample SAMN06133376) | cow dung metagenome | isolation source: H9 | host: cow | place: China: Chengdu | collected 2015-05 ... | reverse complement strand
ATTAGTAAGAAAATCTCCTTTTGATTCAGGTAATAGAAGACATACATCATTTTGTTCAGCTTTTGTTTATCCAGACATAGATGATAAAATTGAGATTGATATAAATCCAAGTGATTTAAGAATAGATATATTTAGAGCCTCCGGAGCAGGTGGACAGCATATCAACAAGACAGATTCAGCTATTCGTATAACTCACTTGCCAACAAATATAGTTGTTCAATGTCAAAATGAAAGATCTCAGCATGCTAATAAAGAACAAGCAATGAAGCAGCTTAGATCTAAATTATATGAATTAGAATTGAGAAAGAAGCTTGAAGAAAAGCAAGCGTTAGAAGATTCTAAATCTGACATTGGATGGGGCAGTCAGATAAGATCATATGTTTTAGATGATGCAAGAATTAAAGACCTAAGAACTGGTTATGAGGATAGAAATACTCAAGCAGTCTTAGATGGCGGATTAAAAGAATTTATTAAAGAAAGTTTAAAGGCAGGCCTTTAGTTAAATTTTATAGGTAATGATATGGAAAATCAGCACAATAATGTTGAAAGCGAATTAAATAATGAAATGGCACAACGTCTAGCAAAGTTAGATGCAATCAGAAGTAAAGGAAATGCATTTCCAAATGATTTCCGTAGAGATGCGATCTCTAATGATTTACACGAAAAGTATGATTCTTTAACAGAAGAAGAATTAGAAGAAAAGAAAATCGTTGTTAAAATCGCTGGTCGTATGGTTACTCGTAGAATCATGGGTAAGGCTTCTTTTGCTACAATTCAAGATATGGGTGGTCGTATCCAAATCTACGTAACAAGAGATGATTTACCAGAAGGTTTCTACAATGAAGAGTTTAAGAAATTCGACTTAGGTGATATCGTTGGTTGTGAAGGTTTCTTATTTAAGACAAAGACAGGTGAATTATCTGTACATTGTTCAAGTGTAAGATTATTAACAAAGGCATTAAGACCATTACCTGAAAAGTATAAGGGATTAGTAGACCAGGAAGCTCGTTGCCGTCAACGTTACTTAGACTTAATTGCTAATGAAAACTCTAGAAGAACGTTTGTTATTCGTTCTAAGGTAATTGCTGGTATCAGAAAGTACATGACTGACCATGGCTTTATGGAAGTTGAAACTCCAATGATGCAAACAATTCCAGGTGGTGCTTCTGCTAGACCATTTATCACACACCACAATGCGTTAGACATGGATATGTATTTAAGAATAGCTCCAGAATTATTCTTAAAGAGATTAGTTGTTGGTGGTTTTGAACGTGTATTCGAAATCAATCGTAACTTCAGAAACGAAGGTATCGATGTAAGACATAATCCAGAATTTACAATGATGGAATTTTATATGGCTTATGCTGATTACAATGACTTAATCGATTTCACAGAAGATATGTTTAAGACATTGGCTTTAGAAGTTTTAGGCGACACAAAGATTCATTATGGTAAAGAGGGTGAAGAAGGTATTGAATTAGATTTCGGTAAGCCTTTTGATAGATTAACAATGAAGGAAGCTATTTTAAAGTATGCTGATTGGATTAAGCCTGAAGATTTAGAAGATTTTGATAAGGCTAAGGCAATTGCTGAAAGACTTCATGTTGATATTTTAAGTTCGTGGAAGTTAGGTCATTTGATTTCAGCTATCTTCGAAGAAACTGCAGAATCGAAGTTATTGCAACCTACGTTCATCACTGAATACCCATTCGAAATTTCTCCATTAGCTAGAAGAAACGATAAGAATCCAGATTTTACAGACAGATTTGAATTCTTTATTGCTGGTAGAGAATTAGGTAATGCTTTCTCAGAATTAAACGATGCTCAAGACCAAGCAGAACGTTTTAGAGCTCAAGTTGAACAAAAGGAAGCTGGTGACGATGAAGCTATGTACTACGATGAAGATTTTGTTGTAGCATTAGAACATGGTTTACCTCCTACAGCTGGTGAAGGTATTGGTATTGATAGATTAGTAATGCTATTTGCTAACTGTCATACAATTAGGGATGTTATTTTATTCCCTACATTAAGACCACAAAAATAATGTAAAAAAATAAATAGTCAGGGGACCCCCTGATTATTTATTTGATGTAGAAAAAATAAATTATTAATTTATAATGTATTTGCTTACGCATATATATTTAAAGTGAGGAAATATTAAATGTTTCGTGGATCAAACGTTGCCTTAGTTACTCCGTTCAAAGACGGAAAGTTAGATGAAGAAGCTTTACGTAGAATGGTTAAATGGCATATCGACCAAGGTACAAATGGTATCGTTCCTGTTGGGACTACAGGTGAATGCCCTACATTAACACATGAAGAACATTGTCGTGTTATTGAAATTACTACAGAAGAAGCTAAAGGTAAAGTGAATGTAATAGCAGGAGCGGGTTCTAATAACCCGGTAGAAGCTATTGAATATAGTAAGGTTGCTGAACGTTTTGGTGCGGATGCTACATTACATGTAGCAGGTTATTATAATCGTCCAAACCAAGATGGTTTATATCAACATTTTAAGGTTTTACACGATTCAACAAATATTCCTATTATAATTTACAATATCCCAGGAAGAGCTGTTGTTAATATCTCTGCAGAAACAGTGGCTAAGTTGGCTGAATTACCTAGAATCGTTGGTATCAAGGATTGTACTGGTGATTTATCTAGACCATGGATTGAAAGACAATTAATTAAGAAGCCAAACTTCACATGGTTATCTGGTGAAGATGCTTCAACTGTATGCTATAACGCAGCAGGTGGTACAGGTATTATCTCTGTTACTGCAAACGTTGCTCCTAAGTTAGTTGCTGAAGTACAAGCATTAACATTAGCAGGTAAGTTTGTTGAAGCAAGAGAAAAGCAAGACGCTTTAATTACATTACACCAATTAATGTTCAAAGAACCAAGCCCAGCTGGAGCTAAGTATGCTTGTTCATTATTAGGTTTATGTACAGAAGAATGCCGTTTACCTGTAATGCCTTTATCGGCACAAACAAAGGCTGAAATTAAGGCTGCAATGACAGATTTATCTCTAATTTAATATAGAGAATATTGTTTTAGTTAGTTAATAAAAAGGCTTTATCTGTAATACGATAGAGCCTTTTAATTTTAGAGAATGCTATGGAAGAAAATCAAGAACCAATTCATTATAGAAGAATTAAAAGCTACGTACTAAGAGAAGGTAGATTAACGACAGGTCAAGAACGAGCTCTTAGAGAATTATGGCCAACATATGGTATTGAATACGAAGAGAAAGAATTAGACTTAGTTTCAATATTTGGACGTGAGGCTCCTTTGACTGTTGAAATAGGGTTTGGGATGGGGAAGTCTTTAGTAGAAATGGCAAAGAATGCCCCTAAAAGAAACTTTATTGGCATAGAGGTTCATACTCCTGGTATTGGAGCATGTTTATCATCAATAGAGGAAGAAGGTATTTCAAATCTTAGAATTGTTCATCATGATGCGGTTGAAGTTTTTGAACATATGATTCCAAAAGATTCTATTGATACAATGCAATTATTCTTCCCTGATCCATGGCACAAGGCTCGTCATCATAAGAGAAGAATTGTAAAACCTGAGTTTTTAGACATGGTTATTCCAAAACTTAAGGATAATGGTGTTATTCACATGGCTACAGACTGGGAAAATTATGCAGAACAGATGTTAGAAGTTCAAAGCAATGATTCTAGGTTAGAAAATATTTCAGAAACTAATACGTATGTACCTCGTCCAGATAGTAGACCTTTAACTAAATTTGAAGCAAGAGGTCATAGACTAGGTCATGGTGTATGGGATTTAATGTTTAGGAAAAAAAGCAATGGCTAATCGTTATGACGATTTGGTAAATTGGTATAGGAAGCTTTATCCAAATAACAATGATTTAATTTCAATTGTAAGCGGTGATGCTTCTTTTAGAAAATTTTATCGCTGTAGTGAAGGGGTGTTAATGGACGCTCCTCCACAAACAGAAAAAAACACTCAATTTGTTAAAATTGCAAACTTACTGCACTCAGCTAATATTAAAGCTCCAGTAATTAAAGCTGTAGATTATGAACAAGGTTTTTTATTAGTTTCTGATTTAGGTAATATAACCTTAGCAAATTATAGAACAGAGCAAAATCTTGTTGATCTTTACAAGAAAGCAATTGATGTTCTGGTAAAATTATCATCAATAGATTCAACGGATTTACCGTGCTATGACGATGCATTTATTGCTATGGAAAACAATATTTGTAAAGAATGGTACTTTAAAAAAAATATTCAAATAGAGTTTAATGAAACTGACGAAGAAACAATTTGTGAATTTGAAAAGTTGTTAATTACAAATGATCTACAACAAAAACAAATAGCAATGCATAGAGATTTTCACAGCCGTAACATAATGGTTACAGAATGTGAACTAGCATTAGTTGATTTCCAAGATATGGTAAAAGGTCCTTTATTATACGACTTGATGTCTTTGATGAAGGATTGCTATTTTGTTATTGATAAGGATAAGTATTCAGAACTAATGCTTTATGCTTATAATACCTATAAGGATTTAAATTTAATCGATGGTATGTTGTATGATGACTTTTTGAAAGTTGCTGATATAACGGTATTACAAAGACATTATAAGTGTTTAGGTATTTTTAGTAGATTAGCTTATAGAGATAACAAGAAACAGTATTTAGAATATATTCCTACAGTTTTGAACTATATAAAGGATGTATGTTCTAAGTATGAAGAGTTACAGAACATAGCAAAGATATTTAGTAGGCTTTAAGATGAAAGCAATGATATTAGCGGCAGGAAGAGGGGAACGCATGCGTCCTCTTACAGATACATTACCAAAGCCATTATTATGCGTGAATAATAAACCTTTAATTGTTTATCATATAGAAAAGCTAAAGGCTATTGGTATTACTGATATTGTAATCAATCACGCTCATCTAGGTCATAAATTAGAAGAGTATTTAGGAGATGGTTCTAAATATGGAGTAAGTATTACATATTCTCCTGAACAAATAGGAGGTTTAGAAACGGCTGGAGGTATAGCAAAAGCGTTGCCTTTATTGGGAGATGAACCTTTTATTGTTGTCAATGGTGATGTGTTTGTAGAACTTGATTATTCTTTATTAAAGAAAGACCTTCCTTTGAATTCTTATGGAAAGCTTTTTTTAGTTGATAATCCGGAACATAATTCAAAAGGTGATTATGCTATTAAGGATGGAATGTTAAGTTTAGACGGTGATAAATTAACATTTAGTGGAATTGCGATTTATTCTCCTATAGCTTTTAAGGATATTCCTATTGAAAAGCTAAAATTGAAACCATATTTTGATAAATGGATATCAGAGAACAAACTTTTTGCAGAAAAAATTTCGTGCTATTGGTGTGATGTAGGAACACCTGAACGTTTGAAAAATTTAGATGAAAGATTAACTAATAAATAAGGTTTTATAAATGTTAAGATTTTTATTAGCTCATCCTTGGAACGTATTGTTTTGTTTAGTAATGTTGCTTAGTGGACATTTTGTGTGTTACATAGGATGTATTATTACAATACTACCAATAATGATTATAAATAATTTGGATAGATTTTATAATCCTTTTATATTTCTTCACTCTCTTATAATTGGTAAAAGAGATGAGTTTGAAAATCAAAAGAATGAGTTTACTCTATGCGGTTATGTTGCCAGAGGACAAGGCGTTATCAATAAAGAAACAATGACTACTGTTTCCAAAAAATTGTTCGATTATGTTGGCGATGATGTAGAGCGACAAAACATTTTAAAGGAATGTTTTCGTAATGGTAAATCAGAAGATTACGATCCAACAGATGACTTTAAGGAATTAAATAAGTATTTATTTTTTGATTTTAGCCGTAGAAGAAAGATAGTTGAATGGTTAGTGTGGATAGCCTTTGCTGATAAGACAATTTCAGATGGTGAAAGAGAACGATTAATTATAGTTTCTCAAAATCTACATATCCCTGTTAAGTTCTTGTTCTTTTATATTAACCAATGTGAAACCATGTATAGATGGAGTCAAGAACAAAACGAAAGGGCAAGAAGATATAGCGAATATGCTAACGGTCAAAATGGTTCATACTATGATTCAGATTATGTTTCTCCATCTCAGTTAGACAGTGCTTTTGAAATCTTAGGTATTCCTAAAACAGATAATATCGATGAAGTTAAAAAAGCATATAGAAAGCTTATGAGAAAATATCATCCTGATAGATATGCTAATGATTCAAGTATAAGTGAAACAACTAAGAAGATGTATGAAGAAAAGGCGAAGGCTATTCAGCAAGCTTACGATGTAATATGTAAGCATTTGGAAAAGAAATAATAAATTTAAAAGTCCCTGATAACTAAATTATTAGGGACTTTGTTTTAAAATTTACTAATTTTTATAATTTAGTAATGATACTATTTATATCAGTTTAATAAAGGTTGAATTCTTTTCTTGTTTTTAATTCAAGATTATGCATGTTTGCTTCCGCAGCAACCTTGTTTAAAATAGCTTTAACAGCATTTTCTATTGCAGAGTTTTCTCTATAGTCAGTATCAAATATCATCGAAACTCTATGACCTCCACAAGCTATATCTTGAACTCTCTCTTTACTTCCAGGAGTTTGAGAGTTGTACACAGCAATACAATTTCCACCAAGAGACTTCATAAGTCTAAAGCATGGTATATCAGTTGAACCATCTCCAATAAATAGCATTCTTTCAAATGGTATTGGGCGTTCTTCATTTGGAATAAAGGTATTGATTAGCTTTGTATCATTTTCGTCAAGAGCCCCTTTATTTATTCTAAAAAGGTACTGAGTTTTGGTTGTATAGTTGATAGCAAGAGCAGGCCAACAAGCTACACCATTAGCATCATACATAAAACTTGAAGCAAATATTTTTTTAAATTTATCTGCAATCTGAGTGCCTTCTATGATTTCTCGAAGGCCAGATGAAATAATATAATGTTCTACATTGATATTTAGTGATTTGCCATATTCTGTAATTCTATCAAACCATGTAAGTACACCATTAAAGAAGTTGATAGTTTTTCCATTTTCCCTGAAATCATCATATCTGATAGGGATATCAGATGAAGACGCTTTCTTTAACATTAGATACATGTAGGTTAATATAGGGTCTGATCTATGTTTAATCGACAACTCTTGAGCTTCTTGCCAGAATTCTTCACTTGATAACCCTAGTCTTGGAATAAAATCGTATTCTTGCATATTGTCAGGACTTAAGGTTCCATCAAAATCGTACGCAATTGCAAATGTAATAGAATTGTTAGATTTCATAAAACAACTCCTTCTTTTTCAAAACTCTAGATTAATAATTATTCGTATTAATATAGTTTAATATTTTCTGGAACAGAAAAACTTGGCATAGATTTAAATTCTAGAAATTCATTTGTAATAGGGTGATAAAAAGACAAATACCCAGCATGTAAGCATAATCTTTCTACACAGTCTCTATATTCAGAAGTTGCATATAGATGGTCTCCTAAAATTGGATGACCTAATTCTTTCATATGAACTCTTAACTGATGAGAGCGACCTGTATGAGGTTTTAATCTTACAAATGTTCGTTCTTCATCTTGCCATAAAACTATGTAGTGAGTTATAGCTTCTCGACCATTTTCATAATCTACATGTTGTAATGGTCTATTTTCCCAATCTGTACATAGAGGTAAATTAACGATACCTTCTTGTTGTTCTAGTTTTCCACCTAACCATGCGTAATAAATTTTACCAGTTTTTCTTTCTTGAAATTGCTTACCTAGTCGACCAGTGCATAGTTTATTCTTTGCTACCACGATAATACCAGAGGTGCTCATGTCCAAACGGTGTACAGCATTTGCGTCAGGAGCAAGGCTTCTGACTCTACTTAATATACTGTCGTTATGTTCTAAGGCTTTACCTGGAACACTTAATAAACCACTTGGCTTATCGACAACAATGATATTGTCATCTTCATATAAAATATCTAAAAATGGTTCTTTAGGTGGGTTATATATAAATTCTTTTTCTTGTGTCATTTTCTAATCTTTTAAAAGAGAAGATAACTCGTTTATCCATGTTTCATGGTTGTTGAGTATTAGATTAATTTTATCTTCTAATTCCAATAATTCAGGTTCAACATCGTCGATATTATTATTTTCTTTTATATTAATTTCGATAGTGTTGCACAATGTCTTAATATTATTTAATCCACAATAAGCAGCTCCGCCTGCAAATTTGTGAATAATCTTTGCTAATTCAAGAGGTTGTATTGTATCTTTATGTGTTAATTTTTCAAGTACTTCAGGAACTGACTTGATAAAATCTTTTAATAAATTGATTGCTAAATCAGGTTTGTTTGCACTCATTCTTAATGCTTGTTCCTTTGACCATAATGTTTGGTCACTATCAAGTATTGAAGCATCTAATGGTGTTGATAATGTATTGTTTTGAGTAGCTTGGTTGTAGTTAATTAAATCTACATTTGAATTATCAATACAATACTTGTTAATAAGTTCTTTTAATTTAACATCATCGATTGGTTTAGATAAATAATCACTCATGCCGATTTCATAGAATTTACGCTTTTCTTCTTCCATAACTAATGCAGTAACAGCGATGATTGGAGTATTTTTATTGGTGTCATTTTGCTTAATTAACTGTGATGCTGTTAGTCCATCCATGATAGGCATTTGAATGTCCATAAATATTAAATCAAATTCAGTATTTAAGCACATTTTAACCGCTTCTTTACCATTACTTGCAGTAGTCACGTCTGATACGATTTCAGAAAGAAGTGTTTTTATTAACATAATATTAGTAGTATTGTCGTCAACAGCAAGGATGGAAGCTCTAATTAAGTTGTTCTTCTTTTGGTATGTAGAAGACTTAAATTCATTTGTTTTAATAGGAGTTTGTTTGCTTGCAAAAGAAGGAGGAACTATCTGCTTAATAGTATTATCTTTCTTTGCAGAATTATTTTCTTTTTCATCAATATTACTTGAATCAGTTAAGTTGTTTAACAGTTTTTGTGGTTCAATTGGTTTAGTCATCACCACAATCTTATTGTTGATATCTCTTATTGAGTTAATAACATCAGTATTTAAGGTGTTAACAGCAACTATAATCTTATCTAACTTATCAGTGTCGATAGTACTAAAATCGTTGTAGAATTGAGAGAAGTCAAAATCATGCTTTAGACCAATGATTAAGAACTTAGGTTGGTCTTTTCTACTGATCGAGTTGAATGGAGTGATGCTTGACATTGTAATCACTTCCATTTGCCAGATGTCTAGCATGTTCTTAATTGAATCTCTTACCCACGTGTTGGATTCAATTAAGGCAATCTTTTGATTTTTAACCTTATTTAAGCGTAAGTCTCTGCCATTTAATGGGCTAATCCCTTTGTTTAGAACAAGGTTAAATGTAAATTCGGAGCCTTCTCCTAATTCAGATTTTAACTCAATCTTCCCGCCCATTTGTTCGATTAAGTGTCTAGTAATAACAAGACCTAAGCCTGTTCCACCATATTTTCTAGAAATAGATGCGTCAGCTTGGGTGAATGGGGTAAATAATGCTTCCTTTTGTTCAGGAGTAATGCCAATGCCAGTGTCTTTTACGCTACACTTAATATTTGTTTTATGAGGTCCTGTATTAGTTTTTGTATCAACTGATATTTCTAGAGCAACGTTACCTTGTTGTGTAAATTTTAAAGCATTACCAATTAGGTTTACTAAAATTTGTTGAATACGGATAGGGTCACCAATGATGTAGTCATGTACGTCCTTTTTGATAGTGATTGTTAATTCAAGACCTTTTTCATAAGCATTTGGTGAAAGTATTTTTACTGTATCGTAACAAATTCCTCTAAATGAGAATGGGATTTTTTCAAAGACCATTTTACCTGTTTCAAGTTTAGAAAAGTCGAGGATATTGTTAACGATACTTAGTAAGTTTACAGCACTTCTTTCAATTGTACCTAAATACTCTAGTTGGTCAGAGTTCAAAGAACTCTTGTTTAATTGTTTTGTAAAGCCAAGTATACCATTTAGTGGAGTACGTAACTCATGAGACATGTTAGCTAAGAATTGAGATTTAATTTGAGAAGCTTCAACAGCTCTATCATTAGCGAGTTCTAATTCTTTATTTTGATGGCTTAGTTTTTGTAAAGTGTTTCTCAAATCATTGGTTGCTAAGTCTACACTATATTGCATTTCATTATGGGAATCAGCCATAGTATTAGCCATTGAGTTAATATATGTTCTTAATCTTTCTAATTCACCTAGCATTACACCATGAACTTTTGTATCTACGTTGCCTTCTCTTATTTCGTAGATTGCTGTACTTATTTTATTTATAGGGTCAATGATAATTTTATTTAGATTAAAACCAAAGATAAGACTGATAAGTAACCCAAAAACAAATAACACAGAAGCAACAGATATATCGCCATAAATTTCAGTTACTGTTTGGTTTCTTAAGAAATATATGCAAACATAACCAACTACTTGTCTAGGATAATCTAATTTAGGATCTTGAAATTCAGTAAGATTTTGAGAGCTGTTTGATGTTTCATTATTAGCAGTTGAAAAATTGGTATTATAAAGAGATAAAACATTTGAATCATCGTGCACATAAATAGGCATTCTCATGATTATCCCGTCGTTTACGTATTCAACGCTTTCGTGTGGATAAATATAATCATTATTTCTCTTATCAAGTTTAAATAATGATATTTCAGGTATAACACTAGATGTTGCAAGCATCTTGTTATTTTTGTCAAAAACTGAAATTGCTAATATGTTTCTTGAATTAGCATGATGAGCGTCGTTTATTAATCCTTGTAAAATTGGTAGTTTCTTTTGAGTCATCGCAAAGCTAATGTTTGTGCTTAATGGATAAATTACCATTTTGCTTTGCTGAATTAACGTATTGTTAATTTGAGAATAGTTCTTTAAAGTAAAGAAGGCAAACAATCCACTTCCGATAATCAGAAGTGGAAGTATTGAAAAAAGAATAATTCTTGTTCTTAATCCGTGGCGATTCATATTATTTGTTCAGTTTTATGTTAATTGA
>ERZ808026.274-NODE-274-length-11083-cov-7.416773_pt1 | contig 11083 bp, 5 predicted proteins | sample MGYA00380182_ERZ808026 | MGnify/ENA primary metagenome ERZ808026 (study PRJEB31490, sample SAMN06133376) | cow dung metagenome | isolation source: H9 | host: cow | place: China: Chengdu | collected 2015-05 ... | reverse complement strand
CTTATAGTAAATTAAACAACTGTGGATATAAAAAGGCGTTATGCTCTATAAGTGGAGGTTCTGATAGTGATATAGTGCTTGATATAATTACTAAATTTGATAATAGTAAAATAGTTGACTATGTATATTTTGATACTGGTTTAGAATACGGAGCAACTAAAGAACACATTAGATATCTTGAAGATAAATATAATATAAAGATAGAAACAATAAGACCTAAAATTCCTATTCCATTGTCATGTAAACAATATGGACAACCATTTTTGAGTAAACACGTAAGCGAGATGATTTCACGCTTACAAAAACACAATTTCAACTGGGAGGATAAACCATTAGAAGAATTAATTAAAAAATATCCTAATTGTAAATCTGCTTTAGAATGGTGGTGTAATACAAAACCGTCTCCTTCTCATAATATAAAACAAAATAAATTGCTTAAAGAATTTTTAATAGAAAATCCACCTGAATTTAGCATTAGTCAAAAATGTTGCAAATATGCTAAAAAAGATTTAGCACATGTTAAACTAAAACAAGGCTATGATTTAAATATTACGGGTGTCAGAAAAGCAGAAGGTGGAGTAAGAGCAAGTGCTTATAAATCTTGTTTTGATAATACAGACAAAGGATACGATAATTATAGACCTATCTTTTGGTATTCAGATGAAGATAAAAAATATTATGAAGAATTTTTTAATATAACAAATAGTAAATGCTATACAGAATATGGATTAAAGCGTACAGGTTGCTGTGGTTGTCCTTATTCACGTAATTTAAAACAAGAATTAGATATATTATATAAACATGAGCCTAAGTTATATAAAGCAGTTAATAATGTATTTAAAGATAGTTATGATTATACTAAAAAATATAAAGAGTTTAGAGATTTTAAAAGATAGAAAAGAATATATAAACAAAAATTATAATTTACCTAAATAGGTGGGGTGGTTTTATGGTTAAAAAGACAATTAGAATTTGTGGTTTTGACCATGGTTAATGGAACTAATTCAGGAATGGCTATAATAGAAAATGGTAGCCTTATAGCAACAGAAGACTTTAATATAGAAAAAGCTTCTAACATTAAGAGAATGTATCAAATGGTTAGAAGTAGATTAATCTATTGGAAACCAGATATAGTTGCTATAGAAAAAGTAAATGTAGCAGGAAGTTCCTTTGGAGGTAATAACGTAGTTAAGTTAGCAGAGATAAGAGCCATGATTAAATTAGCTTGTTTAGACTTTGATATACCTTTTATAGAAGTATCTCCTCCTACTCTTAAGAAAGCTATTACAGGTTATGGTAAAGCTTCTAAAAGAGAAGTGGCTGAAGTATTAGCTTCTATATATAATCTAGATGCTGATGATATATGTAAGCCTATATATTATAAGAGAGACAATAGGATTAAGACATATGTAGCTGAACAGTCAGATGCTATAGCTTTAGCTCACTATGTATATGAAAAGAAATATGCTAAAGATTATCCTAAAAGAAAATTTGTAGAGGTGATATAATGTTAAAAGTGTTAGATAAAAAAGGAGAAGTAATAACTGTATATGATGCTAAAGAAAAAAACAATACTGTTTATTTTCTAGTGTATGACAAAACAGAAGCTAAATTTATGTATAAGAATGCAAACCTATTTTCCCCTCTGTATAATTAATAAGAGAGCCGAAAGGCTCTCTTTTTTAATGAAGTAATTTACCTAAAGGAGAATTATATTCATATCCTATGTTATACAAAGGAGTAGACTTTTTCTTACTAGTATATTGGCTCTTAGCATTATTATACTCTTTAACTGCTTCAGCTAACTCTGGGTTCTCTTCAGCTATTCTATACCATTGTTTTTCTAATTCATCTACATAAGCATATAACTTTTGTTTCTCTGCAGTTTCTATTTCAAATGTCTTTATAGGAAGACCCATCATATTAGCTAACTTTTCATAATCTCCTCCTTTAGCATTACTTATAGCTTCTCCATAAGAACTAAAGAAAGGTAACATATTCTCTATAGTATAACCTACATAATCTTTTGCTTCTCCATATTTGCTAACTTCATTTCCACTATAGAACTCATGATTTAAAGCTAACTCTAAAGGAGTCTTTAGAAGAGGGTTTACACTACTTAATAATCCTGAAGGAGAAGTAATATCGTTAATATTATTTAAAGGTATTTGAAGATTTAAAGCACTAGTACCTCCTATTCTTAAGTAACCGTCCATATAGTCTGGTGTTAAGTTTCTTTCCTTATCTGTAGTAAACTGTTGAGTAGATTGTTTGTATACATCTATAAGTCTACCATACTTAGCAGGATTATCCATAATGTTATTAAGTTGTAATGGTAAGTTATTTCTCATGAAAGTATAGAAAGGAATAATCCTCTTCATAGTATTCTTTTCAAACATAGTTAAATCAGAGTAATTAAATAAAGCTTTGTTAGTTATATCTACTGCTTCAGCAAAACTCTTTCCTCTCTTAAGTTGAGTAGCTACATTAATAAATCTAGACATATCTTCTATAGTCTCTGTAGCTTTGTTAGTAGCTCTATACAAACCAAAATCTTGAGATAAAGGATTAATAATTTTTGTTTTATCTGCTATCTTACTTAAAGGACTAGTACTTCCTTCTTCCATATTCTTAAGAGTTCTAAATGTTTTATCTTTGTATACTTCTTCACCTATTTGTGAACTATTAGCACCTAGCTTTTGCATAGCTACTGCTATATCTGCATTAGTATATCCTGCTATCTTAATAGGTTTACCATTAGCATATCTATAGTAAGCTCTCATCATACTAGGGTCTAATAGATTAACTCCTGCAGTATAATAACTTTCAAATAAGTTACCAAAAGCAGTATTAAATACAAATCTACCACTTCCTAAAGCTTGAGCCTTAAAGATACCTGTAGCTTTATCATAAGCCTTAAGGAATATATTTTTATCCTTTATTGCTTGTTCTTCTATCATTTTGTTATAAGCATTCCATCTGTCTTTTCTTATCATATATTTCTTATCATTAGAGTGTTCCATTATATTCTTTGTTACTACATAATCATTAAAGTTATCTGCAGTTAACTCTAACTCATCAGCATTATTAGCTATTACATTATAACTCTTTATCTCATTCTTACCTTTTTTAGTGATAAGTATCATATCATTATCTCTCATGTACTTATCCATCATACCATCATATACTTGTTTCCACTCTACTTCTATATCTTCATAAGCAAATAGATATGCAGGATTGTTTTTATATTGTTCTCTTAATTGAGCTCTGTAGTTTTGAGTCCAAACATATTTAGGTTGTTTGTTAGTCATAAGTTCTATCTTATCTTCTGTAGATAAATCATTATAGTGTTTTCTCCATGCTTGTTCAGCTTCTATTCTTATTTCTCCATTGGTGATTAATGCTTTCTTTTGTTTAGTAGCTATCTCCCTATAGTCTTTAAAAGCACTATTAGGAGCTCCTTTAGACTTTAGATAACTAATATGGCTTTTCTTTTCGTTATATAAATCTTCAGCTTTACCAGAAATATGAAGTCCTTTATCACTATCAAATCTTACATAGTCATCTTGGAAATACTTAACACCATCAGAGTTTAAACCACCTATAGCAAAGAAGTTGCTTACTTCTTTTTCAGCAAAGTCATTAGCATTAAGATGTTTAATATCTATATTAGCTATATCTTGAGAAAGTTGCATTTTATCTTTACCTTCCTTCTTAAGCCATTGATATAAAGTTCTATTACTTCCTTTAAAGTCTTTAACTAAAGAGTCTATAAGTTCATCAGTTATCTCTGTAGCATCATCAGTTCTAGTATAAGTCCTTATAAGAGTTTCTATATTTTCTCTAGCAGTCTTTTCAGAGTCTACTATTGTTTGGAAGTTAACTACTCTTTCTTTAGACATAGTATTAATAAAAGTATCTTGTAAACTTTTTTTATACATAAGGTCTTCGTGTGCTACTGCTCTGTTAATATATATATCAGCTATATCATCAAGGAATAATTTTCTATCTACGTTAGCTAACCCTTCTTCACTTAACCTTTTACCAAAGTTTCTATTCATTTCAGCTATAGTTCCTTCATATTTTCTTTGGATACCATTAACATTAAATACATCATCAAATGAAGTACCAAACTTATCCTTAGCTATTCTTAAGGCTTCTTTATCTGCTTTAAGTTCAGGATTTAATACGTGAGGTACATAGTTAGCTCTTAAGTTACCTAACTCTTCTTCCATACCAAAATGTTCAAATGTTTTCTTAATATTGTTAAATACGTCCATTTCAACATCAGATAACTCTTTAGTAAGGTCTATAGTTTCTAGCTTCTCTATCTCTTGTTTAAACTTAAGTCTTAGCTTAAGACCTTCTATAGCTTTACTACCTTCTCCTCCTGTCATATCATCAAATTCATTTAATCTCTTCATAACTCTATCAGCATAGTCTATATTCTCTGTGTCCATCTCTAAGTCATCTAATATATCTTGAAGGACTTTATTGTTCTCCCAAGCTTCTTCATTAAGGTTCATTTTATTCTTAAGAGTGTAAGATATATCATTTAATTTTTCCATCTTAGTAGCTAATTCATCAGAGAACTTAGTTCTTACAAAGTCACTAGTTTTCTTAAATTCTGTAGGTTGCATATCTGTAATAGACTTCATAAAACTATTATATACATCTTCTCCAAATAGTTCTCTAGATGTTTCTCTAATCTTCTTATTAGGAGATGTAAGTAAAGAACCTATAACTGCATTAGCTTCTTTTACTATCGTTATTATATGAGAGTTAGCTTTTATATGGCTTGCTACATATTTACTTATAAATCCTTTCCTTAGAAGTTCTCTTGTTGTACTATCACCCATTCCTTGTTCTGCAAAAATATCTATAAGTTTATCTAATTGTTCATCAGAACATTTACTTAATTCATTTATAGCTTCTGTAGTTTGTTTCTCAGTAAAACTTAAGTTATTCATAGTATTTTGAATTACGTGAAAATTCTCATGTTGAACTACGTTAGGATAATCCTTAGCTTTAATCCTAGCATCACCTACATTAATCCATACTTGACTATCCTTTCCATAAGTTACTCCATTAAATGCATTCTTTTGTTTAGTATACATATAAGTTGTTGGAAGAGTATTCTCTGTAGCAACCTTCTTTATATCTTGAGCACTTATCTTTTCGTCTAATATAATCTCTGCTCCATTATCTAATCTAAACTTAAGTCCAGTAATCTTATCATCTTTAGAGATAGTCTCTACGGCTTCAGAAGCCTTTCTAAGAGGTTTTATAGTTTCAGTAGACTTATTTATCAAGGTATCTTTAGAAGCCTTTACAGAAGCTTTTGTAGCGTTCTCTGCTAGTTGTTCCATCTCTACAAATTTACCTTTAGGAGTGAATGCTTCTTTCATTCTTTTTTCTTGGGCTTTCATAATATAATCTACAAGACCTTGTTTATTAGCTTTCTCTTTAGCTTCTTTTGTATATTGTTCTGCTAAAGAGTCTTCAAATGCAGTATATTGTATTTCATATTCATCTTCTAACATTATTTTTCTATCTTCTTTAGAATATAAGTTTTCTGCTTTAGTTCCAACATATTCTTTTTGTTCTAATGTTTCATAATCTTTAGCACTCCATTTTTCTCTCTTAGCAAACTCTTCTCCTACGTCTACTACATCTATATCATCACCATAGATTTGTTTATCTTTCCAATTAATCTTAGAGTCATCTTTAACTTTAGAAACTAAGTCATCTGTTATAGGGTCTAGATAATCTCTAGTTAAATAATCTTTATATAGTTGTATCTCATCTTTAGATAGATAAGATAATAAATCTTGTTTCTCCCCTATAACTTTATTATCTAACATCTTAAATAAATCATTAAGATTATCTTTAGGGTCTAGAGGGTCTATAAATTCTTTAACCATTTGTTTCTCTACTGTAGTTAACTCTATACCTCTAGCACTTAATTCTCTTATGACTTTATCCTTAACGTTTTGTTCTGTAAAACTAGCATTATCATAAATACTTTGAATAAACTTCTTAGTGCTATCTAATTCTTTTATCTTTTCTTTAGACATAGTAGTAGCTAATTCTTTTACTTCTTTAGCATTAGGTTTTACATATTTTCCTGTAGTAGCATTCATAAGTCTACTAGATTTACCACCTTCTCCCATCTTAAAAATAGGTGTAGTATCTCCTGCTTTTCTATAAGTAGCTAAAGTCTCTAATCCATCTTGTATGTTTTGAGGAACTATACCTTCTTTCTCAAAGAACTCTCTATATTCTTTATTAACTTCTGGGAACTTCTCTGTAGATAAGTCATATTGTTTCTTTTGAGCAACTAATTGTTGATAGTGTCTTAAGTCCTCATCAGTACCTTGTTCTATAATCTTCTTATGCTCTGGAGTTAAATTATAACCATTCTCTTTTATATCTTTAAGGATACGTTGTCTTCTAGCTTCTCTTCTAACCATGTTTTCTGTTTTTCCATCAGGTATAAATTTTTCTTTATTTTCTAAAGCTATTCTTTTAGTTCCTGTTGTTACAGTTTCTTTGTTTGTTCCAATTAAAGGTTCTTCCCAATTATCTAACATAGTTTTCATATATTTTTTATTTCTAGTTTCTCCCATAGGTACTATATGAGATTTATCGTAACTTTTTCCTTTAGGAATAACTTCATACTTATTATCCCCTTTATTTAAGTTTTTATATTGCATACTTCTATTATCTACAGTAACCACTTCATCAAACTTACCAGTAAGACCTTTAGCTTTATCTTCTACAGTATCTAGAACACCATTAGAAGCTGTTTTAAGCTTTCTTGCTAATTCTGTAGGGTTTTCATATCCTTCTTTCTTTAAACGTCTAGAAAGCTGATTAGTGCTTAATGTCATACTATCCTTAAAGAGAGTTTTATCTTCTAATATTCTATCTATAGTTTTCTTATCTACATCTTGAGCCTTAAGTTGTTTCTTAAAACTCATAGTTCCTTTAACCTTGCTTTCCATCTCTTTAGCTTGTTCCATTTGTTTCTCTACAGTAGCTATCTTCTTATCGTTCTTAGCCATTTGTTCTTTAACGCCAACTTCTACAGTATTTTTATTCATCTCTTCTTTAACTTTATCTTTAAGCTCTTTAGTAACTGCAGGATTAATAACTTCTTTATCTACTTCTTCTATAGTAGTTATTTTACCTTCAGGTCTTTCTAAAGTACTAGTTATATTCTTTCTTCCTTCTTCTGTAGTTATTTTCTTAATATTTTCTGCTTCCTTAAGATGTTGTTTTATATTACTATATTTAATTTCATTGGCGTTATCAGCCATCATCTTCATATTAATATTAGTTAAAGCATCTTGTGGATTATTCTTCGCAGCCTTAACCCATTCATTATGAGAACCACCTATAAAGCTTTCATCTATAGTATCTTTAACTGCTCCACCTATTTTAGTGCTAGTTATAGAGTCTCCTAACTTACCTAAAGCTTTAGAGTGTAATAATCCACTAGCAGGAGAGTAAGCAGTTAAACCTGCTTTAAGAAGAGCACTTTGAACTTTATTGGTGTTTATCTTATCTAAAGCTTCTCTAGATAATAAAGTACCTTTACCTAACTTAAGACCTTCAAAGTCTGGCATACCTCCTATAGCTTTAGATGTTTTATTCATAAGTTGTTCTGAATAGTTTTCTACAAACTCTCCATACATCTTATTAAGAGTTTTCTCATCTGGCATATCAAACTTTCTAGTTTCACTTAAGTTTTTAACTGCACTAACAAAGTCATCATATTTATTAGACTTAGCAGAAAGTTCATAAGCTAATTGAGCGTTATTAGCTATCTTCTCTGCATTTTTAATTTCATCAGATTTATTCATATACTTAAGAGTTTTACCTACATCTCCTAAGTCTGTAGCATTACCAAGAGCAGTACTAATAGCTATATCTGAAGCTATATTAGATATACTAGAAGCAGTATCATCTGAAGCACCAAATAACTTAGCAGTCTTACCTACTACAGTATTAGTTTGTTGTTTTTTATTTATAACACCAGAGTCTCCTTCTTGGTTTTTAGCTCTATCTAATACATTAGCGAAGTCAGATACTTCAGCATAATCTAAATCTCCAAAAGAAGCTCTATAGGTATCTATAAAAGACTTAACAGATTGTTTACCTATATTACCTAAGTCTTTAACTGGATTAGTATTCTTAGCACTCATTTGTGCTTCTACTCTTAATTTATCTGCTTCCATATATTCTTTAGTTATATCCATCTTAACTTCGTTACCTTCTAGGTCATAAAGTTTTTGACCATCTGTAAGATAACCCATAGATTTAAGTTTCTTTCCTGCTTCTGTATTCATAATATTATTAGTATTCTCTTCATTAGCTTGTCTCATTCCTTCTGTAGCACCACCAAATACATTTTCTACAGAACGAGGAACTACAGTAATTTTGTCTATAACATTTAATACACCAGATAGTAAACCTTTCTTTTCTGGTTCTGCTACTTTTTGTCCTGCTAATTCTATGTTTTCACTATAGTAGTTCATTTTATTTCTAGCATATTCTAGATAATCTTCAGTACCACTATCTGTAGCATTAGTATTCTTTTTAAGAGAATATAAAGCACTATACATAGGAGAACTATTAGAAGAACTATTAAAATTTAATTGTGGTAAATTTCTTTCAGAAACAGAAGAAGATGAAGCAGGAGCTTCACTCCATATGCTTCCATCATCATAAGGATTAGAGTATTTAGCTTTCTCTTCATCTTTCTTCTTATATGAATTATATAATCTACTTAATGGACTTGCCATTTATATCACCTCTATTTAAACAACCTCCTTCCAGGTAATTGATATCTATTTGAAGCATAGTTGGTATTTGTTTTTGTTATACCACTATTACTAGCAGATATTATATCAGATAAGTCATAGCCTGTCTTCTTTTGATACATACTAGCTGAAGTACTTAATTGTTTAAGAAGTTTATTTCTTTCTGAAGTAGTATAATCTCCTCCCATAATAGCATTATAATCAGCTAAGTATCCTTCATAAGTTGACCAATCTGTTGAAGATTGTGAAGCACTTTGAGAAGCATAATACTTCTCTTTTTGCCAAGCTAATTCACTAGCACTTTGAGCAAGTGTTTGTTGTTTGTACCATAAGTCATTATCTGCTTGTTTTTGTTGTAATGCTAAATAAGCATTTTGATATGCTTCAGTAGCTTTTTGAGCTTGTTCTTGAAGAGCCATTTGTCTATTCTTATAATCCTTATCAAACGCTCTGTCTTCTAATTGATATGCTAAAGTTCTTATTTCTGATAACCTATCAGCTTCTAATTGTCCTACTTCAGCATTATAATTTCTATCTAATAGAGCCTTTTGAGCATCTATATTGTTTAAGTCTGATGTTCTATTTCTATTTATATCTCCTACTAGTCTAGTGTTTTTAGCATCTTGTTCTGCTAATCCACTAACTGCTATAGAAGAATTACCAAGTCCTCTTCCTATCATAGCATTAGACACAGAGTTCTTATTTAATTTATTTTGTAAGTTTTGTTGTGCTACTTGATAATCGTAGTTTTGATTAACTCCTGTCTTTTGTTGGTCTAAAGCTAATTGATTAGAAGCTAGTTGACTCTTAAGGTTTTGTACTTTTTTATTATGTTCAGCTTGTGTTTGTTGTTCAGCTTGAGCATAGTAATCTGCCATCTATATCACCTCTTATACACTTTTCATTACACATTCAACAGTTCCATAAACTGTTATTCTTCCTAAAGAAGAAGTTTTACATTCTATAGTATTCCATTCTCCTATCTTTAGATAATCTTTTATATCTATATCGTTCTTTACTCTATTAGATGTACTTAAAGTATAAAGGTTATTTCCATTAACATAAAGACCCATGTTACCTATATTAGTTGCTAGTTTTATTCCTGGTTCATTAGCATGTTGGTGTGCAGGGAAACTTACTTTACCTATAGCATTATGACTATGAGGTGGTAATACAAAACTACCAGATTGACCAGGAACATTAACAGATACACTTACATATCCACTTATATTAACTACATGATTGTGTTGTATTCTAGCTAAGTCTACTATTTGTCTAGCAACACCATCAGTAGATACTGCAGTAACATTTATACCTTTACCGCCTGCACCATCAGTTAAATAAAAACTTCCATCATAAGAAGCATTAGGAGCTATTATTTTAGTAGGTGCTGAAGTAAGAACACCACAGTTAGGGTCTCCCCAACTATTAACATAGCTAGTAGTACTACCACTAAAGTTACCTCCACCATGTCCAGTAGCTTGAGTTCCATTAGTAGTAAAGCTTCCTCCACCTGCTTCAGACATTCCTATAGATATATCTAAATTCTCTACTTTACCACCAGCCTCTGTAGTAGCACTATCCATTCTATATGCTTCTAATATTGCAGACATAGTAGAGTTTTTTATCTTCTTAACATTAGGAGGTATATAGAACCTTATAGTATAAGGGAAATTATTATCTGCATTACCTTCTCCTTGAAAAGGAATATATTGAGTTAATATAGTTTCTTGCAGTTTTGCATTAGCGTCAGAGAAAGATATATCTCCAAATACTTTAGACCATAAGTTCATAAAGTTTTCATTCATTTTATTTAAGTCTTGTCCTGTAGTTCCATTTATTTGTTCTCTAGCATAAGTCATATAATCACCTCTAATCTTCATCTAGCTCTACTGTTAACGCAGGAGCTATTATTTCTATATTTGATTGATTGACATTCTCTATAGTTAACTGAAGCATTCTACCTTTACCTTTAAGTCTTTTTCTATATAGCGTTTCTTCTGGTGTTAATTCTACTTCTAAAGTTTTTTCCATTCTTTCTGTCTTAAGAGTAAACTTAACTTTACCAGTACCTTTTCCTCTAAAATATATTCTATCACTTATCTTTCTTGTATTCTTATATCCAAAATCATACATAGGAGTTGTCCATTTTAAAGGCATAACATTTATAGCACCAAATAACTTATATATTCCGTTATCTTTAGAATAATACACTTCGTTATTAAACTCTACCATATCTTTTATTCCTTCTATAT
>ERZ808026.273-NODE-273-length-11094-cov-3.618953_pt1 | contig 11094 bp, 8 predicted proteins | sample MGYA00380182_ERZ808026 | MGnify/ENA primary metagenome ERZ808026 (study PRJEB31490, sample SAMN06133376) | cow dung metagenome | isolation source: H9 | host: cow | place: China: Chengdu | collected 2015-05 ... | reverse complement strand
TAGCATCAAGTGTCGTGATTGACGAGGCCATCGAGAGACGCCTGTCCTACTATGTGACAGAAAAGAAACTCACAAGCCTCACCCTGAAGGTCAGCCCTATTCTCGGAGCCTACCTCACAAAGGGAATATTCAACTCAATCCTGGGACGCTGGAAAAAGAAGTACAGATGCAAGATCGAATTGGTGGAAGTCACCGATTTCACAGTCCTGCAGAACGAATTCTACAACGAAAAAGGAGAGAAGCTCGACTAGCTTCTCTCCTTTTTCTATAAGCCTTTTACATTCTTTCCTTTAAGGTGTTCCTTGCGGCCGACGTTGAAGAGCTGGTTGTTCGGAAGACCCTGTTTGCCAGCTCCCTGCTCCATAAGGGTATGAAGATCCGCAAAATGAGTCTTGTAGACATCGCGAGGAAGGCAGCCGTGCCTATGGCAGACTGAAGCAGCAAGGCCTACGACCTCACCCATCATAGCAGTCGTACGCATCACGCGGACTGTTCCAAGGGCCACATGGGTGACGCTGATGTTTCGTCCAGCCATAAAGAGGTTCTGAATATTCCTGGAGTAGAAACATCTGTATGGGATAGGATAGATTTCAATGTATTCCTGAGTGCATACTGCCTTGAATTCCTCTCCAGGGAAGAATGCCGTATTGGCCGGATCTGGATAATGAAGGTCAATGCTCCATGAGGCAGCACAGGTTCCGTCTTCGTACGGCACCTCGCCAAGGATATCATTCTGAGTCAGCATAACGTCTCCAACAAGCCTGCGGGATTCTCTCTTGCCAGCAATGTATGCAACCCAGTCAAGAGCACGGTCTGCGAACTGCTCCCTCACAGATGAGTGATTCTTGAGATATGACCAGTTTGAATATACCACAAGAAGGCCATGATCTCTTACACGCTCAGCCTCAAACACTTGGTCACGCAGCATTCCGGTCTCCCATGTCCATTCCCCTCCCTTCACCTTCTGAACGCTTTCCTCCGTGAACACCTTTCCATATTCGAAAACAGGGAACGGAGAAAGCTGTCCCATATCCTTGGAATTCCACTGGACTGAAGAGCCAAGCACCTGACGATCAGCCACCTCCACTGCTCCAGGCTCACCAGTCTCTGCCTGAGACTCGCGTCCGCTGCGCCACTCTGCACCGGCAAGATAGCCTACCGCAGCATCTCCCGTACAATCAGAGAACACAGGGGCAGAAAAACGCATAAGCTCACCTGTCTCGATATCGCGTGCAAGAAGTGCCGCAATCGCGCCATCCGCCATCTCCACTCCAGTAACATGAGCATTCAGAAAGAGAGAGACATTCTCTTCTGCCTCCACAAAGGCCATCTTCTTCCAGTCCTCGTAGTTCTCCGCCGGCTTTGCATTTCCTTTCCTGGTGTGGCCGAACTCCTTGATCATATTTCCAAGATTAGGATAAGGACCACACTCAATAGAGCCTCCGAGATGCACACGTACCTCTGCACTGTTGTTTCCGCCAAGCACAGGACGGTTATGGATAAGTGCCACCTTCAGTCCCTGTCTTGCAGCCGCCACTGCCGCACACATGCCGGCAACTCCGCCTCCTGCCACAACAAGATCATACTCACCCTTGTCGGAAGGCACATTATAATTCTTTATAAGTCCTGAACGAAGCTCGCTCATGCCGGCGACATCAGCCGGGAGTTCTGGATCCTTCACACGCGAAAAGTACAGCGCATCGCATCTGCCGTCAAATCCCGTCAAATCTTTCAGAGACACCGACACCTGCCTGCGGTGGGCATTGAACGAACCGGCATACTGCCACATCCACTGCGTTCCGGCAGCACCCACTGTTTCAGAAAGTTCCTCTCCAGCGACTGCGACCTTAAACTTGCCCGGACCTTCACCGTCATACCACGGAGAAACCCAGTTGTAAGTCCTCACATACACGTGCCACTCGCCCTTTCCGGGCAGGCGCACCTGCGAACATGCATCCTCCACAGGCACTCCTGCACCATGAGCAATCAGATAAGGTGAGCCCATCACATCCATGAACTGCTGATCCAACTGCCAGCCACCTTTCACAGCAAAGGACTCAGCCTCAACGAAAAGTTCTTCGTTTCTGCACCCTATGAGCGCAGAAACGAAGAACAGCATCATCATTATTCTTTTCATATACTATTCCTCCTCAAGGAACTGTGACATGTTTTCAGAATATTTTCTCCATTTGTCGATAAGCGCCTGCATATCGTCTGGCAGAGGCGAATCGAAACGCACCATCTGTTTTGTGCCCGGATGAACGAATCCGAGAGTCTTGGCATGCAGAGCCTGACGAGGAAGAAGCTTGAAGCAGTTTTCAATGAACTGACGGTACTTTGCATAGATGGTTCCCTTTCTGATTTCCGCTCCATCGTAACGCTCATCATTGAAGAGCGGATGACCTATCCAGTTGAAATGCACGCGGATCTGGTGGGTACGTCCTGTCTCAAGACGGCACTCCACTACGGTCACATATCCGAAACGCTCGAGAACTCTATAGTGGGTCACGGCATGTTTTCCATGATCACCTTCAGGGAAGACCTTGAATCGCATACGGTCATTAGGGTCACGGCCGATATTGCCGATGATTGTTCCTTCATCCTCCTTGAGGTTACCCCAGACAATTGCCACATAGCGGCGCTCGATAGAGTGAACAAAAAACTGCTTTGCAAGATTAAGCTGAGACTCCTCATTCTTTGCAACTACAAGAAGTCCTGATGTATCCTTGTCGATTCGATGCACAAGAACACCCATCCTTTCATCCTCGGCATCCGCTCCCTGAGAAATGCCGAGATGGTGGGCAAGAGCATTCACAAGAGTACCGCTGAAATGCCCATGGCCCGGATGCACTACCATGCCCGCCTCCTTGTTCAGCACAAGCACATCGTCATCCTCATGAACAATGTTCAGCGGAATATTCTCAGGAAGAATCTCCAGTCCCCTTCTCTGGTAAGGCATGACAAACTTGATCACATCACCCGGACGGATAACGTAATTAGCCTTGACTATCTTGTCATTCACCCTTATGTATTCCGCCTTTATCGCAAGCTGGATCCTGTGGCGGGAGGTATATTCCATATGCGTCGCAAGATACTTGTCCACACGCATCGGTTCCTGACCTCCGGAAATGTCGAAACGGTAATGCTCGAACATCTCCTGTGATTCGTCGTCACCCTGCTGCTCCAGATTCAGCCTGTCCTGTGCAAGCTCTTCATCAAAATCGAAGAATCTATCCTTTTCCATCATCTTATTGTTCCGAATACTTTTTCTCCAGTCTCTGAGGCACCTTATTTTCGTCAAGTGTCAGGTAGATAGTGACATCAGAGCCTTTTGGCACCTGCATCTCCTCCGACGGCTCAGGACTCTGCCTGTATACTACTGCAGCAAGCGAATCGTCATAATTCTTGACAGTAGCATCAAATCTCAGTCTGCTTACATTCAGCGAACTGCTGTGGATTGCATCTGTTGCGTTCATATTCCTCAGTCCCAGCACATCCGGAATATATGTATTGCCGTCATTCGAATTGAGTCCGACGACGAGATCTATCACAGATTCGCTCTCCACCTGGGTTCCCGGTTCGATCTCCTTTGACCCCAGATACTGGCGGAGGACATTGTTTGTGGCTATATCCTGAACATAGATGAGTTTACCCAGTATCAGACCGCGTGACTGAAGCTCAGCCATTGCCTGACGCATCGAATAGCCTATAAGGTTAGGCATCGACACCTTCTTTGCATTCATCGCATTTATTGTAAGGGCAATACGGCGACCGCTCTTGACCTTGCTGCCGGCCACCGGATTCTGTCTGTACACAGCACCCTTCTTCATTCTCTTCACAAACACAGAGTCCACAACCTCTACCCTCATGCCCTCCGCAACAGCAATGCTTTCCGCATCTGCAACACTCATATTGGAAAGTTCAGGCACAATGAGTTCCTGATTATGCTTGGTAACGACATTGAGAAATATCATGGAACCTACCAGAAGCACGATGAAAACCACAAGTGCAGACAAGAGATTCCTTACTATCCAGTTTCCGAGCAAGCCGGTCCTTTTAACTTTTCCTGCCATATGTCATCAGATCTTTACAAGTTCATATGAGCGCGTTCCGAGGCCTATCTTCTCACCGTATTCCACACCGGCCTCCCAGTTTGTGTCAGGATGCACAATACGGAACTTGTCCTCCCCCTTGTGGTGATGGTGTCCGCAGCTGCACTCATGTGCCTGATCCTTATCGGAAATAGCATTGCCGACAAGGCTCGGAGCTGCCTTCACCAGATCCGCACAGGCGCAGTCAAGAGCCACAGGGTCGAAGGATGCCGCGATTCCCAGATCCGGAACGATGGCCGCATCGTTGTGGTTCCAGCAGTCACAGTTCGGCGACACATTCATGATGAAACTTATGTGGAACGAAGGCTTGTCCTTTACAACAGCAAGTGCATATTCGGCAATCTTGCGGTTAAGGACCTCCGACGTATCATAATCCTTCACGACAGCAGCAGACTTCTGACATACTGCAACACACTGTCCGCATCCTACACATTTATCATAATCAATCACTGCAAGACGATCGACAACCTTTACGGCATCATGACGGCAGTACTTCTCACAGATTCGGCAACCGATACAGTTGTCCGCATTGATCTGCGGCTGCGAAGAAGAATGCAGTTCAAGCTTTCCTCCTACACTTGCCGAACCCATTCCGAGGTTCTTGAGCGCACCTCCGAATCCGCTCTGCTCGTGACCCTTGAAATGGTTCATCGAGATCACTATATCGGCATCAGCTATTGCGGCGCCGATCTTTGGAGACGGGCAGTACTGACCTCCGCAAGGGACTTCCTTATAGTCTGTACCCTTAAGGCCATCAGCAATGATTACATCAGCATGAGCTGATATCCTGTTGAATCCGTTCTCCATTGCTGCATCAAGATGGTCGACAGCATTTGAACGTCCTCCCGAATAAAGCGTGTTCGCATCTGTAAGGAATGGCTTTCCGCCCAACGACCTGACCACATCCACTACTCGAGCGGCATAATTCGGTCTGATATACGCAAGGTTGCCAGGCTCTCCGAAATGAATCTTGATGGCCGTAAACTTATCCTTGAAATCGACGCTGTCGATTCCGGCACGTCTGATGAGTCTCTCGAGCTTCTTCATCAGGTCATTGCCCGGAGTTGTCCTCAAATCTGTGAAAAACACTTTTGACTGTTCCATAGTTGTGTCATTTAAGATGCTGCCTGAAACAGGACATTGAATATTCCTTCACCAAGCAACGCTATTCCTATTATTATGATTACCGCACCGGCAATCCTATTGATCCATAAGATGGTCCTCATCTGGAAATTCTTCCTGAAATGGCTGAGCAGCCATGTGACGCAGAACCAGTAGAAGGCCGAGCCCGCACTTACAGAAAGAATGATCGGCATGACGCTCCAGTTGTGCGGAGCATCATCTGCGAGTCCGAAGAACGCAAAAAGAGCAAGAATCACGAAAACGGCACCCGGATTGGAGATACCCATGACCAGAGCCTGCATGAAATCTGTAAGCGACACCGAACTTCCCGCTCCCTTCTTCATCTTCCTGAAAGGATCCGAGAAACTCATCGAGACGCCAAGAATGGCGACAACGACGCCTCCCACGATGAGGATTATGTTCTGATGAGTCTGTATGAACTCCTGCACTATGGCAAGAGCGAAGATTGCAATCACAGCATACAGAGTGTCCACTACTGTGGCGCCAAGTCCGGAAATGAAGCCTGTCTTATGCCCACCGCTCAAGGATTTCTGAATCACAAGGATTGCTATCGGTCCTATCGGGGCCGATGCGCAGATTCCTACGATGAATGCCTTCAGAATATCCAGAAACATAACCTCTCTCTATCAAAGTAAATGTAAACGGACAAAGATAAATAAATTTCTTCATATCTTTGCAGACAGAGAAGACTGTTGAAATGAAAAAAGAGAATATGATATTATGGGTACTGGTCCTGCTTTTTGCAGTGATCATGTCTGTTCCTTTCCTTGTACCCCACACAGGTATACTTGCCCTGTTTGGTCTGATTCCTCTCCTGAGCATGGAAAGGATAGCGACCATGCTTGAAAAGAAGAGGGTATGGATTTATCACTACAGCGCATTCGTGATATGGAACGCCATAACAACTTTCTGGGTATGCAACGCCACTGTAGGTGGAGGTCTGTTCGCAATCTTCGCCAATTCCCTGCAGATGTCAGCAGTATTCGGACTGTTCAGATGGAGCAAGAGGAAATTCAAGGGTGCTCTTCCATATATATTCCTGGCAGTCACATGGATAGCATGGGAAAGATTCTATTTTGATGCTGAGATATCATGGCCTTGGCTTGTCCTGGGAAATTCATTTGCAAGGACATTATGGGCGGTCCAGTGGTATGAAATCACAGGAGCTCTCGGCGGCTCACTCTGGGTATGGGCCTGCAATCTCGGAATTTTCGGCCTGATGACCTCGCTGTCAGACGGCAGCTGGTGGAATTTCAACATAAAGGCAAAAGCAGCGGTTGTAACCGGCTGTATGGCAATCCTGATTGTCCCATTCATAGTATCAGCCCTGATCGGCAGAAAGTACAAGGATGCAATGGCTGCACCGGAGTCTCTTGAAACCATCATCATCCAGCCGAACATCGACCCGTACAACAAGTTCCAGGCACTCACCCAACAGCAGCAGAACGCCATTTTCCTTGATATGGCAGCAAAGGAACTTGAAGAAAGAAGAAATGACACGATCACTGCCCCACTTCTGATTCTTGCACCGGAGACATTCACAAGCGACATAATAGTAGGCCAATACGACAGAAGCCTCACATGGAGAAGATTCACATCATTCCTGAAAGAATACCCTGATGTAAACCTGCTTTTCGGAGCATCAAGCTACGACTACATACAGTCCCCGCTCAGACCATCGCACACGGCACGCAAGATGGGCAACGGCCTCTGGCTTGAATCGCACAACTCAGCCCTCATGACAGACTGGAGCGGAAGAACGGAGATATTCCACAAGAGCAAACTTGTAGTAGCGGTAGAGCACACCCCATATCCCGCCCTATTCTGCAGGATAGACGATCTTCTCGGAGGAGTCATGGGAAGATGTACTGGGCAGGACGAGATAAGCCTGCTCAATGTCAAAGACACTGAAGGACAGAATATTCCGATCGGATGTGCCGTATGCTACGAATCTGTATACGGAGAATATTACACCGACTACATAAGGAAAGGGGCACGTGCCATGACCATCATCACAAACGATGCATGGTGGGGAGACACTCCCGGTTACAGACAGCACCTGAGCTATGCAAGCCTGAGGGCTATCGAGACACGCAGGGCCATTGCAAGATGTGCAAACACAGGTATTTCCGCCATCATCAGTCCTTCCGGCGAGATAGTGTCTGAAACGCAGTGGTGGACTCCTGCTGTCCTTGAGGGCAGAATTCCTCTAAGAGATGACATGACGTTCTTTGTCGTTCACGGCGACATTACAGGAAGAATCTGCACCTTCCTGTCCATCCTGCTTCTGCTCGCGCTTATTGTCAGATTCAGATCTTTCTGACGACTACGCCGATCTTCCTTGAATTACACCAGAGCCAGTATGTTCCGCTTGAAGGGACAACCTGCTCTACCTTGAATTCCAGATCTTTCTCCACCCTGATATCGCTGCTTGTCGTGTAGCTGAGATCAGCGGTGACTTCCTGTCCCACATCACTCAGATCGGCATCACATCGGAACACGAAATAATGAGCCATGTCATCATCCATGACCCTGTACTCGCATCTTTGGGCATTATATGCCATCTGGCATCTGTTGCCGTCATAATCAAAGACTACCTCTCCTCTTATGACAAGAGAGACGCCTTCCTTCTGCAGAAGAAGTTCATCCACCTTATAAGGGTCGCATCCTGCAAAAATGATCGACAGCAGGAATAGCGATACGACAGCCAGCCTATTCATTTGTGACATCTCCAATGTTTATTTCCTTAATGATTACATCCTCGCTTCCATCTTCCCATGTTATGTGAGCCCTTAGGGTTCCCCTTCTGCTCACTACATAATAGCAGTCAGGGCCGGCAGACACTGGAGATCCGTTGAAGGTCCACCTTATCTTCTTCGCGCCCTGGGCATTAGACAGCCTCAACGGAAGTTTTGCACCTACAGGAAAGGCCCCATTGTCAGCTCTTACGACATTCGCAAGATACATGTAAGGATAGCCTTCACTCTGTTTTCTTTTGGTCATGAACGACATGCTCTCGCTCTCACCCACTCTATCTCCATCAATGAAATTCACAGATACAGTGTAGCTTGTAGATGGATCCAGTCCTTCTATGACGTAACCCCAATGACCTTTTTCATAGGGATTGACTTCTGCTGTGTGAACCGGCTTGCCGGACTGCTCACACACAATCTTAGCCTTGCCTTCAAAGATGAAGCTTGGTGTAAAGGTTATGATTGCGGCATCCTGAAAGACATCTGCCTCAAGATTCCTCGGAACAGGGAGGGCACCTTCACTAAAGCCGGAAAATCCGAATGTAACCTCAAATCCATCGTATGCTATATCGAGAATCGCCTTTTCCATCTTTATCTCTCCCCAGCATTTAAGACCAGGCGTACTCGTAGGTGTGATGCTCGTTACTCCTCCGTACGGAAAGAACAAGCCTGAAAGAGACCTCTGGTAGTTGCCATATGAATCATCATACATGCTGCTGAAGCTATCCGGGCGTCCATCCGCTTCGATCAGATCTGCACACTGATGATTGGCAAGGGCATTCACTTCATTGCTATACTCCCATCTGTATGCTGCCGCTACATCTTTCTGATAGACTTCCGAGTAACCTGCATTATTCATCGATTTATCGATATGATAGATCAGCATACCCTGACCACCGATGAATCTGTCCCACCCATAGGATTGGCGGCATTCAAGAAGGAAATATTCTCCAGGAGTCTTAGTGGCAATCTTGAAATATTGTCCATCGTGGATAGGTTTGAGAGTATAGTTTCCGGCATTTTCCAGCAATTGCGGCGCATTGAGTCCTAATACATCCCTGTCCACTGCGGTAAAGTTTGGCGGGGTATTGCCGTCATTGTTGTAGTTGCCGCCATCCATCAATGAGACCCTACGCCATGTTCCGGCCCCCAGCCCTCCTACCTGATAGTCTGTATCATAGAGATCCGGCAGGCCTAGAGTGTGGGCATATTCATGACAGAAAGTACCGATCGACGCCATTGCAGGCTGGTTATTTGCCGACAGTCGAAGCTCTGAAGAACAAGCATAACGATTGATTCTCACTCCGTCAAGCACAAGATTTCTTCCTGCACCATCCCTGATATACCAGGAGTGTGACCAAATGCAGTCATCGCCACCGCCCTCTGCTTCATCCCTGCCTGCAAAAAAGACAAAGACATTATCAACCTCACCGTCTCCATCCTGGTCGAATTTCTTAAAGTCTATATCAGCATCTGCAAGCTGGCAGGCCTCTATCACCATCATATGTGGATTGCGGTCTCCTCCATCAGCGGAATTTCCTCCATAATATGACATCTCCTTATCCAAAGTTATGATGTCGCTGACCTCAAAATGAAACTCGCACTGTCCTTTGAACTGGGCATCAAAGTATTCCTTTGCACTTCCTGTCGCGCCTCCCGAAGAATATCCTTCCTGCATAAGCAGATTCTCAAAGTGCGTCTTCGTGTAAGTCATCTTCTCCTTCTCGCCCTTGAACTGGACCAGGATAACGAGTCCATATTTCTCTGAAGAAGAGTCTGTTCCGGAACGAGTAGGAGCCTTAGTCATGATTCTGGACATGATATTCCTGTCTCTCAACTCCAGCTCGTGAACAAGAGACTTCTTTGCAGATACAGAAGCTGCAAGGGCAGCAAACGGAATATCTCGGCTACGCGCCAGAACATCTGGAGACACCTGCAGCCCTACGCGACATCCGGTAGAAAATTTCTGTCCGGACGCATCATACTCTGCATAGCACCACCAGCCATCTTCATCCTGAATGATGGATGATCCGTCATCAGTAACCTTGATCCTCATCAGCTCATCTCCATAGAAGCGGGCATAGAACCCGCTGCCGTCCGGCTGGGAAAGGTAAATCTGGCCGGGTCTGGCAGGCGTGGCGAAAGCCGTAAACCCCAGAACCAATATAATATTAAGCAATAAAAGTCGTCTCAACATGTCTGATTTTCAAAAAGTCCTTATCTTTGCAAACGAATTGCATATTTAACCATTTTTCACGAGACGAACAAAAAAACATGAAGCTATCATCTTATATCTCATCCATCATCCTGATGGCACTGACAGTCTGCGCTCCAGGAATCAATGCACAGCAGAGAGTCATAGCAGGAGTCAAAGGAGACGAAGCAATCGTAAAGGCAATCAACGAGTACGGAACATTCGACAAATGGTGCGTGAGAGAGATCAAGGAGTCTGCTCTCCTTGGAGGTGACACAGCACACCTTTTCGAATTTTACGGAAATCAGGACACCACATTCACCGGCAAGCAGCCATTCACACCGCCACAGGGCTACATCTGGAGGACAAACAATGTTCTTGCAATCGTTGCAGGCATCGTAAAGACCAACAACACTGTCTACCCGGAGAAGCGTGGCGAGGGCTACTGCGCCCGAATCGAAACACACCTTGAAGAGGTCAAGGTTATAGGAATGATCAACATGGATGTAGTATGCCAGGGAGCAATAATGATAGGAAATCTTCCTGAGCCTATCACCACCACAAAAGACCCTATGACCAAGGTTCAGTACGGTCTGGCTTTCACAAGCTGCCCTAAGGCTGTGGAATTCGACTACAAGGCAGACGTAGGTAACGAAGTGTACAGAGGAACCGGATTCTCTAAGCTCAAGCCGATGGGATACCCGGACTATGCAGAGGTGAACTTCATGCTTCAGAAGAGATGGGAAGATGAAGAAGGCAACATCCACGCCCTCAGAGTCGCTACCGGCATCCATCGTATCACAGAAAGCACTGACGACTGGGTGAACGGCCATCGAATCGAACTCAAATACGGAGACATCACCAACGACCCGTCATACAAAGAATATATGGG
>ERZ808026.272-NODE-272-length-11136-cov-3.343792_pt1 | contig 11136 bp, 10 predicted proteins | sample MGYA00380182_ERZ808026 | MGnify/ENA primary metagenome ERZ808026 (study PRJEB31490, sample SAMN06133376) | cow dung metagenome | isolation source: H9 | host: cow | place: China: Chengdu | collected 2015-05 ... | reverse complement strand
AGAAGGTTCAGTGCCAGGAGATGTATGAAGCGTCTCTGACCTGGCCTGAGCATTCGATGTTCGCTATTGCGATTCACGCAATCTATTCGGTAAGCGAACCTATGATTCTTTGGGCTGTCCAGTTTGCTCGTGACAGGGGATTGAAGATTCATATCCATCTTTCAGAGACTGAGAAGGAGGTTCTTGACTGCAAGGCTCTTCATGGAGGAATGTCGCCGGTTGAATACCTTGACTCGCTTGGAGTCCTTGGCCCGGATGTAATCGCAGCCCATACTCTCTGGCTTTCTCAGAAAGACATTGAAATACTTGGAAAGCGGGGTGTCACCTGTGTGCATAATGTGAATTCGAATCTCAAGCTGGCTTCAGGATACAGATTCCTATATAATGAATTGAAGGCTGCAGGAGCAAACATCTGTCTTGGAACTGACGGATGTGCTTCGTCCAACAATCTCGATATGCTTGAGACTATGAAGACCTCTGCAATGATACAGAAGGCATGGAGAAACGATCCGTCAGCAATGCCTCTTGAAGATATTCTTGCAATGGCTACTGAGAACGCTGGCAAGGCTTTCGGGCTGAATATCGGAAAGGTCGAGGAGGGAGCTGAGGCAGACCTTCTTGTCATCGATACGGATAATTACAGTTTCCTTTCTCCTGGTTCGTTCCTTGCAAATCTCATCTATTCCGCTCACAGTGACTGTATTGATTCTGTCATCTGCCAGGGCCGTTTCGTGATGAAGAACAGGGTTGTTCCTGGTGAAAAGGAAATTCTGAGTCAGGCTAGAGAATCACTTAAGAAAATATTATAGATATGGATGCAAGAGTTGAAAGGATAATGACAGCTGCTGATTATATCGCAGCTAAGCTTGACGGTAGAAAGCCGTTCGCAGGAATCGTACTTGGCAGCGGTTTGGGTAAACTTGCGGATCAGATTGAAAATCAGATAGTGATTCCATATAAGGAGATTCCAGGTTTTCCGGTTTCAACAGCTGTAGGCCATAAGGGTAATTTCATTGCAGGTGAACTTGGAGGCAAGTTCGTGGTTGCAATGCAGGGCCGTTTCCATTTTTATGAAGGTTATCCTATGGAGCTCGTTACATTGCCGATTCGAGTTATGAAAGTGCTTGGTATTCAGTATCTTTTTGTTTCCAATGCGGCAGGCGGTGTCAATTTCGGCTACAAGGTCGGTGACCTTATGATAATCAAGGATCATATCAATCATCTTCCAAATCCGCTTATCGGTCCTAATATGGAAGAGTTCGGACCACGTTTCCCTGACATGACGCGTCCATATGACCTGGACCTCATCAGGCTCGCCAAGGAAAAGGGTGCGGAACTTGGCATATCACTCCATGAGGGTGTGTATTTTGCGGGAACAGGACCTTCCTATGAGACTCCTGCCGAATACAAGTATTTCAGACTGATCGGAGCTGATGTGGTCGGCATGTCGACTATTCCGGAAGTCATAGTGGCTCGTCACTCGGACATTCCTGTTTTTGGTGTGTCTGTTGTGACCAATGAGGCACATGATGACTATGCTGAAGACTATTTCAATGACGGTGACGATGTGGTTGTAGCTGCAAATGCTGCAGCCGACCGTATGACAACCCTATTTACTGAGATCATCAGAACTTTGTAGAACATAAATGCAGTATCTGCATCAGGAAACTGAAACGCGCACGAAATCCGTTTTCGTGCGCGTTTTATGTGTTCTGTCGACATTTTGACACGAAATTGCCCAAAACGTGTCTGCGAAATCAGTGAACTCTGATTTCTTGTGTCGTATGATTATTTCAAGGAGTTGAGATACTCCATGCTCATCTGAACAGATTCAAGCGGAGTCTTGCCCATGCTTGGATTGTCCTGCTCAACAACAAACCACTTGCTGCCGGCAGCCTTTGCTGCTTCAATGATAGCTGGAATGTCCTGGAGACCATGTCCGAGAGGACGGAACTCAAAAGCTGTGTTGGCTTTCTTCTCGCCCTCGTTGAGACCGATAAGGGCATATGGGTCGCCTTCCTGCTCGCCCTGGAGATAGAAGTCCTTGAGGTGGACTACAGGAGAACGTCCTGAATACTTCTGGAGATATTCTACAGGCTCGTATCCTGCATATTTAACCCAGCACTGGTCAAGCTCTGTCTGAAGAAGGTCTGCAGGGATGTTCTCATAAAGATAATCAAGTCCGCACTGTCCGTTCTCAAGCTTTCTGAACTCGAAGTCGTGGTTGTGGTAAAGAAGGACAAGACCTGCTTCCTTTACCTTCTGACCGATAGCACGGATTTCCTCTACCATCTGCATGAAGAGTTCTCCGTTAGGACGACGCTCTTCTGTCACGTATGGCACTGCGATGTATTCACATCCGATCGCTTTGTAGTCTGCGATCACCTTGTCGATGTCTGCAAGCATGTCTGCCAATGGAACGTGTGCTGAAATAGGAACAAGTCCCAAAGAGTCACACCAATGCTTGATCTGAGCAGGCTCGTAACCGAAAAGTCCTGCGAACTCAACGCCGTCGTAACCGATCTCGCTTACTTTGCACAATGTGCCGAGGAAATCGGCTTCGAGATCACCTCTTACGCTGTAAAGCTGGAGTGCAACCGGAATTTCCTCGGTTGCTGTCTTCTTGGGAGCGCAGGATACCGCTGCAGCTACTGCAAGAATTGCGATAAATAGTTTAGTGATTTTCATGGTATTTTATTAATACAGTTGTTTTCTGTCAGTAAAGATACGATGAAATTATAATTATATGCAAATCTTTGTTAATTGAGATATAAATTCTTAAATTTGTGGAGATGTGTGCATTTATGCACCGATTATGAAACAACCACTAAAATAAATAAAGCCATGGCACTAGACAGAAGAGGTTTCCTCAAGACATCGGCTCTTGGACTTGCCGGTACAATCGTACTTGGAAGTTGCGTCGGCAACGCAGGAAAAGGCGGTAAGAAGCCGCAGTTGAAGACTAATCCGTTCGGTGATGTGATCAATGTCGGAGCAATCGGACTCGGACGCCAGTCACTTCACGTTTCAAGAGGATTTACAAAGATCAAGAATGTAAAGATTGTAGGATGTACAGATGTTTATAAGGACAAGTGTACACGTTATGTAAACGAAATAGGCGAGAGCTACAGAAAGCAGGGTATCGAGTCAGATATCAAGATCTATGACTCATACGAGAGCCTTATTGCAGATCCTGATATCCATGCTGTAATCATTGCAACTCCTGACCATTGGCATGCAGCCATTGCCATTGCAGCCCTCAATGCAGGTAAGGATGTTTACCTTGAGAAGCCGCTTACATTTACAATTTATGAAGGACAGGAGCTTGTCAAGGCTGTGAGAAATAATAACCGTATCCTCCAGGTCGGAAGCCAGCAGCGCTCAGACCCTGCATTCCAGCATGCTGTGAAGATGGTACAGGAAGGCAAGCTTGGAAAGATTCTCAAGATCAAGGCTAAATTTGGTGCGCCTCCTACACCATATGATCTTCCTCGCACAAGAATTCCAGAGGGTCTTGACTGGGACAAGTGGCTTGGTCCGCTTCCGCTTTATGTCCACTATAATGACGATCTCAATCCACCTATTTCACTCGAACCTAAGAAGAACGAGCATTGCTGGGGAGCATGGAGATGGTATCGTGAGACAGGTGGCGGTTTCACAACTGACTGGGGCGCACATATGATTGATATCGCTCAGTGGGCTATCGGAATGGACGGAAGAGGTCCTGTAAAGGTGATTCCGGCAGGTGTTGACGGCGCAGAATATCTTACTTGGGTATATGACAATGGTGTTGTCATGACAGAGGAAGTCCTTCCTGTCTCACAGGAGAACGGTGTCCGCTTCGAGGGAGAGAAAGGCTGGATCGAGGTTACAAGAAAGCAGTATCATGCTTCTGATCCTGAATTCATGTATGAGAGGGAAAAGGGCAATGCTGACTACGAGGAAGCTCCTGCACACTATCAGACATTCATCGACAGCATGAGATCACGCAAGGATCCTAACTGTCCTGTTGAGAACGGTCACAGTACTTGTACTGCATGTACGCTTGGAAATATTGCAACTGAAGTCAAGCATGCAATCGAGTGGGATCCTGACAAGCAGGTATTCGTGAACGATGATGAGCTGATGAAGCACAGACTTGTAAAATATGCCTATAGAGAGGGATATACTCTCGGTTAATCATACCGCAGACACGTTTGGGGCAATTTAGTGTCAAAAACGTGATGTTGAATGCAGAACGCGCACGAAAATCCGTATTTCGTGCGCGTTTCATTTATAAGGTATGGGCTGGGGCCGTGCAGACCCTGCTGTGCCGATCTATTCGAGACTCTCCAGGAATGTGCTGCTCCATGCGTCTGACGGCATTGACCAGTCTCCACGAGGCGAGAGGCTTACAGGACCTGCTTTCGGACCGTCAGGCAGACATGAACGCTTGAACTGCTGGTTGAAGAATCTTCTTATGAAGGTCTTCAGCCATTTCTTTATCACATTATCTGAATACTCACCTGCAAAAGCCTTGCGTGCAAGGAAGAATGTCTTTTCTGGAGCAAATCCGTAGACTATCATATTGTAGAGGAAGAAGTCATGGAGCTCGTATGGACCCACCAGGTCCTCAGTAACCTGCTTGATTTCTCCTTTGTCGTCTGCTGGCAGAAGCTCAGGGCTGATAGGAGTGTCAAGGATGTCCAGAAGTGTATCTTTGACATCGCTGAATCTGTTTTCAGCTGCCCATCTTACAAGTGTCTGTACCTGAGTCTTTGGAATGCTTCCGTTGACTCCGTACATTGACATGTGGTCGCCGTTGTAGGTAGCCCAGCCGAGAGCAAGCTCCGACAGATCTCCTGTGCCGATAACGATGCCTCCCTTCTGGTTGGCAATGTCCATGAGTATCTGAGTCCTTTCCCTTGCCTGAGAATTCTCATATGTCGCATCGTGTACATCCTTGTTGTGTGCGATGTCTGCGAAATGCTGGTCACATGCAGCTGTAATCGAGATTTCATCAGAGGTGATGCCAAGTCTTTCCATGAGTATCTGGGCATTGCTCCTGGTTCTGGAAGTAGTTCCGTATCCTGGCATAGTGATGCCGATGATTCTTTCGCGCGACCATCCTAACTTATCGAAGGCAAGAACTGTGACGAGAAGTGCAAGCGTGCTGTCGAGACCACCGGATATGCCGATAATGGCTGTCTTGCAACCTATGTGTGAAAGTCTCGTGGCAAGAGCATTCACCTGGATTGCTGTGATGTCGCCGCATCTTTCTTCCAGTCCCTCGACTTTTGTGAAAGGATGCGCTTCCAGCGGCCTGGCAAGTTCTGCTTCAAAATCAGTTTCTGCGGCTGCTCCGAGCGTTACTCTGCTGTATCTGTTCAAATATGCCGACTGAGGTGTGCCGTCTGGTGCATATGCTCTGAAACTGCTGTGTTTCTGTCTCTGACAATCAATGTATGAACTATCGACATCAGCAGTAATCATTGAGGACTCAATACGATATCTTTCGTTTTCTGCAATCAGTTCACCGTTTTCGTAAACATATGCGGCTCCTGCATAAACCAGATCCTGGCTTGACTCACCGAATCCGCTTGAACAGTAGACATATGCACAAACATTTCTGGATGAGTGGTTTCCTATCACGGATCTGCGCTGAGCATCTCTGGATGATATCTCATTGTCTGCCGACAGGTTTACGATTATCTGTGCACCAGCCATAGACGCATACGATGATGGCGGTACTGGAGACCAGAGGTCCTGGCCGATCTCGACTGCGAAATTCTGTCTGTCGACAGTGAATATCTGATTTGGTGATATATTGCAGCGCTGGCCGGCATATCTGATTTCAGAATGAAAACCTTCCCTGAAGCAATCTTTTCCATTGTCAAGCATATGGGATCCTGTGAATGAATCCTTGCTCAGGAAATCTGCTCCTGACGAAAACCATCGTGTTTCAGATGCAGGAATATATGTCTTTGGAACGATTCCCTTGATGTTTCCGTTCCTGATCACGACTGCACAGTTGTAGAGCTTGCCGTTATGACGGACCGGAGCACCGGCGATAATCACCGTGGCCTTTCCTCTGCTGTGTTCGGCAATGCGCCTGATGCCTTCTTCTGCCTTTGATATGAGGAAATCCTGATGGAACAGGTCTCCGCAGGTATAACCTGTAAGAGACAGCTCAGGAAACGCTACAAGCGAAACATTCTTGTCGAACGCTTCGCTTGTAAGTCTGCATATTTCCTCTGTATTGTATCTTGTATCAGCCACCCTTACTGTAGGAACGGCGGCCGCAACTCGGAAATAACCGTAATTCTTCATTAAAGTTCTTCAAAATTTACATCAGAGAAATTTTCACCAGCTGGCTTGCCGCCATCCTTGAGACAGTTTTTCTTGATATATCCGATAACCTCCTCAAGTCCTTCAGTAAACTTCTCAAAGTCTTCCTTGTAGAGGAAAATCTTGTGTTTATCATACGCGAAGTGGCCGTTTGAATCCATTCTGCGCTTGCTTTCGGTAATAGTCAGATAATAATCATTTCCTTTTGTCGCCTTCACGTCAAAGAAGTATGTACGTTTACCGGCTCTTACTGGCTTTGAGAATACATCCTCACCAGAACGCTCCTGAGCATAAGCTCCATCATAATCCTCACTATACATAGCTTGTTTTTTTAATGTAAATCTTTACAAAGTTAGGGATTTTTCTGAAAATGCGTGTATCTTTGCATAAAATAATTCGTCTAAAACTATGCTTAATAGAAGAATTCTTAGGATTAAGGCATTTAAGGTGCTGTATAGCAATGCAATAGCAGAAAATATGTCACTTGCTCAGGCGCAATCTCAACTTGATGTTGCCTGCGAAGCAACCCGTGATCTTTATATCTATATGCTTGGAATCGTGTCTCCTCTGACCAAGATTGCGAGGGACAGAATAGAATCGGCAAAGGGAAAGTTCAATCCGACAGAAGAGGATCTGAACCCGAATATGAAATTTGCAGATAATGCTCTTGCAAAGCTTCTTGATGCTGATGTGGATTTCCAGAAGGTCATTTCAAAGAAGAAACTTTCATGGGACCAGTACGACATCTTCCTGAAGAAGGTAATGAACTCCATCGCGTCTAAGGAGTATTTCGCTGAATATATGGCTTCACCGTCTGCTTCCCTCAAGGAAGACTGCCGTCTTTTCACCCGTATCTTCGAGGAAGAGTTCGTGGACAGTGAGGATCTTGAGAAGATACTTGAGGATAAATCACTTTACTGGAATGATGATCTGGCATATGCTTTGACATGGTGCTGCAAGACATTGAAGTCTTTTGAGAAAGGTGAGGCATGGAAGATGCTCCCGCTCTATCAGAGTGAACTTCTTGACGGACCGGACGTGGAGAGCGATCTTGCATTTGTGAGAAAACTGCTTCAGGCTGCGTTTGCGGGATATGACAGATACTTCGCGATGATTTCAGAGTCTGTTGCAGGATGGGAAAAGGAAAGATTGTTCTCTACTGATGTTGCATTGATCGTAATGGGACTTGCAGAGGCTGCGTCATTCCCGACTATCCCGGTAAAGGTGACAATCAATGAGTATGTGGAGATATCCAAGTTCTACGGTACTCAGAAGAGCCGTTCATTTGTGAATGGTCTTCTTGACAGACTAGTCCAGTCAATGGTTAACGAGGGCAAGATCGTCAAGGAAGGAAAAGGACTTATGTAATTTGAAAACAAATAAAAACTGAAATTATGAATATTATGACAATTCTCCAGGCTGCTCCAGCAGCTCAGGCAGGTAGCCAGTGGTCAATGTGGATCATGCTTGCTCTTATCTTTGTGGTTATGTGGTTCTTCATGATCCGTCCGCAGAGAAAGCAGCAGAAGGAGCTCCAGAACTTCCGTGACAGCCTTAAGAAGGGTGACAAGGTCGTTACAATCGGTGGTATCTACGGCACTGTATGTGAGATCAAGGAAGGAAGCGTGCTTATCGAGGTTGACAATAATGTCAAGATCCGTGTAAGCAAGCAGGCTCTTGTAAAGGACTTTACTGAGAACGCACAGTAATATTATTGCCTCTGAAGATGAAAGACCTGATAAACAGGATTCTCAAGGCATTGAATATCGGCGGGAGAGATTGGGCGGTTCTGCTGCTTGCTCTCCTGTTGGCTTTTAGTATATGGATCATCCACAACCTTTCGCTTAAGTATAATGACTATCTTACCGTTCCGGTAACTGCAAAATGCAGCATTGACGGTCATTCTGCTATGGCGTCCAATACGTGTGATGTCGTTGCCAGAGGTAGAGCTACCGGTTACAAGGTCTTGAAGTTCAATGCACCAGGTCGAAGAAAACCTGTCACAGTGGATTTCTCACCATCTGTAATGAAACATATGGAAGGAGATCTTTATTATGTGACTTCAGATGCTCTTCAGGAATATACCCATCTCATTTACGGCACCGGTGTCAGTATCGAATACTTTGTGTCCGACACACTTTTTTACCGTTTCCCGATTGTTAACAGCAAGAAGGTTCCTGTTCATCCGGTCACTTCGCTTACATACGATTCCCAATATATGAGTGACGGCCAGATTGAGATCAGTCCTGATTCTGTGTATGTCTATGGAGAACCGCACAGGCTTGAGACAGTATCTCAGGTGTACACAAGGCCGATAAAGTATTCCATGCTGAATTCGAATGTCAGTGGGGTAGTCGAGCTTGAGAGGATGAGAGGAGTCTCCTTTTCAGAGAATCAGGTAAGATATAGTATTGATGTCGTACGTTTTGTGGAAATGACGTCGGTTGTGCCTGTCAGGTGCATCAATGTGCCGTCAGACAAGATGCTGATGGTATATCCGTCAAGTGTGAATGTAGCACTCAAATGTGTATATCCATTACCTGCCAGATTTGAGAATCAACCTGATATATATGTAGATTATAATGATTTCCTCATCTCTGTAAGCGGAAAATGTCCTGCCAGAATGGTGGATATGGGGTCAGGAATCATTGACGTGGATATTGATCCTGTCTATGTAGAATGCAGACTGGAGGAAAGATGATAATAGTTCTGACCGGTGGAATAGGCAGCGGCAAGTCGACTGCAGCTGCAATACTGTCCAGTGAATTCGGGCTTCCTGTATATGAGGCCGATTCGGCAGTAAAGGGGCTCTACCTGACAGATGGAAGTCTTCTTTCCGATATTGAGTCTGATGCCGGGCGTTCATTCAGAGATGGTAATGGCACATTCTCACCTTCGATGATGGCCGCGTATCTGTTTTCCGTTCCCGGGGCCATTGAAATGGTCGAGCAGAGAGTCTTTCCTGTTCTGATCAAGGATTTTGAGAGGTGGAAATCAGAATGTGGTTCCGATGTGGTGGTGTTTGAGTCTGCTACAATACTCGAGAAGCCATATTTCAAGGATTTCGGTGATGCGGTGATAATCGTTGATGCCCCCTTGGAGGTTAGAATCGACAGGGCTGCAGGAAGAGACGGCATATCCCGTGAAAAGGTTATGGCAAGGGTACGGTGTCAGACCTTGATGAATGACATATCTTTTGGCAGAAATGTGCCGGAAGATGCTTATATTTGCAGAAATGAAGGAAGTCTGTCTCAATTGAGCAGCAGATTGAAAGAAATAATTGAAATCATAATTAATAAGTGATGAAAACAGATCTTACAAGGATTTTATCTATCTCAGGTCAGAGCGGCCTGTTTCATTATGTTTCACAGGCAAGAAACGGAGTTGTAGTCGAGTCTCTTGCTGATGGAAAGAGAAGTTCATTCGGAATGACAAGCAAGATGACTTCACTTGCTGATATATCTATCTATACAGATGAGGAGGAGGTAAAGCTCCAGCAGGTGTTCATCAATATGAAGGATGTCCTCGGTGAGGATGATGCCCCTTCAGCAAAGTCCTCTCCAGAAACATTGAAGGCTCTCTTCGAGAAAGCTCTTCCTGATTATGACCGCGACCGTTTCTATGTTTCGCATATGAAGAAGGTTGTCGAGTGGTACAATGCTCTCAAGAACCACGCATCTTTGGATTTTACCGATCCGGATGCTGAGGCTGAGACACAGGAGCAGGAATAATGATGAAACTCCAGACATTGACCTTGGGATGCTCAAAGAACAAGGTCGATACAGAACATATCCTTTCCCAGGTGGAATCTTCTTATGAGATAATTCCAGAGGGAGAGGATGTTTCCGTTGATGTACTCCTTATAAATACCTGCGGATTCATCGGTGATGCAAAGGAGGAGTCAATTCAGGCTATCCTTGAAGCAGTCGAGAGGAAGAAGCAGGGAAGTGTCGGAAAGATTGTTGTTTTCGGCTGCCTTTCGCAGAGATATGGAAATGAACTTCCTGAACTTATCCCGGAAGTTGATGCATGGTTCGGCGCAAGGGATTTCGATCCTGTTGTCCGTGAACTTGGCGTGGAACCTTCTGTAGATAATGTTTCCAGAAGATACCTCACAACACCGTCGCATTATGCCTATCTGAAGATTTCTGAAGGCTGTGACCGTCGATGCTCGTACTGCGCTATCCCATTCATACGTGGAGCGCACAAGTCGGTTCCGATGGAAGATCTTGTGGAGGAGGCAAAGAGACTTGCAGACAAGGGAGTTCGTGAGCTGATCATCATCGCTCAAGACACGACATACTATGGTCTTGACCTATACAAGCGCCGTGCATTGGCTGAGCTTCTGCAGAAGCTTTCCGAGGTTGAAGGAATCGAATGGATGAGGATTCATTATTCATATCCAGCAGCCTTCCCTGAGGATGTGCTCGACCAGATGGCGAACAATCCGAAGGTCTGCCGATACATGGACATCCCGCTGCAGCATATTTCAGATAAGGTGCTGGATAACATGCATCGTCATGTTACCGGAGCATGGACACGAGAACTGATCAATAAAATGCGCGAGAAGGTTCCGGGAGTTGTGTTGAGGACGACCATGATCGTGGGACATCCGGGAGAAGGCAAGAGAGCATTTGCCGAGCTTCTCGATTTTGTGCGTGAGGCACGCTTTGAAAGACTCGGAGCATTCAAATACTCGGAGGAAGAAGGCACATATGGAGCCGAGAACTTCAATGACAGAATCTCTGCTAAAGTGAAGCAGGAGCGTCTTGATGAGCTTATGACTCTCCAGAGCGAGATATCGATGGC
>ERZ808026.271-NODE-271-length-11139-cov-2.349394_pt1 | contig 11139 bp, 8 predicted proteins | sample MGYA00380182_ERZ808026 | MGnify/ENA primary metagenome ERZ808026 (study PRJEB31490, sample SAMN06133376) | cow dung metagenome | isolation source: H9 | host: cow | place: China: Chengdu | collected 2015-05 ... | reverse complement strand
CGGACAACCCGGCTCTCGCTCCAGCCACAGATAGGTCCTGGCACGGTGAGCCACCGCAGATGATATCCACCGGGGGCAGCTTCGCGCCATTGAGTTTTGTTATATCTCCCACATGAATCATGTCCGGGAAATGGATCTTCGTTACCTCTATGGGAAAGGCTTCAATTTCACTTGCCCATAGAGGAACGATACCGCAGTGTACTGCAGCCAACGGGAACCCTCCGATTCCATCGAAGAGGCTACCCATGGTAATAATCGGTTCGTTTCGCATTTCTATATCATGCAACCATCTTTCCTCCTTCCATGTATTCCTCCGTCTTCACCTGACTCATGAAGTTACGAACTTCATCCACAGAGTGAACCAGAGGATACTGATTGAATGCGTTTCTGACACGCTGATGGTAGGCACCGGGCCGAGCTGCACGGGCATCCAGAATAGAGACCACACCGGTATCCTGTTCCGTGCGAATCAGCCGACCGGCGCCCTGCTTCAGCTTGATCAGCATCTGGGGTGTGGCATAGCTATCCACGAAGTTCAGGACATTGCCGAACTGCTCTTTCTTAAATTCCATCATCTGGCTCCGTGCTGGGAAAGGCAGACGAACAATAATCACAGAAGAGAGGATATCACCAGCACAGTCGATGCCCTCCCACATGCTGCCAGAGGCAAAGAGCACACCGTTACCACTCTCCTTGAACTGATTGATAGCCAGCTTATTACTACGGCTCATCCGCATCAGAGGATAGTGCGCCAGCCGCTTCTCCAGCAGGTTATACACATCGTTTAGGGCTCTGTAGGACGTAAAGAGGACTGCGGTATGTCCGTTGGTAGCTTCCACCAGCTGGGCAATTCTCTCCGCTATGGCGCAGATATAAGGTTCGTACTCACCGGTGGGCAGAGGCAGATCATCAGGGATGTACAGTCTTGCATTCTTGCCATAATCGAAGGGAGAACCACTTCTGCCTTCCAAAATGGAATGCTCAGAAATCTGCTTGTTCATGCCCAGTTCTGTTTTGAAGTAGGAGAAGCCGCTGTCATCGCAGATGGTTCCAGAAGTCAGCACCCAATGGCTGTTGGGTGTCTGCCACAGATCCTTGCTGATCAGATCACTGATATTTGCAGGGATACTTGTCAGGGTTGCGGATTCCGTGCCGCCGTCCAATTCGATCCAGCACATATTCTTCTTGCTCTTCAGCATCCGGAGGATAGCAATCATATTCTGACAACGCACCACCTGGTAGTCCTTCAGACTGTACTTATTGATCTGGTTGATGGTCACAATGAGGTCATCAATCATCTGCACCACCGCAGGACTCAGCTTCATAGAAACTCTGTCCTCCTTGGAACTAACCTCCGCGAGGATGCTCTTGAACAGCTTCTTATTCAGACTTTCCAGTCGCTCCAGCAGGTCGCTGAAGCGGCTGTATTCTTTTGCGGATTTGGCCACATAATTCTCCAGCACATCCGTCAGCAGGAACATATCGCCTCGGCTCAGTTCTACACCATAGATGCTGTTGGCTGCCTCCATGAGCTTGTGGGCTTCATCGATGACGAAGTAATTGCTGTCCTGCAGCAGATCTGCTTCACCGCTGGCTTTCAGCTTCTGAGACATGAGCAGCATATTGTGGTTGGTCACCTGAATGTCATAGGCACCACGGGTCTTGCAAAACTGCATGTACTCATCGTACTTGCACATAATCCGCTGAGGGCAGTTACGGCAGCTGGAACTGACACAGATCTTCTGCTTCACATAGTTGGGGATATTCACTTCGTCCAGATCGAAACCATGGTAGGCAAGATCCAGGGAATCCAGCATATCGATCTGGCGCTGGTACTTGTCCGGGTGCTGCCGCAGGTCACGCATCAAGCTGAAGTAGCGACGCACACAGAAGTAATGTTCCTTGCCTTTACGGACAACAACACGCAGAGGACGGTCGATGATACCTACGCGCATCAGAGCATTGGAGAGCTTGGGAATCTCCTTTTCCACCAATTCTCTCTGGAGGTCAATGCTGGAGGTTGCGATGGTAATGGGATTCTGCATGTACTGGTAGATGGTTTCCGTCCGGGTCACCAGGAATGCGGCAACCAGGTATCCCATGGTCTTGCCGGTACCAACACCTGCTTCGAACAGGGTGATTTTCTTTTTGCTCAAACCTTCCAACATGGTCTTTGCCATCTGGATCTGCTCCTCTCGGATTGCGAACCCCAGCTGCGGCATGACACCACGGAAGATCATATTCACCAGATCCTGCTCCTCGATATTACCCTGAATCTTCATGGACCAGGGATGTCCATTCTCATTGCGGAGGGCATACATCACGAAGGGAATCAGCAGAGAGTGGTTCTTTTCGCAGTAGAGAATTCTGCTGTCCAGGATACGGCGCTGGATCCGGCTTGCCTTATCGAACACATGGTACTTGGCATAGATGCCAGACATGCTATGGAAAATTACATAGCGGTTCATCAGCGTAAAGTCATAGTAATAGGTCACGCCCACCAGACCTTTCAGAGGCAGGGTGCGGAAAGTCATAGCATCTTTTCTATTCATTTCAAACATAGTCATTCTCCTTATCTTCTCTGAGTCCTGCTCAGGCCATATATGCACGTAAGAATTGTTCGAATTGCATCTTGTATTTTCTGACGGTTCGCTCTTCAACACCGAACGCTCGCATCATTTTCTGGTTGGCATGGGTGGTATCACCGGCCATATAAAACTCCAACATCTTCGTTGCCCAGGGACGCCATTTTGCCAGATCTTTATACATCTGCTGGAAGAAGTACCGCTGGAAGATTTCATCCTCCATCTGGTTGTTGACTGAACTGCAAGCAAGCATCGTCGTTCCGCTTTCTGCATCGATGACAAAGTCCAGCGACAAGTGGATGTACTTTTTCTTGTACTCCCGATCCCGACTCTGCTTTTTTCGATTGTTATCCCATTTGCGCCACTCGTCCAAAGTGGTTTCAATGATGATGCAATCCACATCATCATTCTCAACAATGGTGTCATGGATGAAGTGTCTGCGCTGCTCAATGGGCAGATTCTTCTGTTCATTGATTATGGCATGCCATTTTTGAGGGGTGGTTTGCACCAGATGGTGGCTCCCATCGGGCAAGGTTTCTCTGAGCAAGTAAATTGTTTTCATGATTCTGATCTCCTTCGATTTGTTGATTTGTGGGTCTGGTCGGTTGGGAGATCAGGGGTAATGGGAGAGGCTTGTCTGCCAAACATCGATTTTCATGGTTCCTCCATCCGGAGGTGCAACGGGAATGAAAATAGCCAGCACAATTCAAGGGTATACTTACCCCAGTAATCATGCTCGGCTATTTGGTGTCTCAAATGCGATGAACGCATTGGCCCGTTGCTCGATGTCATGGTCAAGTCTATTCAGTTCCAGCCGCACTTCCTAAGTTCATTTTGTGGGAAGCTGGTGTGTACCGGGGAAAATAAAAACCGGGCATGAAGATAGAGTATCCCTACTCTTTCTCCATGCCCGGCAATTTGGTGTCTCTAATGCGGTTAACGCATCGGCCCGTGGCTCGGTGTCATGTTGTAAACTTGTATTCCAGTTGTGATTGTAATGGGCGGCAAGCACATACCTGCGCAACTAACCTTTCGGTACTGAATCGGAGAGCTGCGCTTACGCAATGCCAGGTTCACTACCGCCATCTTTCCGCATTTGGAACATTTCATTTCCACTACACCGGTAGCAGCGGTCACCTTGTAACACAGAAGTCTGCCGCAGGTTTTGCAGCGAACCTCAACACGAATTGGTTTCTCTTTGATTTCCATTATAAAGCCACTCCCTTCCGGGCCTGGGCTTCCTTGATCAAGTAGTTCCGTTCCAGCAGCCCCAATTTCTCCATTCGGAAGGACAAGGAGGTTCGGGATACGCCAAGGAAGTTGGCCATCAGACAGAACTGTTCGTACTTGTTTTGAGAATACTTGCGGCTTAGCACCTTCATCTTTTCGCCCAAGGAGAACATGAACATCGCCTCTTCTATGGCATCCTTTGGCATCAGGATTGCGGAAGTCAGCGCATCCGCTTGCCACTCAGGCCAGTCTGTAATCTCCTGTCGGCTTTCAGATTTCTTGCGGTATAAGCAGTGGACACGATGGTAGATTCCATACTCACCAGGGTACATGCGACCCAGAATGTGATGGCAACATTCATGTCCTTTTGTAAAATTGAGACAACCTTGCAGTTTGGGAGTACGGCGCAACCGCTCGTCCACCATAACTGTACGGCCATCCAGGAATCGAATTTCTTCGTTCATGTGGTCATCGAATGTGGTAATACACACCTCATCCGGGGAAGTCAAACCATATACGCTTCCATCATCAGACAGGAAGCCATATTCGATTTTCAATCCCAGCATCTGTGCCAGCAGATCAGGTTCCACATTGTAGCACAGCCGTTTTTCCGGGACGAAGTAATGCTTGTAATCCCGAACCACATTCTCAGCAATTCGCTCGATGTCATTCCAGGATAAGTACGGCATAGTACATCACCCCACTCGACCCTTGGCTTCCACAAACCATTTCCCCTCATCTTCTTCGTAGAGGACGGTTTCGGTGCCACGGATCACCACCTGATAGCATTTTCCAGTACCGCCGACTTTCGAAGCACGGCGGTCGATGACATGCTTCAGCCTGTCAACTTCGTAGGGTTGGTGGTCCTCGAACTTCACCGTGAGCGGTCTTTTCTTACCGTCCGGGTCAATTCTCACCGTAACCTCCACATATACTTTCCGTAATTCTGGCGGACTCATTTGCTACCCTCCTTATATCATGCCTCTCGGCATCCGAATCTCAACTTTCCGGGGTGACGGCATTTTTGATTGCTCCAGCAGCTTTGCCGGTATGATCGTACCCTCACCGAAGCGGTCATTGAGTGTATCTACTGCTACATATTTCCGCTCTTCCTTCTCAATCTGTTGAGGATTGGAGAAGAAACTGATCTGCGCTGGAACGGTATCCGAACACAGATTGATCGCATGAACGGACAGCGATCTGATTGGGTACTCCCACTTATAGTTCTCAGCGAACAGCTGGAATAGTGCATTTGCTATGGTTGAAGTGCTGTTCGTTGCCAGTGGGAGTTTGCGCTGCCATTGCTTCCATTGCAATTGATTATTGCGAACATGGATAGCGACACCGCCAGCAAACTTGTGGTGCTTCCGGAGTTTGTAGCCCACCGCCTGGGTCAATGCCAGGATCACATTCCAGGATTCTGCTGTGTTTTCCAGATCCTGAATGGTTGTAATGCCATGTCCTATTGACTTGATGGGGAGCTCATATTCCTGATGCTGCACCTTGGAACGATCCAGGCCATTGGCATAAGCCCAGAGGTCGATACCTCGCACACCGAATTTTCGTTGCAGTAGCTCCTGGGGCGTAGTCGCTAACTGACCGATGGTTCGGATGCCGTATCGTTGGAGAACCGCATCTGTGCGGAATCCCACACCGAACAGATCTGAGACCGGCAGTGGCCATAGTTTCTCACGAAAGTTCTCTTCCGTGATTACGCAAAGACCGTCGGGTTTATTCAAATCGGATCCCAATTTCGCAAATACCATACAGAAAGAAACACCCACGGAGATGGTTAGACCCAGTTCATATTTGACTCTGTCTTTCAATTTCCGTGCGATTTCCTCCCCTGAGCCGAAGAGTTTGGTGCTGCCGGTCAAGTCTAACCATGCTTCATCCATACCGAGTGGTTGTATGAGATCCGTGTAATCGGAATATATCTGAGAGGCCAACTTGGAATACTTCAGATACATTTCGTAGTTCGGGGGCATGGTAATGAGGTCCGGGCATTTCTGTTTTGCTTGCCAAATGGCTTCACCAGTTTTCACACCATACTTCTTGGCAACATAGCTTTTCGCCAGGATAATTCCGTTTCGGTCTTCTACGGAACCAGCAACAGCATGGGCTTTACCACGAAGCTTCGGGTTCAGCATTTCCTCTGTTGTGGAGTAGAATGCATCGTTGTCACAATGCAATATCGTTCTGTCCATAAGTTTCCTTATCTGGCTCGTGCTCATGTGAGGAGTCTGTTTGATTATTTACGAACATCTGTTTGTATTTGTATTATAGGCTGTTCACACTCAACTGTCAAGGGGCAATTTAGGGTGCCAATATAGTTTCATATAATCTGTACAATAAACTACCCTTAATTCGTTCTGCTGAACCAGGTATTTTTACGATTGTTCTGATCCATGGTTCCAGTATTTCGCCGGTGTTCGCATATTATGCTGTTCGGAAATCACCGCACCACCATTATTGGCATGGCTTGCGCGTACCTCTCGCTGCTGGGGATAAACCTTGGAGACTGCAGCGATAATCGAATCTCTACTTGCATAGTGGACTGTTCGATTTGCTTTATCCGTCAGATCCACCGCTCCCTGATCGAACTTGATGCCCCACTTCAGGAACAACTTCAGTTTCGAAATGAAGGGATGAGCGCCTGTTCGCATAACCACGAAGGAGCCTTTCTTCATGGACTTCAGTTCGTCCGGGCTCATCAATGGACGCTCAGTCATCTGCAAACTCTGGGAGTTATTTTCGTGACCCTTGCTAACAGAGCCGGTCATAACTGTTCGATTACCCAAGGCTCTGGAAACGATATCAGCTGTTTCACTGGTAGGTGCAAAGCCACCTGCGATGGTCAGCTGACAGTTATCCTGAATGATTGCGGCGCCTTCCTTGCCGTAGTTCTTCTCCAGCTGCTGATAACTCTGAATGATACTCATGATGCTCAGTTTTCTGGATCGGGATGCACTGAACATGATTTCTGCGGAAGCAATGGGCGGCAATGAGCCAAACTCATCACAGAAGAAGACCACGCGATCTTTCAAAGTGCCGCCGTTTTCATCCGCAACCGTCAGGATTTCACGGTAAAGCTGCTGGATCAGCAGGGAGACCATGAAGTAGGTGTTGGGGTTTTCTTCCGGGAGGACAACGAAGAACGCACACTTTTTCGAACAGAACTTCTCTGCATCAACCGCTGTTCCGAAGCAGAGAATCTGCTCCAACTCAGAATCCAGGAAGCTGTTGAGTCGGGACATAGCAGTAGACATGACCGACTGCATTGCCTGTTCTGAGGTATTCAACGCTGCACCTGCAAACCATTTTGCTTTGTGTTCTGCCGGTAACCGTTCCATCAGAAGCTGGAACTGGTTCTTTCCTTTCACTCCAGAGGGGGCCTGTAAGTCCTGAATCAGCTTGAAGACAGACACGATATGTCGTTCCTCAGGCTCTGCGAATTCCGCAATCAGCAGGATTACGGATGTCATCAAGCCTTCTGCGGCATCGTAGAAGAATGCGTTTTGACCATAGGCAGAGGCATCGCCATCGCTGTAAATCAGGGTCTTGGCAATAATCTTTGCGTACTTTTCTGCCTTCGCTTTATCCGCCAACTGGCCATTGCTCTTGTACAAATCCATGTACTTATTCACCAGGTGAAGTAGATTGAAGCTTTCTGACTTGGTAGGATTACGCAGATCAATGACGGCAGTTTCATAGCCATAGAGCTTGCAGATATTCAAATAGTTTCGGTACAGATCTGACTTTGTGTCCGTTGTCAGGAATGACATGCCTGAAGCACAGGCATATTCCAGATTTGGGTACAGCCAGTAAGCCGTCTTACCGCAACCTGCCGCGCCAATCAGCATGCCATGGACATCTCCGGTTTCCACCATAGCTACAGCCTTTTTCTTGATGGAGATAGGCCATCTTTTGCCGCCACGCAGATCACAGTGGAGGCTATGACGGAACTTACAGCCTACCACTATACCTTGCGGCAATTTCAGCTTACTACAGTCATTGCCCAGATCCCGCCACCGATCTGGCTCGAAGGGAACTTCACGATATGTGCGTTTAAGTTCCTGGGGAGTCGCAAACCGGGCGGCACCATGCTGTCCATCACCAACCGTTTTAGACTTGATACCATTGAGGTTGTACATGTGGGATGCTGCGGAGATCAGGCCAAGGATCGCCAGCATCGAACCGCAGACGATAATTAACATTGTGGATCCTTCCAGCGAGAATCCCTCCTTCCATAAAATGATGCCGCAGGAAACCCTGCGGCAATGCTTTTTCATTGTTTCTATCAACCCATTTTTTGACCATGGGCCTGCTTCTTCTCCGCAATCTTTCTGCGGATCTTTCGGTCAATCAGCTGACCCTGCTCATTCTGTTTCTGCTCCATATCGTCACGAATGATCTGGGCCAGGTTAGCAAGTAGTCGAAAGGCTATCATACCGATGGGTGCTTTGCCGTAGTTGTCCAGGATCCGTTGAGCATAGATATTGCCCTGAGCGGCTGAACGACGAAGCCATTCCTTACCAGCTTCTTCATCCTGATCAATGTTCTGCCCGAACAAAAGCATCTTACCCAGCAGGTATTGGGCATACTGATTTCCTGCCTCCGACGCTTTCTCCAGCAGTTCAATGGCTTTCTCAATATCCGCAGCGGACACAGTTCCTGCCAGATAGATTTTAGCCAGTGCATATTGGGCAGGATCAAAGTTCCTCTCAGCTGCCTTTTCCAGCAGTTCAATTGCCTTGTCCTTGTCTTGTCCAATCCGGGTTCCATCCCAATAAGCTTTGCCTAAAAGGTAAGCCGCAGGGAGGTTTCCTTGCTCAATAGCCCTCTGCAAAAGTGAGACCGCATAGGTTTGGTTGGCTTCTACAGCATCACCATAGTGATAGAGCTTACCCAAATAATACTGGGCATGGGGATTATCCTGCTCCGCAGATTTCCGCAGCCAGCGAATACCTTCCTGCGGATCTTCCGAAGCAACCATACCCTCCACCATCAGCTTTCCCAATTTAAACCGGGCATAGCTGTGTCCTGCTTCCGCTGCTTCCAGCAAATACTGACTCGCTTTTTCCAGATCGTAGACTTCTGGATCTGTTTCCAAGTGGAGTTTCCCCAGACCATATTTGGCATCCGCATTTCCCAGTTCCGCAGCTTTTTCCAAATACATTTGCGCCTTTTGCAGATCCTTAGGTGTGCCGGTGCCATTCAAGTTCATGGAACCAAGGCGGTAGTACAACTTATCGTCTGCCATCGTTTCTTCCATTCGCAGGAATCCTTGATAAGCCAAACCATACCAGGATCCTGATTCTTTCAGATCTATGGCTGTTCCAACACCCTCTTTGTAGAGAGAACCCAGCTGGTATTGTGCATAGGTATTGGGTTTGCTTTCGTGTGTAGCCGCTTGTGTATAGAGAGAAATGGCACGGTCATAACTTTGCTCCACACCCTGACCACGCTGGTACTGACCGCCCAAAGCATAGAGGGCATAGGGATTTCGTTCCGATGCAGATCTCTCAAACCACTGGGCAGAGACAGTATAGTCTTGAGGCACACCATGTCCTAAAGCATGGAGTTTTCCGATTCGGTACTGCCAGTAGTCTTTGCGCTTATCAGTCTTTTCTTTCTTAACGAAGGCATCCATCGCCTTATGAAACCATTCCTGCGCTGCCACAGCATTCGCTTCACAGCCTGTACCATCCAGGTACATCTTTCCCAAATCGTACATTGCAAGGCCATTTCCTTGTTGCGCTTCTCGAGTCATCAGGAGGAACGCTTTTTCTAGATCAGGCTGGATTTCCTTAGAACCATAGAGGCTAACCCGCGCTTCTTTGTAGTTTAGTGACCACCAGGAATCCGCTTTGCCTCTTGAAAAGAGTGGACGCAGGATTGACGGTGTCACTATTGCCTCTGGGGAATCCGCAGGTGGCTCTGGCGGAACCTCCACCACTTCCTCAGGGATAACTTCCGCCACCTCCGTGATCGCAGGTGGCTCAGGCATCTCCTGTGGCACCAAAGCATCGGCTTCTTCCACGAAATCCTTTAGCTCTAGGCCACCGGGAAGCAGTTTCATAACCTCCTGCACCACAATGTTTTTGACCTTGTGGAATGATTTATTCTGAGACAGAAGCGGTTTCTCTGGCGCATTATCCTGATAGATACTGGCAATCTCCACGCTCTGCTGATACCACAGTTCGTAAAGTGATTCGATCCTTTCATCCTTTGCCAGCTGATCAATAATGCCGTTAACCAGGTTTCGTGCAGACTGTGGCAGGTACCCATATTGCTTTTTGCCAGTAGCCTTTTGAACATAATTCGATAGTGACCGCACCATCTGCTCCACAGTTTCGTTGGCATAAACTCCACTATTGATTTCTGAGACAATCTCAGCTGCCAGCATTCGGGTTTCCTCAGCCAGCTGATCCCGGTATTTTGTCTGCTCTTGAAAGGCTTGCATTCTATCCTGACGGAACATTTCAGAGCCGAATGCGGACTTCAGCTTCAGCAAACGCTCCTGGGTTATGAATGGCTCACTTCCTGCGGAGTAAGCAATGATGTGGCAGTGGGGATGATGGGATTCGTTATGAAAGGCTGCGTACCACCGCAGATCTTCCATCGGAATGTTCATTGCCTCTGCCATATCCTTGGTGTGATTACGGATCAATGTTCTCCAGGCTTCTCCTTTTTCGTAGCCCAGACGAGCGGCATCTTCTCTTCGCAGAGACAGAATTTGTGTCATCAAAACCCCTTGGTGGGATGCAACTTCTTCCGCCACCTGATTTAAGTGAACCGGGACATTCTCATCCGTGAACAGGCCATGGGTACCCATTTTCTCTACTCTAGGTCGCTTTGCAATGTACTGAACATAGTTCTCTCGCTTATCAACCCGATCCAGATTTTCCTCTATCGTTCTGGTAATGAACTCAGAAGCATTGCCTTTGTTCGGCTGTCGGAGGTAGTCCTGATACTCATAACTGTCCTTGCATTCCGGGAATTCTTGTAACAGATCATCGATCATTTTCTGCTGTGCTTGCGATACCTGCTCCACTTTCCATGTGTCATCGATCTTATCAACGCCCTCACGCTTGGCAATATACTTCACCATATTCTTGCCATGTGCTTTCGTACCAGGTTTCAGATAGCGCCACTTCAAGATAATCTTCGCCATATCTTACCTTATCCGCGCTGATACTTCACTGCATCTTGCAGTCGGATAGTACCATGAATTCGCTTTACATCCGCCACACACATGCCCTCCAGCGCCGACAGCGAAGCAGAATCGATGTTGTGGGTAGAGGCAATCACATGGAGCATC
>ERZ808026.270-NODE-270-length-11151-cov-2.231533_pt1 | contig 11151 bp, 13 predicted proteins | sample MGYA00380182_ERZ808026 | MGnify/ENA primary metagenome ERZ808026 (study PRJEB31490, sample SAMN06133376) | cow dung metagenome | isolation source: H9 | host: cow | place: China: Chengdu | collected 2015-05 ... | reverse complement strand
GTTTGTACTTTCGGGGCTTTTTTATTTGCACTGGGTAAACCAATGCACACAAAAGGGGCGAAATAAAAACAGACGAGTTATATAAGCTCGCTTACGGAAAAGAGTACATAAGAAAAACAATAAGCAGACTTAATTCAAATGGATATATAAAAGTGTACAAATATTGTTATGAAAAATATTTAAGATTAACACCAAAATGCAAAAACTATTTAAGCACTAATTTTCCAGAAAGATTTTCAGAATGTTTTGAGGGGGCTTCATCTACAAACAAAATAAGAAATGATGATTACAGACGAGAGCGTTATCACAGACTTGCTGAAGTTCTTGTTATTCTCAACATGGCAGACGTGAAAATATTCCCTGATGAAAAAACTCTTATGAAAAATACTCATGGATTTACAAGAGCAGACAACACAGACTTATCAGACTATTGTGTAGAAAAAAACACAGCTGAGTTTTATTCGTCTGCAGAATTAAAATCGGTAGGATTATTTATGAACGCCAGAACTTCAAGAGCGTTAGGTATTATATATTCACATCCTGACGTTTATATAATCTATAATGTTGCTGATGGTGTTTTTAAATGGGAAAACAAAGTGGAGGAAAGTTTTTTCTTCAGAGCCGGACAAACCTTCCTGTGGGAGTTAAATAAAAATCATGAGGCTTACGCAAAAATGATCTTTGTTGGAAAGAATATGTATACCTTTGCGAATTTACTGGCTACAAAAAGCAGTATAAAAAGTGTGTTTGACATAAGAGGTCACTATGATAATATTTATTTTGTTGACAGCTCAAAATTTGGCCCACAGCAGATTAAATGCTTTATTAATAAATCAACTCGTGATGAGATAGAAAGACGCATCAGGAATTATTTTTCGATTAAAAACAAGTATTACAGATATTATGATAAAACAGATGATGGTACGGTTGTCGTAAATGCTACTACCTGCAATCTTGCAGCAATGAAACAGGTTAAAGAACTCCTGGATGAAGAAGAACAAAAAGTTGTGATAATTCATTTCTTCTTTCAGCTGCCATATCTGCAAGAATATTTCGGAGATGCTGACAATGTAGAATATTGCCTGTTCAGTTATACTGACATGTTTGGAGAATAAATGATATAAAAAATACTGCGAAGGAGATGATAAATGTGACAAACGCCGTAAAGAAACTTGAATATTATTATGAAAATGAAGCAGAAGAATATTTGTTTTACAAAGTTCCCCAAATGTTATTTACAGATAAACGCTTTTCAAAAATATCATCTGATGCAAAGCTTTTGTATTCACTTTTTTTGAACAGAATGTCTCTGTCCAGAAAGAATGGCATGTTTGATGAAGAAAAGAGAGTGTACATATACTTTTCGATTGAAGAAATTATGGAAGTGTTTGGAATTGCATCTCAGAAAGCTACAAAAATAATTGCAGAGCTTGACAGTAAAAAAGGGATTGGTCTGATTGAAAAGAAAAGACAGGGATTGGGGAAACCGGATATTATTTATGTAAAAAATTTTGTAGCTGTAGAACCGGATACAAAGCCTAAAAAGACCGAAAAAGAGCCTGGGAATACTGATGTTTCCACAGAAGTTCAAAATTTGAATGTCAAGAAGTACAAAAAGCAGACTTCCAGAAGTTCAAAATCTGAACTTCAAGAAATTCAAAAAACAGACGTCAAGAAATTCAATAATTATACTTCTGGAAGTTCAGAAAATGAACTTGCAGAAGTTCAGGAATCGAACTCTAATTATAACAATAATAGTTATACTGATATTAGTTATAACAATCCTATCAATCAATCTGCAACAGAAAAGCCACAAGATGATGTGATTGATTCGATGGATGATGCACAGGCATACATAGAACTGATTAAAGAAAATATCAATTATGATCATCACATGAAGTATGATGGTTATGGTGAAAAAGAACTTTATGACGAATTATTTGGGATAATCTGCGAAGTAGTGTGCGTAAAGAGAAAATCAATCCGAGTTGCAGGTGAGGATTATCCGTATGAGCTTGTAAAATCCAGATTCTTGAAACTGAACAGCAGTCATCTGGAATATGTGATTGGTTGCATGAAAGAGACAACGACAAAGATTACAAATATCAAAGCGTATATGATAACAGCACTTTATAATGCACCAACTACGATAAATCATTTCTATCAGCAGGAAGTGCAGCATGATATGTATGGAGGTGGCTGGCATGAAAAAGGCATTGTTTAAAATAATTATTCCGGTATGCGTTCTTGTTCTGTGGATGATTACCTGTTATCCGGTTTGCAATAAAGCAGATGGGTTTGATTATTTCCTTTATTGGATTTTGGTAGGATGTCCCTATGGTATCAGAAAAATGTGTATGTTTCTTGTGCCGAAGAATTTTGGAATTGCAGGAAGTATGGGAATACTGGCACTGAATTGTATCGTTGGAGGTCTGATTGGTGGTATTATTGTTCTTGTGAGGATTATCGTTATATTTACGGAGATAATAAAAGTATTAGCAGGACACTTCTGGACACAATGTCCAAAGGTGTAAAAGAAAAAAGAGCAACAAAAAAGGCATTGTCAATCAATCATAAACAATACCTCTACTTGTCATCTGGAACATATTCCATAATATCTCCATAATCTGTTCCAAGCGTTTTACATAATTTATCCAGAATAGGCATAGCAACATATTCATTCCTACTAAGTTTAGTCATAGTGTTCGGTGCTATTTCCGCTTTCTTTCTAAGTTCTGCTCTACTCATTTCTTTTTCTGCCAATGTTACCCATAATTTCTTATACGAAACCGCCATGTATGCTCCTCCATATAAAACTTTAATCAAATAATTCTATTCAACATTCTATTATAAATAATATCATACGCACAATAAATTCACAATATGTTCTCGCAAGATTGTGCGATTTCTCATTACAACACTCACCCAGAAATTTTATGTATAGGACAGATACTATTAGTAATAAAATACCTGTCCATATCATCAATAATTCTACTTACCTACTCCGCTTCCATCGCTTATCATTACTATAATAATCAACATTCTCATCCGACTGCATTTTATCTATCGCATCTACAATACTCATATAATCATCATACAATTCCGAACTATACATCTTCTCATTAAGTTCCTTTAGCACCAATAAATGGAGTTTCATATCTGCACCCAAATCATTGATTGAAAACCGGAACTGCTCTACCTTTACCTTTACCGGCACATTGTCATATTTTCCATAATTATCACGAATAAATGTTGCAATCTCTTTTGCTCTTTCTTCAACAATTAATGCTTTTTCAATAACCCGCTCAACCACAACTGCATCCTCTACTGCTGATTCAACCACCGGATTTTCTTCAAGCACAACATTTTCTGTAGTATCCAGTTCAAAATTATTCTGATTATCTGCAACTATTTCTACTGCAACATCCTGAGTACTCTCAACTTGTACCACGGACTTGACATTTTCCCGATCCTTCATCTCATTGAATTCCACAAAAGATAGAATGGTTTCTTTTACCTGTTGCAAGGTAAGTGTAGATACCCGTCGAAACCTTATCTCTTCTAAATAGTCCAGGTATTCCCACTTATTCGAATATACTGTCCCATCGATGTTACTGAGCGCATCATTCCATAATTCTCTTGCGTTCTCACTGATTGCCTCCTGCATTTTTTCAATCTGCTTCTGCTCAAATTCTTCCTTCGTCAGAATCGACACAGATAACTCTTCCAATGTTTTGGAATCATAATCAGTAATCTTCTCTGCCATCAGATACTTCGCATAATCTGAATTCCAATCATCTGAATTAGCATTTTCCATAAAATAATTATGTTGAATACTATTTCGTTCAAATGCTAATTTTCTCTTTTGCTGAGACAATTCTTCTTTTCTTCTCTGCTCCGCTTTTTCAGCAGCCGCTTTTCTTTCTGCTTCAAGCCTTGCTTTTTCTCTTGCCTCTGCTTCCGCCTTAGCTTTTGCCTCTGCAATCCTCTTTGCTTCTGCTCTTTCATTTTCTTCTGCAATCCTTTTTGCTTCCAAAGCAACCTTCTCTCTTACAGCAACATCAATACGCTCTATCAGTTCCGCTTTTCCATATCCATCTCCAAGCTTGTTACCACGGATTCCCCGCTTCATATCCGGCATAGTAAATGTGACTGTTTTATCTGTCACACGGATATTCCAACCATAAATACCGGTCAGGTAGTCCACCAACTGTTCAAATGATTTTACCGCCGGTATCAGCTTATCAATCGTATTTCTTATCATCTCTTTATTTGAGGTTACTCCAATACCGTCCTTCGCATTAGCTTGCATCAATCGTTTCTCTACCCAGTAATCATCCCGATGTTTCTTGGTAAGAAGATCCACCTGTTCATATCCTTGAATCAGACATCTTCTCATTACCCACTTCTTGGCATGATGCATCATCCTTCCTGTACGTCTGTGCTTACCGCCCTGCTTCCATTCACAGGGCTTGTAATGCCACTTCTCCTGCACTCCTGCATATTTCCTTACTGAATTAAATACGATGTGAACATGCATATTTTTACTACCATGATGACCATCCGGATGTGCTGCAATCACTGCCTGATGCCCTGGTGCAAAGACAGATAACCATTCTTTTCCAAATGCAAGTGCTTTTTCCATCGTTATATTATCTGTCGGATCAAAGGATATGATATAATGATGTGCTTTTACATCCTTGACTGCATTATTTTTACCATAGAATCGATTCGTCTCAATACATTCTGCTCCAAAAGTATCTACCTCACAGTTAACGCCCTCTATCAGATACTCCTCTCGTTCCATAATTCTTCCCTTTTCATCAAGAACTGGCTCATTTGTGTATTCATCAAACTGGCATGTAAGATATTCCACAGCAGATGAGTAATAACGGTTCTTAATTGGAATATGCTTTAATATTGCCATTTAATCACCCACTTTCCTTTCCAGTTGCTGTATTTCCAGGTTTCTTTTTATATTTCTTGCCACAGGCTACATCCTCGAGTGCTGGTAAGATACGAAATTTTAAATCCACAAGATCCCTGCAAGTCTCTCTGATTTCTCCTCTCAGACTCTCTGGAGGAAATCCCTGATTTACATATTTTGCAATCTGATTCAAATTAGAACCAATCTTTCCAAGCTGCATGGAATACTCTTGTAAAATTGTTGTATCTCCATAACTAGGAAGTCGCCTTCCAAGTGCACTTCTCCTAATAAATTCTGATGTGGTAATCCCTGCCTTTCTTGCCTTTTGTTCTATGAGTGCCTTATCCTCTTTGGATATACGCATCTCCATTCGTGTCATTGCTTCCTTCTTTTTATCTGTATCTTGTCTCATAATTTTCAATTCTCCTTCCGTAATAAAGCAGATTTCGGAATAGTTATCCTCTTCTGCTTCTACTAAATCTCCAATTACATTTGTGCCGGATACGGCAATATTTTTCGCCGTCGCTATCGCTCCTCCCTCCGGTTATACGCTCACTCCCCTATGGTCGCTCACGGATAACTCGCTTTGCTCGTGATACACTCCACTTCGTTTCGCGAATATCGTAAACCGAGGAATGTTCTTGCACCACTAACCAGGCTATTCGCCAGTGGTGCATATGGGAAATTTGTTAGACGCTCTGTCTTACAGAAATCATTCATATTCCTTTTCCATCCGAAATCTTCCCATAGCTATTGCATCCTTTTTCATAAGAGCTCATTCATTCTCTGATGCAAGCCGACTACAGTCGGCAGATGCTCCATTCAAGTCGCAATTAGTAGAGCAAGTTCCGCCCTGTGTGTACACAGGGCAGAACTTGTTGGGGATTGCATCCCCAAGCCCCAGCCGCCCACGCCTGTGAGTTGAAGAATATGTCTACTTTGTAGCCTTATTTTTCACTCTTCGGCTTAACGATACCGTAAGACATTTCATCCTATCCAAACTGTTCCAATAAAAAACTGCCCTACATTTTGGCTAACAATAAGCCTTTTCGTAAGACAGTCCGACTAACGCCCTTTTAAATTTTATGCTCCATTCGCTTGCCTAATCCTCATCATCAAACAGACTTCCAAGAGCACTTCTTGTGTCCATATCCATAGAATTATGATTATCTGCTTCAAGCTCCCTAACCTCTGTACCTAGATTTTCTTCCGTTGTACAGCATCCGGCTTCCGATACGGATATGGGCGACAATGATTGTTGTGGTTGCTCCACCTGTAATGGCTTTTGCACCTGCCCCATCATCGCAAGAGATCCGGCGAATAACTGATTTACCATAGCTTGCATCACTTCTTTCACTGTACCAGCAAATACTTCATTTTCCTTTGATATCGCCACCTTAACTTCCTTTAACATTTTCTGATAATAGTCTGATTCATTATTTTCCTGAATAACAGCTAGCAGTGCAGCTTTGACGAGGGCAGTTTGCCCACCCTCCGTACCTGCATTTGCATCTAACCATTCTATGATTGCTCTATCTTCAGCATGTTTCGGATTCAAACGAAAAGTAACGGAATTTCCCATAGTGCCTCCTATCCGATGTTATCAGCAAGATAACGATACCCAATTGCATTTGCTTTCACATCTGTAACATACTGAATATTCCTTCCCTTAGTTCTTCCATACTTCTTCATCACACTGGCACCACCGCCCACATAGACGATATTTTCATGCTTCAAATCCACCTTGATTTCCCTAAGCTTTGCTTCTACGCTGTCAGCATATTCCTGCAATCCCTTTTCAATGATTGGGATAAACTCTGCACTTACACCGGTAACCTTCCCTTTAATATAGTCTGTAATATCTTCCTCCGGAATCTCACAGTGCACTTTAGGAAGTCCATCCTTTTTGATTCGTTCAATTGCTGTGATAAGTCCTACTTCATAGGTGTAGGCATCCTTATCCATCGGAACCTTGTCCTTTACACTCAAGACATCCATTGTCCACGAACCAAGATCCACGCATCGAAGTCTGTTCATATCTCCCATACGATTTGCAATTGCTGCATAGCACTGTGCATAGATTTTCACCTTATCCAGATAAAAGCAATAATGCACTCCCTCAAAGGTAAAGGAAAGCTGTTCCTTGTGCCATAGATATTCACGGAATTCTTTTCTCTCCACTCCAAACATAGTAAGCGGTACCCCGGCATAAAGTTCAACATGCGTTGTATTCTCAAGTCCCTGATAACGCAGCTCCTTTGCAATTCCTGCCAGTGTCAGAAGAAAATAATTATCGTTTTCTGTCTTGGTTGCCTGCTTTCCAAGTCTTCCCTGACCGATAATATATTTCTTGCCTCGATACTCCAGCAGTCCGCTATTTGTAAGCGGTGTGTAATCTACTGGTGAAACAAGAGTCTCTATAAAAATGTGTTCTCCTTTGATAGAGCTCCATCCATGATCTAATGCAATTTTTACAGCTACGCTTGTATCTATCTGTTTGCCCTGCATGATAAGTCCATCATTTATATAAAAATTAGTATTTCTTTCTTCCATAATTGCCTCTCTTTCTTTGACTTATTTGTCAATCTATAAATTTGTTTAGTGAAATTGATTTACGATTTCAGCAAAAATAATTTCCTCTGCAATCATCTTTGCCTGTTCTCTAATCCTCCACATCTCCATCATAGAAGTTGGATTCTTTGGATTATGGCTTTGCAAATAACGGTCTGTGATATTATCAAGCAGTTTATATGCTTCTTCATTTATCTCAGCCGCTTTTTCTCTTAATCTACTATATCTTTTAAGACTCAAATATCTCTGTGGATATTCCAATTTCATATACTCCATCCAAAGATATACATACTTTCCTACATCAATCTGCTCCTCTTCCGCCGAAATGAGCGGATAGAAAATTCCATCTTTTTCTTCATACTGAACACCCAGCTTCTCAAATAACGTTAGCTGTTCATCATTTTGCAAATTGTCAGAACCAACTGCATCTGCTATAATTGTCTTGTTATACATATGGGAAGGTTGCTCACCGGCTACGCCAATAGCCGGAATCCGAGCAGCCTTTTCTTTTTGCTTATCCATCATACTCATTCACCATTCCCTTCATAATTTTTGCCACCATTTCCACCACAATCAAAAGCTCCTCATTATCATCGCTGACGGATTCCAGACGTTTGAGTTCCTCATATATCTGTGTCATTTGATTCTTCAATGCCTTGAATACCTTCGGATTTCCCTGAACAACTACCTCACGGTTTAATAATCTTCGCAGGATATAATCCTGCTTTGCAAGTCCGGATAATTCCACTAAGTTATCAAGCAGCTTTGCTTCCTCCTCGGATACTCGAAATCCAACATTGCGATTTCTCCATCTGCCTTTCGCATCTAAACTTTTCTCCATATTGTTACGCCTCCTTCGTCATTCTCTCAATTTCCAGTTTCTCAGCCATCTCATTTTGCACAGTCGGGAATAAATGTGCATAGCGATAAGTAATTTTCTCTGTTTCATGTCCTACACGATTCCCTATTGCTAATGCACTAAATCCCATATTGATAAGAAGAGAGACATGGCTGTGACGTAAATCATGAATTCTGATTTTTTTCACGCCCGATGCCTTACAACCTCTTTCCATCTCATGACCAAGATATGATTTTGTAAAACTGAACATCCTCTCACTTTCACCTATCTCATAAAACATTCCAAGATAATCTTTAATCTCATCACACAAAAATGGGGGCAAAGTGATAATTCGATTACTTTTTACCGTCTTAGGTGTCGTAATAATATCCTCCCCCTTCGAGCGATGAAATGTTTTATTAATTCGCAATGTCTGCTTTTCAAAATCAAAATCGCTTGGCGTAAGTGCCAGCAACTCTCCTGAACGAATTCCCGTCCAATATAAAAGCTCAAAAGCATAATAGGAACGCGGCTTGTCCATCATTACCTCTGCAAATTTTAGATACTCTTCTTTCGTCCAAAATTGCATCTCCTTTGGCACCTCCTTACCAATGGTTCCTGCCAGCGAGGACGGATTCTTCGGAAGATTGTAATATTTCATCGCATGTGCAAATATTGCTGTAAGCTGTGCTTGAATCGTTCTTAAATAGTCCTGAGAATATCTTTCTTCCTTTCCTTCATCCTTAAAGGCTGCCAGAAGCTCATTCTGCCATGCAATCACATCTCTGACTTCAATTTCATCTATCTTACGCTCTGCAAAATATGGCAAAATCTTTGTTCTTATGATATGACTTTTCGTCTCCCAGGTACTCTGCTTTAACCTTGATGCCTTGTCCGCTTCGTATATCTCATAGAAGCTACCAAAGGTCATATCTAGCTTCGCCTGAGCTTTTAGCATCATCTCATGTTCCCAGGCAACTGCTTCACGTTTTGTTTCAAAGCCACGTTTTTGTGTCTGCTTTCGTTTTCCTGTGATATCCGTATATCGGTATATCACACGCCACTTGCCGGTGGCATTGTCTTTATAAACTGACATATAATCAACTCCTTTCCACTACTCTTTGCTGTAGCACATTCTTTCATAAAAATATGCTTTACTAACTCTTGCAGCTACTGTAATAAGTCCTTTTGCTTTCAATTCCTTATTCAGCTGTCTTACAATCTCATAAGCCTTTGACTTTGAAACAGTTAATAGCTCTGCAACTTCATCCACTGTTAAAAATGTCTTTTCTTCCATATTCACTCTATCTCCTTTCTTTGCGCATTTCGTTTGGTGTATTCTCGTCCCCGTTCTGACAGGCAACCCTGCTCGGTGCTGTGCCATCCCTTGTACTTCTATTCCCTTGTACTCAGGCGCTCGCTTCATTATGAAGGTCTTGGCGGTTTGTTCGGTTTCGTACACTCATTCAGTTTTGTACTTAACTTTTATCCGTTAAGTTTTGTATAGTTATTATATTAACTCTTTTTAGTTAAGCCAAGGCCTTTTTAATAAATAATTAACTTTTTTTGTTAAAGTTCTTCTTGATTACATTATTTACAGGTGTTATACTACACTTAAACAAATTGATTTAACTATAATGCTAATGGCAACATTAACGGACAAAAGGAGGCAACTATGTTAGGAAAAAGAATACGATTATTCCGAAGCAGAAAAGGCTTAAAGCAAAAAGAACTCGGTGAAATGGTAGGATTCATGGGTAAAACTTCAGATGTTCGTATCGCACAATACGAAACCGAAGCCCGTACTCCAAAAGATGACCTGATTAAACAATTAGCTGATATCTTTGGTGTTACAACCAGAGCAATCACAGTACCTAATATTGATTCCTATCTTGGATTGATGCATACCTTCTTCGCCCTTGAGGACGAGTATGGATTCCAAATCAGTACTGATAAGGACGGACGTCCATGTATTACTCTCGACGAAAATCATCAGGCTTATGACCAGATAGCACCTATGTTCTTCGCCTGGCTCAGTCAATATTCCAAGCTTAAACAGGGAGAAATCTCCGAAGATGAATACGACAATTGGAGATATAACTTCCCAAACATTGAACCAACCACCGGCTATGTAAAGAATGCCATCTCTGACAAACTGGATGCCGAACTCCAGGATGCATTATCAGAAGAAATGAAGAAGCGAGGTCTGCTTTAATTCCATTTTCTAGTGGCAACAGACCATACAAGAAAAAATCAGATAAATAGAAAAAGACCTTATCGAAATTCCTCTCCAGCTTGGAAAAGATCTTCAGTAAGGTCTTATTTAAATGCAATTAATATAATATTTCACTTAACACATTTGCGTTAGATCCTGTTGCCAAATCGTTGCCAAAACTTAACACTTTTTGTTTGGAATATGTGTAAATAAAGGCTTGATTTTCACAAATGGTTATTCAAACTCAATAGTTCCTGGTGGCTTACTTGTCAAATCATAGAATACTCTATTGACACCTTTCACCTCATTTATAATTCTGCTCATTACTGTCTGCAATACCTCGAATGGTATCTCAGCTGCTTCTGCTGTCATGAAGTCAACTGTGCGTACGGCACGCACTGCTACGGCGTAATCGTAGGTACGTTCATCGCCCATTACACCTACGCTTCGCATATTTGTAAGTGCTGCGAAGTACTGGTTTGGCATCCATGATGGCTCTTTTCCGTTAGCTTCTTTATATTCTTTTGCAGCTTTTTCAACTTCGCTACGGTAAATCCAGTCTGCATCCTGTACGATTTGAACTTTTTCAGCAGTCACTTC
>ERZ808026.269-NODE-269-length-11180-cov-3.079168_pt1 | contig 11180 bp, 8 predicted proteins | sample MGYA00380182_ERZ808026 | MGnify/ENA primary metagenome ERZ808026 (study PRJEB31490, sample SAMN06133376) | cow dung metagenome | isolation source: H9 | host: cow | place: China: Chengdu | collected 2015-05 ... | reverse complement strand
GGTGGTGCTCAGCAAGGTGCTAACGCTGGTGGCCAACAGGCTAACAACGGCGGTAAGGAAGATATTCAGGATGCTGATTTCGAAGAAGTTAAGTAATTGTAAATAACTATTTCATTAAAAAATGGCGTGCAGCTCATAATGAGTTTTGCACGCCATTTTTTATTTCCGAAAGATTCAATCAAAAGAAGGGAATTAACCAATAAACGCAATTGAATTCGCCGTTTACAAAAAAAAGTGCTGAAAGTCTTTACCCTTCAGCACTCTTTAATATCTAGAACTTAACGATTACTGTCTCTTCAAGAACTCGATAATTTCACTAATACGACCGAAAGCCATACATACATGAGTATCAGCAGCACCGTAATAGATAGCTACCTTATCGCCTTCAACGAGGGCTGAACATGGGAATACTACATTAGGCACATCACCCACCAATTCGTAAGGAGCAGCCGGAGCAAGCAAGTATTCCATGCTACGGTAAAGCACCTTGCTAGGATCTTCCTTATCAAGGAGAACAGCACCCATAGTATAACGGAAACCGTTGCAAGTAGTGATTACACCGTGGTAGAACAACAACCAGCCTTCGTCTGTCAAGATAGGCACATTACCTGCACCAATCTTTGTACACTGCCATGCACTGTCTTCGAACGGAGTCTTTTTCATCACGCAGCGGTGTTCACCCCAATACTTCATATCCGGGCTATAGCTGATGTAGATGTCACCGAACGGAGTGTGACCGTTGTCGCTCGGACGAGAAAGCATCGCATACTTACCGTTGATCTTTTCCGGGAACAATACGCCGTTACGGTTGAACGGAAGGAATGCATTTTCGCATTGGAAGAATTCCTTAAAATCGAATGTATAAGCGATACCGATAGTTGGTCCATGATAGCCGTTACACCAAGTAATCCAGTAGCGGTCTTCAATCCAAGCCACGCGTGGGTCATACTTATAGTCACTTTCAATCATATCAGTGTTACCACACTTGAACACGATTGGCTCGTGGTTGATTTCCCAGTTCACACCGTCTTTTGAGAAACCAGCGAAGATATTCATCTGTACACGCTTGTTGTCGCAACGGAATACCCCTGCAAAGCCATCACCGAAAGGAACAACAGCACTGTTAAAGATACTGTTTGATGTTGGAATGCTATAACGGTCGATTACAGGATTTTCACTATAACGCCAGACAATGTCCTTACAACCTTCAGGACGATCTTGCCAAGGAATGTTTTTTGCCATAATTCTATTATTTTAATATTGTTAAGGTTATGTTATTTTCTAAACTCTTTCAATTGTTCACCGATTTCCTTCATGCGCTTGGTTGTCAACGGATAGATAATGATGAAGATAGCCGAGATAACAGCGATACCAGCAGGAATCCAACTCATCAATAACTGAATACCATGAATAGCCTCTTCTGTCTGAACGGCACCTTCTTCTGTATTGAAGCCGAAAGCAGCCAATAACCACATTACAGCTGCACCACCGAATGCACCACCAAACTTCTGCGCCATAGACGATGAAGAGAAAATCAAACCAGTAGAAGCAGTTTTGAACTTCAATTCAGCGTAATCCGAAATGTCAGCATACATACTCCATACGAGCGGAGAGATGATACCTGTCAAGATACTAATCAAAATCTGGAGCATCAACAATGTCCAATATGCGCCAGTGCCGGTAGTAGGCACGAAATAGAAGGCAATACAGAGAGCGATAAGCGCTACAAGCGAATAAAGGAATGTACTCTTCTTACCGAGTTTGAAGGTAATCGGGGTAGCCATAGCCACACCAGCCATGTTCGCCACTTCACCTACAGCCAAGAAGATACCTGCATAGAACAAGAACTCAATAGAGAAGATACTGAGATGAGCATCTGCAGCAATCAAAGTAGTGAAGAAGAACGGAATAGCCGCATAACGAATAGCGTTGAAGAAGTTGAAGAACAACACACCACCGAGGAGAATCCACCATGGACCGTTATGGAGCAATGAACCGAGGTCGTCCTTCACGCTGGTAGTCTTTTCTACTGTCTTCACATGTTCGCGAGTCATAAGGAAAGTCAAAACAAAGAGTGCAAAGCAAGTCACACCAATCACCATCATGGCATATTGCCAAGCCTGTGGATCACGAGTAAGCGTTTCACCTTCCTTTAAAGTACCAATCAAATTTGCGAAGAAGTTACAGAGAGGTTCCCACATTGCCAATACGATGAATGAACCAGCATATGCAAAGAACATACGGAAAGAAGAGAACACGGTCTTTTCGTCTGAATCTTCAGTCATCACACCCAGCATAGAACCATATGGCACATTAATACCTGTATACACGGTCATCATCAGAATATAAGTAATGAATGCCCAAATAGTGTTACCTGGTTCGCCCAATTCTGGTTTAGTGAAAAGCAATACGCCTGCAACTGCAAACGGAATGGACATCCACAACAAGTAAGGACGATACTTACCCCAACGAGTCGAGGTACGGTCGGCAATAATACCCATCATAGGGTCCGACACTGCATCCCAAATACGAGTAACCAACATCAATACCCCAGTCACTTCAAGGCTCAGGTGGAACACCGTTGCATAGAAGATAGGAAGGTAAGCACTGAATATTTTCCAAAACATTGACGACGACATATCGCCGAATCCATAACCGATTTTTTCTTTCAATGAAGCCATTGTGTTTTTCTTTTTTATTTAAGATTAATATTTTCACAGTTACCAATATGCAAAAATAGTACAAGCCCCGCAAAAAAGCAAAGGAACCTAGCGTTTTTTACGCCCAATAAACTTAATATTTCCCAATACTGACATGCATTCTAGATTCTTTTTACTCAAAATCGCTAGATAAACGCATCATAAGAAAGCTACTAATAAGTTTTGCTTATCTAATCAAGATTCGTATATTTGCGAATGTTATAATAATTAATATCAATATTTAAAAGAAACTGAATTATGAAAACTAAATTAATGATGGCTGTTCTCTTTGTAACAGCATGTTTTACCATGATGTCGTGTGGTGGTGGAAAGAAGCAAGCGCAAACTACTGAGGAAGTAGCAGCAATGAGTATCGACGAGGTGATGGAAAAAGCAGCCGACTTGGTGGAACAGACAGTTGTAATAGAAGGTGTATGTACCCATACATGTAGCCATGGTGCCAAAAAAATGTTCTTAGTAGGCAGTGACGATAGTAAGACTTTGCGCATTGAAGCAGGTGAATTGGGAGCGTTCGATACCAAGGTGGTAAACAATGTGGTAACTGTAAAAGGTATCATCAAGGAAGAACGCATTGACGAAGCTTACCTTCAAGACTGGGAGGCTCGCTTGAAGGCCCAAACTGAAGAAAAGCATGGCGATGGCGACGGTGAAGGCGGTTGCGATACAGAAAAGAATGCACGCGGTGAAACTGCCAATACTACAGAAGGCCGAATCGCAGATTTCCGTGCCAAGATCGCTGCTGAAAAGGAAGCAACCGGTAAGGAGTATTTGGCATTCTATCATGTAGTTGCTAATTCATACGAAATCAATGAGTAAGGGAAGTGCTTTCCGTAAATGGAGCCGCATCATCCATCGTGATGTATCGTACCTGTTTGCGGGAATGATTCTGATCTATGCGCTCTCGGGGATTCTGATGAATCATCGGGGGAACTTGAATCCGCATTATTCGGTGAGCCTGCAAGAATATCAAGTAGAAGCCGACTTGACGGACAAGACAAAGGTGGACAAGGCATTGGTACTGACACTACTGGAGCCGTTAGGCGAAGCAGACAACTACACCAAGCATTATTTCCCGAAGGAAGGCCAGATGAAGGTATTTCTAAAAGGTGGTTCAAGTTTAGTAGTAAACACTCAGACTGGTGCAGCAGTCTATGAGAGCCTGAAACGAAGACCATTGTTATCCGACATGGTGAAACTGCACTATAATCCTACAAAGTGGTGGACAATATTCAGCGATGTCTTTGCCGTGTGCCTGATTCTGATTACTGTTACCGGCATAATAATGGTAAAAGGTTCGAAAGGATTCATAGGACGGGGTGGTATATTGTTTATCATAGGTATAGTCATACCAGTGTTGTTTTTGGTATTGTAATTTTCTTAGAAAGAGAGGGAGTTCCTTACGGCGTCTCCCTCTTGTTTTAGTATTGAACCTTACTTTTTCTGCACACTTTACACTAATGAAAATAGAAAATTCCTCCAAGCAGGAGATTAAAAAAATTACAGAGGCTCAGAAAGCATTTTTCAGACGTAGAGAGACCTTGGATTTGGACTTCCGCCTGCAGGCGCTCCGTGCCTTGAAGAAAGCCATACTGAAATGGGAAAAATGTATTGCTGAGGCACTCTGGCTGGACCTCCACAAGAGTTACGAGGAGGCGTACCTAACGGAACTGAGCATCGTGCTGGGCGAAATAGACAACCATTTAAAACATTTGAAGAACTGGACGGCTCCGAAACGTGTAGCCACTCCAATCAAGATGATGCCTTCGTGCAGTAAAGTAGTTGCAGAGCCGTTGGGCTGCTCACTCATTATGGCACCGTGGAACTATCCGGTGCAACTGTTACTCAACCCACTGGTGGGAGCAATCTCGGCCGGATGTACAGCATTACTGAAGCCATCGCCATACGTGCCGCACACATCGAAGGTAGTCGAAGAAATGATAAAGGAGACATTCCATCCTGAATACATCGGCATCGTACAGGGAAACCGGGAGGTAAATACTGCCTTGCTGGAAGAGCGATATGACTTGATTTTCTTTACCGGAAGTCCGCAACTAGGCCGCACCGTAATGCGTGCTGCATCGGAAAACCTCACTCCTGTAGTATTGGAACTGGGTGGCAAGAGTCCGTGCATCGTGGACAAGGACGCGAACATCGCTATGGCTGCCCGCCGCATTGCATGGGGAAAGAGCCTCAATGCCGGACAGACTTGTATCGCACCGGACTATCTCTTAGTACATGAAGACGTGAAGGAACGATTGGTTGATGATTTGAAAAAGGAGTTCACTCGCTTACACGGACCAAATCCGAAGCAGGCGAAGCATTTTGTCCGCATCGTGAACGAGCGTGCCTTCGACCGCCTCGTGGGTTACATCGAAAATGCCAACGTGGTGATGGGTGGTGAATATGACCGATCGGAGAGATACATTGCACCTACCATCATAGACCATGTAGATGTGAGCAGTCCCATCATGCAAGAGGAAATCTTCGGCCCTATCTTTCCGATTGTGACATTCAATTCCACAGAAGAAGCCATCAAATTCGTACAAGACAGAGAGAAACCATTGGCCTTATACTACTTCAGCGAAAGCAAGCAGAACATTCGTCGCGTACTGAAACATACCTCGTCGGGCGGTACTTGCATCAACGATATCATCATGCACATTGCCAACGAGAACTTGCCTTTCGGCGGCGTGGGACATTCGGGCATGTCGGCCTACCATGGCAAGGAGTCGTTCGATGTGTTCTCGCATCATCGTGCCGTGGTCACTACCACCACTCGCCTTGACTTGCCATTCCGCTACATGCCCTACACGTTCTTTAAGTGGATTAAGGGATTATTATAATCATACAAGGACTACCCTACGTACACTGGCACCATTCCCTCCTCTCTCGGCCAAAGCGGGAGATGGAACAATGGATGCGGTGTACCACCTATACCCGACCATTCTATGCGGCGTACCTGACTAAAATCTGGTGCACCAAAAGCAAAGGAGCGTCCGAAGAGCAGGATGCAACGACGTGCTTCATCCCGTTTCCACAATCCACCTCCGTAAGGACAAGTTTCGCCCCACTTCAGCAATTCACAATGCTGATATACGTTGCCAAATCTCAAGACCCCATCCTGAGTAATGATAAATTTCTGATACATGTCCGATAGTTTATTTTTGCAAATATAATTATTATTTCTTGGACCATACCATCTACTTACCCTATCTTTGTGCCCCTAAAAGAATAAAGAACATGAGAGAGAAGACACTCACACTGATAATACTACACATCGCCGTGTTTCTGGCCGGATGGACCGGTATTTTCGGCCGACTGATCTCCTTGGGCGGACTGCCCTTGGTATGGTACCGAATGATGACAAGCGTAGTCGTGCTAACTGCGGTGTTAGGATGCATGCGTAGACTGCATCATACGAGTTGGAAAGCCGTGATGAAAATCAGCGGATGCGGTATCTTGCTCGCCTTGCACTGGGTAGCCTTCTTTGCCAGTATACAGGCTTCGAATGTGTCCATCGGAGTGGCTTGTGTAGCTACATCGTGCTTCTTCACAACTCTATTCGACCCACTCGTGAACCATAAGCGAATCCAATGGAAAAACATCCTGCTAAGTTTCATCGCCATTGCGGGTATCTTATTTATTTTTAGCATTGACATCCAGTTCCGCCTTGGCATTGCCTTGGGACTGCTCTGTGCTGCACTATACTCACTCTTCTCAATTCTTAACATCAACGTAGCCAATGATACCAAAGAAGACAGTGCCACCATGCTGCTATACGAACTGATAGGCGGAGTAGCTTTCCTTACGCTCTGCATCCCTTTATACCATGAGATGTATCCTGCCGAACCGGTGGTACCTGTAGGAAACGATTTATTTTCACTCCTGCTGTTGGGGTCTATTTTCACCGTTATTCCATTTCTATTCCAATTACAAGCGTTACGGAAACTGACAGCTTTCACAGTCAATATGGCGTACAATTTGGAACCGCTCTACAGCATCGCTATCGCCGCTATCCTTTTCAACGAACTCCAGGAAGTAGGCTTCTCGTTCTGGGTGGGTATCTGCCTAATAGTACTTTCAGTGGTCTTACAGACTTATTCGGTCATCCATTCAAAAAGTGAAAAATGACATAAAATTTCACAACATCCAGTTAGTCTGTGATAAATAAAAAACAAGAAAACAAGTTCAGTCGAACAAACCAATTGCCCTATTTTTCTTTTGGTCTACCGGGAAAATTCCCTACCTTTGGAGCATGTAAAAAGAAATAGACTTTTATATATATGAAAGAACTGAAATGCCCCAAATGCGGAAGTGTTTTCTCCGTAGACGAAGCCGACTATGCATTCATCCTCGGACAAGTGAAGAACCAGGAATTCGAAGCCGAACTCCGCCGACGAATGGCAGATATAGACTCACGACACAAAGCTGAACAGCAAGTGGAAGCAGCTAAAAAGGATGCGGAGATTGCGCAATTGCGCAGTCGATTGGAAACCATCACCGCACAAAAGGACAATGAAAGAAACCTCGCCTTAGCTGCCAAGGAACAACAGATTACCCGACTGAACGCTACTATCGAACAGCATCAGTCAAACCTTCAGATTGCTTTATTGAACAAGCAGCGTGAGACGCAGGAAATCATCCAGCGTAAGGACTCGCAAATACAGCAACTCAAATCCAATGCCGACCTTGAAAAGAGCCAGGCACAGATACGTGAAAGTGAACTCATCAAGCGACATCAGCACGAACTGCAGGCCAAGCAGGAACTGGTAGAGTACTACAAGGACCTAAAGACACGTATGAGCACCAAAATGGTGGGCGAAACATTGGAAATACACTGTTCTACCCTCTTCAACCAATTGTTACGTCCCGTCATGCCTTTCGCCTACTTCGAGAAGGACAACGATGCTACGGATGGTACTAAGGGGGACTTCATCTTCCGCGACTCGGAAGGCGGCACGGAATACGTCTCTATCATGTTCGAAATGAAAAACGAAATGGACACCACCGCCACTAAGCACAAGAACGAGGATTTTCTGAAAAAACTGGATGAGGATCGACGCAAGAAGAACTGCGAATTTGCCGTGCTCGTTTCGCTCCTCGAACCAGAAAGCGAATTATATAACGGCGGTATCGTAGACATGTCCCACCGCTATCCTAAGATGTACGTCATCCGGCCTCAGTTCTTCATCCCGCTCATCACTTTACTCGTGCAGACCTCGAAAAAGAGCCTCGAATACAAGCGCCAACTGCTCCTGGCTCAAAGCAAAGAAGTGGACGTGACTAATTTTGAGAACAAACTGCTTGACTTCAAGACGAAGTTCGGCCGTCACTACGAATTGGCTTCGAAGAAATTCGACGATGCCATCAAGCAGATAGATGATACCATAGCTAAATTGCTCAAGGTGAAAGAAAACTTATTAGGTTCGGAAAACAACCTTCGCCTGGCCAATCAAGACACCGAGGAACTCACTATCCGCAAACTCACCTACAAAAATCCTACCATGAAGGCGAAATTCGATGAAGCACGAAAAGAGAATGGAATATCTGATTAACAAGTAGTTAGAAAAGAAAAGAAAATAATTCGCTAAAAATTCTTCAAAAACACTTGCAGATTCAAAAATAAGTCGTACCTTTGCATCCGCAATCGAGAAAACAACCTCGGTTGCGAAAATTGCGGAAATAGCTCAGTTGGTAGAGCATAACCTTGCCAAGGTTAGGGTCGCGAGTTCGAGCCTCGTTTTCCGCTCCACTTATTGAACAACTTTTTTGCGGAAATAGCTCAGTTGGTAGAGCATAACCTTGCCAAGGTTAGGGTCGCGAGTTCGAGCCTCGTTTTCCGCTCATAAAGAGAGAGAATCAAGCATTTATAGCTGGTTCTCTCTTTTGTTTTATACCCTATGCATCACAGCAATCAGCAATAAATAAAAAAGGATGTGCATGCCACATCCTTTTCTTGCATCTATCAGTTGACTATCTTGAATCTAGCGAACTTCAGCAATAACTGCTTTTCTCCTGCATTACGAAATTTCACTGTCGCCTTGCAATTATCGCCCACACCAACCACATCTATCACCTCGCCTACTCCAAAGCGTTCATGCTCAATCACATGGCCCACTTGCAACGCACCCGCCGACGGGGAGGCAGCCGGACGCGAAGGACTGATGCTCGATACTTTCTTGAGCGTGCGTGTAGGCTGTACTGGAGGTATAATCTGCACTCTCGGACGTTCCGGACGTTCTTGCGTCATACTCGAACGAGGTATAAAGGTGGTATTCGAACCAAATGGAGAACCCGCCGAGCGGAAACGGTTCGCAGCCTCGTCTACCCTACTTGCCACGCGTTCGCCTTGCGGCAAATCCAGATAACAAGCATCGATATCCTTCAAGAATCGGCTAGGATTACTGAACTCGGTCTTGCCAAACTTATAGCGGCTTTTCGCGAAAGACAAATAACAATGCTCCTCGGCACGAGTAATGGCTACATAGAACAAACGGCGCTCTTCTTCCAAACCTCGTACGGAATCCATAGACATGGCGCTAGGAAACAAGTTTTCTTCCAATCCTACCACAAATACATTCTTGAATTCCAATCCCTTGGCAGAGTGAATAGTCATCAGTGTAATCTTGGCACCATCGCCTTCTTTTTCATTATCTTGGTCTGTCAGCAAGGATACTTCAGCCAGATAGTCGGTAAGTGCAACATGCTCATTCCCCTCTTCCCGACGGGTGGCACAGAAGTCGTGCATCCCGTTAATGAGTTCCTCGATATTCTCCTGACGGCTCAAATTTTCAGGAGTGCGGTCCTGATAGATGTCGTTCATGATACCTGACTGACGCACGATAGTGCTACCTACCTCCGCAGCATCCTTTTCCACGGCATCCTTAATGAACATCTCCACAAGTTCTCGGAAACCTTGCAGTTTGGCATGCGTACCTTTATTAATGTTCAGACCATAAGCCAAGGGCTCACCAATCACTTTCCAAAGACTCACCCCATTCAACACAGCAGCTTCGACAATTTTGTTGAGTGTCGTGTCACCAATGCCTCTAGCCGGGTAATTAATAACACGCTTAAAGGCTTCTTCATCATTAGGGTTCACAGCCAAACGGAAATAAGCAATTACGTCCTTGATTTCCTTACGTTGATAAAACGACAATCCTCCATAAATCTTATACGGAAGACTACGCTTACGAAGAGCCTCCTCAAAAATACGGCTTTGGGCATTGGTACGGTAAAGTACGGCAAAATCATTGTAGGAATAGTTTTCCCGATATCGAAGTTGGGAAATCTTGTTGGCCACGATTTCTCCTTCTTCCACATCACTATACGCATGGAACACTTCAATTGGCTCTCCTTTTGACTTTTCTGAATACACAGACTTTCGGATCTGTTCGTGGTTCTTTTCAATCAAACTATTGGCCGCCTGCACGATAGTTTGCGTAGAACGATAATTCTGCTCGAGTTTGAAGAGTTTTGCTCCTTTATATACTTGGGTAAACTTCAGAATATTCTCGATGTTCGCCCCACGGAAGGAATAGATACTCTGTGCATCATCGCCCACCACGCAAACCTTTTGGTTCTCCTTTGTAAGTTGGAGTACGATGCTATGCTGGGCAAAGTTCGTGTCCTGATACTCATCCACCAACACATATCGGAACTGCATAGCATACTTCTCGCGAATGTGCGGAAAATCGCGGAACAAAATATAGGTATAAACCAGCAAATCATCAAAGTCCATGGCATCACTCTGACGGCAACGCTCCCAATACTTGCGGTAAATTTCGTGGGTAGCCGGCACCTTGGCATCTCTATCGGCCTTGATTACTTCGGGATTTGAAGCATACGAAGCCGGCGAAACCAAATGGTTCTTAGCATTGCTAATGCGGCTCTGGATGCTGCCCGGCTTGTAGGTTTTGTCATCAAGTTGCATTTCCTTGATAATACTCTTGATCAAGTTCTTGGAGTCCGAAGCGTCATAAATGGTAAAATTGGACGAAAAACCGATAGTTTGCGCCTCAACACGGAGAATACGCGAGAAAATGGAATGGAAAGTCCCCATCCACAAATAGCGAGCCCGCTCCCCCACCTGACGACTGATACGATCCTTCATTTCTCTGGCTGCTTTATTCGTAAAAGTCAGCGCCAAGATGTTCCAAGGATCATATCCCTCATTCATCAAATAAGCAATCTTATAGGTAAGTACACGAGTCTTTCCCGAGCCTGCACCGGCTATCACCAACGAAGGTCCTTCATTATATAGGACAGCCGCCCGTTGGCTTTCATTCAATTCATCCAAAAAATCGTTCACCATAATCTTCTTTTCATTCAAGACAACAAAGATAGGAAAAATAAAAAGGGAAGCGAACATTTTGAAACCGAATAATGTTATATGATAAAACGAAACCAAAATCACAGTTTGGAAAGTCCTGAAAAAAACAGATGTAAACCATCTCTTCA
>ERZ808026.268-NODE-268-length-11200-cov-3.097276_pt1 | contig 11200 bp, 8 predicted proteins | sample MGYA00380182_ERZ808026 | MGnify/ENA primary metagenome ERZ808026 (study PRJEB31490, sample SAMN06133376) | cow dung metagenome | isolation source: H9 | host: cow | place: China: Chengdu | collected 2015-05 ... | reverse complement strand
CCCGGGCATTGATTCTCTTAGTAATCCTCTCCACGGATTGTCCGTGCTCCAATGCAGACCAGAGATTCTCTATGGCATTTTCAGTCTCTTCCAGTGCAGCTTCGAGTCTTTTGATGGATACCAGAGTGCTGTCATCCTGGCTAGCTTTATATAGCTTATCGGCAATAAACTTGATTCTCTCTTCCGTAAGCATATTCATGCATACATCCATAACAGCTTCTTCTATCGATTCCTTGGAAACCGCTTTTTTATCACATTTATGCTTCTTTGCATTGTTGCACATATAGTAGTGATAATGCTTACCGCTTTTACTAGTACCACCGTAGCCGGTCATCGGAGCGTTGCACATACCACAATAGAGTTTGGTTGTGAGCAGATACTCGTCTTTACCGCGGATCCTGCCTGGTGCAGCCTTGTTCTTTTCTATGAGATGCTGCACCCGGAAGAATAGATCATCGTCGATGATTCGGGGCATCCCACCAGGTGTTTCGGTCCCTTTATAGAGATAGTACCCAATATACCGCTTGTTATGGAGTATGCGACTGATGCTGTTTTTATTGAATTCCTTACCGCGGGAAGTGCGAATACGGCGATTATTGAGATCCCGGATAATGTCTGCTGTTACTTCGCCTGCAGCATAACGGTTGAAAATCTCGCGAACAATAGCGGCCTCGTCCTCGTCAATATAGAACTTACGATCCTTATCAACCTTATAGCCAAGACCAGGATTACTGCCATTGGAGAGGCACTTTTCTGCATTGAGCTGCATACCGCGATTGATCTTTTGGGCAAGCTCTACGGAATAGTACTCTGCCATGCTTTCCAGAACACCTTCAATCAGAATGCCGGAGGCATCATCCGTGATATTCTCTTTGGCAGAGAGGACACGGACACCGTTCTTTTTCAGCTTTGCTTTATGGATGGCGCTGTCATATCGATTACGGGCAAAGCGATCCAGCTGATAGACCAGCACGAACTGGAATGTTTTCTTTTCACTGTCCTGAATCATCTTCTGGAAACTTTGTCTGTTGTCCGATGTTCCGCTCTGTGCTCTGTCTATGTATTCACCAATCACGGTATAATTGTGGGCCTTGGCATATTCATAACAAACTCTTAACTGTCCTTCGATGGACTGTTCTGTCTGGCTATGGCTGGAAAAACGAGCATAGATTACAATGTTCACTTCGTAACCTCCTTTTTCGTGCGTACTAATTATATTACACGAGCTGAGGTGTCGAATTGCAATGAAATCTAGTAAGATAATTTTAAATTACAGACGCATTTTTAGCGTACTTGTCTAGAAAAGAGGGAGATTTTATGAAGTGCTTGCGGAAGTATAAGTGGCTTAAACTTCATAGAGCATGTCTGCCCGCTGGCAGAGGCATCATGGGATACTGGGCTAAATTGGCTTCAAGGGCGGCTTTCCGGAAAGGATATGGAGTGTACTGTGGCTTTAGAAACCCTGTAGAACCCGGAATGTGGGCAGGAGGAATCGTCGGGCTTAAGAGTATTCTTGGCGTTAAGCGCCGTCAGAAGGCTCTCTGGATCATGCATGAGCTTGAGGATCTTGGTTATCTGAAATTCACACATGACCTTCAGACAAAGAAAGTAACTTATCAGATCTGTGATTGGGAGCACGCCTGCTCCGGTGGAGAATGTGAAAAGGGTGCAGTCTACGCTACTGATGAGTTTGGCTTCCTGGGGATGCCCAGAACTCTCACAGATCGGTTGGCCGATAGCAATAGAATATTTGATGAAGCAGACGCATGGCTGGATCTCTGGTGTCACACAACATACAGAGATTACGGCAATGCGTTTTCTTTTTTAGGCCCAGCGATTCAGTTTGGAAAATATGGATCTGTTTTGACACTGGAGGGTCTTGGTCGCAGATGGAATTGGGAGAAGACCAAAGTATGGCGGTTCTTTAAGAAGAACGAGTCTACATTCAAGCTGTTCCGGCTTCCCAGTTCCTATGGCTGCGTAATTTTCAATGCTCAGTATCTGCTGGGTGAAGACGCAGCACTGCCGGATGAGTCCGATGTACTGCAGATGCTGGAAGATGTTAAGTGCAGATCTCGCAAAGGTATTGTAGCCCGGAATGAAACCGAGCGGCTCAATATGATGGTTGCATGGAATAGCCGTAAGGTAGTGAAGGCACTGGAAGAGAAGTGTGAAAATGAGTCTGGAGAAAATCGCGTTGCACCTTTGAACACCTATACGCGCGCGTATTTTTCTCATGGTAGGAACTATTACCAAAGTAGGAACTGTATATATGACTGCCTGGGTTGGTTAATAGGCGCAGTCCGATATTTTGATTTGGATCAGATAGGGACAGTCTGCCCAATTGACATTCCCAGGCTGTGCCTTGACACAACTTAGCGAAAATAATTGGTTTATGGGAACCTTTTTATAGAGGCGTCGAATATCGTTAATTTGTCCCAATTTTGTTCGTAATAAGTAATACTGGCTCATTGCCGGAATAGACTCGGTGATAAGGAGATTTTGAAATGAAAAGCAATTTAAGTTATGAAGATGAAGAGAAGAGCCTATCAGAAAAGAGTGCTGCTTTTGTTCAGTACCTGACAAGGCGAGGTTATCTGATAAGCCAAACAGCAATAAATGATGATGCTGAACAGCGCAGAAGAGAAATGGCAAAAAGGGCATACCACAATACGGAGCTTCTGCTGGAAAGCTATAGAGATATGGTCTGGGCAGTCGAAAGTATCCCTGATCAAATTGCAAGCGAACTTGAAATGCCTTTTGCCACGCTCGATGAACTGATTGATCGAATTGATTTAGAGATTTCCATGGAAAATAAAGTAATGGAAGGTCGTATTCACTCCATCTCAGAGTCCAGATTGCTAATTGATCGCATGAATGAAGCGATTTCAGTCTTGAAAAAGAAGCCTAAAGACGGTGAATTGCTATATAGAGTGATTTATGAAACCTATATGGGTGCTGAGATTTACGAAAGTATATATGATTTATTCTACAAATTGGGTATGACTAGGCGTAAGTATTACGAACTTCGCAAGAAAGCAATTCGCCTTATTTCCTTAAGACTTTGGTCAGCACCAAATAAAGAGGTAAACATGTGGTTGGATGTTCTAACCATGCTTGATAAGAAGCACAAATAAAATTCGACAATGTTTTCGGGAAAAAAGTGGGAAAAGCCTGGGACTAAATTGGGAAAAAAAAGGTCACACACCGTACATGGGAATGTGTTATAATATTATCGTCCAAAGTTGGACGATCGCCAAGGGCGCTGTTTTAGAGGCTGAATGCAGCTTCAAAACAGCGCCTTTTGTCGTTCCAATAACCATGGAAAGGAGGTAATAGACATGGTAAAGACTCTCGCCAGGGGCAAGCAGTATCTGACTGATGCTTACTGGTCTGCAGTCGGTATGGCTTCCGCAGCTATGCTGACCCTGCAGCCCGTTCTTGCAACTGGCACCGGCACCGGTACGGCCACTATCTGGAATCGTTTTTCCACGATTCTGAAGGATGTCTATGGTCAGGTCGTCGCGATCAGTACCATCGTAGCAGTCACTGTGGCAGCCATTGCGCTGCTGATCCGCATGATCTCCCGCAACCAGCGGGCTGTTGACGAGGCTACCAACTGGCTGAAGCGTATTGTTGTGACTTGGATCATCCTGAACTCTCTGGGCTTTGTGGTCGCTTATCTGCAGCCCCTCATCCAGGGTGGTAACTACTCCGGCTAAGAAGCCTTAGAATAAAATCCAGGCTTCCTAAGGAGGTGATACCCATTCTAGACTGGATTTTCGAGGGTATTGTCGGTTGGGTGTCCAGCATAGCTTCACAGCTCCTGGATGCGGTATCCGGCCTCTTCCTTGAGGCATTGGGTACTGACATGACTGCAATGGAAGAGTATTTTCCGTTCGTGACCAAAGCCTATGGTGTCATGCAGGTCACTGCATATGCCATACTCATTCTGATCGTTCTTTGGCAGCTCTTCAGAGCCTTCGGCGGACCGATCACAGAAGCAGAGAATCCCTGGCATCTGGTTGTTAGAGGTGCGATATTCGGCTTCCTGATTGGATATGCCAAACCCATTTTCTCAGCTTGCCTGACCATAGCGCGGGCACCGTACACATCCCTAATGGATTTGAGTATGACCGGTGAAGATTTTACCTTTGCCGGTGTTGAACAGGCCCTGACCAATGGCTTGACCACACTTGTGGCCACAGCCAGTGTTGTGGGCCTTATTCTTATCCTGATCCTTCTCATCGCTCTTGGCTGGAACTACTTCAAGCTCCTCCTTGAGACAGTGGAACGATATATCGTAGTTGGTGTTCTCTGTTATACTTCGCCCCTGGCCTTTTCCATGGGCGCATCCAAGAGCACAAACAATGTGTTCAAGTCCTGGTGTCGAATGGTTGGTTCTCAGCTGCTGCTCCTTGTTATGAATGTCTGGTTCCTGAGAGGCTTTGCTTCCTCCATGGGCCAATTCATCGGCAACGGCGGCGCTTTGACCACAGGAAAGGGAAGTATCTTCCTCTGGATGTTCTGCGCCCTGGCATATCTGAAGTGCGCCCAGCGATTTGACAGCTATCTGGCTTCCATGGGCCTGAATGTGGCTCAGACCGGATCCAGTATGGGTATGGAACTGCTGATGGCAGCCCGGGTTATTTCCGGTGTTGGCAGCGGTGCCCGATCCGCAGGCAGTGTCTTTGGCCGTGCGGGCGGAGGTGCGACTGCAACCGGAACCGGAGCGGCAGCAACTGGTTTTGCTGCAGGCTTTGCTTCCAGATTCAGTCCCAATTCCTATGTTCGTGATGCTGTTGTTGAAGGTGGTACACGCATGGGCTTCAGCGGTGGTGCAGGATTTGTTGGTCGGGCCTTCGGTGGAATTGCAGCCAGAAACGGCGCCACTCTGAACGGTCAATCTATTTCTTCTGTTGCATCCCGTGCGCCTGGTGCTTCCGGTACCATTGCCGGTGACATTGCAGATCGGTCTCTGAGTAACTACATGCCCCATATGCAGGGCTTCCAGATGAAGGGGACTCAGATTACCGGTGGCCGGATCAGTACCACAGCAACTACTCCTGACGGTAAGAAAGCAAATGTGGATATGTACAGCGCTTCTCAGTTTGAAAAGCCAGATGCACCCCACAGTGTTGTTACTGCATCGGATGGCAGTCAGTGGTATCAAATGGCCAGCGGCGAAGGCCGTGGTGCCTTCTATGATGCACCTGTCTTTGGCGGTATGGATGCACAGGCCGCGGCTGGCGGTGTCAATCCTGATGTTGTGAATCCCACACCCGGAGAATCTGGTGCAGGTACTGAGGTGCCTGGAGTACAGACGGATGCTTCCGGTGCTCCTGCAGGTGAGAATATTGTTCCCGGTGCAGAAGGTGCTCCTCAGAATGTTGGAGAGTTTCCTGGGGATCAGACGCACATCGTACCTGGTGCTGTCGAAGGTATGCAGCCTGAAGGAATCATTCCCGGAGGTGCAGAGGTACCCGGTGTTCAGAATGATGCAACCGGTGCACCTGTCAGCGAGGGTATCGTTCCTGGTAGTGATGCAATGCCTCAGGGTGTTGCAACCTTCCCGGGCGATCAGATGCATGAAGCTGCTGGTATGTCCGATGGAATGGTTCCCGGAGGAGTACATATGCCTGAAGCTGGGGGCGAGGATTCCGTTCCCGGTATGGTTGGTCAGCAACTCGATGGTGGCCAGCTTGGTGTTATGCCCTCCGGTGATCCCAATGCAATCGGCGAACAGATCCATGTTCCTGATGCAGAAGGACAGGTTCTGGGCGCTGCTGTTGTTGCTGCAGCTGGAGCGGATATGGCACCTTCTGAACTCGGTGGCGATGCAGGCGATATTCCGCATCCCGTTGGCACGCTCCACGGTGAAGGCGTTCCCGCTGACGGTATGGAAGTACCGCAGACTGGATCCGGCTTTATGCCTGAGTTTATGCCCAATCAGATTCCTGGCGACAGCATCGCTGGAGCAGGGGAGATGCCTTCCGTTTCTGGAGGCGATCATATCATTTCCGCATCTGCTGAGGGCGGTATGGAGGTTCCCCAGACTGGTTCCGGATTTGTTCCCGAACTGGCTGGTCAGCCAGAAGTCAACTCCGGAATTGGTGGATCCGATGTGCCCGGGTTTATCCCTGGAGATCAGAGTATTCCTGCTGCCTCTGAAGGCGCAATGGAAGCTCCGGAATTTGGCGCTGCATTTGTTGGTGCCGGTTCCGATGGAAATATCATCGCATTCCCCGGTGGTACCGGAGATGTGGCAACACCTGCAGGTGACAGTGTCATCCCTGATGCCGCAAATGCTGGAACAGAAGTACCTCAGTTTGGTGCTGCGTTCGTATCTGGCAGTGAGGTGCCCGGCGAGATGCCTGCCTTCACAAGCAGCGTAGTTGAGATGCCCGCTTCCTCTGAATTCGTTCCTGGCGGAACGGAAGGTGTTGATCAGATGCCTTATCAGGCACCTGGCTTTGTTGGCAGCGATGTCAGCGGCGCAGGTGTACATCCTGAAGCTGGTGTCATTCCCGGCAGTTCTGAAATGCCAGACTCTCATGATACCAGTGTTGATGCTCCGCAGGTTGGTGCAGGAATATCCGGTGGCTTCCATGATGCAGATCATGGAGCTGGCTACGATGCAGATTCCTTCCATGAAGGAAATCAGTATGGTGGACATTCCGTACATGGTGATGATTATCCCGGTTATTCCGGTGGATTCTCTCATGGCGGATATGCAGAAGCACCTCTCGTGGCAGCAACATTCCCCAGCGCCCAGGAAGGCACGATGCTCCGAACGGTTGGCGACGGTGTGATTGAAGCAAGCTCTCCCGACGGTGGAAACACCCTCTGGTACAACAGCGCTTACTATCAGGAACCCGATGCACCCCATTCCGTTATGGAGGCAGCCAATGGCGTCCAGTGGTATGCCATGCAGCCGCAGGCTCACGCTCCTCAGTTTGAGTCTGGTGCAGAAGCAGTCCAGTACAATCAGGCAGCTTTCCAGAACTTCATGCCCGGTTATGAAGGCCAGGTTGCTCATGTGGACGGTACCCACCGTCTGGATGGACACTTTGAAGTTCGTAATGCTGACGGTTCCGGCACCGCATTCTACGATACTGCCCGGTATGCCGCTCCCCGTGGTGATTACCAGGTTCTGGAGGATGCACGTGGCGCTCAGTGGTATGCCATTCGCGGAGAAGCAGCCGTCGACCGGAAACCTGTATACGAGAACGGTCAGGCTGTCTACGATGATGGCAAGCTTCGCACTGTCAGTGTGGAAACTGTTCGATACAAGCAAACACCTGCCCGGTTTGCAGAGCCTCAGAAGCGCGGCGATATCGACCGCAAACCCCCAAGAAGAAAACAATAAGCCCGAAACGGCCATGGTTGTGATGATCACGATCATGGCCGTTTTTCATTCCCCAAGAAATACAGGAGGTGAATGCCATGGCAGAACCTACTAAGCAGCAGTTTGGAGATGGTCAGGACAATTTTGGTCAAGCCGCCGGACAAGCTGCAAAGGCTGCCAAGGAAGTTTCCAAACAGGCTGCAGCGCAAGCCGCAGCGAAAGGCGCAGAGGCAACAGCAAATGCTGCGGCGGCAACAGTTCAGGCTGGTGTCGAAGGCGGTAAGGCAGTTGCAGAAATCGCAGCAGGCACTGCCGCAGGTGGTCCCTGGGGTGCGATCATCTCTGCCGCATGGGCCATGCGCCATACCCTCTATAAGATACTGATTTGTGTGTGTCTGTTCCTGACCGTGCTGATCATCCTTATCGTATCGCTTCCCAGTATTGTGACGGAAAGTGTTTTTGGTCTGAACGGCACGCAGCCGGATCCAAATGCCACACTGGAAAGCTCTTATTCCGAGATGTCCGATGTGGTATCCGAGGTCATTGATAACGCCTACGATCTTTCCCTGAACAGAGTTGAGGAGATCATTCTGGACGGAGGTTATGACTATGACCTGTCCATGGATGCCCTGATCAACCATGCGCAGTCTTCTGCAGGTTACGATGTCTGCTATATCTTGGCAGCTTACTCTGCATCCTTGCAACAGCAAGGTACCACTGTAGATGATATGGTTGCAAAGCTCAATGCTATAGCAAGCCGTATGTTCCCGGTCACTTATGAAGTTAAGACACAGGAACGGTTAGTACCTGTAACTTACTCCACCTATAAGTCCGTTACGGTTACTGTGGTGACCCGGATCGAAGCTGCGGGTATCGTCAACGGTATCCCCAGATACAACTACACCACCGAGAGGAAGACCTACTACCTCCCGGATGAGACCAAGGAATCGGAAGAAGAAATCACCGTCCCAGCCTATAAGGAAGTTACCGTGACCGTTCCGGTATATTCTGGTGGCCAGATTACTGGCACCCGCCGGGCTACCTATTATGAGTCTGACGGAACGGAAGTCCTTGAACCGACCACCGAGATCATTGAGTACGCAGAATGTACCATTCATCCCTTTGATAACACAGTGATCGCCGATGCTTTTGGGATCGATATGTCTGCCGAGTACCCGCAGTTCAAGCTGACCTACGGTGAAGTCATTCAGAATATGGCCAATGCCCTAAAGATGACCCTTTATGGAACTCTTGGTAACGGCACGGCGGTTCCCCTGACGGATGCGGAACTCATTGCCTTTGTCAACAGGCAGAATTGTAACGCAACCCGTAAGCACATTCTGACCACCGCACTTTCTCTAGTGGGTAAAGTCCCTTACTTCTGGGGTGGTAAGAGTGCTGCAGGTTGGAACGATGAGTGGAATACCCCGAAACTGGTCACCTCAGCAGGCTCCAGTTCCACGGGAACCATCCGACCCTTCGGTCTTGATTGCTCCGGCTTTACGGATTGGACCTACAAGACTGCGGTTGGCGTGAGCCTTCACGCAGGCACCTATGGCCAGTGGGACAATTCCTACGCCATTGATGAATCCGAGCTTCTGCCCGGCGATCTTGGCTTTCTGATGAACGACGGAGGCTCCGGTTGGAACCATGTCCTGATCTTTGCCGGATACGGTGAAGACGGTAGCCGTAAATGGGTCCACTCTGAAGGTGGTATCGGTGTCCATCTGAATACTCCCAGCTATGAAGGGCGGCTGTCCCTTCGCAGACCCAAGAATGTTGACTTTGACCAGGAAGTTGGCAGCTCCGCCTACGGAGAGCCTCTTTACTCTCTGCAGGTCAATGTGACCCATTACTGTGCCTGCACCAGATGCTGCGGTCCCAATGCCCAGGGCATTACGGCAAGCGGCAAGCGAGTGGCAGTCGGCATGGTCGCCATGTCCAGCCACTATCCCTTTGGAACTCAGATCATGATCAACGGCATCATGTACACCGTTGAGGATCGAGGCGGTTCCGGTATTGAAAACAATATTGGCCGGGTTGACATTTATGTCCCTGACCACAATGAAGCTTTGCGGATGGGTCGATATGATACCACCGCTTACATTTACAGAATAGGAAGGTAACACATATGTGTCTGCAGGAATATAGAATCCATCTCATCAACAATCAGGTTATCAACGCTGCCGAAGAACGCTTTGTCCCGGAGGACAAGCGGCTCCACAACCGTTTCCGGGCAAGTAAGCCGGATGATGTGCTGACTATCGGCACCGAGGAAACCAGCAGGGCCTTTATCCCTGTCAGAAACATTTTGTACATTTCCATGGGCAGCGAAGCAGATTGCTAACCGCCCGCATATCCCAAATTGAAAGGTGGTCTTAAAGTGATTGTTACCTATTACCGCATTCACTTCATGAACGGTGAAGTCCTGAATGTGTGCGAAGGCAGGGAAGATGAAGATTGCGCAGATCTGATCGATAGATTCTACGAAGCGCTGCCCGAAGGCGTTCTTCAGATCGGTCAGGAGGATATGCCTCAGTACTTCATTCCCGTAGATAACATTCTCTACATCTCCCGGATCCCGGAAGATTGTGCGGAGTAATCCGTTATGGAAGAAAAAGAATACAGTAATGTCTACGCGATCCCGGCGAACTATACCGATTCCGGAAAACTGCTCGGTGGCATGGTGGAAACCCGCAATGCCATCGAAGCAGTGTTCCTGATTGGTCTGGTAGGATACCCGGAACTGATGTGGATTCCGGTGACGGCAACCATTAAGATCGTGATTATGACGGTAACCCTGCTGCCGCTGGGCGTGGTTGCTGTCATGGGAATCGACGGAGATTCCTTGCTCCAGTACCTGGGGCATATGATTGCCTTTTGGGCGAACCGGCGGAAATTGCATTTCAGGAGGATCGGATATAAGTATGACCCGAAGCAGCTCAAAAACCCGGGGCGCAAAGGCAAAAAGAAGAAAGCCCGAAAAGCTTGAGTTTGTCCAGCCTTTCCTCCCGGTCAAGGAGATCCGTAACGGCATCGTGGAGACTACGGATGGTCGTTACATCAAGATCCTTGAGATCGAACCTATTAACTTCATGCTCCGCTCTTCAGAGGAGCAATTCAACATTCTTTCGTCCTTTGCCAGCTGGCTGAAGATCTCTCCTATGAAGCTTCAGTTTAAGTCCATCACCCGGAAAGCAGACTCTGATAAGCATATCGCAATGCTGCGCCAAGAGATGGCCTCTGAAGATAATGAGCAGTGTAAAACCCTCAGTGAGGACTATATCCGGCTGATCAAGGATGTCGGCTCCAGAGAAGCGCTTACCCGGCGCTTCTTTTTGATTTATCAGTATGAGGCCATTGGCAGAAATGAGTCTGATGACTATTCCAAGATCTACTCCATGCTGATGACCGCAGAGCAGAATGCCAGGGCATATTTCCTGCAGTGCGGCAACAATATCCTGCAGCCCAAGAATCCGGATCTGGCAACCGCTGAGATCCTTTACATGTTCTTCAACCGCAGATCCTGCGTGGATGAACCCTTTTCTGACCGGGCAAACCGTGTCGTAGTGGACGCCATGGCAGCCAAAAACCGCGTGATCGGCGTAGACCCTGTCCCGCATATTCCGATTTCCCATTTCATTGCCCCGAGAGGCCTGGATCTGACTCATCATAATTTCATCATTATGGACGGCAGATACTACTGTTTCCTGTTCATCAAGGCAAACGGATATCCCAATACCGTTCGGGGAGGCTGGATGTCGAGCCTCATCAATGCCGGTGAAGGCGTGGATATTGATGTCCACCTGTCCCAGGAAAACCGCAGCAAAACCATCGATAAGGTGGCTCAGC
>ERZ808026.267-NODE-267-length-11202-cov-3.117843_pt1 | contig 11202 bp, 12 predicted proteins | sample MGYA00380182_ERZ808026 | MGnify/ENA primary metagenome ERZ808026 (study PRJEB31490, sample SAMN06133376) | cow dung metagenome | isolation source: H9 | host: cow | place: China: Chengdu | collected 2015-05 ... | reverse complement strand
CTAAACCAGCTAACTTCTATCAACCTTTAAATACAGTTAATGAATAAGTTTATTTTATCATTCAATAAATATTTATTTATAGTCTCTAGCACAATAGCTGCTAGTGCGTTAACTTGTTCATGTTCTAATATATTCGATGAAAATAATCCTTTTGTAGAAAACAGTATCTTTAAAGAAAAAAAAGAACATAAAAAGTTTTATGGAAAACTTCATTTAAATAACTTTAATGCAAAAAGCAAGTTCAACCAAACTCATGAAAAAGATACTGTTTTTAATTCACACGCTAAAACTTGTGTAACAGGAGAACCTAGTTCTGCAATAAAACTTGCAGAACTATACAAAAGTTCTTTAGACTCATCATCTGCTGATTATCTATATTACCAACAACCGAGTTTTAATAAAGAATTTAAATTGTGTCATACATTTATAAAAGATAGTTTAAGCTACTTTAATAAAGCTAAAGATCGTAAAACAAGACACATATTCAACATAGAGAATAAAATCAACGAATATCAACAAGCGTTTAACATAATTGACGCTGCTGTAATAAATGATAAAAAGACTATCAAACACATTGTTCGTACTTTTTTAGAAAAGAAAGACTTCGAAAATGTTTATTACTGGCTTCGATACGCCACAATGAATATATATTACACTCCGCAAAAAACAAATTTATTTGTTGGCAAATATCTATTTAAAATTGATGAGCATAAAGATTTTGGTTATTCATTAGTTGAAACATCTGCAAGAAACGGTTTCCAAGCTGCAATTGATACATTAAAAACAACTGATTTTGCAAAATATAGAAACGACAACATTCATTCAGATACTCATAACAAAATATATAAAGAGATTATTGAGAAACACTAAAATATTTATAAACAAAAATCGCACTTCCTGTGTAGAATTTTTCTACGTTTCCATATCAATAGAATGATAAAATTCTCCTAAGCTATCTGTCTCTTCTGTCTTGTCATTATCAATTTTTCCTTGCTTGGTATAAACAATATCAAGTTCCGACTCAAACATTTTCTTAAAGTCAGATGCAGTATCACTTGCATGCTCATTTTCATCTGCATAGTGCTTAGAATTCTTTTTCTTAAATACTTTACGTATTCCTCTTTTAAACTCAACAGAACTAGCTAATTCTCTTGGTCTTGGCAAGATATTAAATAACTCATCCATATCTCCTCCATAGAATATCTCTTAATTGATATTCAGTTAAGTGATGGTAAGAAAATTTAACTCTCCTTATATTAATTATAACGTCAAAAATTGTAAAAAAATAAGGAAATGACATCAATCATTTCCTTATATTTAATTATTTTACTAGAAGAACTTATTAGATCTTATCTTCCTTGATAGTTTCTGGTTCTGTAGCTTCTACTGATTCTACATTTTCCATAACACTAGCACCTGAATATTCAACTTCAGACTTAACTTCGTCAGCCGCGTTGATTTCTTCTTGAGCTTCAACAGCTAATGCATCACCAGATTCAATAGCTTCTTCTAAAGCCTTTTCTAAAGCATCTTCAACTGAAACATTTGGATCAAAATCTAATTGATCTTCAATTTTTTCTTCAGTTTCTACAACTACATCTGCTTCATCAGCAACTGTTTCTGCTGCAACAACTTCAGCACCATCTTCAGCCTTTTCAACTTTATCGTTTACTTCTACAACTACAGGAGGTTCAATTAAAGCCTTAATTGATAACTTAATTCTGTTTTGCTTATCAATTTGAAGAACCTTAACATTAACTTCTTGACCTTCAGACAAATAGCAACATACATCCTTAACTCGTTCATGAGCAATTTCAGAGATATGAACTAAACCGTCCTTACCTGGTAAAATATTAACGAATGCACCAAAATCAGTTAACTTAATAACTTTACCAGTATATACACCACCAATTTCAACTTCTGCTGTTAAAGCTTCAATTCTCTTGATAGCTTCCTTCGCCTTAATACCATCAGTAGCTGCAATCTTAACTGTACCATCATCTTCTAAGTCAATTACTGTACCAGTTTCTTCTGTTAATGCTCTGATTGTAGCACCGCCCTTACCGATTACATCCTTAATCTTATCTGGATTAATCTTAATTGTATGAATTCTCGGAGCATAATCAGAGATTTCAGTCTTAGGAGCAGGAATAGCCTTATTCATTACAGATAAAATATGCATTCTAGCTTCATGAGCTTGCTTTAATGCAACCTGCATGATTTCCTTTGTGATACCTTCAATCTTGATATCCATTTGTAACGCAGTAACACCTTCAGTAGTACCAGCTACCTTAAAGTCCATATCACCTAAATGATCTTCGTCACCTAAAATATCTGTTAATACTTGGTATCTTTCACCTTCTTTTACTAAGCCCATTGCAATACCTGCAACTGCTGCCTTACATGGAACACCTGCATCAAATAACGCTAAAGAAGAACCACAAACAGAAGCCATTGAGCTTGAACCGTTTGATTCAGTGATTTCAGATACAACACGAATTGTATATGGGAACTCACTCTTAGATGGTAATACCGCTGCTACACCACGCTTAGCTAAACGACCGTGACCAATTTCTCTACGCTTTGGTGAACCTACACGACCAATTTCACCTACACAGTATGGTGGGAAATTGTAATGTAATAAGAATCTTTCTGTACGTTCGCCGCATAATTCATCGATAATTTGAGCATCTCTTTCACTAGCTAAAGTACATGTAACCATAGCTTGTGTTTCACCTCTAGTGAATAAAGCACTACCGTGAACTCTTGGTAATAAACCTGTACCTACTGTTAAAGGTCTAACCATCTTAGTATTTCTACCATCAATACGAGGTTCACCTGCTAACACACGAGAACGAACGATTTCTTTTTCTAAATGATGGAAATATTCTGCTGCTCTTAATTCATTTAATTCTTTTTCATCAGCTTCATACTTAGCTTTTAAAGTTGTGATTACTTCATCTTTAATTGAAGCAACAGTTTCATATCTCTGTAACTTATCAGTAATTCTGTAAGCGTCACCTAATTTAACTTCAGCTATTTCAGCAATTTCTGCTTTTAATACTGTATCAACTTCAGGTGGAGTCCAATCCCAAGGAGCCTTATTAACTTCTTTCGCAAATTCGTTAATGTTATCAATAACTGTCTGCATTTGTTCGTGACCGAACATTACAGCGCCTAACATTGTTTCTTCAGGTAAAATCTGAGCTTCTGATTCAACCATTAATACTGCTGGCTTAGTACCTGCAACAACTAAGTCTAACTTACTTGTATCTAATTCGCTATTTAATGGATTTAATACATACTTACCATCTATATAACCAACTCTTGCTGCACCAACAGGACCATTGAAAGGAATACCAGACACAGCTAAAGCTGCACTTGTACCAATTAATGAAATAATATCTGTTGGGATTTCAGGGTTTGCAGAAACAACTGTTACAATAATTTGAACATCGTTAGTAAAGCCATCAGGGAATAATGGACGAATTGGTCTATCAATTAAACGAGCAATTAATGTTTCACCTTCACTTGGTCTACCTTCTCGCTTAAAATAACCACCTGGAATTCTACCAGCTGCATATGATCTTTCCTGATAATCTACTGTTAAAGGGAAGAAATCACGATCTTCACCAACAGCATCCTTAACACCACAAACTGTTACAAAAACAGAAGTATCATCCATACTAGCCATAACCGCAGCATCAGCTTGACGAGCCATAGCACCTGTTTCTAAAGTAATGGTATGCTTACCATACTTAAATTGCTTTACTATAGGTTTCACTCTTTAACACCTTTTCAAATTAAACTATTCAATAAAAACTGTTTAAGTATAATCTCAACTATAAAAACAAGCAATAAAAAAGGGAGCAAGAATGCTCCCTTTGTGCTAAATATTTTAAAATTAGCGACGTAAACCTAATTTTACACGTAATTCTTCATAACGTGCAGCATCTTTAGACTTTAAGTAGTCTAACATCTTACGACGTTCTGAAACCATACGTAATAAACCACGACGGCTGTGGTGGTCTTTCTTGTGAACTTCAAAGTGAGATTGTAAACCGTTGATTTGAGCAGTTAATAATGCGATTTGAACTTCTGGTGAGCCAGTATCGCCTTCTGAACGAGCATATTCTGCAACGATTGCCTTCTTTTGTTCTGCAGTTAGTGACATAATTTTCTCCAAATAGAAAAAGTTTAAAATTCACCAATAGCCGATCACTAATTCAGCTACGGTACCAAAGTGTGATAATTATACAAAAATTAGAAAATTATTCAACAAATAATCTCTATTTTATTCTTCCACGACTAGAGCCTTTTGTATTAGAAACTCCTCCGATACTCATACCAATTAGTGATGAGATTGTATAAGCATGACATATAGCCCCTGCTAATGCGTCAGCAGCATCAGCTTGAGGTGTTCCACTTAAATGCAAAGTACTAGTTACCATCGCTTGGACCTGTGCTTTCTGAGCATTACCATAACCAACAACAGCTTGCTTTATTTGACGAGCACTGTATTCATATACAGGTACATTATTTTTTACTGCTGCACATATCGCAGCCCCTCTTGCTTGACCTAGCTTTAAAGCACTCATTACATTCTTTGATAAAAACACTTCTTCAATTGCCAAATAATCTGGCTTAAACTCTGAAATAATTTCATACACTCCATCAAAGATCTGTCCAAGTTTTAACGACAATCTATCACCAGAGGTTCTAATACATCCAGATGCAATATAAGTACATTGATTATTAAAGAAGTTAATAACTCCATAACCTGTAACTCTTGAACCTGGGTCAATACCTAATATAACCGCCATACTACATCCAAACTAAAAATTATACTCGTAAGTGTATGATAACATTTTATTAATAGGTTGTGAACACATAGACTTGTAGAAGACAAAGCTTCCTGCTTCAACCACTACTGCATTAGTTACGATGATACGTAACTCAATGTATTACACAGTGTCAACAGAAGTTTAGTTAGGGCTATTCCATCCTACTGTATATTTAGTTTTACGCTACTTCAAAAACTATAAAATATCGTCATTCTAAGAATTTTAGTAAAATTTTGTACATATATTGCAATTACGATACTGTTCAGTAACAAAAACTTCACATATATTCAATTTAAGTCTATACTGATACCAATCGGGAACAAAATATTCACATTTATTTAATTTAAGTTAATTTGATACCGATCGAAAACAGACATTCATAGTTGTACAACTTTAGACTAAATTGATACTCAACGGGATCAAAAAGAGGTTTTAGATGAATAACCAAGATTTAACAACAATGGAAGATATAGGAAAAATAATACGGGATACTCGTAAAGAACAAGGTCTTACGCAAGAAGAACTTGCAGGTATATCAGGTACAGGTCGACGTTTTATTAGTGATCTTGAAAACGGAAAAAATAGCATCCAAACTGGTAAGTTATTACTAGTAATAAAAGCCCTTGGATTGAATTTACATATTTTCAATAAATGGATGAATAAGTAATGACAGATGTATTAAATGTATATTTAAAAAATAAGTTTGCGGGATGCTTAAGTTACAACAATGGCGAGTTGTCTTTTCAATACGATAAAAATTATTTAGCTAACAATAATAATTTTCCTCTTTCAGCTAGTTTACCTCTAAGTGAAAGTATTTTTAATGATAACATAGTTAGACCATTCTTTGATGGTTTATTGCCCGAAGATGTTGCAAGAACACAAATAGCAAGAATATTGAAAACAGATAGTAGAAATACATTTGCTTTATTAAAAATAATTGGTGCTGATTGCGCCGGAGCAATCTCCGTACAATCTCAAAATGTTAAATTACAAGATCTGTCAAATCCAAAATACAAATACATCGAAGACGAAGAAGCATATAATATTCTTAGCTCACTAAAAGTAAGACCTTTATATATCGGAGAGGATGATTTTAGGATATCAGGAGCTGGTGCACAAGAAAAATTAATAGCATGTATTATCAACAACAAATTAGCACTACCATTAAACGGAACACCTTCAACACATATTATAAAACCTAATATTGAAGGATATAAAGATACAGTTTTTAACGAACTTTTCTGCATGAAATTAGCTAAAGCTTGTGGATTGAATGCCCCAGTATGTTTTATAAAAACTATAAACGATAAAAATTTCTACGTTGTTGAAAGATATGATCGAGAAAAAAACGACGAATTATGGACAAGAATACACCAAGAAGATTTTTGCCAAATATTAAATATCTTACCGGAAAACAAATACGAAAGTGACGGTGGCCCAAATCTGAAGTCATGCTTCGAACTTTTGGATAAACTAAAAGTAGCCGCTACTAGCAAAATAGCTTTTATTGATTTAGTTATTTTCAACTATCTCATAGGAAATGGTGATGCGCATGCCAAAAACTTCTCTATTCTTTATAAAAACGATATTCCAATGTTAGCTACTTGCTATGATTTAATGTGCACAGCAATTATGGCTCCTTACTATGATAAACATAAAATGGCGATGAAATTATGTGCGAAAAAATGTTTTATGAGTAGAGTAAAACGTGACGATTTTGCAAAATTATCAGAAATTTCAGGTTATAGAGCAGATTTTATTCTAAAAAGATTAGACATAATGTCTGCAAAAATAGGTAAAGAAGCCAATAAACTTGCTAATGTTCTAAATTCAACAACAGATACTCAATCAGATGTTTACTGTTCTATAATTAAAATAATAGAAAAACATGTTTCTATGGTACAAAAGAAGTAAACGCTTTTAAAATTTTAAGAGAACAAATAAATAGTAATTAGCTAAAACGAAAATTCGTAAAAACTCTTAATAACTTCTAACTTAAATTTATTTAATAAGGCTGATGAAGAGTCAATGGTGGGTCCGCACGGGCTCGAACCGTGGACCAATTGATTAAGAGTCAACTGCTCTACCAACTGAGCTACGGACCCACATCCGTAGTATTATTGAGTGATTGGTGGGTCGTGACAGATTCGAACTGTCGACCAACGGATTAAAAGTCCGCTGCTCTACCGACTGAGCTAACGACCCTTACCACTATCGTTTTGTTGCTCACTCAACGGTTGCTATATTACTATATTTTTAAAATCATGCAAGCAAAATTTTAAATTTTTTTAAATTTTTTTTACTTTTATAAGTATCTGAATAAATAATGGGCATGTTTAATGCAAACACGCCCATTTTTTGAACTAAATCAAACTTTTATTTAAGTTTAATCAATGAATTTTGTGCAAGCTGAGCTTCAGTTGAATCAGGATAGCTCTTTAAAACTAGTTGATAATACTTTGAAGCTTTTTCTTTATCACCTTGAAATTCATAAATTTGACCTAATTTGTATACAGAATCTGCACGCTTCGAAGAAGTTTTGTATTTAGTTACGCTTAAGAAATTTTCTTTTGCTTCTACATACTTCTTATCTTTGAAAAACATCTGACCTTTCCAATAGTAGCAATTAGCAACTAAAGATGAATTAGGATACTTTTTTATAAATTGTGTAAACAAAGATTGAGCTTTCGCAAAATCATTTGTTTTCACAAAATTATAAGCAGTATCATAATCTTCTTGCTCTTGATTGTTAACAGCTACAACACCTTTTTCGGATACATTTGTTTTTTGAAGTTCTGTAGTCTTAAAATCAGATGGAACATCTAACTCTTTTACTACATTAACCGGTGCATCCTTTTTAAGGTTATTAATAGTATTTTGAAGATTAGATACTATATTAGACAAATCATCAATCTTACCTTGAAGTTCTCTAATTGTAGCTTCTTGAACTGACATCTGATTTTGCATATCTAATATAGCTGTATCTCTAGCATTTAACTGTCTTTGCAATTTAGCAAAATCAGCGTCTGAAACACCAGCGTTTGCAAACATTGGCCAAGCCGAAATTGTTAAAGCTACAATCATTAAAACTCTATTACGGACTTTTTGCATAAGAGTTCCTTCTTTAATTCTAATTACTATTTACTAACTATATAACACTTGATTAGTAAACAATAACTGCTCTTCTATTCTTCATCCAAGCAGATTCAGTATGACCAACTACAGCAGGCTTTTCTTCACCATAGCTAACAATTGAGATCTGTTCAGGAGTAACACCTAAATTTAACAGATATCTAGCAACAGAACGTGCTCTTCTTTCACCTAAAGCAACGTTATATTCAAGTGTACCTCTTTCATCTGTATGACCTTCGATAATAATCTTCACGCTGATATTATCACGTAAAAATTCAGCATGAGTTTGTAATAAAGTCATATATTCAGGACTGATTGCATCACTATCATAAGCGAATCCAATTACAGCGTCCTGCTTTAACGCTTCCAACTTAACTTTTGCGTCTTCAGATAAAGTTAAACCATCATTTTCAGATACATAATTATCACCAACAATAACTGCACCATCTTCTACATTTGTAATAGGTTCAACATCTGTAGCATCTTCTACTAATGCACCAGGTTCACTATTTGAAGTAGCACAACCTGATAATAATGCAATAATACTTAAACCAAAAATCCCTACTATATATTTGTTTTTCATACAACTTTCCTTTATTTTTATGTCTTAAATTTAGTATATATTTATATATCTAACAATCACTATTTTCAGCAACGTGATCAAGTTCTACTTTTTATAATTTGACCAAGACGGAGCGTATACATCACCTACACCTGTTGGTAAATAACCGTTATATCTTCCATCAGTTGAGACCAATCCCAATCTCTTTGCGTTATTATGGGTAGTACTGTAGATAATCATTGCTCCATTTGGCGAAACTGTTACAGCTTCGTCCATGTGTGTCATAGTTAATGGATAAAATCCCCCATCAAAATCATATCTTGTAACTTTAAAACCATTAGTTCCTTTATTAATTAGTATCAACCCTTGACCATTATTAAAAGATTTTGGAGTATAGTTAGCAATTGATTGACTAGTCACCTTCTCAACCTTACCACTCGATAAATCGACGTTGTAAATCTGAGGTCTGCCAAATCTATCTGATACAAAATATAAAGACTTATCATCATGAGACCATGATGGTTCAGTATCAATTGCACGATTATTTGTGATTCTCTTTAATGATTTAGTTTGAGTGTTAAGAACATAAATCTCTGGATTTCCATCCTTTGATAAAACCATCGCAATCTTTGTACCATCATGAGAATAAACAGGGTTACCATTTAATCCCTTAAAACTAGTTAATTTTGTTCTCTTCTTTGTTGCAATATCTATTTCAAAGATTTCAGCTTTTCTGTTTTCAAAAGACACATATACAATCTTAGAATTATCATGACTCCAACTTGGACTCATAAATGGTTGAGAAGAAATTAACAAACGCTTACTATTTGCACCATCATAATCACTAATCCACAATTCATAATGATGCTTTGAATTAGGATTATAACGAACATAAGTAATCTTTGTATCAAACGCTCCTTTAATACCTGTTAACTTCTCGTACACGAAATTACTAACTTCATGTGCATATCCCTTTAACATTGAATGAGGAATCTCAGCGTTTAAAGTTGAACGTAAAATAGCCTTACCCATTGATAATAAGATTAACTCAACCTTTAAACTATATGTTTTTTCTTTCTTTAATGAAGGACTGATCGTACCAACTACTACAGCTTCCGTCCCCATTTCAAAGTCACCAACATTTACTTCACTTAAAGTTGAAGGCTTTGCAAACATGCCTGAGTCCTTTAATGGAGAGAATGTCCCTGAGTAGGTTAAATCAGCACGCACAACTGAAGCAATATCAACACCAGTCTGAGCTGAATCCTTTATATCTACAATCGCAATTTTTCTTCCCGCATTTGTTCCACCTGTTATTTCTAAATCTAATGCAGCATGAGCCACATTAGAGCAAACAAACAACAAGGTAAACACTTTCATTATATTTCTAAATATTTTCATATTTGTTATTTAACCTTATTTTTCATATTATTGTTTTTATATTTAACAAATAAACCATTGGTTAGTTTCTTTAATTATCTTAACATAGGAATCATAGTAAGATTTATACTTCTACAATCACTACAACTAGCTGGAGGTTTTGGTAAAAAAGATATAGAGTTCACTGCTCTTAAAGCAGATTCACATACCTTTGTATCTCCTTTACAACTTGGATTATATATTTGACCATCAGCAGAAATAGACAGAGATACTACAACCTTCTTTCCTTTCATTGAGGAATCAATACGCCAAGCTTCCTCAATGGTATTCTTAATCATCATACCATACTGAATTGCTTGATTATCAACAGGTGTTCCACCTCCTTCCCCTTTAGGATTATGCTCTAATTCCTCAAACAATTCATCTTCAGCTGCTTGATTTTTTTGTTCTCTTTCCTTTTGTTTTCTTAATTCCTCTTGCTTTGCCTTTTCTAAAGCTTTTTTCTTTTGCTCTTCTTCTAAACGTTTCTTCTCTTCAGCCTTACGCTTTTCTTCTTCAATACGTTTCTTTTCTTGTTCTGCTTTACGTTTTTTTTCTTCTTCAACACGTTTCTTTTCAGCTTCAGCCTTAAGTTTTTCTTCCTCTAAACGTTTCTTTTCCTCTTCTTCTTGTTTTCTCTTTAAAGCTAATTCAGCATCTCTCTTCTTAGCTTCTTCTAACAAACGTTTCTTTTCAGCTAATTCCTTTTGTTTCTTTATTTCAGCTTGACGTTTTTTCTCTTCAGCAATCTTTCTTTGTCTTTCCTTTTCTGCCTTTATCTTTTGTTGCTTACGTTGTTCTATCTCTTTATATGCTTTAGTGCCAGGTACCTTGGTAACATCAAGAACCTTAGCGTGCATGATTTTCTTAGGAGGTTCTTTTTTTTCTGAATCAAACTCAAATACATTAAAGATAAAGAACAACCCTACAGCATGCATCAACACAGCTAAAAAGGCATAAAATACGATATTATTTTTCAAAACAATTTCCCATAATTTTATAATCTTTTATCTAGTCTTGGCTTCAATCTATAACAAATCTCTATTTTGTATCAATAGGATCTGTTACTAAACCAACGCTCTCAACTCCCGCCATTTTTAATGCATTCATTAATTGGATAACACTATCATACGAAGCCTTCGCATCCCCTTGCACTACAACGGGAACATTTGGTTTATATTCTAGATGCTTCTTAACATGAGATGTTAAAGCCTGCAAACTTCCAACACGCATTTCATTGCC
>ERZ808026.266-NODE-266-length-11220-cov-3.828323_pt1 | contig 11220 bp, 10 predicted proteins | sample MGYA00380182_ERZ808026 | MGnify/ENA primary metagenome ERZ808026 (study PRJEB31490, sample SAMN06133376) | cow dung metagenome | isolation source: H9 | host: cow | place: China: Chengdu | collected 2015-05 ... | reverse complement strand
CGATGAGATGTCAGTACTGTCATAATCCGGATACCTGGGAGGTAAAAAAAGGCACAGAAGTAACCGTAGATGAAATTATGATCAATTACAATAAGAACCGCTCTTTTTATAAAAAGGGCGGTCTTACTGTAACTGGGGGAGAACCGCTTCTTCAGATTGATTTTCTTTTGGAACTTTTTAAGGAAGCGAATAGACAGAAAATTCATACCTGCATTGATACTTCAGGCATCACTTACCGTCCGGGAAACACGGCTTATAATGAAAAGCTTGATGAGCTGATGAAATTCACAAATCTTGTCATGCTGGATATTAAGCATATTGATCCGGTCAAACACAAAAATCTGACTGCACAGGAGAATAAAGGAATTTTAGCTTTTGCCAAATATCTGGAAGAGAAAAATGTTCCTTTATGGATTCGTCACGTTGTCGTGCCTGGTATTAGTGATGATCCGCAGGATTTGAGAAATTTAGGAAGATTTATTGGTTCATTAAAGAATTTAAAAGCACTGGATGTACTTCCGTATCATACCATGGGTGTAAATAAATATAAGCAGCTTGGTATGGAATATCCATTAGAAGGCGTGGAAGCGCTGCCGAAGGAGAAAGCGACGGAGGCGAAGCATTATATAATGGAAGGTGTTCATGAAACTCGTTACAAGTAAAGAGGGGATTTACCATGTACGATTCAGTAAATAAGGTGTTTGATATTGGACTTGGTGTCATTTATAAAATTAGGGAAACACAGTGTGAGAAAATTGACACTGCCGGAAGAATGATTGCGAAAGCCCATATGGAAGGACGTAAATTTTTTGTAACAGGCAGCGGACATTCCCATACCGTTGCAGAAGAATTTTATGGCAGAGCAGGTGGTCTGGCATTTCCAGTGCCCATCATGACCACTGAACTTACGTTGGAAGAACATCCGACAAAAAGTTCCTATATTGAAAGACTGACTGGGTATGCAGCAATCTTAGGAGAACTTTATGGAGTTGGTGAAGGAGATGTGGTGCTGATCACATCGAACTCAGGGAGAAATGCTTATCCGGTAGAAATGGCGCTTTATGCGAAAGAACATGGAGCGAAAGTCATTGCCGTTACCAGTATAGACCATTCTTCGAAAACATCCTCCAGACATGCCAGCGGTAAAAAACTGATGGATCTGGCGGATATCGTGATTGATAACTGTGGTGTGGAAGGCGACAGCTCCCTAATAATAGAAGGGATGAAAGCGTCCATTGCGCCGACCTCTTCTATGGCAAATGCATTTATCGTACAGTCCATGGTAGCAGCCTGCTGTGAGGAAATGCTGAAAAACGGGGTGGAACCACCGGTATTTATCAGCTTGAATTCTGATGGTAATGAAACAGTCAATGATGAACTGTTTGCGAAGTATACGAGACAGTATAAATAAAAGACGTAATAAAGATGCCGTCTCATTTGTGAGTGAATCACAGATGAGGCGGTGTTTTTTATGCTAAAAAAGAGAAAGTTACAGTGATATTTGAAAATGTGTTTTAATCTGTGATTTTGTGGGATTGCGTGGAATTATTTGATGGAATATGGCAAAAACTACGGAAAAACATTGACAGAATCTAGTAAAAAGACTACAATGGAACTAATTATATCGTAGGATACCACAACTGTGTGAAAATACAAATTAGGGGGATAACTTTCATGAAAAAATTCTATGATGGCGACATCGCAAAGAGTCCAAGAATTCAGAAATTATATGATCATCTCTTTGAAAAGATGCCGGAAGTTGAGGCTGACAGAGCAGTCATTTTAACAAGAGTCTATAAGGAGACAGAGGGGGAACCGATCATCACAAGGAGAGCCAAGGCGTTCAAGGCAATCTGCGAAGAGCTTCCGATTACCATCAGACCATACGAGCTGATCGTAGGAAGCAATGCAAAATCTCCGAGAAGCTGTCAGGTATTCCCGGAATACTCTTTTGACTGGGTAGAAGCGGAGTTTAACACAATGGAAACAAGAAGTGCTGACCCATTCCATATTTCGGAGGAAGCAAAAAAAGCACTTCATGAAGCGTATAAATATTGGGGCGGAAAAACAACAAGTGAGCTGGCAAGTTCTTACATGGAAGAAGAAACATTGCTTGCTATGAAACATAACATTTTCACACCGGGTAACTATTTCTACAATGGTATCGGACATTTCACAGTAAAATACTGGGAAGTTTTAGAGATTGGTTACGAAGGTATTATCGCAAAAGCAAAGGCTGAGTTAGATAAACTGGATATGGGTGATGCGGATTTCGGAAAACGCTCTGCATTTTTACGTGCGTCTATCATGAGCTGTCAGGCAGCCATTGATTATGCAAAAAGATATGCACTCTTGGCCCTGGAAGAAGCGCAGAAGGAATCTGACCCTGCACGTAAGATGGAGCTTCTGAAAATTGCTGAAAACTGTGCGAAGGTTCCGGCAAAACCGGCAGAAAGCTTTTATGAAGCATGTCAGTCCTTCTGGTTTGTGCAGATGTTATTACAGACAGAATCCAGCGGACATTCTATTTCTCCGGGACGTTTTGACCAGTATATGTATCCATACTACAAAAAGGATATGGAATCCGGAAAGATTACAAGGGAAGAAGCGCAGGAGCTTATTGATTGTATCTGGATCAAATTAAACGATTTAAACAAAATCCGTGACGCAGCAAGCGCGGAAGGCTTCGCAGGCTACAGCTTATTCCAGAACCTGATCGTTGGCGGACAGGATGCAGAAGGAAATGACGTGACAAATGATTTATCCTTTATGTGTATCGAAGCATCTCACCATGTCATGCTTCCTGCACCATCACTTTCTGTTCGTGTATGGAACAAAACACCGGACGAATTGCTCATTAAAGCAGCGGGACTTACACGTACAGGCATTGGTCTTCCGGCTTACTATAACGACGAAGTGATCATTCCGGCAATGATGAGTGTTGGTGTTTCCTTACAGGACGCACGTTCTTATAACATCATCGGTTGTGTGGAACCATCCACACCGGGTAAGACAGACGGATGGCATGATGCGGCATTCTTCAATATGTGTCGTCCATTGGAAATGGTATTCTCCAACGGTTACGAGCTTGGGGAACAGGTTGGACCAAAAACCGGGGAAGTTTCCGAATTTAAGACATTTGAACAGTTCTATGATGCATACAAGACACAGATGAACTATTTCATTAAATTAATGGTTAACGCAATCAATGCAATTGATGTAGCTCATGCAGAACGTTGTCCGTTACCATACCAGTCATCCATGATCGATGACTGTATCGCAAAAGGAAAGTCTTTACAGGAAGGTGGAGCTCATTATAACTTCTCCGGTCCACAGGGCTTTGGTATTGCGAATATGACAGATGCTTTATATGCGATTAAAAAACTTGTATATGAAGAAAAGAAAGTGACAATTGAAGAATTAAAAGAAGCACTGGATTACAACTATGGACAGGGCTTTGGAACAACAAAAGCACAGGAAGTAACCGGAGAGATTGCAAAACAGCTGATGGCTGCAGGACGATCTGTGGGAGCTGAGGAAATCGCTATGATCTATAAACAGGTGATGGCAGACAGCATGAACCATCCAAAGAAAGCCCGCTTCGAAGAAATCCGTGCAATGATCGATACTGTACCAAAATACGGCAACGATAACGAAGAAGTGGATTTATTTGCAAGAGATGTAGCTTATACATACACAAAACCATTATTAGGTTACATGAACCCACGTGGCGGTATCTTCCAGGCAGGTCTTTATCCGGTATCTGCAAACGTGCCTTTAGGTGCACAGACAGGTGCAACACCGGACGGACGTCTTGCAAATACACCGGTAGCTGACGGTGTGGGTCCTGTATCAGGAAAAGATATCCTTGGACCAACAGCAACAGCAAACTCTGTAGCAAAATTAGACCACGGTATCGCATCCAACGGTACACTGTTCAACCAGAAATTCCATCCATCAGCACTGGCTGGTATGGAAGGCTTACAGAAATTTGCTTCTTACCTTCGTGCTTACTTCGATCAGAAGGGTATGCACGTACAGTTCAACGTTGTCAGCCGTGAACTTTTATTAGACGCTCAGGCTCATCCTGAAAACTACAAGACACTTTGTGTACGTGTAGCAGGATACAGTGCATTATTTACTACATTATCCAAATCTCTGCAGGACGATATTATTAACAGAACGACTCAGGGATTCTAAGGAGAATTGACATGAAAGATATCATGCTTCAAAAAGGCAGAATTTTTGATATTCAGAAATACTCCGTTCATGACGGTCCGGGTATTCGAACCATTGTATTCTTAAAGGGCTGCCCTTTAAGATGCAAATGGTGCTGTAATCCGGAATCACAGTCCAGAGCGATTCAGACCATGATCGTGGCAGGTGAAGAGAAAGTGATGGGACGTGATGTGACCGTAGAAGAGGTGATGGAAGAGGTTTTAAAGGATCTCCCTCATTTTAGAAGAAGCCATGGCGGGATTACACTCTCCGGTGGAGAGTGTCTCATGCAGTCAGAATTTTCTTCTGCACTTTTGCAGGCTGCCCATGCATATGGAATTACAACTGCCATTGAAACAACCGGATATGCTTCCTTTGAGATGATGGAGGATAAAATTTTACCTTTCGTGGACACGGTTTTAATGGATATTAAACATATGAACAGTGCGAAGCATAAGCTTTTTACAGGTGTTGAAAACGGAAGGATTCTTTCGAATGCGAAGAAGATTGCGGCAAGCGGTGCAAATCTTATCATTCGTACACCGGTGATACCGACCTTTAATGATACTCCGGAAGAAATTTTGGAAATTTCACAGTTTGCAAGAAGTCTGCCGGGAGTAAAACAGCATCATTTGCTGCCGTATCACAGACTCGGCTCTGACAAATATGAGGGGCTTGGCAGAGACTATCTGATGGCTCATATCGAACCGCCGACACAGGAAAAAATGGAGGAATTGCTGACAGTTGCCAAAACAACCGGGCTGCATGTCCAGATTGGAGGCTAAATGATAAACTTTATAAGAAGCATTAAGGTAAATCTTTTAAGCTCCGCCATCCTTTGTGTTATTTTGGGGATTGTGCTAGTGGCATATCCGGACACTTCTATGACGCTGGTTTGCAGAGCTGTTGGCGTAATAGTTTTGATCACAGGCCTGGGCTTGGTGTTTGGCTATTTGAAAAGTGGAAAAGAACACTGGTATGGAAAGATTGAACTGGTATTTGGAACCATTCTGGCGATTGTAGGAGGATTTTTAATTCTCCGTCCTCTGGGGTTGATTTCAATTATTCCAATCATATTTGGAATTCTATTCATTTATCATGGACTTGCAAATATGAGGCAGGCGATGGAACTTCGTCAGTATAAGGACAAGGGATGGTGGCTGCCGGTTCTCATCGCAGCAACAACGGTCCTTCTGGGAATTTTTATTATTAATTATCCTATTAGAACCATGGATATAATAATGAGAGTGATCGGAGCCTGTCTGATTTATGATGGATTGGCAAATACCGTACTGGTAGGGAGATTTGTAAGATCCATTCGAAATTTCCGCAAGCTTGAAGCTGAAGAAACGATGCGTGAAAAAGACGTGATTGTGGATGAAGCGGAAGTTATTGAAGGGGAATATAAAGAATTATAAAACGCAGGATTCAGGGACTCGCTTTTTGGCGGGTCCTTTGTAATGATGAGAAAGGAAAGGTTTTATGAAATTAATCTTGGCATCCGCATCTCCGAGAAGAAAAGAGCTTCTTGGAAAAATCGGATTAGAATTTGATGTTATTCCGGCAAAGGGAGAAGAAATCGTGACCAAAACCATGCCTTGGGAGATGGTGGAAGAATTATCCTTCCAGAAAGCAAAGGAAATTGCTGACATGCAGACAGAAGAATGTATTGTCATTGGTTCTGATACCATTGTTGCAAAGGGTGGAGATATTATGGGAAAACCAAAAGATGAGGCAGATGCATTTCGTATGTTATCGGAAATTTCCGGCGGTGCCCATCAGGTTTATACCGGAGTGACCCTGATTCGCACAGGTGGGGATCCGAAGGTGATTACATTTACGGAAAAAACAGAGGTATATTTATATCCGATGAGTGAGAAAGAAATCAATGATTATATTGGGACAAAGGATCCAATGGATAAAGCAGGCGCCTATGGCATTCAGGGAGATTTCGCCATTCATGTAAAAGGCATTGAAGGGGACTATTATAATGTGGTAGGTCTTCCAATCGGGAAAGTCTATCAGGAACTTAAGCAGTTATTGTAAAATAAAATAGTCTATGATATAATATCGAAAGATAAAATCGCACATGGTATGCGGTTTCAAAGAGAGGTAAACACATGAAGAGAGTATTGTTAAAACTTAGCGGTGAAGCTCTTGCCGGTGAAAAACATACCGGTTTTGATGAAGCAACCTGTCTGGAAGTAGCAGCTCAGGTAAAAAAACTGGTAGATGATGGAATTCAGGTGGGTGTCGTGATCGGCGGCGGTAACTTCTGGAGAGGACGTACAAGCGAAAATATTGACCGTCCAAAATCCGACCAGATTGGTATGTTAGCTACAGTTATGAACTGTATTTATGTTTCTGAAATGTTCAGAAGCGTTGGTATGAAAACAAAGGTGTATACACCATTTAGCATTGGCCCGATTGCAGAATTATTTACAAAGGATTCTGCAGTAGAAAATCTTGAAAAAGGTGTGGTAACATTCTTCGCGGGAGGTACAGGACATCCATACTTCTCCACAGATACAACCACAACCCTTCGTGCAATCGAAATCGAAGCAGATGTGATTCTGCTTGCAAAAGCAATCGATGGCGTGTATGACAGTGATCCCAAATTAAATCCGGATGCAAAAAAATATGACGAAATCAGCATCAGCGACGTCATTGACCAGAGACTTGGTGTTATGGATTTAAGTGCATCCATTATGGCCATGGAAAATAAAATGCCAATGCTTGTATTTGGATTAAATGAAGAAAACAGTATCGTAAATACTGTCAGCGGAAAATTCACAGGAACAAAAGTAACCGTATAGGAGGAAAATATAAAATGGCAGATCCAAGATTAGAACAGTTTGAAACGAAAATGAACAAAACTTTCGCAAACCTGGAAGGCGAATTCCAGTCTATCCGTGCAGGACGTGCGAACCCACACGTACTTGACAAAATCAGAGTAGACTACTACGGAACACCAACACCAATCCAGCAGGTTGGTAATGTATCTGTTCCGGAACCAAGAATGCTTCAGATTGCACCATGGGACAAAGGCCTTATTAAACCAATCGAAAAAGCAATCCTGACATCAGACATCGGTATCAATCCATCCAATGATGGTTCCGTTATCCGTCTGATCTTCCCGGAACTGACAGAAGAACGTCGTAAAGACCTTGCAAAAGACGTGAAAAAGAAAGGTGAAGCAGCAAAAGTTGCTATCCGTAACATTCGTCGTGATGCAAACGATACATTTAAGAAAATGAATAAAGCAAACGAGCTGACAGAAGATGATCAGAAAGATCTTGAAACAAAACTTCAGAAGATGACTGATAAGTTCGTTGCAGATATCGATAAAGCAGTAGATGCTAAAACAAAAGATATCATGAAAGTATAAAAGAGGGGGAGTACAGGGCAGGTGAAATACATCTGCTCTTTTCCACTTTTAAATAGGAGAATGAAAATATGAATATTCCACAGCATGTAGCAATCATTTTGGATGGTAACGGACGTTGGGCAAAATCCAAAGGAATGCCTAGAAATTACGGGCACATGGAAGGTGCAAAAACAGTGGAAAAGATCTGCGAGGAAGCATGGAAGATGGGGATAAAATATTTAACCGTTTATGCTTTTTCCACAGAAAACTGGAAACGTCCAAGAGAAGAAGTAGATGCTTTAATGAAGCTTCTGCGTAACTATATGAAGAGCTGTTTGAAAACAGCGGCAAAAAATAATATGGTAGTTCGGGTCATCGGTGACAAGACAGGTCTTGATGATGACATTCGGGAGAAAATCGACGAACTGGAAATGGCTTCGGCAAACAATAGCGGTTTAAATTTCCAGATTGCCATCAATTATGGAAGCCGTGACGAAATCGTCAGAAGTGTGCGCAAGATTATGGAAGATGTGAAGTCCGGAAAAATCGAAGCAGACCAGATGGATGAAGCAATGTTTGACTCTTATCTGGACACAGCCGGAATTCCAAGCCCGGACTTACTGATCCGTACCAGTGGGGAACAGCGTTTATCAAACTTCCTCATGTGGCAGCTTGCATATACAGAATTTTATTTTACAGATGTTCCTTGGCCTGCATTTACAAAAGAAGATTTGGAAAAGGCCATTGAAAAATATAACAGCAGAGACAGACGCTTTGGAGGCGTTAAGGAGGCGTAAAAAATGTTTATTACAAGATTATTAAGCGGAATCGCTTTGGTAGCGATCTTGCTTGCAACAGGTATCTTGGGGGGAAACATTCTTTGGGGATTCTGCCTTGCAATTTCATTGATCGGATTGCATGAATTCTATAAGGTATTCAAAATTGAAAAAAATTTAGGTGTGATTGGATATGTATTTGCCATCATCTACTATCTGGCTTTGATTTTTTATCAGGGCAATGTAAATGGTGCATTGTTTCTGGCCATAGAATTGATGGTTGTTGCCGGAGCTTATGTGCTGAAATATCCAAAATATAACACAGAGCAGGTATTTGTAAGTATTCTTGGTTTGTTATATCTCCCAATGATGCTTTCCTATATCTATCAGATTCGTATTGCAGAGGATGGATTATTTTCTCTTTGGCTGATTTTCCTTTGTTCCTGGGGATGCGATACCTGCGCTTACTGTGTAGGTGTGTTATTTGGAAAACATAAGCTGGCACCGGTCTTAAGTCCGAAAAAATCCATTGAAGGTGCAGTTGGCGGCGTTGTGGGGGCAGCGCTTCTTGGAGCACTTTACGGAGCCGTGGTAAAGAATCATATGGTGATGGAAAATCCATCCTTATATTTTGCGATTATCTGTGCAGTGGGAGCAGTGATCTCACAGTTTGGGGATTTGATTGCATCCGGAATCAAACGTCAGCATGACATCAAAGACTATGGAAAACTGATCCCGGGTCATGGCGGTATTTTAGATCGTTTTGACAGTGTGATTTTTACAGCACCTCTGATTTATGCATTGTTGTTTGCTTTTGCATAGGAGATTTGAAATATGGAAAAAATGAAAAAAATAGCAATTTTAGGTTCGACAGGTTCTATCGGAACACAGACTTTAGAGGTTGCCAGAGAAAATGGTGATCTGGATATCGTAGGTCTTGCAGCTGGAAATAATGTAAAGCTTTTAGAAGCCCAGATTCGTGAATTTCATCCAAGAAAGGTTGCGGTCTGGACAGAAGACAAAGCAAAAGAGCTTCGCCTGATGATATCTGATCTGGATGTGGAAGTTGTCACAGGGATGGAAGGTCTGATTGAAATTGCTGAAATGGAAGAGTCTGAAATGCTGGTAACAGCCATTGTAGGTATGATCGGTATCAGACCAACAATCGCAGCAATTAAAGCGGGCAAAGACATTGCACTGGCAAATAAAGAAACACTGGTAACAGCAGGACATATTATTATGCCATTGGCAAAAGAATGCAATGTAAGGATTTTACCGGTGGATTCTGAACACAGTGCAATTTTCCAGTGTTTAAATGGAGAAAATCACGGTCAGCTGCATAAGATATTATTAACAGCATCCGGCGGACCATTCCGTGGACGAAAAAAAGCTGATCTTGAAAATATTCAGGTGGAGGATGCCTTAAAGCATCCGAACTGGGCCATGGGAAGAAAAATTACCATCGATTCTTCTACACTGGTTAACAAAGGTCTGGAAGCAATGGAAGCAAAATGGCTCTTTAACGTGGATATGGATCACATTCAGGTGGTGGTTCAGCCACAGAGCATCATTCATTCCGCAGTAGAATTTGTGGATGGTGCAGTAATTGCACAGCTTGGAACTCCGGATATGAAGCTTCCAATACAATATGCAATCTACTATCCGGAAAGAAGATTTTTGCCGGGAGACAGACTGGATTTCTGGAAGTTAAAACAGATTACATTTGAAGAACCTGATTTGGAAACATTTACAGGACTCGCCCTTGCTTTTGAAGCTGCAAAATGTGGTGGAAATATTCCAACTGTTTATAATGCAGCCAATGAAAAGGCAGTTGCGAAGTTCTTAAACAGAGAAATCCGCTATCTGGAAATTCCGGAAATCATCGGGGAGTGTATGGAATGTATCGAAAAAATCGATGCACCGAATGTGGATGAAATACTTGCGACGGAAGCGAGTGTATATGAATTAATTGAGAGCAGGTGGTAAGTTGAGTATAATCGTTGCTTTATTGATCTTTGGTTTACTGATCTTTTTTCACGAGCTTGGACATTTTTTACTGGCAAAACGAGGGGGCATTGGTGTTACCTCGTTTTCCCTTGGAATGGGTCCGGCAATTTTGAAGAAGCAGATTGGAGAAACTGAATATGCTTTAAGAATATTTCCTTTTGGCGGATCTTGTGCCATGGTTGGCGAGGATACAGAATCAGATGCGGAGAATGCATTTAACAAAAAAGGTGTTTGGACACGAATTTCTGTAGTTGCAGCGGGTCCAATTTTTAACTTTGTTTTGGCATTTGTGGGTGCTGTAATTATGGTAATCTGTATCGGTACAGATAAGCCAATTATCAAAGAGATGATAGATGGATATCCGGCATATGAGGCAGGTGTTCGTGCAGGAGATGAAATTATTTCTTTGAATGGAAGAAATATCGGTGTTTACCGTGATGTGAGTATGTATATCCAGCTTCATCAGGGAGAAGTGATCGACCTGGTATATGAAAGAGATGGAGAAAAGCATGAGGTTACAATCGTACCGAAGAAGGATGAAAATGGACAGTATTTACTTGGTGTCACATCACCTGTGAAATACAAAAAAGCAAATGTGTTTACGGCTTTGCAATATGGTGTTTACGAGGTGAAGTTCTGGATTTGTACTACGATAGATAGTTTAAAAATGCTGATTACAGGTGGCGTTGGGCTAAACCAGCTATCAGGACCTGTAGGAATTGTAGAGATGGTTGGAGAAACGACTTCTTTAGGAATCTTATCGTTTTTAAATTTAATGGCAATTTTATCGTTAAATATAGGTATTTTTAATGCGATTCCAATTCCTGCATTAGATGGTGGAAGAGCGCTTAT
>ERZ808026.265-NODE-265-length-11227-cov-3.860897_pt1 | contig 11227 bp, 8 predicted proteins | sample MGYA00380182_ERZ808026 | MGnify/ENA primary metagenome ERZ808026 (study PRJEB31490, sample SAMN06133376) | cow dung metagenome | isolation source: H9 | host: cow | place: China: Chengdu | collected 2015-05 ... | reverse complement strand
GACGCGCCGCCAGCGTTCGTTCTGAGCCAGGATCAAACTCTCCATGATTATTTCTAAAGCCCGAAGGCTTAAGATTTTCAATATCATAAAAGTTCAATTCTGCTATTATTTCTAATAAAGAATTGCTGGCAATTTTTCGCTTATTTTTATTTTCAGTTCAAATTGCTTAGGTTTTCGTTTCTTTTCAGTCGCCAGGCTTTCTGTTACTGCCTCACGACCGGTACGAACCTCTACATTTCGTCTTTCTTTCCTTCCCTAATCTGTCAAACATCTTTTTTCTACCGTTGCACTGTGTCGTGCGACGGTGATAATGAATATATACTCATAACTAAAAAGTGTCAACAGTTAATTTTATTTTTTTTGATTTTTTTCTGATTTTTTTTTACTTTTCTTTGTATCTTGTTATATTGCATGAAGATATATTTTTAATTTTTTTTGTTTTGTTTATTTTGTTTTTTTTTGTTTCTTTTATTTTTTATATATTTCTTTTTAAAACCGTATATGGCAGCAGCGGAACTGGCGGCATTGAGACAAGGGGAACCGCGCGGGGGTATGGAGGGGCCCGCGGAGGCTGTGCCGCAGCGGGTTACGGAGCGGAACGTTAGTGAAGCGGAGTAATGAGCGGGAGCGGAACCCCGGAACACCCCTTGCTAATGAGACTTGCGCCCTGTTAAATAAAAAAAGGACTGTCCCGAAAGTAATGAGCGCTACACTAAATGTGGTGGTTTCGATAAACTCAACCACCGTAATGCAAACTTATTGGACAGCTTCCTGGATTTTAGCTTTCGGATTCTTCTTTTTGACCGAATTCACAAAGAGCACCTGCAATTTCTGCATGTTCAATGAGTTCAAGATTTTTGTGAATGCGCTTATACAGTCGGATTTCACCGGTGCCTGTTGAACCTGAAAGAACTTTTAAGATATTTCGCTTGCCTTCCGGCAGTTCAAAACTGCGGACAAACATTAGCGGAGCAATACAGAATACGTCGATATCGATTACATATTTTTTATTATGAACGCTTATTGTCCAATGAAGCTTTTCCTGACTGTCGTTCTCTGGTGACTGGGTGAAATTCCAGTGTGCTTCGTAAGAACTTAAGCCTTTGTTTGCTTCAAAAGCGACTTGATTTCCTTCAAAATCTACTATTACTGAGACTCGGTCATTATAAATTCCCTGCACAGCAAAGGCTGATTCCTGAAGAGTTTTTCCAGTTATGATGCTGGTGAGATTTGAAGATGAAAGATGTAACCATGGATAAGAATTATTTTTGCCATAATTTCTATCTATGTAGCCGAAAGATTTTTTTGGTATGACATTATAAACCTTGCCATCAATTGTTATTGAACCGGCAAATACGGCTCTGACTCCGGTTGCCAGCCAGCTGTACACTTTTGAGCTATAGCCTTTTTCAAAACTTCTGCGAATTTCATAGTGCAAATCCCAATTTATCATGCCGGAATCACACAGATATTCTGGATGTTCCTGCAAATCTTCTGGAGAAATATCCAGGTGACCAATCAAACGATCAGCAGAAAAGAAACAGGTTTCTACTGATATTTCATATATTTTGGGATTATTTCTAATATTTTTAATTGCACTGTATAAGCAGCACTGTTTTGCTCCTGCGCCATACGCACCTGCCCTGACTACTACATACGAAGGTGTTTCTATATTTTCTGTTTCTAGTTTTTGTGCTGAAATTGTTCCAGCCAGAACATTCTGAAGATCTTCAGGCTGGATTTTTACTCTGTTCTTGTAACCCAATACTGGTTCTGAAGGTGAAAGAAACGGATTGAGCATGGAAAGTTCTATGAAAAATCTGCGTTCCTGACCTGTAGCATTTTCTACTCCAGTAAATACATAACGCCAGGTATTAACTCCGCTCTTTTTCTGTGCGCCGCTCAGCATATATCTGTTTATTTTTGTGCTCTTTTTTGAAATAGCCATCCGTAAAAAATCCTCTAATGGGTTAAAGTAAAAAACCCCATTTTATTGTCGGAAATAAAACAGGGTTTTTAAAGAACTTTATTTATTTTTTATTTTAGCAGTTTATCCAATTTCTTTGTAACATCTGCTGGTTCTTCAGGAAAGTGTTCATCAAGATATTCAAAACATTTTACTGCTGCTGACTGAGCATGTTCATACCAGATAGCATATAATTCTTTATCTATATCTTCTCCAGGATATGGAGCTCCCTGAACATCAGAAACAAGCTGACGAAGCATATCTATACACTGCTTTACTTTTTTGTCCATAATAACCTCTTCTAAACGACTGTTACTTTACGAAAATTATAAAGGCAATTCGATAATTACGCCAGTATTTTTTTGTGGTTTATCTCCGATGATAACCGAACGACATTTGTCTTTGCCGGCAAGAATTCGTTGCGCTGATTGCTGAAGCTGCTCCGGATTGACTTTCAATAAAAATTCGATTTTATTTTTTCGGTCTGCGTCGCTGATACAATAAAGTTTTCGGAAAAATCCTGTGTAGCCGCGGCCACCTGGTGAACGAGGCTGAACTTCGTCACCATAAGTTCCTGTTATGTTACGTACACATTCTTCTGCCTCGATTTTTGTTTCTGCAGCATCTTTAAGGCACTGTACAAAAACTTCTGTTGATTTTACAGGATTTGGATCCCGGAAGGTTGCCATGTTAAATGAACCGTTCAGATTTGAACTGCCTGCATACGCTCCATAGGCTCCACCGGAGGTTCTTATGCGTTCCCAAAGAGAATTTCCAGAAAGCCAGTGGGCAAGAACCAGGTCAGAGGGATTTTTTTCATCACCGAAAAATGTTCCCGGGAAGGAACTGGCTGCAAAACCGACCTGGGATTTTACTGAAAAATATTCATTCTGCGGCATTGCGTTTTCTTCACCTTTAAGCAAAATCATTTTTTCCAGTTCTTCTTCTGTGATTTTTTTTGCAGATGAAACAGGCTTTAACCTGGTTTCTGCTAAGAATGCAGGAAGCTGAGTTTCTACTTTCTTTAATGTTTCTCCATCTGCGGTTATGTGAAGGATTGCTCCTGACGCAAAAAGTTTTTCTGTAATTTTCTTGAATCTGCCAGCAAGTTCTTCTGGATTTTCTTCTGAAATTTTTAAGAGCGTAAAAAATTGAGAAATTCCGTTCCAGATTTCGTCTACTTTGCAGGAATAACTTGCAGTGCAAAGTGCCCGTTTTGCAGCATAGCGGTTTCCTTTTGGCACGATTGACGCTTTTATTGCGGAAAAAGCTTCGCCTGCCAGAGTCATTATGCGCCTGGTATCTGAAAATTCGGTCTGACTAAGACACTCTGCGAAAAGTTTCATAGAATCTTCTGTTTTTTCATTGATAAAACGTACAGTGTAAATGAGCCAGTCTCTGTCTGTACATTTTATCGGTGCTAATTCCTGTCGGATTTTTTCTGCTTCTACTGTACGAGCTGCTGTTGAAGTAAGAAGCCGGGAATATATGCCACCTGTCTTTACGGCTGTTTCTGAAGCACAAGCAGCCCAGTCTTTTTCACCCCACCCTACATTTGTAGCACAATATGAAAACAGCGGAAGATACTGGTAATCTTCTGGAGCAAGCTCATCTACTGGAAAGCAGACTGAAAAATATGCTATTCCGTTTGTATTTTCTTCATTTTTGAACAGATACATATTGCGGCAATTTTCCGGCAGCATGAAAATCTCTGTCTTGATTTCTTCCACATCAGTTTTTAAATCGGACAGATTTAATGCTGGTATGCAGGAAACTTCTTCTGGTGTTTCATGATGATTCTGATATGCATGCAGCATTTCTGACTCTTTAGAAACCAGTTGTTTATCTGTCGTTTTTATTAAGTTTTCAAGAAGCTTTTTTTCTGCTTTGTTACGGTTTTTCAGATATGTCTTTGAAGGTTCAACAACAACAAACGAGTATTTTTCATTATTCAGGAGATATTCTGATATCAATCCTGTTACAAAATTTTCATCTTTTTCAATTTTTCTGCGGATTGTTTCAATTGCATCTCTAAAATAAAGCATTTCTGCAGGATTGCGGCCATAGTTCCAGCCTGCTAGAGCTCTGTCAAGTAGAACAAGCGCATAAGGTCCTCCTGCCCGCACAATTTCACGGTTTGAAAATTCTGCTGACATAAGGGCTGCATCAATGTCTGAGCGGTCGATGCCTTTTTCTACCAGCTGGTTCAGGGTTTTCATTATAAGATTGCGCACTTTTGCAGCGTCTGTTTTTTTTACGCCGTGAAGTCCCAGTGCCATGGAAAAACTGCGTGTTTCGTTTATTACGCCTGTAATCGGTGCCAGGTCATCGCCCAAATCAGATTCTATCAATGCCTTTGACACAGGAGAACCATCGTGTCCTGTGAGAACTTCTGAAAGAAAGGCACATTCAATGTAATTCTGCAAATCTTTTGTTTCGCCGCAAAGCCAGTTCAAAGTAACGGTACAGCCTGTTGCGCCTGTATCTGGGGCTTGAGCAGTAATTTCTATTGGAGCGGAAAGAGGAGCGGCTGTTTCGCACTTTACATATTCTCCCGCAGGCTCCGGATATTTTTCTTTTTTTTCTGGAACCGGCACGGTCTTTTCCAAGCGATCCAGAAAATTTTCCTGTAGAAAATCCAGCTGTTCTTCTGTGGAAATATTTCCATACAGAAAGAGCAGACAGTTATCAGGTCTGTAATATTTTTTATGAAATGCTTTAAATGCTTCGTAAGTTAACGAAGGGATTTCCAGAGGATCCCCACCAGAATCATAAGCATAATTTGTATCCGGAAAAAGGGAACGAATCTGTTCATCATTTGCAACCGACTCAAAAGATGAATAATTGCCTTTCATTTCATTGTAAACTACGCCTTGAATTGAATATTCGCCTTTTTCATCAATTTCAAGTCTGTGGCCTTCCTGAATAAAAGCTTCTTTTTTTAAAAGCGGAAAGAAAACTGCATCTGCATAAACGTCAAAAAGATTAAAATAATCTTTTTTATTCATGGAAGATGCTGGATAAACAGTTTTATCTGAATATGTCATTGCATTAAGAAAAGTATTAACGCTCTGATTCATCATGTTTGTAAAGGGTTCTTTTAACGGAAATTTTTCTGACCCGCAGAATACGGAATGCTCCATTATATGAGCAGCACCCGTGGAATCCTTTATAGGAGTGCGGAACGCGAATGCAAAAAGATTTTCTTCATCATCATTTAAGAGATGGAAAACTTCCAGGCCGGTTGCCCGGTGCCTTAAATATATACCTGTAGACGAACAATCTGGAATATCATGAATTGAAATTACATCAAATTTTTTGTAACTGTCTTTTATTTTATTTTTTGCCATATATATAATATAGCAGATTTTTTCATCATTTCACACAAATATATCATCGTTTCTGCCTTTTATTATGAGGGAACCAGACTCAAAGGCACGACGCAGAATGGCAAAAAACTGAGAAGTTACGCGTTCGCAATCAGATTTTCTGTAGGGCGAATTTATTGCCTGCTCTTCTCTGATTGATGCACGGCGCCCCGCAGATACGCAGCTGAGGATTTTTTCTGCAAAAGCATCTGACTTTTTTGCCAGCAGCATTGCAATTTCTGAATCTTCCATTTTTCTGAGCTGTTCCTGAATGAACCTGTCATCAGAATCTATTACATCATCTATTGTAAAAAGACGGCTTCTAAGCTCCATGCCCAGTTCAGGATCGTCTTCTGCCAGATTTGCAATGATTTCGTTTTCTGCCTCCGGCGACATTTTTTTAAGGATAGAGGCAAGTGCATTTTTTCCGTCCAGATATTCCGCTTTTTCAGTGGTCTGCTTAAGAGATTTTTCATGCATTGCGTGATCAATCCGCTTAAGGACATCTGGACTTACCGGCTCCATTTTTGCAAGTCGCTGAATTACATCCTTTTTGTCTTCCGGTTCCATTATGTTGATAACAGAAGCGGCTTTTTTTGGTTCAAGATGACTTAAAATCAGCGCCCTTATCTGAGGACTTTCATCGCTTAAAAGCAAATGAATTCGCTGGCTGTCTGCGTCATTCAGATAATCAAATGGTTTTGCGCCCTTAAACGGAGAGATTTTTTCCAGCATCTCCTTTGCTCTGTCAGCGCCATAAACTTTTTCAAGAATTTCTCTGGCAGTTTCTACGCCGCCAGATTCTCTTGCCTTTGTTAAAAGCTGCTGGAATTCAGCAAAAATTTCTTCTGCTTCTGACGGGTCGACTTTTTTTATTGTTACAAGTTCTGGAATGATTTTTTCTGTCTGTTCAGGAGTAAGATGGGGCATAATTTTTGCCGCTTCATCAATTCCAATGAGGAGAAGAAATTTTGCAACCCGCCTGTAAACTGATTCTTTTCCATCCTTTTCTGGAGGAGCAACAGGAACTTTTAAAAGGCCGCCAGCCTTTATGTAGTCTGGAACAGCTGATGCAGTAATTTGATTTTCCGGGTGAGATTTTGGAATTTTTTGCGGTTTTTTATTATCTGCAGGACTTTGAACATTTTTCTGCAGAATTGAAGCTTTTTGAGCAGGTTCTGTTTTTTTTGCAGCTGCAGACTGGGAAGAATTTGTCTGAACAGCAAAAGGAAAACCGTTTTGAAGATTCATCGGCTTAAATGCTTTCTGTAAATCTTCCTGGGAAGTTTCTGCTTTCTGAATCTGTTCCCTGTGTACAACTGGAGGCATAAACGCCTTTACTACAGGATTTTCATTCTTCTTTTTATCTTTATTTTCCTCTTTGCTCATGTTTACATAAGCATTTGCTCTAAGATCATTTAAGTTCATTTGAAAAATACCCCACCCTGACTGCGCTTAAAACGTGATTTTTTCTTCATCTGCAGGTCCAACAACCGCAAACCAGCGGCTTGATTCGTCTATCCAGTATTTTTTGAATACACGTTTCACATCCTGCACAGTAATTGACTTTACTTTTTCAGTAAGCATATCTGAACAAGAAACATCTCCAAACTGAAGCAAACTGCCGGCCATACGGTTTGCAATGCCATTTACAGTGGCCTGGGAACTATATTTTGCGGTTATGTAAGAATTTATATACCCCTGGAGTCTGTCACTTATAGGCTCTAAAATATAATTACCTTCTGTATCTATTGCTTTTATAGTATTTCCTGCCTCAATGATGACTCGGGAATCATTCATGGCCGAAATAAAATTTTTTAAATCCGTAACCCTATACAGAAATTCAAAGCCGAATGGCGCTACAGAACTTACAACTCCAGACATAGGAGTATAGCATATTCCATTTTTTTCCCGCACAACATTGGACATTATGTCGCTGAAAATTTCAGATGTAATCTTTGCCGCTGCGTAATCATCATCCTTTATGGAAGGAGAAGCAAAAGCCCTTAATACAAAAGCTGCACCAGACGCATCTTCATGCACAAGAACAACAGGATCTCCTGCAATTTTTACCGGTAAAATATTTGTTTCCGGAAAATCAACTGAACCTGAAGGTATATTACCAAAAGACTTATTTAACAGAACAAGCAATTTTTCTGTATCAACATTGCCGCTGCATACTATACTGAATCTTTTTGAATCAAGCATTGAATAATAATAAGTTTTTACAGCATCCAAAGTAAGATTAGAAATAGATTCTGGTGTTGGAGAAACTTTTGCTGCATATGGATGATTTTCATATACCATAAGATTCAGATAATAAAACAATAGTGATTCCGGATCATTCATTTGAGCCTGAATATTCTGCCTGTTCTGTTGCATGAGAAGTTCAAATTCTCGTGGAGCAAATAAAGGATTAAAAAAGCCATCCGCGAAAACTTCAAAAGTTTCATCAAAATACTTGTTTATACATGACATTCCGTAAATAGAACCTTCGTTTATGGAACTTGAATAAACGCCGCTGTGTGTCCGGTATGAAAAAGATTTTATATCTTCATAACTGTAATTTTGCGAACCTTTGGTGAGCATTTCAAAAACCAGTTCTTCCAATCCGCTTAAAGAAGGATTTATGCATGTGACTCCCCCTTTGACAACTGCATAAATGGCAGTCATCTGACTGTTGGCGTCCGATTTTACATATACAGGAATGTCGTTTTTTAATTTATATATCTGTATATCCTTATTGACTGCAGAAAATGCAAAAACATTAAGTAAGCAGAATATGGCAACAAATAAACCATTTTTTTTCATTTTTCCTCCAACGATATTCCTAGTACATTAATTTAAAGCCTGCATTTTCAAACTGAAGCTTAGTCTTTTCATATATTTTAGGATTTACCAGCACTGTAATTATAGGATTTTTTTCAAAAAGATATTTATTGACACAATTTATTAAGTCGTCATTTGTTACTTTTTTCATATTTTCGATGTATGAATAGTAATAGTTTTCATCTGCACAAAGCCAGAAATATTCAAGGGAAGAAATTAATCCTTTTGCAGTCTGAGAATCTATAATCTGCCGGTCTTCCAGTCGTTCTGCGATAAGAGCCATGGTTGTATCATTAATTTCCTGTGCAATTTTTCCAGCTGCAACAGGAATCTGCTCTGCAAAATAGGCAGCCCGTTCCGCAATATCCTGCCCGGGATTTACTAAATCAGCGTAAAAATTAAATGTTCCCGTAGTTTTCATTGTAGAATATCCGCCACCTGCATAAGATGTATCCGGAATTCCTATTAATGGATTCTGAAACATTGACTGTTTGAAATATCCCTGTGGATCGGAAAAACATTCAGAAAGAATGTCTGCTGCATAAGTATCATTTATGTCACTGACCGCATCTGGACCACGGAAAACTACAGAAACAGAAGCCAGTTCTTCTGAAATTTTGTCATAAGGCTGAACCCTAAGCTCTGGTTTTGAAAATGGAGTTTTTGAATGCTGAACAATACCGTGGGCAAAAGGATCTTTTCCCTTTTTCCAGGAACCGAATATTTTTTTTACCATTGAATAAACTTCATCAGGATTTACGTCACCGGCCACAAAAAGTGCGGAATTGTTTGGGATATAATATTTTTTAAGCATATCCTTAAGCTGTTTTATTGTGGCATTATTTATATATTCTTCCGTTCCTCCGGAATCTGTTGTGTAAGTTTTTTCTGGAAACATCAGATTCATACGTTTTCTGTAAATCTTAAAATCTGACTCACCGTTCTTTCCGTTGATTTCTGCAATGACAACTTTCTTTTCGTTTTCAAATTCCGTTTTGTCTAATTTTGGAAATCTGATTGCGGCATTCCAATATTCAAGACCTTTTTCTGTAAGATGGGATGGCACTGTAAAATAATATTTCACGTAATCAATGAAAGTCTGGCCATTTCTGTCTGAAACCCCCATGTCACTTGTGGCTCTATCCATTTCTGCCGCACTTTTATAAAGAGAGTTTCCCTTGAACATCATGTGCTCATAAAGATGAAAAACGCCTACATTTTCAGGATTCTGGGTAAAAGCCCCGCAACGAACTGCAACTTCTATGTAAGTAAGTGGAACAGCATGATTTTCTGCAACAAAAAGTGTAAGGCCGTTATTAAGTTTATACGAATAAAGAGATTTTATTGGAGTTTTTTCTGCAAAAACAACAAATACAGCAAAAATAAATGAAACTAAAACAAAAAATATTTTTTTCATGGAATAATTCTATCATGAAATTTCAGGGTTTTCCACAGATGCAAGAAGTCTTTGTGCATCTGTGGATACAGTTTTACCTATGCTTTAAATCCTTCAACACCCTTCAGGTCAAGTGTTGCAAAAAGGTCTTCGATAGTTTCGCGGCGGCGGATTTCCACAACAGAACCGTCTTCACGCAAAAGGTATTCTCCAGCACGGAGCTTACCGTTGTAATTGTAACCCATAGCGCGTCCGTGAGCACCAGCATCGTGGATGATGACCAGGTCACCCATGTCGATTTTTGGAAGTTCACGCTGAACGGCAAACTTATCGCAGTTTTCACAAAGAGAACCAACAACGTCGTAAACGTGATCCTTTGGAGCGTTTTCCTTGCCGCTTACAGTGATTTCATGGTAAGAACCATACATACCAGGGCGCATAAGATCAGCCATACAGCTGTCCAAAGCGATATATTCACGGTAAATGTGCTTTTCGTGAATTGCAGTAGAAACAAGCCATCCGTAAGGACCAGTGATTGGCCGGCCGCATTCAAAGTAAATAGCCAATGGATCAAGGCCGGCAGGAACTACGATTTCGTCATACATTCTGCGGATTTTCCGGGCAACTTCTTTATAGTCAACTTTCTTCTGATCTGGCTTATAAGGAATACCGATACCGCCACCAAGATCAGCAAATTCAATGCGAACACCAGTTTTTTCCTTTACTTCAACAGCAAGTTCAAAAACCAGCTTTGCAGTATCAGCAAAAAAGTCAGTATTCAATTCGTTGGAAGCAACCATTGTGTGCATACCAAAATGCTTAACACCTTCCTTTTTACAGATGTCGTAAGCTTCAATCATCTGTTCCCGGGTAAGACCATATTTGGCTTCTTCTGGAGCACCGATGATAGAGTTACAGCCATGCTTAGCCTTGCCAGGGTTGTAGCGGAAACAGATAGTTTCTGGAAGCTTGCCGCCAAGAGCTTTCTTCAAATATTCAATGTGAGTAATGTCATCAAGGTTGATGATGTTTCCCTGCTTGAAAGCATACTGATATTCGCTGGCAGGAGTTTCGTTAGAAGTAAAAATTACCTTGTCTGTTTTGATTCCTGCCAATTCAGAAAGCATAAGTTCAGGAAGACTTGAACAGTCAGCACCTGCGCCTTCGCTTGCAAGAACCTTCATTATGTACGGATTTGGGCAAGCCTTTACCGCAAAATGTTCACGGAAAATTGGAAAAATACTGAAAGCTTCTGTAAATTCCTTCATGTTCTGGCGAATAGCCTTTTCGTCATATAAATAAAATGGAGTTGGAACCTTTTTTACCAAGTCCTTCAATTCTGAATCGTTAAGTGGAAATGTTTTAGCCATGAAAATACCTCGTTTCTAAAAGTATATCACAACAAGGAGGGGAAAGTCTTCCCCTGTCTTCAGCCAGAGTGGTTCCGCCCTGCTCCACCACTCCGTCTTCCGCCACCCCTTCTACGGGGACACCCCGTAACGCCCCGTTTCTGAAAAAACAATATTTCTTATGAAAGATTCAGATTTCTGCCCGGAGGCCTTGCTCATGTCTGTTGCCTTTATATCCTTGGAAGGGGCTGTCCAATAAGTTTGCATTACGGTGGTTGAGTTTATCGAAACCACCACATTTAGTGTAGCAGTCATTTCG
>ERZ808026.264-NODE-264-length-11260-cov-3.149244_pt1 | contig 11260 bp, 20 predicted proteins | sample MGYA00380182_ERZ808026 | MGnify/ENA primary metagenome ERZ808026 (study PRJEB31490, sample SAMN06133376) | cow dung metagenome | isolation source: H9 | host: cow | place: China: Chengdu | collected 2015-05 ... | reverse complement strand
CAGAGTGTTGTTGTTTTCGACACTACCCCTGCGGTCAATAACCTTACCCTCGTAAGCCATTGCCTCTGCAAGAGTAGTCTTACCCGAGCCTGGGGCACCTACAAGAACGATGTTCTTAATCTCTTTTGGTGAATAGTTTTTCATATTTTTGTAGTTTTAAGGATTACAATCTTGGACTTAGTCCCTTTTCAGTCTATAAAATTAAATACTTTTTTTCAAACTACAAAATAATTATACAAAAAAGAGCGGAAAGAGAGTATCTTCCCGCCCTTTATATATTTATATATAGGTAATGTTAGTCTACCTTAATATCTGTGTTAACATTCTTCGAACCGATAAGTGCGTAGAAGAGCATATAACCAAGACCGGCAACGATTACCCAGTAGCTGTTGATATAACCAACAGAGTCAGAAACAAAGCCCTGAACAAATGGAAGAATACCACCACCGCAAACAAGGGTCATAAAGATACCAGATGCAAGTGGAGTGTACTTTCCAAGACCCTCAGCAGCAAGGTTGAAGATTGCGCCCCACATAACAGATGTGCACAAACCGCACAATACAAAGAACAATGCGTTCAGAGGAATTCAATAATTATGTTTTTGAAATCGGAGACAGTCTTGACGATATTCTTTCCCTTAAAGAATGCGACCTTGTGATTCTTAACCGCAAGGGAATCAGCCTTGATTCATATAAGGGTGATTGCTTCTGCTGTGGCAAAGCTCTTTCAACAGATTTCCATATGTCAGTGACATACAATAAAGCTAATAATTAATACTTTATTATATTTATAACAAAAAGCAACTGCATTAGTATTAATGCAGTTGCTTAATTTTTTACAACTCTATTATTCTTTTCTGTTTCAATAATTCATGGAATACTCTATTTTTTAATTTACAATATTTATTAACTTCACCTATACTTTGAAGGACTTGCAAAACATGCTTCATTATAACCTCATATGTTTCTATTTCTTCCGACAAATAACCTTCACTTTCCATTCTTTGATAATATCTTATCAGCAAATCTGCATATTGCATTTGTATCTGTCTATCCTTTTTATATAGCATAATCTCTCCAATACAGATTAATTCAATTCTCGAAAAATACATTTCATCACTTAATAATATTCTATCTATTGAAGGAATTGTAATACTTAATGCATTTTCTAATTTTTTTACATATTCTCCTTTACTTATGCAATTATCCTTGTGTTCCAGCATTAATTCTATTATTGATAAGTATTGTCTGTTACTCGGAATACTCAATTCCATCTTTTGACTCAATTCTTTAAGAATTTTCTTATGCTCTATGTTTTTACCTGTATAATAAAATTCTTTAATTTCATCAATCATTTCCAATACATTTGTGTCATTAGATATAATATCAGCCCCATGTAACTGACATGGTATTCCTAATCTAAATAATAACATTTGCACAATTTCCTTTTGTGTCTGGCTTTCATTATTTTCAATTCTTCTAAGCGTCTTTATTGAACATATTTCCTTACACAATTCTTTCTGCGTCATCCCAAGCATACATCTTCTATCTTTGATCACTGTTCCTATGCATCTGATTTTTCTTTGCTTATACATATATAATGCGGTCCGAGTATATTTGTATACCTTGTATTTTTCACACGCATCTTCATATTTAAGTTTACTCTTTTTGGTGTTTTCCAATTCCTTTTTTATCCACAAATAGTTTTTCACCTCTTTATTCAGGGCAAGGCACTCCAGCATTTTTTCTTTTTCGCATAACAATTCATATAAATAGTATGCATTTTTAGTTTTATGTAATATTATTAGTGCTTTATTACAACCAATTAATAATCTAAAGAGTTGAGTTTTATCCAATTCCTGCACACTGAATTTCATACAATAGTAAATTATTTTTGGATATATTTTTGATATAAAATATGTATCACATCGTCTTTCTCTTAAATAAGAAATTACTAACAAAGCAAGCTTTTCAAATTTGTCTTTATGATTATAGTACACATACTCTATAATTATGTTCAATTCCTGCACCGAGAACAATCTGTCTTTTAAATGATTAATCACTTTTTCATTAAAAATCAATCTTGCTGCTTTTTTATAATATTGTGCAATTATATCATGATTTTTTAAATTAATCTTTTCACGTTCTGCTCTCATGACAAGGCAAAATTCTTTTTTTAATACATCGTGCTGATTTCCTGTTTTTTCGTATAAATTTATTGCTTTATCAAATAAAATACTATTTTCAATTATTTCATTTTGATTTTTACAATTACAAATTTCATAGATGATTCTGCTAATTTCCCTTTGTCGTTTCCAATCCTCAATCTCACCAATATACAATTTTGATTCATATTGTTCAAAGGAAACACCCAAACGCCCCATCAAACGATCACTAAGTGTTTTACCTACACTTCTCTTTCCTTTTTCGATTTTTGCCAAGTTACTTTCATCCACTATTCCATTACTTAATTGAATAAGTGTTATCCTTTTCTCTTTACGAATATTCTTTAAATATTTGCAAAAAGATTGCTCTGAAATTAAATCGCTTATTTCAATATTTAACATAATAAGTCTTTATACATTTTCTCCACATAATATTGTCATTAATATTCTATAAATTATATTTGCAAAAACGATTATTAAAATAACTTCCCATAGCAGCCATTATTATTCCTGCAACAATAAAATATGAATATTTTGATATCAGAAGTTCTGCACTTACTCCCCTATATTCATAAAATGATATCCTGCTAAGCAAATCGTTTAATCCCGTTACGGAAGATATCATATATATAAACAAAGGTACAGTCGCCATTGATATATTTTTTATTGCATAGCTTAATACATACGCACCCATCGCAAACACAAAGCTCATAATCATAATGTGAATCCATTCATACATAAAATATTTATCCATTCTTATATACCATACAAAAAAAATTGTATTTGTAATAATATATAATATACATAGTTTAATTATTTCCGAAAGTTTATTTCTATTTACTAAATAAAAATTCTCATTTCCTTTTTCTTCAATGTACTTCATGGTAAAATCGTAACGTGCGGTTTCCATGCTCTTCTGTGCGGTCTTAGTAATCTTGGCGATTTCCATAGCGTTCTTCATTTTTATTTACCTCTTTCTTTAATTTGTATCTTTATTATAACATGGGGGAGGGGCTTTTGTCAAGCCCCTCAAAAGCCTTAAACTTCCAGTATTACTTCTTCGTGGTCCTGCTCGCAATAAGCATCTTCAAGGCACTTGTCTACCCAATGCTCCATAATCTTGGCACGTTGTTTCTCATCAGCTTCCCACAGCTCAAGGTGAGAATACTTAGCTTCCAAAAACTCGGAAAAATCGTAGTCCCTAGTGCGGAGATTTTCCGCCATCTCTTTAACTCGCTTCTCATATTCTTCTTCGGTGAGAATTTCTTCGTTTTGCCAATCAACAAAAACCTTGATAGTCATAGTATCAATTCCTTTCCTTAATTTGTATCTTTATTATAGCATAGGGGGTTGAGTTTGTCAACCCCCTATTTTATTTTTTTTATTCAACAATGGGATTGATTGCCGTTTGATACAACTTCTGGACGTCAACGCCGTTAAGATGGAGCAGGGCGTCCGCCACAACGAACTCGTCACAATCTTCAACTTTAATTGTTGCAGTCCGCTGATTTAAACAGTATTGACCAGTTGCTGATTCTTTGAAATTTTCCTGTGAGGTGAGATGTACTTCCCACACGCCTTCATCTTCATTCCACATTGCTTGCGCTATTACAGTGATAAGATTGGGCTGACCGCCAAAAATTTCTTTCTTCATAGTATCAAGTCCTTTCCCTTTTTGTATCTTTATTATAACATGGGTGGGGCTATTTGTCAAGCCCCTTTCCACATATTTTTAATTTTTTCTCGGTACTCTTGCTCATTCATTGCTTTAATCACAGCCATCTGAGCGATTTCTTCTAAAGTTTCATAATGGTCTACGTCATAGAGGTACTCCCCCAGATACTTACACCTACCAAAAAACTTCCGCTCGGGTCTAATTACTTCATAAACATAGGTCTTAGCATAGCATCCGAGATTTCCCCACTTTTCGACTTTGATTTCAAAGTTTCTTTCCATTTGGGTCTCGGCTTCATAGGTCATGTAGAACTTTTTCATGGTATCAATTCCTTTCCTTTATCTTGATTACATTATAGCAGACAAATACTGATTTGTCAATAGTTTTTTTATTTCACTTCACCATCTTTACAGATGAAAGAAACAGGGACAATCTTAAAGGCTTCGGGGTTCTTATCCTTTAACCACTTTTTTGCAGTTTCGATGTCCTCACAAACAATACCGGTGAACTGTAATCCATTGGAATACTTCATAATCGCAACCATTGAGGAAATCTTCTTCTCTCTCTTAATCACATTATAATCCATGTTTTAGAACCTCCTTCTTTATCTTGATTACATTATAAACCATGTTTCGGGATTTGTCAATACTTTTTTATAAAAAAATTCTGGAAAATCTCAAATGAGACTTTCCAGAATTTCCAGCAGGTCGCAAGTCGTGGGGTCGACGACCTTTCCCATGTGCCAGCCTGCCCGCACTTTTTCATTATCATCAATGAGCCATGCGGTTTCGTTGTCTGCGAGATACTTGCGGATGCTGTCGGCCTTAGTTGCCCCATACCGCACACCGTGGAAATGGTCGAACACAAAGCCCCACTCTTCCAGCCATGCTCTCTTGGCTTCCCGAACGGCTTCCTTGTATTCCTCGATGCTGTTCATGCTCAGCCAGGTAATGATGCGAATTTCAATACCTGCCTGCTGAATCTTTTCCAGCACCTCTGCCATGCGAACCATGTCCCACATGGGTTCTGCTTCCAGATAAGGAGCAGGATTTTCTTCTCTCAGCATTTCCAGCCAGTTGGGAACATTGTAGAGGTCAGCGATGGTTCCGTCCATGTCAAAGCAAATAATCTTGGGATTCATAGTATCAGTTCCTTTCTCTTTTTGTATCTTTATTATACCACAGATTGAGCCTTTTGTCAAGGCTCAATCGTAATTTCTTCAACAATAGTTTTCCAAATCTTTTCCACCCCTCCTTTCTGGTGGATGAGATAGAGAACAAAGTTATTCATTTCTTGTTCTGTCTTACAGATGCGTTTGTCAGAATAGGCTTGGTCAAAAATAGTAGTTCCTCGCCATTCCACATAATACTTCTTTTTCAACATGGTATCATCTCCTTTACTTTGTATCTATACTATACCACATCCAATAATCAAATACAATTGACATAATACACAAAATGCGGGCCGCTCATTTGTCACTATTCACAATTGACTTTTGGTGTCAATTGGCATAGTATACAAAAATGGGATTTTTATTCGTTCAACTTTTGGCTATTTTGCCTATTGACAAATTGCTGGAGTTGTGGTATAATGGAATTTCCGGCCGCAGGGGTCGCGCACGGCCGGCCAAAATTATACCATAAAAGCGCAGAAATGTCAATTGATTTTTTATACAAAAATGAAATCAAATTTTTGTTTAAAATGCCAATTGACAAATGAAATGAAAAAGTGGGGTGAAAACCCCACTTAACTGATGTGTTTGAAATTATTTCCAATGAATTCAGAACTGAATTCATAGTGGTGAGAGGGTCGCTGGACCAACATCATAGTCCATTTGCCTACCTTTTCATTATAGGAGATTGCCTGCCAATCTCTCTGCCAAGTGTCGCGATAGATGTCGCCAATCTTAATCTTCATTTCTGTAAATCCTCCTCGATTTGTTTAATCACCTTTGCGAGTATCGCAATCCGCTTTTCATACTGTCTCTTTTGGAGCTTTAAGTCATTCAGCTTCTGCGTCCATGCCACCTTTTCTTCCTTAGTCATTTGGAACACTTCCTTTCTGTATTATTATATTACCATACTTTTGGGAGTTTGTCAAGGGTGGATTTCACTTTATCCACCCTTTTTTTGCGTACTGCTTAAGGGTTTTCTTTAATTCGGCGGGGATGTCTCCTTTCATCAAAGCATGGATTTTGTCATAGTCTCCAAGAAACAGGGTGATAACTGTTTCTTTGTCAGGAGAAAGAACAAGTACAACGCCAGTAGAGGTTATACATTTGTAATTGTACTTATCATCATCCCATACTTCATAAATGATTTCACCGAAACCCATGTGGGTGGCGATGAATAAGTATCTGTCCATGCGGTCCTCTGTCACATGCTTACTAAAATTTATCTTCTTCATTGGTCTTGCTCCTTTCCTTAATTTCTGATTACATTATAGCACCATCGACCGCATTTGTCAATAGGTTTTTATAAAAAAATTGGGGTTGTTTAATCACAAACCCCAATTCTCCATCCATGTAATATTATGTTTTTCGATGTAGTCTCGTGTAGCTTTCTTGCATCTGTCATACTCTTCTTTCAGAACTTTGTCAGTGGTCATTGCTACATAGACCTCTCGTCGCAGTTGTTCCACTTCTTCTTCTTTCTGTGCTTTAACTTCTTTTGGATAGTAGGGCATGTCCGCAAGTATCTTGTCAATTTTGTTTTTTCTGGTGTTGATTTCTTTTGTTCGCCAGTTCCAAAAGCGTTCGCTAGCTTCATCTGCTTGCTCTTTAAGAATAAAAAGCATGGGATGCTGTTTTCTTTTCTTTTGGTCGATGTAGTTCAAAAACTTATCAATACAAATACTAATCAGTATCATTGCGAGTACTGCACCCACAAAAACCAATGCCAGGATGCCTTCATGTGTAAGTTTCATAATTTATTACCTCTTTCCTTAATTTGTACCTTTATTATAGCATGAGGAAAGGGGTTTGTCAATAGTTTTTATAAAAAAATTTGGGAGAAATTATTTCTCCCAAATCTCCTTTGCTTTTAGATAAGCACCTTCGTTTATTCCATGTTCTCTGATGTTGTCGTAGCCAATGTGCCGCCCTTCAATCTCAAACTCTTTCAAGCCACCATCCCACATACAGCACAAAGCTTGAGCGAAGTGCGCGGGGATGAAGATAAGCAGATACACAGGCCAAGAGATGCGACACACTCTTATGAATGCATTATCAGACTCTTTCACCAGAGTGTAGGAGCAGAAAGGCCGGAGCCACTTTGCGGCGGGATTATACTTGCCAATGTATTCCCACTCTTTACGGCTAATTCTCTTCTTCATGACGATTACCTCTTTTCTTATTTTGTACCCTTATTATAACACTGCTAGAAGTCTTTGTCAAGGGCCATATAGGGAAAATTTTTTCAAAATTTAATTTTTTTCGGGGTCCAGCCCTTAAAACCTATCTCCCTAGTAGGCTTATTGGTTTCATACTTTAATGAGCTAAAGCCTATTGGGCTTGTCGGTGGAGCCTGTCGGGGATCTGCCCCCTTCCTTTCACTTATATTATACCCAGATGGCGGCGAAAAGTCAATCATTTTTTTTACTTTTTTTTACTTTAATACATTAAAGCTTTAACCTATTAAACCTACTGGATTTTAGGACTTTCACGCATTAAAGCTTTAGCGTGCTAAAGCGCGCTTTAATTGTTTAGTGCTTTAATGCGTGAAAGTGTCGGCCCTTAGGGCCGAGGACGCTGTCAATAGTTATTTTACTTTTTTAAGTTTTTTTACTTACAAAAGCTTGACTTTTGCGGATTGGGCGAAATGCACAATTTTAGGAAAAAAATTTTATTTATTTTGCCTATTGACAAACGCTCAAAAATTTGCTATAATAGATATTTACCCGAATTTCCGGCCGTATGGTACGCGGACGGCCGGCTCACAAACTTGTCAATAGGCAAAATGCACAAAAATGTGCATAAAATTCAAAAAATTTTTATGCAATTTGACGACAGGGCAACCTGCACAATAATGCCGCTAGAAGTCTGTGCAATTTGCCATATAGGCATAAAACTACTAGGATTATGGGATTATTCCGCTCGACCGCCAAATGTCAAGACAGTTGACAGTTGATAAGCCAGATTGACAATTTGCCTAGTGTCTTGACACTTGATGCTTTGTCAATGTGTTTGTCAATTTGTCAACCTACTAGATAGAGGGAAAAAAGCCCTCTTTTCAGAGGGCTTTCTTGTTCACGATATCCCATCCCCCGATTTCTTTCCGCCCCTTGCAAGCATCGAACGCCAGCAGGCCTTTTTCCATGATTTCGGTGAGGAATTCGTCATTGTTAGCGATTGCAAACCATTCTGTTTTGCTTCCGGTTAACCGGGAGTATTTGCGGTTATAACCCCGGCTTGCTAATTCAGCGTGAATTGATTTCTCAAGCTCCCGCCCGGTTTTGCGGTAGGTTTCGACTCGAGACAGGCAGTAAGTATCAGGACTGACCGTGCCGTATGCAATCACACGCTGAAAAAAGTTTCCGGTGAATCCAACTTTAATGTTGGTGTATTCTTTCTTTTCATCGACCATTAAGTAAATATTGTTAGCCATTTTTATTTCCCCCTAGTTTAGTTGGTATTTGGATCTGCCCCGCAGGTCCTTTACATCTAAGATTATACGCCTATTTCCCGAATAAGTCAAGCCTTTTTACGCATTTTTCTAAAAAATTTTAATTCGCTTGTGGGGTTGTGGGGGTCCCCGTAGGGACCCCTTCTCCCTTCCTTAATATTCTACTGCTGCCCATGCATAAAGGTCTTCAGCGGTGATTCTAAGGCTGCACAGAGCCTTTCGAGCTTCTTCACTGTTAGGATTTTCAAAAAGTTCGTTCATTAACCAAATAGATTTATCTTCCCAATCGTCCCCAAGGGTCTGCAGTCGCTTGCACACTTCCTTATAAGATAAGTTAGGTTCAGCGCAAGGTTCAATACTGGTTATAATAAAATCTTCATTGTCATCCGTGGCCTGTTGGAAAGTTTTATAAAGTTCGTCCATGCTATCGAAATAGCAGTGGGTAGTAGTGACGACATCATCCATGTCGATGGTCTGAACGGTAAATTTGTACATCATGGTATTTTCTCCTTTACTTTAGCGAGTTGAAGTGTTGTTTTGTTCCCTCTTGGAACTGTCTACATGATACCACATAATAGTCTATTTGTCCAGCGTTTCGAGCAAATTTGTTGTTCGTCAAAGTGCAACAAATGTAAAGGCTCAAACTGTGCATTTTGACTAATGGTCATTTACAAGTTAGCCAATGCAAACTTGCATTTTTGCATGAATAAATATACATTATCAATGTATCTAATATACATGACAAGATGCAATTCCTACTATTCCTATCAGTTGTGTAGGATTTAAGCCCAGCCAATCGAGCGGACCAGTAGGTTTAATGCTTTAATGTGTTAAAGTAATTTAACATTTTAATGTGCTAAAGTTTTTGCTATTTTACCTACCGGAATTATGGGATTTAGCACTTTAATGCGTTAAAGCGATGCTTTAGCGATTTAATTGTTTAGCACTTTAGCGTGCTGAAGTTTGGGGTGCGACGTCCGCACACGCTAACAAAAAACAGAGATGGATTAAATCCATCCCTGTTCCATGCTTACTCTATTAAATTCTTCTTCATTTACGTCTACTTCTACTTTATCCCAACCGTGCTCATTGAAAAAGTAAGGGTTTTCCATTTGGACTCTGTCCATGATGTCCTCATACCATGCCTGACTAATAATAATGCTCATCATAATTTATTTCCTCCTAAGTTAGTGAGTTGTGGATCAGTTTGTTCTGTCCTTCCTTGACTATAATATACCACATCTTTACCACGTTTGCAAGTCGGAGTATTGCACAAATGTACGCAGTCTCTTTTGTGCATCTTGTACAGGTAGAACAAAAGAGGGATGTTCCTCCCTTTTGTTTTTTCTTTTTTACTTTTCAAATACTTGAACTATTTCACAGCGGTCAGCCTTGTGAACAGAGCCATTTTCAAAGACTACACATTCACGCAGACCACTAGGAAAGCGAGAGTATTGCACCTTGATGACTTCGTGCCATCCTGCCATCTCAGGTCCGTGGAAAAATTCAAGAGTCTTCAGTCTTGCGTACATTCTCATGGTAGTGGTGTTAGTGTTGTTAGTCATAGCTAATTCCTCCTGTATTGGTTAGGTATTGATCAGTTTGTCCTGTCCTTCCTTGACTATAATATACCACATCTTTACCACGTTTGCAAGTCGGAATTTTGCACAAACATACATAGCTTGTTTTGTGCATTTTTACTAATGGGCTAATCTTACACTTATAGTAACTGTTAGCCTAGGCTAACTACTCACCTATTTAGTGGGTTTTGGGATTTAAAGCTTTAAAGTATTAAAGCGTGTAATCGTTTTGTAATTTCTTTAGCACTTTAAAGCGGTGAAGTCTGGGCGCCCACGCCCCTGCTCGGTAATCATAGTCGTGTAGTATGTTTATTAAAACCGCAAGATACACCAATTACTTTAATGCTTTAGTGTGTGAAAGAGGACGTACATCTATTGCCTTACTACTAGGTAGCTGCGTAGTACGGCAGCCGAGCGGAACACTACTACACAATAAAGAGTAGCACATCACTGTACTACTCTATACATACCTACTACTACATCATCATAGATGTTGTGTGTTGTGTTGTTGTTGTTAATCATTACTAATACATTCACATCATCTGCGAGCTCCACGCCTTCGACCGCCCAAGCCTGTCCCTCAGCATCTACCAGCAGGGTGCCGTCAGGAGAGTGGAATGTGGTGCCGGTGGAAACTCTGAGATTTCCAAACTCATTTTCATCTTGGAAAATAACCTCAAAATGAGAGGGCTCTTCCGTACAATGGCTTGTGTAAGGAATGACAATAAACGCAAGCCCGCAAAAACCTAATACAAATATTCCGACCAGAAATAGTGCAATCATCGTCCGCAGGAAACTATCATCAGATACGTACTTATTTTTCATTTTAAATTCCTCCTTGAGATTATTCCCTCTTGATTACGTGATTAGTATAACACATCAATGAGAGACTGTCTATCGTCAAATTGCACAAAGGTTTCAGGATAATTTTTATTTGTACAAAGTGACGAAATTTGTGCGAGATTTTTGTGCAGATTGCCTATTGACAGAAAACTCGGCGCGTGCCAACCGTACACGCGCCGACGAAGTTCTTAGGGGTATGAGTAATGGGATGCACTCTTGGCTATAAAAAGTCTGGCAATACATTGTTAGTTTTTTCTCGTATAATTTTTTCTTATTTTAAATACCTAATGGGGGGCGTGTATTTCGGGAAAAAAATTTATTTAAAGAGTGAAAACTGTTTGCTCTGGTCCAAAAAATCCTGAAATCATTTTTCAAT
>ERZ808026.263-NODE-263-length-11294-cov-3.365071_pt1 | contig 11294 bp, 11 predicted proteins | sample MGYA00380182_ERZ808026 | MGnify/ENA primary metagenome ERZ808026 (study PRJEB31490, sample SAMN06133376) | cow dung metagenome | isolation source: H9 | host: cow | place: China: Chengdu | collected 2015-05 ... | reverse complement strand
GTGAAAAAATCCGACTATAATTCCTACGATTATTTAATCTGTATGGATTCCAACAACGTTAGAAACTTACGCCGAATCATTGGTTCGGATTCAGAAGGCAAAGTAAGCATGCTTCTTGACTACACTTCCCGTCCTGGCGCATCCATTGCAGATCCTTGGTATACAGGAAACTTTGATATCACCTATAACGATATCGTAGAAGGCTGCGAAGGATTTTTAGAATATTTAAAAGACGAGGGGAAATTATGAGAATCGCAATTGTAACCGGCGCAAGTTCCGGTATGGGCCGCGAATTTGTAAAACAGGTATCAAAAAAAGAAAAGTTTGACGAAATCTGGGTCATTGCCAGACGTAAAGAAGCATTAGAAAGCTTAAAAAAGGAAGTCAAAGCAAAGATTCGTCCGATTACATTGGATTTGCAGAATCCGGAAAGCTTTGAAACTTATAAAAAGCTTTTGGCAGAAGAAAAACCGGAAGTTGCACTTCTTGCAAACATTGCAGGATATGGAAAATTCGGGAAATATGATGAAATTTCATTAGAGGACTGTCTGGGCATGATTGACTTAAACTGCAAAGCATTGGTAGCCATGTCCCAGTTAACAATTCCATATATGAAACGCGGTTCTAAGATTCTGCAGCTGGATTCCTTATCTGCATTCCAGCCGGTGCCATATTTAAATGTTTACGGCTCCAGCAAATCTTTCGTGTTAAGCTACAGCCGTGCACTGAATCGCGAGCTGAAAACAAAGGGCATCCGCGTTATGTCCGTAAATCCGGGCTGGGTAAAGACAGAGTTTTTTGATCATGCCACCAAGTCCAGCAACGATGCGATTACTTATTTCAATGTAATGTATGATGCGAAAGATGTCATAAAAACAGCCATTCGCGATCTGTATCATACAAAGAAAGACGTATCCATTCATGGATTCCAGATCAAAGCACAGGTGCTGTTGGTAAAATTACTGCCACACAAGATTGTCATGGAAATCTGGATGAGACAGCAGAAACACAAATAAAAGCAATCACCTCCGTATGGGCGAATCTATCTGCTCACATGGAGGTGAATTTTGTTTGCGTTTATTTTTTATCTAAATCATCTAATACTTTCTTATAAGGCATCAGCATGCCTTCGTTCATCTTGCTGCCGATTTTCGCTTTCAGTTTTTTATTTCCAAGCATTGCCCCTACAAGATACATGAAGAGAATCTGACCCTTATTTTTCTGTGGGAAATCATACTGTCCCTGTGCCTTGAAGAACTTATGGTCAGCCCTCATCATACCCTGCATCTGGTAAATGAGATCGCGGAAGATCTTCATACCGCCGATACCAAGGAAGTTCTGCGGTCCCACATTTTTATGTTCCAATGCATAGACAAGCTCATCTGCCAGTCTGTCGATTTCTGCATTTGGGTCAAATTCATCGGTGGCAACACCGGTGAGAATGTTTTGTCCTACATTGGCACGGCCTTCGATAATGGTCTGCAGATTCTTTTCTACAGAGTAGCAGCCGCTTACCAGATAACCTACCGGCATACCGATGGTTACGGTGCGGTGTCCGTTACAGAATTGTCTGTCATCATACATTTTAAAGCGGGCACCCATGGAGTGGTCACGAATGGTAAATGCATAGATCATTGCATCTGCCTTCTGAATATTTTCTCGTAAGAAGGTATCAAAGCCGTCTTTGTAGATGCAGGTGCCGTCTACTGCACAGTTGAAGCACCCAAGACATCCTCCTTTGAATGGATATTCGGAAATATTTACAATGCGGGTTTTCTTGAGAAACACTGCCTGAAAACGTGCGATCATTGCAGACAAAGATTCGTTTTCCGGAGTGCAGTCAGTGATAATGACAACGTCTCCATCCTTTGCATCAGCAGTTTCTTCAGGCACCGTTGCCTGATGGTAGGAGAGTGCTACCGGCATCACATGTACCGGTTCGAAATATTCTTTTTCCACACACCAGCAGAAATGATTCCAGAAATCTACCGCCTGTTTCTGACCTTTTTTCGTAGTCAGATCTTCCATATCAGCGGAAAGTCCTCGAACAAAGTTCATGCCCATTTCCTGACAATTGTCCTGAATATACTGATGAGCAGTCACATCATAGAAATGTTTGGAGGTGGTAATCTGAGTTGCCGCTTTTCCGGCCACATTGACTCCATATTCCTTCATCAGCTCGATAAAACGATGCAGCTGGCATGGTGCGATAAAGGTGTACACCGGATAAGAAAAGAGCAGTACATCTGCCTGTTTGATTGCTTCCTTGGCAGGAGTAAAGTCTTTTTCCAGCGATTTAATCTTTGCCCCGGCATTCAAAATTTCGAATGTGTGCTGAGGATTTAATTTTTCTAAATATAAAACAGTCTGCAAAGTGATACTGTTGTTTCCCTTTGGACTTCCGTTAATTACTAAAATTTTCATGTCAATTTCCTCGGATGTATTAAGTTGAATTGTTATGTAAATTTTAAAATGTGCAGAAGGGAAAGTAAAGTCAATTTCTTGCAAAAATAAAAACCCGGGTGTAAAATATTTTCAGAAAATATCTGTGGAGGTAAGAGTATGCAGTTAGAAACATTACAAAAAGATATGATTGCTGCAATGAAAGCAAAAGATAAAGAAAGAAAAGATTCCATTTCTTCATTAATCGGAGCTATTAAAAAAGTTGCCATTGATGAAAAAGTAAGAGAAAATATTCCGGAAGAATTAGTTGATCGCGTGATCTTAAAAGAAATGAAGAGCGTAAAAGAACAGATCGATACTTGTCCTGCAGACAGAACAGAGCTGTTAGCTGCTTACAAAGCTCGTTATGCATTGTTTGAAGAATATGCGCCAAAGATGCTTTCCCCAGAGGAAGTAAAAGCGATCATTATGGAAAAATTCGCAGATGTGGTTGCTACAAAGAACAAAGGCATGATCATGAAAAATGTGATGGGCGAATTAAAAGGAAAAGCAGACGGTAAGGTGATCAATCAGATTGTAGCGGAACTCTGCAAATAAAAAAAGAGCTGGAAATCGGACTTGAACCGACGACCTACTGATTACGAATCAGTTGCGCTACCGACTGCGCCATTCCAGCTAGCTTTCTCAAGCGAAAGTAATTATACTCCAACTGTGGCAAAATGTAAAGAAGTTAATTTCGTTGAAGTTGCAGGTCAATCATGCTACAATGAGTACAATATTTGTATGAGATGGAGCAGAAGGTTATGACAGGAACCATGGGTACCTTGGGATTTTTCGCAATTGTATTAGTGATTTATTATATGTTACCGGGTAAAATACGCTGGGGGTTGCTTTTGGCTGCCAGTGTATTTTTTTATGCCAGTGCAGACTGGAAAATGCTGGCGCTGATTGGCGGAAGTATTGCAGTTTCTTATTATGCAGGCTTGCAGATTGAAAAAGCAGAGGATAGAAAGAAAAAGCGCGTCTGGATGACAGGATGTATCGTGATTCTGGTTGCTATATTAATGGTGTTTAAATATTTTGGCTTTTTTGCAGAAGCAGTTGGAAAAATGCTTGGTGCCACCAGTTTTGTGTTCAATCTGGTCATGCCCCTGGGGATTTCTTACTATACCTTTAAGATCATCAGCTACTTGGCAGATATTTATAAAGGGAAAATCGAAGCAGAGAAACATTTCGGATACTATGCTCTTTATGTGAGCTTCTTTCCACAGATTTTATGCGGGCCAATTGAGAGAGCAGATCATTTTATTCCACAGTTAAAATATGGATGTAAGTTTGAAGATAAGCTGGCGGCAGAAGGTTTGGAACGAATCATTATCGGGTTGTTTAAAAAGCTTGCCATTGCGGACAGATTGGCATTGTATGTAGGAACTGTATTTGATGCGCCGCTTAACTATCCGGGACTGGCTTCTATCATGGCAGTTGGTTTTTATACTGTGCAGATTTACTGTGATTTTTCAGGATATTCTGATATGGCCATTGGGATGGCCCAGATGCTTGGAATCCGCACGAGAGAGAACTTTAGATACCCTTATTTTTCAAGAAGTATCAAGGAATTCTGGAGCCGCTGGCACATTTCTCTTTCCGGCTGGTTAAGGGATTATATTTATATTCCCCTTGGCGGAAACCGCAAAGGAAAAATGCGTAAAAATTTAAATACCATGGCAGTTTTTTTAGTAAGCGGTATCTGGCATGGAAGCAGTATGAACTTTATCATTTGGGGAGCGCTTCATGGCTTTTGGAATATGATCTCCACACCGAAAAAGTCCGATGACCCTGCATGGAAACAGGTATTACAGGTGCTCATTACAATTTTTGGGGTTGCATTTACATGGATTTTCTTCCGTGCAAAGAATCTGGCAGCTGCAGTTACAATGATAAAGCACATGATTTTCGGCTTTGGTTTGTCCATTGACCGGATTACAGCGTCATTGCTTCCGTTTACGGGAGATAACACCTGTGCGGCATATTTCCTGATTATTTGCCTGCTGATTTTATTCCAGGTGATATTTGAATGGAGAAGAACCAGAGGAAAAGGCACTTCCTATGGATGGATTGGGGCAATGCTGGCACTGACCCTGCTTTTAGGACAGTTTGGAAGCAGCAGTTTCCTTTATGGACAGTTTTAGGAGTATCTATGAAAAAGATTTTAGCAACAGTAGCGGCTGTACTTGTAGCTGTGGCACTGGTCATCGTTTTAAAAAATCAATATGGCAGCATTTTTGCAGGAAATACCTATGGAATGCCGGCACTTTTGGAACAGAGGGAAATCGACCATCTGTTTATCGGCTCCTCCATGTTTCGACAGGGATTGGATATTGATGCCTTGGAAGAAAACTTAGACGGCAGCGTGTACATTTTATCTTATAACGGAAATCAGCCGGTGTTTATGGCAAAAGAACTGGAATATCTGCTGGGTCAGGGGCTGAAAATAGAGAATCTTTACATTGATTTTTATGCTTATACCTTAACAGCAGTGCCTTGGATCAGTGATACGAAAATGTTTTTGGATACAGATCTGGCCTTTAAACTGGATGCGTGGAAAACCATGGCGGAAAATAACGAGGTGGGTCTGAAAGATTTCTACGAAATGTTTGTGACAGCCAATAATGAACAGATTTTCATGTATCCAATCAACAATGCCATTGTTTCCTCACAGTTTCGAAATGGCGGTTCCCTGCTTTATATGGCAGGTCAGACAAAAGACCATTTGGATTCGCTGGATTTAGGTGTACGGGAGGGGCTGTTTAAATCCCAGCTGGCAGGATATGACAGGATCGCAGAGCTTGCAAAAGAATATGACATCAACCTGTTGTTTATTGAGACACCAAAGTACGAAAAACTGCTGACAGACACAAGAGAAGGCTGTTATATGGATTTATTGAAGGAGATGATTGCTTGGGCAGAAAAGGTAAATGCACCATTCCTTTTGGCCGAAAGCTTTGACTTCGACCATACAGACGGTGCAAATTTTCAGGATTTGATTCATTTGTCAGGTCAGGGACGTAAGGCCTATTGTGAAATGCTTAGTCAGCATATTGGGAATAATCCCGTTCAATGAGTGCTTCTAAGAGTTCCTGACGCTGAATTTCTTTGGAAAGATTATGTTCCAGAGTGCGGACAAGCTCCAGCTTATTTTTCTTAGTGACACCGCCTAGCTGATGTTTACGGATGATGGGGATCAGCTCACTTCTCCATAAAAGGCGCAACTGATTGTGAAGACGCATACGTTTGCTGTTTGGCTGGGCTTTGCGGATACATTCCAGCTGCAAAACCTCCGCATCATCTAAATAGATCAGATAGATACCCCAATGCTCCGGAATTTCCGCCGGGGCTTTTTCTATGAATTTCTGCCCTGTAACAAGGTAATTTCTGTCGCAGAAGCGTTCATAATCGTGAATCTGATGTTCCAGACGGGTTAAGGTATCCTTATCACTTTTAAATTCAAACCCGATAATCTCTTCCTCAGTAACCAAAAGTGCATCGGTGCGGGTTTTTCGGCCGATCCAGAATTCTTCAAAAAAACGCAGGCGTTTTCCCTGGGATTCATAATATTCAAATAAAATGGAGCGCATCTGCTCATCTTTTAGTTTCTTACTGCTTTTCATGAGTTTCTCCGGCAATCTTTTGTCAATAGGTGAATTATATCAGATGAAAATAGATTGGAAAAGATGATAAATTTTTCTTGACTGTCAAACTTTGCAGAGTTAAGATTGTTGTAATTGGTTCAAAGCTTTAACGTGATAAACTAAGCTTGGAAAGGAATACTTATTATGGAAAAGAAAAATATCGATTGGAGTAACTTGGGATTCGGTTACATTCAGACAGAAAAAAGATTTGTATCTAACTATAAAAACGGAGCATGGGATGATGGTGTGCTCACCGAAGATGCAACTGTGACAATCAGTGAATGTGCAGGTGTACTGCAGTATGCGCAGACCTGCTTTGAAGGGATGAAGGCTTATACAACAGAAGACGGACATATCGTAACATTCCGTCCTGATTTAAATGCATCCCGTATGAAAGACAGCTGTGAAAGATTACAGATGCCGGTATTCCCGGAAGATAAATTTGTGGAAGCTGTCTGCAAGGTGGTAGAAGCCAATGCAGAATATGTTCCGCCATATGGTTCAGGTGCGACTTTATATCTTAGACCATATATGTTTGGTTCTAACCCTGTTATCGGTGTAAAACCTGCGGATGAATATCAGTTCCGTATTTTTGCAACACCGGTAGGTCCATACTTCAAAGGCGGTGTAAAACCTTTAACAATCCGTGTTTGTGATTATGACCGTGCAGCACCACACGGTACAGGTCATATCAAAGCCGGCTTAAACTATGCCATGAGCTTGTATGCCATTGTGGATGCACACAATCAGGGCTATGATGAAAATATGTATCTTGATTCTGCTACAAGAACTTATGTGGAAGAAACCGGCGGAGCAAACTTCTTATTTGTTACAAAAGACGGCAAAGTGGTTACACCAAAATCAAATACCATCTTACCATCTATTACACGCCGTTCCTTAATGTATGTTGCAAAGGAATACCTTGGCCTGGAAGTTGAAGAAAGACCGGTTGCACTTTCTGAATTAAAAGATATGGCAGAATGTGGTCTTTGCGGTACAGCAGCGGTAATCTCTCCGGTAGGTAAAGTAGTTGACCATGGAGAAGAAATCTGCTTCCCAAGCGGCATGACAGAAATGGGACCAATCACAAAGAAATTATATGAGACATTGACAGGAATCCAGATGGGACGCATTGAAGCTCCGGAAGGATGGATCAAAGTGATCAAATAAACAGAATAAATGATTGTTGAAACTGGCAGTTACGAAATCCCGTAGCTGCCTTTTTTTGTGCGAAATAACAGAAAGTGAAAAAATTGTCAAAATAAATTAACACGTGTCTTGTCACCTGATGAACAGTGTGCTATACTCCTGTCTTGTTAAGAAAAAGTGCTCAAACAATGGAGACGAAGAAGAGATGACAATACAGGAAGAAATAAAGAAATTAAAAGATGAAAAAAATGCAGTCATTTTGGCACATTATTATGTGAGATCTGAAATTCAGGAGATTGCAGATTATATTGGAGATTCCTTTTATTTAAGCAAGCTTGCTGCAAAGCTGGAAAATCCGATTATCGTATACTGCGGTGTATCCTTCATGGGCGAGAGCGGCTGTCTTTTATGCCCTGACAAAAAGGTGCTGATGCCGGATCTGACCGCGGATTGTCCGATGGCACATATGGTGTTAAAGGAAGAAGTAGAGGAAGCAAGAAAAAATTATGATGATCTGGCGGTGGTATGCTACATCAATTCCACAGCGGAAATTAAATCATGGTCAGATGTGAGTGTAACCTCTGCCAATGCGGTAAAAATTGTAAGAAATCTCCCAAATAAGAACATTTTATTTGTTCCGGATAAAAATTTAGGACGTTTTGTGGCAGAACAGGTGCCGGAGAAAAATGTCATGCTGGTCAATGGATATTGTCCAATCCATGCGAAGGTTCTGGCTGATGAAATCAGAGAATTAAAGGCTGCGCATCCGGAAGCAGAGGTTTTGGTACATCCGGAATGTGGTGAGGAAGTAAGAGCCGTGGCAGATTATCTTGGATCAACTTCAGGCATTATTGAGTATGCATCGGAAAGTGACAAAAAAGAATGGATCATCGGTACAGAAGTTGGTGTTCGTTACGAGCTTGAAAAAAGAAATCCGGATAACAAATTCTATTTTCCGAAAACAGAGCCGGTATGCCATGATATGAAGCTGATTACCTTGGAAAAGGTACTTCATGTTTTGAAAACAGAAGAAAATCAGGCAAGTGTATTCAGCGATACAGCAGGGGCTGCAAAACAGACATTAGATAAAATGCTGGAGTATGCTAAATAGCATGCAGAAAGGATAGAATATGATTGAACATCTGAATTATGACGTGGTAATTGTAGGGACAGGTGTCAGCGGCTTGTATGCGGCGATTAGTTTGTCAGAAAAATCAAAAATTCTCATGATCTGTAAGGAAGCCATGGAGGAATGCGACTCCATGCTGGCCCAGGGTGGTATCTGTGTGATGCGTGATGAAAATGATTATGATGATTTTTTCGAAGATACCATGCGTGCAGGTCATTATGAAAACAAAAAGGAAAGTGTGGATATCATGATCCGTTCCAGCCGCAGTATTATTGACCATCTGCTGGAGCTGGGTGTCAGATTTGAAAAAAATGAGGATGGCAGTTTAAAATATACCAGAGAAGGAGCCCATTCCAGACCAAGAATCTGTTTTCATGCGGACATTACAGGTAAAGAAATTACAGAGACGCTGCAGCGCCATGTGAAAACCTTGCCAAATGTGACAATTATGGAATATACTACAATGAAAGATCTCTTGGTTGAAAACGGAGAATGCTGCGGTGTAGTTGCAAAAAATTTTGTGAACGAAGAACAGATTTTACATATTCATGCAAAAGATACGATTCTGGCCACAGGAGGAATTGGTGGTTTGTATGAACATTCCACAAACTATCCAAGTCTGACAGGAGATGGACTGGAGGCTGCAAAAAATCATGGAGTAGCGCTGGAACATCTGGACTATGTACAGATTCACCCTACCAGCCTTTATAAAGAGGAAGCGGGAAGAAGCTTTTTGATTTCTGAATCCGCAAGAGGAGAAGGAGCCATTCTTTTAAATCACAAGAAAGAACGCTTTGTAGATGAGCTGCTGCCTCGTGATGTGGTGACAAAAGCGATCTTACAGGAAATGGAGAAAGAGGGAACGAAACATGTCTGGCTTTCTTTCGAGAATATACAGGAAAAGACCATTCATGAACATTTTCCCAATATTTACAAAACCTGTCTGGAAGCAGGCTATGACCTTACAAAGGAACCGATTCCGGTAGTTCCGGCTCAGCATTATTTTATGGGTGGAATTCATGTGGACAGTGACTCTAAAACAACCATGGAACATTTGTATGCAGTGGGAGAAACCAGCTGTAACGGTGTTCACGGGAAAAACCGCCTTGCCAGCAACAGCTTGCTGGAAAGTCTGGTATTTGCACAGAGAGCTGCGAAAAAAATTAACGAAGAATAGAGAGGATAAGAACTATGAACGAAATTACAATGCTGCTTGCAGCTGACAAATTTATTCGCCTTGCATTAGAAGAAGATATTAACAGCGAGGACGTGACTACAAACTCTGTAATGCCTGAATATAAAAAAGGTGAAGTACAGTTAATTTGTAAAGAAGACGGAATCATTGCAGGTTTAGGTGTATTTGAACGAGTATTTACATTGCTGGATCCTGAAACAAAGGTTATTTTTGATGTAAAAGATGGAGATAAAGTAACATGCGGTCAGCATCTTGCTACAGTGACAGGTGACATTCGCGTACTGCTTTCCGGTGAAAGAACAGCTCTCAACTATCTTCAGCGTATGAGCGGAATCGCTACTTATACAAGCAAAGTTGCAAAACTGCTGGAAGGAACCAAAACCATTCTTTTGGATACAAGAAAAACAACACCATGCATGCGTATTTTTGAAAAATATGCGGTAAAAGTAGGTGGTGGATGCAACCATCGTTACAATTTATCAGATGGTGTTCTCTTAAAAGACAACCACATTGATGCTGCCGGCGGTGTAAAAGAAGCAATCGAAGCAGCAAAAGCTTACGCACCATTTGTACGTAAAATTGAAGTTGAAACAGAAAATCTGGACATGGTAAAAGAAGCGGTAGAAGCAGGAGCAGATATTATCATGCTGGATAATATGACACCGGAACAAATGGCTGAGGCTGTAAAACTTATTGACGGACGTGCAAAAACAGAATGCTCCGGAAATGTGACAAAGGAAAATATCCAGAAGATCACAGCAGTTGGCGTGGACTATGTATCCAGCGGTGCATTGACACATTCCGCACCAATTTTAGACATTAGTTTGAAACATCTGAAAGTGATTGAATAATCAATCATTGAGGAGAAGTTTGCAGGAAAGGACGGAAATCGCAAAATGGAACAGGCACTGAATGGCTCACAGCGAAGAAAAAAAATAGTAATGCTGCTGAAACAGTCCCCGAATCCTCTTTCCGGTGCTGCCCTTGGAAAAGAGACGGGTGTCAGCCGTCAGGTAGTGGTACAGGATATTGCATTGCTGCGTACAGAAGGATATGAAATCTCTGCAACTCCCCGCGGCTATGTCCTGAACACACCAAATCAGGTCATGCGGGTTTTTAAGACATATCATACAACCGAGCAGACAGAAGAAGAGTTAACTGCGATCGTAGACCTTGGGGGCTGTGTGACAGACGTCATGGTCAATCACCGTGCCTACGGTAAAATGAGTGCAGTATTGAACATCAGAAACCGCAGGGATGTACAGATTTTTATGAACCAGTTAAAGACCGGAAAATCTACACCTCTTCTGAATGTGACTGCAGGCTACCATTTTCATACAGTAACAGCCGAAAAGGAAGAAATTCTGGATGAAATTGAGGCTGCATTAAAAGAGCGGGGTCTGCTGGCAGAAATTTTGCCTTATGAAAACGAGCTGACAGCGATTTAAAAGATAATAGAAAAATATGTAGGCGGCTGCGTGAAAACGCAGCTGCTTTTTTCGGGCAAAGCCGGCAGATCATTTTAGAAAGAACGGGAGAGATGCCGTTCCAATAACTGAATAAGCTGGTAGAGACACACGGCCACGATACAAAGTACCACAATCGACATAATGACGAGATCTAGTTTAAACACCTGAGACCCATAGATGATCAGATACCCCAGTCCCTGCCTTGCTGCTAAAAATTCTCCGATAATCACTCCCACCAATGCCAGACCGATATTGACCTT
>ERZ808026.262-NODE-262-length-11304-cov-2.305246_pt1 | contig 11304 bp, 10 predicted proteins | sample MGYA00380182_ERZ808026 | MGnify/ENA primary metagenome ERZ808026 (study PRJEB31490, sample SAMN06133376) | cow dung metagenome | isolation source: H9 | host: cow | place: China: Chengdu | collected 2015-05 ... | reverse complement strand
AATAAAAAGAGGAACTTTTTGTTCTTCTAATCCCTCAATCTGTTTATAAGTTCTTGCTTGTGGATCCGATATTACTACGATATCTGGTGTAATACCACAGTCTATTAATTTTCTAAACAGTTTAATATACTGTTTAAGATTTAAAGTTAGAGGTTTACATGAAAAAAAATAATTTATTTGTAGGTATTTTATTAGTTCTTGTAGGTTTTATGTTACTTTTTTTTCCAAAAAGATGTATTTCTTTAGTTGTTGCATTAATGGGAATTGAAGCTGTAGTAAATGGAATTTATAGCCTTGTTCATACAAGAAAATTAGTTCCAGATTCAGATTTTCAGAAGTTGGTTTTTATTAGAGGAACTTTAAGTATAGTTGTTGGTTTGTTGGCATTTTTCTTGCCTTTAGTTGTTGCAAAAGTTGTCGCAACCGTTATGATGTATGTTCTTGGTTTTTATCTTTTGGCAAGTGCTGTTATTTTGTTGTATTCTTCATCAAAATTGCGTGACACTCAAATTGATAGAAATAATTTTAACTTAGAAGCAGTTATTTCTATTATTGTGGGAATTATCTTTTTTATTGTTCCTGCAGAAATTGGAGAAGTATTAGTTCGTATTGCGGGATTTATTATGTTTGCTCTTGGTGGAATTATGTTATATTACCATTGGAAAAAACAAGCTCCATTGCAAGGTGGAAATGTAGAAATTTTAGATGATATATCAGAAAATATAGAATAAAGGATATTAAAAAATATGGTACTTATTGAAAAAACAGAAGTTTTTGGTTGGGAAGCTGCAATTAGAGGAATGAGAAATTCATTTAATAGTTGGGATCGTTCAGATAGCAAATTTGACGAAAATGGAAATTATATTGTTGGTGAAGCTGACTTAGATTTGATGGATAAACTTTCAAGAAGTGGCCCTTCACATGCAAAATTTCTTCGTTATATAAATGTTTCTTTTGATATTACTGCTCCTAGATACTGGTGGGCAGAAATGGATACTTATAAAGTAGGAACAGTTAGAAATAGTTGTTCAACAATGCATAAGGTTGCAGCAAAAGAATTTGAACGAAATGATTTTAGTCACGAACATTTAGACTCTTTTTCTATGAAACAACTTGAGGATTTAGTGAAATATCTGAATAAGTGTCGCGACAACTACCTTGGTGATTATGGGAAAATTTATGGACAAAAAGATATGTGGTGGCAAATGATTCAGTTGCTTCCTGCAAGTTTGAATCAAAAAAGTACAATTCAATTGAATTATCAAGTTTTGCAAAATATTTATTTTACACGCAAAGATCACAGACTTGATGAATGGCACACATTCTGTGATTGGATAAAATCACTTCCACACAGTCAATTGATTATTGGTAAAAAATAATATTTGTGAAATAAAAAAAATAAGGTTGCATTAAATGCAACCTTATTTTTTTTACTTCTTCTTGTTATATGCAGCTTTTATTGCTTCTGCAAAAACTTTATTTTGATCACTTCTTTCTGGAACAGAAAAAATTGGTTTTCCGTCTTCTTCAGAAATTCTGTAAATATGCATTGGTGAAGTTAAATATGCTGGACTTTCTTGGTTGTTAATCCACCAGTCAAGAACGGCAAGCACGCAAAGTGTGTATTTTAATAGATTTGCATTTGTTGCATTTGTGTTTGGTCCTGTATTGTGTGCACCAAGTAAAACATCAAGTCTCTTTGAAACTTCATTTGAAATATCAAAATTATAATGTTCCCATGGATTTTTGACATAAGCTACAGGCCCTTTATTTTCAACTTCTGCATCACATTGATTTACTGCTTCTGTTAAGTAACGGCGAGTAAAATCTGTTCTTATGAACAATGGTTTAATTTTGCTTTCGTCAGCTGGATGTTCAAGTATTAATTGGTCAAATTTGAATGTTGGTAAAAAGTGATATTTTGTTTGCCATAACAATGAAGTAAGTAATTTTTTACCGAATTGTGTTGTATCAAAATCGTTTTGAGTATAAAGCTGATTTACAAAGTCATTGAGTGGTGTACAGTATAAGCGTTCAAAAACAGTTTCTCTGTAGCTTGTCCATTCTTCAAGTACTTGGAAGATAGAATCTTTTTCTGGAGTTCCTATATCTTCTTCGCCTTCAACAAATTGTATGTCGCGACAGCCTTGTAAAAAGTCTTCAATAATTCTTAAAAGAACAACAGTAACTTGAAGTGGATTTTCTGGGCTTAAAACATTAAATCCATCAGAAAATTTGTATAATGGCTGAAAATATGGATACAAATCTGGATGTGAATCTAATTTATCAAATCCTGCATCTGGGAATAATTTATTTAATAAAGATAATCCAGTTGTTACAATTCCATCTTTTACACCACGCTGTCTTTCTGCAGGTGCTTTAGTTTTTTGTTCAGCAGGTTTTTCTTCTTTTGGTTTATCTGGCAAAAGTAAATCAAATTTGTGAAGCCCAAGGAATTTTAAGATTTCTGGGATTTTTGCTTTAAAGAATGCAGGATATTCTTCATAAGAATCACAACACATTCTCATAAGTAATGGATATAGTTTTTTTATTACTTCATTTTGAATGTATAACCATTGTGTGATTGCTTCTTTTGCTAAACTCGAAAGTTTTTCCTGTGGTGCGTCTGGATATGATGCTTCATCTGTGTAAATTTCTTTGATTAGTTTTGGAATTTTTGTTTCGCCATAGTAATACACTTGAACAAGAGGACGATAAACTTGTCGAACATAATTTATCATATCTATTGTTAAATATGGTTTTGGTAAATCAAGTAATTCCAAATGAGCAAGTTTTATTCCTTGCATTGTCCAGCCTGCAACTGTTCGTAGGAATTTAAATTTAGCTTCTGTTCCATTTGCGATTTTTGCTTTATATGAAGCAGGTGCCATTTGAATTAAGGTTTTTATTACAGTGATAAAACTTTCGATATTTTCGATGTGTAATTTTAATGTGATTGAACAAAAATCTGATAATATTTGTTCGCTTCCGTTTTTTTGGAATAGTTTGATAAAATTAAAAAGTCCGTAGTTTGGTTTGATTTTATATTCTTCAGACATCATAAGTTTATCAATCATCCCGTTTACTCTTGTAGTAATAGCAGGAAGTTCTTCTTTGTATTTTCTTGTTTTTGGTGTGCTAGTTTGCGAAGATTCAGATTTTTCTGAAGAACTAGGTGTCGCACTGCGAACAATTCTTCCAGTGTTTTTTGATATTGGTTTTGAACTTGGCGGTTGTGTACCTGTGCGTTCGTACATAATTTGTCCCCCAAGAACTTTTGTCATGAGTTTTGCTTCTTCTGGGTCGATTGCACCAATTGCTTTTCTTGTTTGTTCTAAAGTACCAGGTGCCCAATCAGCAGTCTTTGGTCTTTTGTCGTCTTCCATAAAAACCTCTAAAACATTTTATAATCTTAATAAATTCTTTTTTACAATTCCAGGACAATTTTTGAGAACTATTTTTTCTCCATCCTGTGTTAGTAAAACTCCCTCAAAAGTTCCGTATATTGTGGTATAAACATTGCGTATTACTAAAATATTTAATGTTCTATTGTTGCTAGAAATTGGAGTGAACGCTAAGTCCACCATATTTTCAGTGTCTTGCACAACCCATTTGTTATTTACTCCAAGTGGGTGAGTGATACAAACAGGTGGCATTGGTGTGATATTTGCATTTACGCAAAGAATATTATCGTTGTATTCATCATTGTTGATTGCATCTTGGCTTGTGTTTGTGAATCTAAAAATAATATCTTTCCCGTCTACATTTACAAGTCCACACATCATTTCTGACTTTGAATGAAGTTTTAAATAAGTTCGATTCATTGCCATTAATGCTAAGCCATTTTCATTTGGAAGTGATTTTATATCTTTGCGATGTTTTCCAAGATTAATTCCGCCAGTTATGTTCATTGGAATTAACCATGTTGCTGAACATTTTGATGATACTGGCGCAGGTGTTACAGAAAGTAATTCTGGAGTGTTGCTTGTATCAAAAGAAGCAATAAAAGAACCTTTTGCAGCAGGTCTAAATTTATCTCCACGAACTGTGAAATTTAAAGAATGTCGTTTGTGTTTTCTGCTCCAATTTACTTTTATGTAGCGAGTTTTTCTAAAACTTATACAAGCTGCTTCTTGTGTGTTTGTTGGAACAAAACGCTTTCTTGTTGTCATCATTGTGTGATATGAAAATTTCTGACCTGTTTCTTTATTCCAAAATATAACTTCTGCAAGTCCAAAGATTTTGCTATCAAGAAATTCTACCATTCCAATGTAAGAACCAATGTTGAACATATATGCTATTCGACTTTTTATTCTCATATTGGAAATAATTTTTGGAGTTGGAATTCCAATGAAGGGTAGTTTTAGACCGCGAATTTCTAATTTTTCTGTTACTTTTTTATATGTACCAAAATTTATTTTTCCGTTGTGAACAATAGATTTTGGTGTTTCTTTTATATTTCGTGAATACACTTAATTCCTCTGTAATGTTTAAAACGAATCGTTTAATTATACAAGAATTAGAATAAACTAGCAAATATTTTTCTTGAGAAATGAAGTATTTGGGATTAAAATTGAAATAATAAAACTACAGAAAAATATAAAAACCTTATTTCAAAAAGTAAAAGTTTTGTAATTTTTGCATAACAGAGGTACTTTATGAGCATTACTTTGTATTCACTTGGAGCGGCAGAAGAAGTTACTGGTTCAAAACATATTTTTGAAATAGATGGACGAAAATTTTTAGTTGATTGTGGTGCTTTTCAGGGTAAAAGAAAATTATCTGATGAAAAAAATCGAGACTTTGATATAGACGCCGACAAACTTGAATCTGTAATTTTAACTCATGGACATTACGACCATTGTGGGCTTTTGCCAATTTTGACTAAAAAAGGATTTAACGGAAATATTTACGCAACTCCTGCTACTCGTGATATTGCAAATTTAATTATGATGGATAGCGCAAGAATTCAGGCAAGAGATGCAGAGTTTTTGGCAAAACAGGCTAGAAAAAAAGGTGAAAAATTTTATTGGCGTCCGTTGTATGATGAAAATGATTGTGTAAAAACTGCAAATCAAATTGTTTCCTTGTCTTACAATCGTAAAATGTATATTGCACCTGATGTTCAGTTGGAATTTTTTGATGCAGGTCATATTTTGGGTTCCGCCTTTGCAAATGTAACAATTCGTGGTGTTCATACTGGTTTGTCTGCACCAATGTATTCAACAGACGGAAACGATGAAATAAGAATTTTGTATACTGGTGATATTGGACGCAAGAAAAAGCCTATTATTCGTGACCCTGCAATTAATGTTCCTGCGCCAGATTATATTGTGCTTGAAAGTACATACGGAGACAGAAAACACGAAGATTCAGCTTTTGCCATGAAACAATTGGAACGCATTGTTCGAGAAGCTGTTGCAAAAAAAGGAAAAATTATTATTCCTTCCTTTGCAATTGAACGGGCTCAGGAATTAGTTTATTACTTGCATCTTCTTACTGATAAGAAAAAGATTCCTACAATTCCTATTTATGTTGATTCACCAATGGCAACAAATGCAACAAGTGTATTTAGAGTTCATCCAGAATGTTATGATTCATCTGTAAATGAAGCATTCTTGAAACATCATAAAAATCCATTTGGTTTTGGAGCTTTGTCATTTACTGCAAGTGTAGAAGAATCAAAGGCTTTGAATAAAAAAGAAGGCCCAATGATTATAATTAGTGCCGATGGAATGTGTGAAGCAGGACGCATTTTGTATCATCTTGCAAATGAAATTAGTAATGAAAAAAATACAATTTTAATTGTTGGTTACATGGCAGAAAATACTTTAGGTCGAAAAATTCGTGATGGCGAAAAAGAAGTAAATATTCTTGGTGACCATTATCAAGTAAAAGCAAAAATTGAACAGATAAATGCTTTTTCTGCACATGCTGATTATACAGAAATGACTGATTGGCTTAATGCAATTGATACTTCCAGATTAAAGAACATATTCCTTGTGCATGGGGAACCAGAATCACAAGCGTTCTTTAAGCAATATCTAAATGAACATGGTTATAAAAATGTTACAACTGTAAAATATGGTGAAAGTTACGATTTGCTGTAAGTTGCAACATTTTTAGTGTTATTTAGACAAGGATTGCCATTCCCCTTTCCATTGTGAAGGGGGATTTTTTATTAAATAATCACATCTTTGGGAATATTTAATACTTGGTGCATCTTTTGGATTTTTAGTAAAAAGTTCTTTAGCGTCCTTGAAATTTCCTTGCATAAACAATTTTAAGCCTTTTTCAAAAATCATAATTTGTTCTTTTTGTTTTTCAAAATCTTCTTTAGTTGTTGGAGAATACACAGGAACTGCTTTATCTTTTCCTAAGACTTTTGCGTAAGCGATTTTTCTAAATTTAAGAGGAGAACCTTGTTGTTTTGCATATAAGGCTGTTTCTTTTGTGCAAAGAATGTATGTTCCAAAGTCTTTATTTAGACCTTCAAGTCTGGAAGCAAGATTTACAGAATCACCAAAGGCTGTGTAATCAAATCTTTTTGAAGAACCCATATTTCCTACGACAGCATCGCCAGTGTTGATTCCAATTCTTGTTGCCAACGGACGACCAGCGATTTTTACAAATTCAGAATTTAGTTCCTTTAGTCGCTTTTGACATTCGATTGCAGTTTCAATTGCTTTTCGTTCGTGGTTTTCTGTGTCCAGAGGGGCATTCCAAAAGGCAATAATTGCGTCACCTTCGTATTTATCTATAGTTCCACCGTTTTTTAAGATAATTTCACTTAATTCCGAAAGATATTTGTTCAGCAAATCTGTTAATTGTTCAGGTTGTAACGGTTCAGAAATGGAAGTGAAATTTTCTATGTCAGAAAAAAATATTGAAATGCGGCGTCTTTCTCCACCGAGTTTTAAGTTTTCTGGATTTTGCAAAAGTTGATTAATAACAGATGGACTTAAATATTGTGTGAAGGCAGTTTTGATAAATCTGCGTTGTTTACCTTCTGTTGCGTAATTATAAAAAATGGATTCCAAAAATGAAAAACCAAAACAAAATAAAGGCGCAATTATTTGTATAAAAATATTAAAACAGAATAAACCGTATCCTACAAAAATAATTAACAATGGAATAGTGATTGTAATTATAATTGAAAGCAAAATTGATTTTGTGTGTGATTCTTGCTTTTTGGTAATAAGAATAAAATGAGTTCCTGCAATTGCCATAATCAACAAATATAAAATATTAATCCACAAAGGAACTTCTTTTATAAAATCATTTTGCAAGTAATTATCTAACATTGTAATGTGGATTCCAGCCCCAGGATAAACTTTGGAAATTGGAGATGAACAAATATCATAAAGGCCTGGTGCATACAGCAAAAAGAACACAGTGCAATTTTCAAAATTTGAAGGGGCAATTAAAGGTTCTTTTCCATTTTGATAATCTTCCCAACTTTGAATTATATCAATTGCGTTGTAATGTACATATCTATTGATGTCACCTCTAAATCTTAGGCGAACAGTGTTGTCTTTTGTCAAAGGAACTTTTTTTTGAATATTTTTTAATTCCAATTGTGGGTTTGAAGAATTTAATAAAATTGGTGTGAGTCCTAAACTTGGATATTCTTTTTCTTCATGGAATTGGGAAAATCTTGCTTTGCGGATTATATCATCACTATCTTTTGCGCTAGTAATATTTCCAATGATTGCGGCAGTTTCTTTTAATTGAGGAATAGGAAATAATGCAGACTCGTTTTCAGCATCATTAATGAACATTGTCTGAATAACTTTTCCGTATTTTTTACAGGAATTAGCAAAGGCAATATCATCTTCTGCCCCGTAAACAGATGGTTCTGTAAAGAAAATATCAAAAATTACATTTGCGGCTTTTCCTTCGTTCATATAATCAACAATTTGCCCGTAAGCTGAACGAGGCCATGGCCAACTCCAGTTTTTTTCTTTAAGGGCAACATTGATACTTTCTTGGTCAATTCCAATAAAACAAATGTCATCGGAAGGTTGTGAAAGCTGGGAAGTAACAATCATCCTGTTGTCGTAAATTTTGTTTTCCAAAAAATTAAAAGTTCCGCGACAGAATAAAATTGTTCCTAATGCGAATGAAATTGTTGAAAATATAATTGCGTAAATTGTTTGATTTAATTTTTTCATAATTCTAAATATCTAAATTATCTTTATTTTGCAAGAATCTTTGAGTTCTACATTCTTTTGGAGTAAAAACTGAATATTTTTGATATTCTTTTTTTAGATTGTTTTTGCGTTTTTCTGGTGTTGGATGAGTTTTTACAAATCCAGTTACTTTATTTTTTGAATTAATTTCCAAAAGAGAAAGCATATCGTTCATACAAGAAGTGTCATAACCTGCGTTGTACATCAATTCAAGAGCCATTTTGTCAGCAGCAAATTCATGAGAGACAGAATATCCTGAATCAACCATAGAAGAAATTGCTTCATTTACAGAACTGTCTAAAAATTTTGTAAATTCCACAGAATCTTCAGAACCGTTTGAAAGAGTAACAGCAGTTGCAGAAAGCGTTGCCAAAGTTGCCATCGTTGCACGGCTTGCTTTGATTGCTTTTATACTATGCTGAAGTTGTATGTGTGCAATTTCGTGAGCAATAACAGCAGCGATTGCATCTTCTGTGTCTGCACATTTTAATAATCCTTTTGTTATTAAGATGTGCCCTCCAGAAGTTGCAAATGCGTTAATTTCTTCAGAATCAAGAATTCCTACAAAATAGCCTTTATACAAATTTGGTTTTTCTGAATGAATTACAATTGATTGACAAATATAATTTAAATACTTAGTTGCATCATCGTTAGAATATAATTGATATTGTCCCAAAAGATTTGCAGCAACTTGTTTTCCGATAATGTATTCATATTCAGGAGTGATAACTTCCGCAGCGCTTCCAATGCTTTCTGTGCTTTTTGAAATAGAATGAGCTACATTTTCGTCTATAACGCCAGTCATTCCTGCAACTTCTGCAGTAACGCTTGCAATGTACATAATACTAGAACAAGAACTTAGCAAAAGACATAAAGTTATGATAAATGGTATAGTAGTTTTTGATTTATTCATTTTTAAGTTCTCCTTCTTGAATGAAGTTTAATAATTCTTCGTTGGAAATAATTTGTCCTTCGATTTGTTTTACTGCATCGTAATTTGCGTTGCTTTTTCCCCAGTTGTCAGAAGAAGAAAATCCTTTTCCTGCAAGTGCAAGTTCATCAGTTGTAGCAGAAAAATTATTAAAAGAAGAAATTAATTTACGCTTAGAAAGCAATGATGAAGAAATCCATCCACTAATTTCAGCATTTTCTACAGGTTGAACTTTACTCCATTTGCCCTTTGTTTCTAAAACCAAAACTTGTTGACCGTAATCTAGTGCTTCTAGCTGTTTTGCAAAAAACGAAGTGGAAGATTTAAGATTGATTTTTTCTGCAGAAACATACATTTTTTTAGGTTTTGCATAGATAAAACTAGTACAAGCTATCATGGCAATAAAAAATAATATCTTTTTCATGTTTTTATTGATTTAATTCGTTTATAATGAGGATCCTTCAAATACATCCGAGCTTTCGTACGGCACCACGTTTCCGGTCATCCATATTGTATTGGAATTGAAATTAGGATATATGGTGGCGGAAGCGTTGTTAGTTCCCGGAATCATGTATATCTCCACCTGTGCATTTATGCCCACTCCCATGACATTGAACGAATAGGTCACACGACCCTTCTTGTCTGTCATGGTCTGCTGGCCGGTTATCATACCGTCCACCGTGACTCCCCCGAGACCGTTAGGGCCGGAAGCGAAGTTGCTTGGGGAGATCTGCACCACCGCTCTGTTACCCTTTACCGAGATGAAGTTTGTGCTGGAATTGACAAAGACCGTATTTCCATTTCGGAACTGGACATTATCCGCTTCAAGAACGAAGTCCTGATTGCGAAGAGCGGCCCGTGCCTGCACCGATGCCAGGGAGTCTGCCAATGCATGGAGCTGACGGTCTTCTGCAGAACGTGCCCTGAACTCGGCCATGTCCTTATGCCACTGATCCATCATCCTCTGTCTCTTGGCGGATCCTGTATTGCGATTGTCTGTCTGTGCAGACGCGTCGGGGGCAATCGTCGAAAGCCCTGCGACAACGACCATAATGGTCAGCAAGATTCGTTTCATATACTTTGTAGTTTTTAATTTTTCAAAACAAGACAAAGCAAATGACAGACCAAAGTGGAAATTCAAAGATTTTAACTAAATTTGTCGGAAACAACCCATAATCAATATGAAAGCTAGATTACTGACCATTCTTGCCGCAGCAGCGCTTACTGCATGCGCAACAGGCCCGGTAGCTCCGGAGACCACAAAATCAAAGATCGTAGAAGAAGGAGGAACAGGCCCATACAAGGCACTCATGTTCGAAGCTCCAGACCTTGAGGCCCATACAGTCTTTGCGCCACAGGACCTCTCCGCATTCGGAAAGAAAGAGAAACTCCCGGTACTCGTTTGGGGCAACGGAGCATGTACAAACTCTCCATGGGAGCACTATAAGTTCCTCAACGAAATCGCATCACACGGCTTCCTCGTGATCGCTACAGGTTACATCCCTATGGAAGACGGTCCATACCATGGTCCAAGATCGGAGTCTGTCCAGCAGCTCGAGTCTGTAGACTGGGCGATCGCGCAGAACGCTGACAAGGAAAGTCCATACTACGGCCGCATCGATGTTGACGCTATCGCAGCAGCCGGCATGTCATGCGGCGGTCTCCAGACCCTCGACAACAGCGCCGACCCACGCTTCAAGACCCTCATGATCATGAACAGCGGTCTCTTCGTGAACCCAGCCGGAGCAGTTCCGGGCATGCCAATGCCTGAGAAGGAAAAGCTCCAGAAGATCACTGTCCCTGTCATCTATATCCTCGGCGGTGAAGAAGACATCGCTTACTTGAACGGAATGGACGACTATCGTCGCCTCACAAAGGTTCCGGCATTCGCAGCCAACTACCCTGTAGGCCACGGCGGTACATACGGCCAGCCACACGGAGGAGAATTTACAGTTCCTGCACTTGCATGGCTCCAGTGGCAGCTCAAGGGCGACCAGGAGGCAGCCAAGATGTTCACCGGCTCCCTTTGCGGCCTCGCCCTCAGAGAAGGATGGACAGTGGATTGCGTCTTATGGATTAAAAGCTTTTTCTCCCATTGCGGCGGGATACGGATACCGCCACTGTGACGATTTTGGTGTTGGGCGCTCCTTTGGGTTCCAACGCAAGCATCTTGGTCATGAT
>ERZ808026.261-NODE-261-length-11347-cov-3.362555_pt1 | contig 11347 bp, 10 predicted proteins | sample MGYA00380182_ERZ808026 | MGnify/ENA primary metagenome ERZ808026 (study PRJEB31490, sample SAMN06133376) | cow dung metagenome | isolation source: H9 | host: cow | place: China: Chengdu | collected 2015-05 ... | reverse complement strand
TCATTAAGGTCTTTCATATTATTATGGGTTCATTAAATCTACATTCACAAATCCGTTGATTTCCTGTATCAGCTCTACTGACACACGTGCCTTTGTCTTTATCTCCTCCGTCGCATCTGAAGAGGCAGCCGCCTGACGGAAAGCGTTTATAGCCTCTCCGAAACGGCACTCCCTACGCAGTTCCTCTGCAGTCTTCATCCACTGATCAGCATTCTTCATCATCGTTCTTCTTTGGTATTGTCACTGTAAACGAGGCGCCTCCCAGCGAGTACGACCTCTTGTAGCTGATTTCACCACCGCATTTTTCCATAATGTTTCGGCAGATAGCAAGGCCAAGCCCAGTACCTGCACTCTTGGTCGTAAAGTTAGGAGTAAAGAGTTTCGCCACATTCTCTTCCTTGACTCCGGATCCATTATCATCCACAACAACATCATAAAAACCGTCCCGGGTGCTGTTTCTGAGATAAATCATCACTTTGCCGACAAACTTCTCACCTTCAGCAGCCTCAATTTCCCTCTGATGCATCTCTACAGCCTGGATCGCATTGGTTATAAGGTTTACGAACACACGTATAAGCTGTGGCTTAGGAGCAACAACAAAGGCATCCTCCATTCCAAGATAGGAAATGCTGATGTTCTCCTTGTTGTCAAATATCAGAAGCTGATCCTTGAGAATACGGTCAAGATCCAGAAGAACAGGCTCCTCGCTGTACAGCTTCGCAAAAGTAGAGAACTCATTGGCGGTATCAGTAAGGATGTCAATGTGTTCAAGAACTACGTCGGCAACCTTGTCGAACTTCTCCTCCCAAGCAGGATTTCCTTTCTGTTTGAGCCTGATCAGTCTCTGAAGTTCAAGCTTGATAGGGGTAAGCGGATTCTTGATCTCGTGAGCGACCTGACGGGCCATCTGGCTCCATGCATTATCTCTTTCCGCCTGAGCCAGCTGCCTTGTGGAATCGGAAAGATCGCGCACCATACGGTTATATGCAGCGACAAGAGACGAAATCTCATCCTCGCGCCTATATACGATGTATTCCAGATTATTGATGTCCGCAGACTTCATCTTCCTTCCCATCTCAACAAGAGGAGAGAACATCGAATTCACCTCTCTAGTACTGAACAGGAGTGAGCCTATCAGAAGCAGAAGGAAGAAGTTAATGATCATGGCCGCATGGAAAAGGGCCTCGCGTCTGAAGTCAAAACTCTTGTCGGTGTACGGTACGCCGATAATGGATATGAGGTCTCCGCTGTCATTGAATATCGGAGCATATAGAGTCCACAGCACGCGCCCCGCCACTGTCTCGCGACAGATATAGAACCTCTGATGCTGGTGACGGATATTGTAGAAGGCATCTTCCGGAATGCGGCTTCCGACAACCATCTTTTCGAACACCTCAGGAGTTGTGGAGTGGAACACCTTTCCTTCCGGGGTATACAACGAAATGTCCGACTTGGTCGTGACGCCGAGCTTCTCAAGCTCCACCGTAAATTCCTTGCTTCTCAATTCACGCCAGCTGAAGACATGGCGGACGTGATCCTCGACCAGAGCCTGCACAGTATTGATCTTTGAAGACATCAGGTTGTACATGTTCGCCTCATTTCTCTTGTAGACGAACAGCACGCTTATGATGGTCATGCTTACAAGAATCAGACACGAGGAGACGAAAAGTATTGTATTTATCCTGGTTCGGAAATAATTGCTTCTGAAGCTGTTGTTTCTTCTTCCGCGCACAAAGAGCTGAAGAAGAAGGGTAAGAGCAAGGAAAAGGTACGAGAATGATGTAAAGAAGACCATTGTCGTCCTGACAGGTCTTGATATGACAATCATATCCTGTTCATCTATCAGATGCATGAAATGCACGCTGCCCTTCTCTCTGAGAACCTTGCTGTCAGGAACACTTGTGAACTCATCGCCAAGCTGGGATGAAATTGTAGGATATGGGTAATTTCCCTTGAATGACGTAAGCTTTCCTCCGGAGTATCTCGCATAGGAATAGATTGGGGGCATGCTCACAGTTCCCGGTTTTGAATAGTTCCCCAGGACACTGTAGTAACCTCTGTCCTCCATATTCGAGCCAGGCTCGATCATGATCAGCATCCTTTTGAGTCCGTTCTTAGGATTATAGAACAGGAAAGCTCCCGCATAACTGCAGTTTCCGTTACTGTCGGCCAGAAAGAGGAAATTAGAACCTTCGGCAATAGGTACACCGCTGCCGGCAACCTTGTTGAAATATGCCAATGAAGCACGGTCTTCTTCCGTTGCGATCAGCACATCAATGTCATAAGCCTGACGCATACGGCTGAAATAATACTCCGAGACCCTGTTCTGAATCATGATTTCGGCATTGTCCATGCCGGCAAGGGTCGTCAGCAGCTGGTCCGAAGTAATCTCTTCATCAATTGACTTAAGCTGAATTTCAAGAGTCAGATCCCTGTCCACGGCAAGTCTGTTTGCCCAAAGAAGTACTCTGTCCTGCTCCTTTCTGAATCCCAGCAACGATGAGGTCAAGGTCATATAAAGAGCCCAGATAAAGGCAAAGAGGACAAGCGGCTTTCTCGAAAAGACGTTATATCTGAGGCCTGTACACTGACTCACGAACGGACGCAGCATCTGGACAAGAAGAATGACACTGAAGAGTATGCCGGCATGAGAGACATATACGGCAACAGTATATGGAATGTATGTATTCCAGCGATACAATTCCAATGGTATGCTGGAGTTGAGGATGAGGCTCTTTACGGAAACATGGGTATAGACGAAGACTGCAGCGATCGAAAGAAGTATCACCAGACCATATATCACGGTGTTTCTTCTGACAGTCTTCACGTTCTTCCTTATCAGTGTCTCGATCCTTCGCCTGACGAGATAAGTGCATGCACACACAAGAGAGATGAAGGTGTTCAGGAGCAGCAGGGCGCCAAGAGAGAAGAACACCGGTCCGTCTGCATACAAGGTCGGAGAAAATACAGATGAGAAATCCTCCAGCTTATATCCCCAGATGAGCGAGGTAAAAAGAGCTGCAGCAAGAATCACAAGCACCATGAGGTAAATCTTCATAGTCCTGTGGGCAGCAAGATACAGCACGGAAGCCACAGCAAAGAACAGAAGGGAAATCCACCTCAGAAGGGAATTATCGAACAGAGGAGAATTATAATCGGTCTCGTGAACGACCTTGAACAGAGGCTTGCCCTGTGCAGACACCTCGGCTCCTCCACTGGTATTCAATGGTACAATGGCATATCTGCGAGGCAGCTTCAACACCGGATTGACTCCATTCTCCAACCTGCGATGGTCCTTGATAAGTGTATTCTGAACCTCTATTCCGGCTATCAGCTTTGCCCCACCCTGCACATTCAAAGACTTCAGAATATACCACTTAGGTCCGAGATTAACATATGAAAGTTCTTCCGTGACCTCAGACAATGGCGATACAATAGGATTGTTCAGATTTGTAAGCCTGTGAAATACAAGTCTTGCGCTTATGTCATCATTAATCACCGGAAACTGATTGCACCATGACTGGAGAGAGTCATTGACATATTTGTATATGACCATATCATCCGGTATGTCATATACCGACATGGAGCCATCGGAGTCACTCTCCTGCACCTTGATCAGATACTGATCCAGCAGCCTGACCCTAGCCTTTATCTTGCGTTCCACCCTGTCAGATATCCTTCTCTCATGATTGTCAGGACTTTCTCCGGTATGCGAGAAGAGGAAGAAAGCAATGGCAAGAAAGAAAAACAGCAGGATCAGGTTCCTGTATGTGAGATGTCTTATCTTCATCTGCGGTTATTCATGATGATATGGTTCTCCCCTCATTATAGTGAAGGCCCTGTATAACTGTTCTATGAAAATGGCTCTTACCATCTGATGTGAAAAGGTCATCCTGGAAAGGGAAATCTTACCACCTGCCCTCTGGCGCACCGCCTCCGAGAAGCCATAAGCTCCACCGATTATGAAGACAATGTCCTTGCCGGTGTACGATATCTTATCCTGCAGCACTTTCGCAAACTCCATGGACGAATACTCCCTGCCCCGTTCATCGAGCAGGATCACATCATCTGTCGGACGCAGATTCTTAAGGATCAGTTCCCCCTCCTTCGACTTTATCTGGTCTTCACTGAGGGAAGATACATTCTTCAGCTCAGGAATCTCCACGACAGAAAACGGAAAATAGTGTTTCATGCGCGACACATATATGTCCATTCCCTGTCTGACCCAGTCTTTATCTGTCTTTCCGACGGTAAGCAGCGTGATCTTCATACAAAAATCGTTCTATACGTTACAAATATAGCAAATAAACTGAAAAACAAAGTGTTGGAAGGGCACTGAATTTGCAGTATATTTGCCCCGGATTTCTATGGTACTGCAAATGAAGAAATATATTCTTGCATTGACTGCGATGCTGGCATTCCTGTCTTCGACAAAAGGGCAGGACGTAAGTTACGACGTGTTCATCCCCATCTCCAAATACATCGAAATGGGAGATGCAGACAAACTGTCCGCATGGTTTTCCGACAACCTTGAGGTGACAATCTTCTCCAACTCAAATGACACAAGCCGCAATCAGGCAAAGCAGATCATCAAGTCATTCTTCAAGTCCTACACGCCAAGAACATTCAAGATCAGCCATAAAGCAGGCCGCCCGAACATGAAATATGCACTGGGCACACTCACTGCGGGCGGCGAAATGTTTCTCGTTACAATATTTGTAGGCTACAAGGATGCCGAATACAAGATCCAGCAGTTCAAGATAGAGAGAATCGACTAGAATCTGTATCTGACAGCCAGAGCAGGAGCAAATCCCAGCATTCCGTTATCATAGAATCCTGTCTTGCCCTTATACTCAATACCGCCAAGGTTCACATCATCATTCACATGGAGACCAAAGACAGGTCTCACTTCCAGTGCCAGAATCAACGGAAAGTCAAAAGTGTACTCGACACCTACCTGAGCGGCAAGACCGATCATGAATCCATTGCTGCCCTGGGATTTATGCGTATAGACAACATTTTCGCCGACTCTATACATCACCATATCATTGACATATCCCAAAGACAGACCGGGACCGGCATAAAGGGCCCAGTATCCCCTGTTGGTCCATGCCGGACGTGCCCAGATGAAGTTATACAGAGCCGTTGCACGCATTCCGGGTCTTCCATTGACATTATAGCCAAAATCCACTCCGACTTCACCCTGAAGGAACTGACCTTTCTGGAAAGAGTGCTGATAGGTTGCATCAAATCCGGTTGCTCCTAATCTGAATCCCATGGAACGTGGAGCATTAGACTGAGCGGCCGCAACTGAAACTGCAGCAAATAAGATAATAATAGCAGCAAAAAATCTTCTCATATCTCTTAAGTAAAGGCAAACGTGCCTGACAGACATCTGCCAAGCACGTTGCTTGCGTCATTTTGTCTTAGAATCTGTAGCGGGCACTGATACCAACGCTTGAAGGGAACCATACTCCCTGACCGAAGCCGAATCCGATATGCTGTCTGAAGTCAACAGAAAGCTGGAGAGGGAACCAGAAGGTATACTCAAGACCTACCATACCGGCTGCAGAAAGAGTGAAATAGTTATGCTTGTTGCCGTTTCCATCGTTTCCGATACCAAGTCCAAGACCGGCACCGGGACCTGCATAGAATCCCCACTCGCCCTGATCTGTCCACTGCGGCTGGGCAATCATAATGTTATAGATACCTGTGGCACCCAGATTGAAGTGTCCGGCATTATAGATGTCAAGACCGGCACCACCGTCGATCTCAAGGAAGTTCTTTCCGAGAGAGTGCTGATAACTGACCTCTGCACCGTTTCCAAGGCGTCCACCGATTGCTCTAGGCTGAGCAACTGCAGCAACTGCGAAACCAAGCATAAACGCTGCAATAACAATAATCTTTTTCATAATCATTCGTGTTTGGTTAATGTCACTTTATAATTTCGTCAGAGCAAAGGTACAAAATATTTTTTTTATGCCACCTTCTCTTCCGGATTAGCCGGCTGCTTAAAGAGAATCATGAACAGAATTCCCACCACAAATGCATATCCTGCAAAAATGTACCATGGAGTACTCCAATCAGGCGTTGCAGCATTGTAGACATAGTGGTTCATCACAGCCTGCGCTCCGAGCGTTCCGACCGTAGCACCGATTCCGTTTGTCATAAGCATGAACAGACCCTGTGCACTGTTCTGAATCTTCTCGCTTGTCCTCATGTTGGTATAGAGAGCACCTGAAATGTTGAAGAAATCAAATGCCACACCATAGACGATCATTGAAACCACGAGCATCCAGAGGCCCGAACCTGTGTCACCGGCTCCGAACAGACCGAAACGGAGAACCCAAGCGAACATTGCTATGAGCATGACCTTCTTGATGCCGAAGAGTCTCATTGCCACTGGAATAAGCAGGATGCCGAGGGTCTCGGAGATCTGCGAGATTGAATATAGAGCTACCGGGTTCTTGGAAGCCCATGTGTCTGCGAACTCAGGAGTTGAAGCAAAATGCTCGATGAAAGGTGTAGCGTAGCTGTTTGTAATCTGCAGAGCCATTCCAAGAAGCATCGAGAAGATGAAGAATATGGCCATATTGCCGTTCTTGAAAAGCTTGAACGCATCAAGGCCGAATCTCTGCGCAAGAGTCTGCTGCTGTCCGCCCTCTGCCTTGCAAGGACAGGCAGGAAGAGTGAAACAGTATACGAGCATTATGAGTCCGAGAATGCCGGAAACATAGAACTGATCGAAAGTCTTCTGGAAAGAGACTCCGTCTCCGTTGGTCATGAAGTTCACGAACCACATGCTGACGATGAAACCGACTGTTCCGAACACTCTTACAGGAGGGAAATCCTTCACTGTGTCGAATCCGTTGTCTGCAAGAATCTTGAAGGCCACGGAATTCGAAAGTGCGATTGTAGGCATATAGAACGCCACACTGACTGAATAGAGGCCGAACAGAAGGCCGAACTCAGGAGCTCCAGACGTCATACAGTAAGCTGCAGCTCCGGTCATCGCGGCTCCAGCTATACCATGGCAGATACCGAGAAGCTTCTGAGCAGGAATCCACTTGTCGGCGACGATACCCATAAGGGTAGGCATGAACATGGAAACAATTCCCTGCATTGCATAGAAGATACCGATCTTGCTGCCGAGGCCGACAGAGCCAAGGTACTGTCCCATAGAAGTAAGGTAAGCACCCCAGACTGCCCACTGGATGACATTCATCACAATCAGTCTGAGTTTGATAGATTTATTCATATTATCTTATTTTATTGTTATTAATACGGCTTCTACCCTGCCCGCAAGACAGAGAGATTACAAATATAGAAGATTTTGAGTAAAAGTTGTTATCTTTGGAGGTTAAAATAAAGCAGATGAAATTCGTAAAGACACATAATGCCCCTGATTCCGCGGCCAGATGCGGCATCATCACCACCGACCACGGACAGATAGAAACGCCTATCTTCATGCCTGTCGGTACTGTAGGATCGGTCAAGGGTATCTATCATAAGGATCTCAAAGATGACATCAAGGCTGAAATCATCCTTGGAAACACCTATCATCTTTACCTCCGTCCGGGTCTTGACATAATCAAGGCTGCCGGCGGACTGCACAAATTCGAGTCCTGGGACAGACCGATCCTGACAGACAGCGGCGGATTCCAGGTATTCTCCCTCAGTCCCATCAGAAAGCTGACTCCTGACGGATGCGTCTTCCGTTCACACATTGACGGTTCAAAGCACATCTTCACACCGGAGAACAATATGGACACCCAGAGAATCATCGGTGCAGACATCGTGATGGCATTCGACGAGTGCTGCCCGGGAGACGCTACATTCGAATATGCAAGGAAATCATTGAAGCTGACACAGAGCTGGCTTGAGAGATGTGTCAAGCATTTTGATGCGACTGAACCGCTCTACGGATACTCCCAGGCTCTCTTCCCTATCATCCAGGGATGCGTATATCCTGAGCTCAGACGCGAAGCAGTAGAACATGCGGCGGCTCTTGACAGAGAAGGATACGCAATCGGAGGACTTGCCGTTGGAGAACCTACCGAGAAGATGTATGAGATGCTTGAGGTCGTATGCCCGATCCTTCCCGAAGACAAGCCACGCTACCTGATGGGAGTCGGCACACCGGCAAACATTCTTGAAGCGATTGACAGAGGTGTGGATATGTTTGACTGCGTGATGCCTACCAGAAACGGAAGAAACGGAATGCTCTTCACCTGGGACGGAATAATGAACATGAAGAACAAGAAGTGGGCTGATGACTTCTCTCCACTTGATCCTAAGGGCACGTCATTCGTGGATCACACCTACACAAAGGCATACGTAAGACACTTATTCGTTGCAGGAGAGATCTTTGCCGGACAGATTGCCAGCGAACACAACCTTGCATTCTACCTCGACCTCGTCAGAGAAGCACGCAAGCACATAAAGGCAGGTGACTTCAAGGCCTGGAAAGAAGAGACAATCCGCAGGATAACAACAAGACTTTAACAGATATGTTTCTCAGACCTAAAAAGATAGACGCATATATCGTTTCGAAGTTCATAACGACGTTCTTCATCGCGTTGCTTCTGATCATCGGAATCGTCATTATCTTCGACATAAGCGAGAAGATTGACAATTTCGTGGCAAAGGAGGCACCTCTGAAGGCTATTGTCTTTGACTACTACCTGAACTTCATACCGTACTTCATGAATATGTTCTCACCGCTATTCGTGTTCATTACGGTCATATTCTTCACATCCAAGATGGCTGCCGACTCGGAGATCATCGCCATCCTTTCCTGCGGAATCAGCTTCCACAGGATGATGGTTCCTTACATATTCTCTGCGACATTGATTGCCATCTTCTCCCTCTGCCTCAACCTTTTCATCATCCCGGATGCAAACAAGACACGACTGGAGTTCGAGAATCAGTATGTAAAGACACGATTCAAGAGCGTAGGCAGAAACGTACACTACCAGATATCACCCGGAGAATTCGTGTTTGCCGAGTCATTCAGTTCCTGGAACAACACAGCCTACAGGTTCACGCTTGAAAAGATTGTTGACAACAAGCTTGTATCAAAGATTTCAGCAGAGTCCGCCGTTTACAATGAAGAAAAGGGGGTCTGGACTCTTAAGAAATACTTCATCAGAGATTATAACGAAGACCTTACAGACAGGATTCGCAGCGGCAAGCAGCTGGACACCACGCTTGCCTTGTCTTCCAAGGACTTCTATCTGACAGAGAAGACAGTGGAGACACTGAACTATCACGAACTGAACAATCTCATCGACACACAGAGGATGCGTGGAGATGCGAATGTCAAGTTCGCGCTCATCGAGAAGAACACAAGATTTGCTCTCCCATTCTCAGCTTTCATCCTGACCATCATGGGTGTGGCACTGTCTTCAAAGAAACGGCGTGCCGGAATCGGCTGGAACATAGGTATAGGCATCGCCCTTGCCTTCACATACATCCTCTTCCTGAGATTCAGCCAGATGTTCGTACACACCGACACACTTCCTCCTGCGGTAGCCCTATGGCTTCCGAACATGGTTTTCGCATTGATCGCCGTATTCCTGTACAGGATAGCTCCGAAGTAATCAGACTTATTTCTTCAATGCCTCATACGCATATGAACCGGCTCCGAAAAAGATCTGCGTGATCGCCTGGGACGTATGCGAAAGGGTTGCGTATATGATTCCGAGCTCAGTAGGGATCCCGTAAATAGCTGATAATGCAAGGCTTATGATGAAGTGGAACGCTCCTATGCCGCCCGGAACAGGTACCGCGAATCCGAGACCGCCCACAAGCGACAGGAAGAGAGCGTCGATCAGATCAAGGTCGCTGAGAAATGGCGCAGCCCATACAGTGCTTGCCGCCATGAGCCAGTAAGTCATCCAGATGAATGCCGTATAAGCAAAGAACATCCACTTGCGGTCCATCTTCATGCAGCTTGCAAAGCCCTGCAGGATGCCTCGGAATATTCCCCAGACCTTGCTGAAGACGGGATTTGTGTCTCTGTAGCGCCATAGGGCATAGCAGCCCGCCACACCGGCAACAGCCAATACCGCGACAATCCACCATATGCTGAAATCCAGCCTCTGGGCCATAGGAGTCCATATCTGCTCGACGAAGAATCCGCCGAAACGGTTGAAGCCTCCTACGACAACCACCGCCAGGAGAAGGAGCATCACCAGAAGCTCCCAGCTGCGCTCAAGCACCACTGTTCCAAGCACTTTGTCGTATGACGCCTTCTTATGTTCCGGATCATCAGGGGAAACAGGCTCGGACCTGCGGGTTATGACTCCGCAACGGATGAATTCGCCGATGCGCGGGAAGACGAAGTTGGATATGTTTCCGATATTGATGCCGTTGAAGGCTGTCATCCTTGTGATGCTGCCGTCGATCGGAAGGAGAAGCTTACGCCAGCGGACAGCCCTGAGCCAGAAGGCGAAAGAGCCGGCAGCCATCGACAGAAGTATGAACTCCCATCTGCATGATTTCAATCCTTCCATGAAGTCCGCCCACTCCACATCCCTGAACGAGAAGTAGAGGAGAACGAACGCGAGCGACGCCGAAACGGCGTATTTCAATATTTGTGATACCTTTTTATTCATATATGTACATGTCTATAAGAGACAGGCTGCAAATTTATCCAAAAGTTTGCTAACTTTGTTCGTTTTATATGTAAAAAGGAAATTATGGCATCTATTTTAGGCATCGGAAACGCACTTACCGACATCCTTGCAGTCCTCCCTGACGACAATCTCCTGAAGGAGTTCCACCTCCCCAAAGGCAGCATGCAGCATGTCGACATGGAGACCGGAGACAAGATATGGAAGACGCTCAAGCCGATGGGAGTCGAGCTCGTGGCAGGCGGATCTGCAGCGAACACGATCTCCAGCACAGCCATCTTCGGTATGGACTCGGGCTTCATCGGAAAGGTAGGAGACGACGACCTCGGTCATCTTTTCAAGAGCGATCAGGAGCAGTACGGCATCAAGTCCCTTCTTCTCAAGGGAAAGAACTCTTCGGGAAGGGCGATGGTCTTCATCACCGCACCTAACGCGGAGCGTACATTCGCCGTCTATCTCGGAGCAGCTCTCGAGCTCGTTCCCGAGGACCTGAAGCTCGAGTACTTCCAGGGCTATGACTATTTCCATATTGAAGGATATCTCGTACAGAACCAGGCGACCATACGCAGGGCCGTAGAGCTCGCGAAGGAGGCGGGATGCATCATCTCCCTCGATATGGCCTCATACAACGTCGTAGAGTCGAACGATGCCTTCCTCCATGATATCGTCGAGAATTACGTAGACATCGTCTTCGCGAACGAGACAGAGGC
>ERZ808026.260-NODE-260-length-11361-cov-5.619461_pt1 | contig 11361 bp, 10 predicted proteins | sample MGYA00380182_ERZ808026 | MGnify/ENA primary metagenome ERZ808026 (study PRJEB31490, sample SAMN06133376) | cow dung metagenome | isolation source: H9 | host: cow | place: China: Chengdu | collected 2015-05 ... | reverse complement strand
GAACATATACAGGATCTCGGCAACAGCGTGATCCGGATTCTTGGGCTGGATGATGCTGTTTCCGCACTGCAGGAAGTAGGCACGGGCACTCTGCTCCGCACTGACCAGCATGGAATAGATCCTGGAATAGTCGTCAGACTCATTTCTGCCGATGGCCTCATACTGGAAGATCAGAAAGAAGCGCCTGGTCAGGGCTTCTCTGGACCCCACATCCTTAATGAGTCTGATATAATCCTCGCCCATTGCCCTGCACTGTTCATTTTCCTCCTCCGAAAGCTCCTTGCGGATCGAAGCGATATGCTTATCCGAATCGGCCTTTCGGGTGATGGACTTGAACTGGAGCTTCATGGGTGAGATCTTCAGCCAGCTGGCAAAGGAGGAGAGAATGTTGTACTGCTCCTCAGAGGAACGGAGCATGAAATTGATGGGTTCGATCTCAAGGATCTTCACATACCGGCCATCCGTGGTCTCCACGATGCCGTTCTGGATATCCCTGACCGGGAGGAAGGGCTGGACAAACTCAAGCTTTTCGGGCTTTTTTCTTTTTACCCTTGCGTCCCGGCTTTTTGAGTTGTTTTGGGTCATAGGTGTAACCGATCCTCCTGAAATGTAATTTTCGCTTATTTTTCCAGAACGAGAGGATATGTCCCAGGTACTGGAGCAGCGAATCACCGTCGATGCCCATGACTGCGACCACACCCAAAGGGATCAGGGTCACAGTCATGACGACGATACGGATAGTAGCGGACATGGGGATCCACATCAGCTCCGGATAGCCCACCAGCAGGATCAGGGCACCGGCTTCCACCGCATTTCTGGTTTCCACCATGCCGCCCAGGAGCTTGCCGGAGTCGGTGTAGTTCGCCGGGATCACATAGACATTACGGTATTCCCGTTCTTCCATAACTCAGGGCTTGCAGCGCTGCCGCCGGGAGATGAACATGATGTTGCGGACAGGGATAAACGCCATAGAGGAGGCATTGTCTCCGATCTCCAGCAGATCATCGGGATCTGCCTCGCCGAAGCGGGTGATGAGATCCTTGCCGTCCTCCTTGACCGGCTCCCAGGCCGTGATGATATCACCGTTGATCAGGTGAATACGATAGTGAAGGTTCATTTTCGCTTTCTTCCTTTCGCTTATTTAGATATACAGAGCGTCGAAGTCCACATACTTCGGTCTGCGCAACGAGAGTCTCGATTCATATCGGGGTGTATTGAGAACAACACCCTTTCCGCTGGTGCAGTGGACCCACATCCGCTGTCCCTCAGAGCCGTAGCCTGCAAAGAGGAGAACATGATTCCAACCGGCGCCGTCCTCGTTCATCAGGAACCCAAGATCTCCGGGCTGAAGCTCTGAGGCTGATATGGCATAGGAATTATCCCACTGGCTCCAGTTATCGCCATACAGGCTGATCCCCACGGCGGTTTTGTAGACCCAGTCAGAAAAGCCGCTGCAGTCCAATCCATAGGGCCTAATCGTTCCGGTTGAGCTGGAGCCTGCGGAGGTCACCAGCTTTGGGGTATTCCACTCGTCATTCCAGCCGGGAGGACTTTTGCCGCCCCAGAAGTAGGGCACACGGCCAACCAGAGAGAGGGCGGTCTTCAGGATATGCTCCCGAACCGGGGTGCAGTTTTGCTGAGCGACAAAGGCCAGAAGCTCCGCATCCGTCAGGGGCACGGCTTGTCCGCTTCCCAGAGAGCCGTACAGCGTTCGTTTCAGCGAGTTGGCCATATTCTGAATGGCTTCCCCGTAGGTGATGTTGAACTGGGGATACTGGGCTGTCAGATCCAGATCAAATGCTCCGGCAATGACAGAATTATCGAAAGGAGCAATGGTGCAGGCCACATATTTGATGATCTCGGTGGTGGGCCGCACCGTCTGCGTGCCGTTTGCCTCATAGTAGGTGGCTGTCCGGGTACCGGAGATCTCGCCATCTGAGTATGTGGGCACGGTCACATAGACCGATTTGTACTTCGGAATGGTGACAGGCTCATCGGATTCCCTGGTCTGATCCGGCAGGTAATAGGTTCGCCGCTCGGTATAGTAGTTGAACCGGGGAACACCGTTGACGATGCCTGCGGCTTCGATTTGTGTCACAACAGTCACCGTGACCTGTTTGTATGTCTGATAGGTCACCGGGATCAGCCGCTCAAGCTGCTTTTCTTCATAGGAGACCGGGAACATTTGCCCGGATACGCTGCTCAGCTTTGTGACCATGTCCTCGGCGGTGGTGTCCTTCTGCTCCAGGGAAGCCGAATAGGCCGCTAGAATATAGGACACATCGTATCCGGCACTGCTTTGGGCGTGGTTGACCAGGGCCTCCATAGAGAGGTCGTAGTCATAACCGCCGTTTCGGATGATCTCCTCGACTCTGGAAAGGGATCGCTCATAGCCGGCATCAATGACTGCCGATACATCTTCGGACAGCTCTGCGTAGGAGACCTCTATGGAAGAGCCGGTATCAGGAGGAACTCCGCCTGACCCGAACAGGTAGCTGAAGATAATGCTGGGGATGGAACACAGCAGTACAATCAGGAACACGATCACAAGGCAGATGCAGATAAGCACCTTGAAGAGCGTGTGCCGCATGGCCCAGGCTGCCGAGAGGATCGCACCCCAGGGGCCGCCTGCGGCCGTTCCTGCGGCGATTTCTGCCGCTGCCTTACCGGTTTGGACACCGGCCTGAACGGTTGCTGCGGCTGCATTGGCGGTTGCCTCTGCGCCTTTCATCGCCGCCTGTTGGGAGAATTGCTTTGCCGCCTTTGCGGCTTGTCCGGCGACCTGTCCAAAATTATCCTGGCCGTCTCCGAGCTGTTGTTTATCGGGTTCTGCCATGTCCATCACCTCCTGTGTTTCTGTAAATGAGAAACGGCCACGATTGCGTTGATCACAATCATGGCCGTTTCAGGCTTATGTTTTTCTTCTTGGGGGTTTACGGTCGATATCGGTGCGCTTTTTGGGTTCTGCAAAACGGGCAGGAGTCTGTCTGTATCTGACCGTCTCCACGCTGACCGTGCGGAGCTTTCCGTCGTCGTAGACCGCATGGCCGTTCTCGAAGACGGGCTTGCGATCCACAGCGGCCTCGCCACGGATGGCGTACCAGCTGTTGCCTCTGGAGTCCTCCATGACCTGATAATCACCACGGGGAGCTGCATACCGGGCGGTATCGTAGAACACGGTACCGGACCCATCTGCATTTCTGACCTCGAAGTGACCATCCTGACGGTGGCTTCCATCCACCTGACTGACCTGACCGTCATAACCGGGCATGAAGCTTTGGAATGCGGCCTGGTTGTACTGGGCGGCTTCAGCACCAGACTCAAACTCAGGAGCCTGTGCCTGCTGCTGCATGGCATACCACTGGACACCGTTGGCTGCCTCCATAACGGAATGGGGAGCATCGGGTTCCTGGTAGAATGCACTGTTATACCAGAGAGTGTTGCCGCCATCGGGAGAGCTGGCCTCGATCATGCCTTCGCCAACCGTCCGGAGCATGGTACCCTCCTCGGCATCTGGGAAGGTAGCCGCAACCAGGGGTGCTTCTGCGTATCCACCCGAATAACCGGGTGTGTCATCCGTGGAAGCACCATGATCTGCATCGTGGATGCCACTGGACACTCCAGCACCAAACTGGGGTGCTTCAAATCCAGTATCATGGGTAAGAGGCACATCATTCTCTTTGTTAACGATACTGGGCGGGTCGGATTTTTCGATTCCACCATCGGTGAAAGACTGTTGCGTAACCACACCGGGGGAAATATCTTCCGCTCCCACACCTTGGGGCATTTCTTCGCCACTGAGTACAGTACCCTCGCTGACATGTGTGCCGGAGGTGTCTGTAGGAGTACCGGGAGGCTCTGCTTCAAAACCAGTATGGCTTGTTGCGGAATCAGAATGTATGTCGCTCGTACCATGGGATACATCACCGCCGCCAAAGACAGGTGCATCATAGAAGGCACCTCTGCCGTCACCACTTGCCATTTGATACCACTGGCTCCCATCTGCGGCAGTAACAACGCTGTGAGGCGCATCCGGATTTTCGTACTGAGAAGCACTGTAAAGATCTACATTGGCCGTTTTGCCATCAGCTGTAGTTGCTGTGGTACTGATGTGACCACCGTTAATTTGCGTTCCCTGTAACTGGAATCCCTTCATATGGGGCATGAAGTTGCTAAGAGATCGGTCTGCGATGTCACCACCAATGGTTCCGGAGGCACCAGGCGAACGGGAGGCTACAGAGGCAATGGAATTACTGTTGAGGGTAGCACCGTTTCTTGCGGCCATGCCACCAAAAGCACGGGCAACAAAGCCTGCGCCACCTCCAAAACCCATTCGGGTGCCACCGTCCACGACGGCATCCCGGACATAGGAGTTGGGATTGAATCTCGATGCGAAACCGGCTGCAAAGCCAGTGGCCGCTGCACCAGTGCCGGTAGGAGTAGCACCGCCTCTGCTGAACACACTGCTAGCAGATCTCGCTGCTCCACCTGCTCCTGTGATGACTCTGGCTGCCATAAGCAGTTCCATACCCATGCTGGAACCAGTCTGGGCTACATTCAGGCCAATGGAACCCAGGTAGCTGTCAAATCGCTGGGCGCACTTCAGATATGCAAGCGCACAGAACATCCATAGGAAGATACTACCCTTTCCGGTACTCAGAGCACCGCCATTTGCGATGAATTGTCCCATGGACGAGGCAAAGCCTCGTAAAAACCACACATTCATAACCAGCAGCAGAAGTTGGGAACCTACCATCCTGCACCAGGAGCGGAACACGGTATTGGTTGCTTTTGAACCGCCCAGGGAAAAGGCCAGAGGGGAGGTATAGCATAGAACGCCTACCACAACATACCGTTCGACCGTTTCCAGGAGGAGTTTGAAGTAGTTCCAGCCCAGAGAAATCAGCAGAATGATAATCAGTATCAATCCAACTACACTTGCTGCGGATATGATCGTAGCAAGGCCGTTAGTCAGAACTTGCTCTACACCGGCAAAGGTGAAGTCCTCGCCTGTCATGGATAAGTCCATGAGGGAGGTATATGGAGCACGGGCAATGGAGAGGCATACAGAGAAAATGGTCTTGGCATAGTAGATCAGAAAGGCAAACAAAGCACCTCGAACCGCCAAATGCCACGGATTTTCCGCTTCTGTAATGGGGCCGCCGAAAGCACGGAATAGCTGCCAAATCACTATCAGGATCAGAATTGCGTAGGCAGTGACCTGCATCACATCATATGCTTTGGCAACAAAAGGGAAGTATTCCTCCATGGCGGTCATATCGGTACCGAGTGCTTCCAGAAACAGACCGGAAACAGCATCAAGCATCTTGGAAATGATGCTTGCGACCCAACCGACGATGCCTTCAAAAATCCAGTCCAGCATGGGTACACCTCCTCAAGAATACTGGATGATTCCGGCTGTTTTTAGCCAGTATAGTTGCCACCCTGGATCAGGGGCTGCAGGTAGGCCACGACGAAGCCCAGGGAGTTCAGGATAATCCAGGTCACGACGATGCGCTTCAGCCAGCTAGTGGCTTCCTCAGTGGCACGCTGGTTGCGGGAGACCATGCGGATCAGTAGGGCAATGGATGCGACCGTAACGGCCACAATGGTGCTGATGGCGACGATCTGACCGTAGATATCCTTCAAAATCGTGGAGAAACGACTCCAGATTGTGCTTGTTCCGGGAGCGGCAGCAAAGACGGGCTGAATCGTCAGCAGTGCCACTGCGGACATACCGGAAACAGACCGGTATAAGCTCTTCAGCTTTTCTTTGCCCTCTGCAATTTTCTTAACCATTTTTCTCACCTCCTTCACAGGCATAAACGACAAAAGGCACCGTATACGCAGCAGAAATGCTCACATAACGGTGCCTTTAGGGGCAGGTCCACCTTGGGACGGTAAAAGTATATCATGGTTTTGTTTTCTAGTCACTAGCAAAGACCTGCCGACTTACTGCCATGGTTTTGCCATATCCATCGTTGTTACATACTCTGAAGAAGGGTGAGAACTTCCAACCAGGTATCAATGTCCCCCGTGGGGGCGGACCAAAGTCGGACGGACATGATGGTGATGGCTTCCCGGCGCAGCCGATAGTAAGTACGGGCAGACAGGTGGAGCAGATCAATGATCTCATCGTTCTTTCTTTCAACAGGGTCGATGTAAGTGGTATAGATCACGGAGTAAAGCTGTTCTCCGTTTCCGGGCTTCTGGCGCAGGACAGAAAGGGCATCATGGACACGATCCACCAGAAATCTGGTCTTCATCATGGCGTTTACCCGGCTTTCCACCCGTTTATCCCCCAAAGTGGTTGCCAGGTCGATCTTCTCGGCCAAGCGATCGATGTCCTGTACAGGTGTCATCAGTTCCTGCGCAAGCTCTCCGGGCGCACATTCCAGCACCCAGACAATCAGCCGATATTGATTCAGCAGTGCTTCTGTGTTGTGATATGCCTTCTGCATCGTAGACTTTTTTGCTTTGCGAACCTTCTCGTCATCAATCTGCGGGTCTTCCAGCATACCGGCTCGCATTAAAAACTCCACAAAACTGGAGGATTGCTTGAGTATCAATGCCTCCTGATCATCATACATGGTCGGTTTTTTTCTTTTCATTTTGGTTCTCCTGTTCTTGTGATGGTAGATGAGAGAGAAAGCACATCAAGGCCCTCTTATTTCGGATTCTGAATGAACGGAAGACGGTGCATCCAGTAACACACCTGGGCAGGCATAACTACAGTTCCTACAACTCTTACAGTTCCTACCATGAGAAAGATACGCGCGCATTAAGGGGGCAGAAAGTGCAATGCGAGTTTCGAGCGTTGCAGGAGCAGACTGCTCCTGTCTGGTAATCATGACTTTCCTGCTGAGCCAGTTGACTAGCCGGTTGAGCCGGGCGTTAGAGCTGCCTTCTGTGTGCTTACAAACACCGCATGTAAGTATATCGTTCAATATACTTACAACATTGGCGGACTCCGGCTCATGATAGGCAGTATCTGTGGGGTAAAGGGTATTGAAAATGAGGCAGCCGAAGGAGCTGGGAAGACGATGCAGAGAGAAAACATCCCCATGTTTCCGGAAAAACCTCCAAACCTTCGTCTTTTCCCACTTCCATCGCTGCCCCAGAGTCTCCAACGTTAAGACTGAGCCGTATTTCCCATACTGGACGGCGGGTGCCAGAAAAGAGAAGGCATTGCTGTAGTCTTCATAGGTCGTGTGGCACCAGAGATCAAGCCAGGCATCAGATTCATCGAATACTTTCCCGGCATCGACCAGACGATCCGTAATATTGCGGGGCAGGCAGATAAAGCCGTAGCCAGTGGTTGCATAGACTGCGCCCGATGCGCATTCAGCACCGGAACATTTGACGACCCAATCGGTGATCTCATAGGTAAGTTTTTTGGTTTGGGTATCGAGAGAATAGCGGAGGAATCCAAACTTGGCCAGCTGATCGAGTGTATGCAGGGCCTCAGAGCGGCTTCTTACGCCTAAAATACTTTTAAGGCCAACGATGCCGCCAGCCCACATACCGGGAGTTACGGCGTTGATATGACCCGCATATTTGGCACATCCCTTCCGGAAAGCCGCACGGGATGCGAGCTTGGCCCACTGCGCCATTAAGCCCTTACCCATATTGGGATAATCCCGGGGCAGCTTGACCCACTGATACTTGAGCAGGCACTTCATATGGCTTTCCTCCTTTCCAAATAATAAAAGCCAGCAAGATCACTCCTGCTGGCCAACGAAAAAGAGCCGTCACTTCTGTCTTACAGAGGTAACGGCTCTAAATGTTATTTCGTTGATGTTTGTTTTTCCTTCTGCGCTTTTTTCTTTGGTGCAGGAGGTGCTTTTTTCTGCTCGGTATGGATATCGATCAGTTCCATGGGGTTCTTGCTGTACAGGCCAGCCGATTCCTTTGCCTTGAGTCGGTGGGCAAACAGCAGATCGACATCTACATTATTAAAATCTGTTTCGGCATACTGAGATCGATTCATACAAACCCTTAAGACATCCTTCTTATGATACTGCCCATAGGAAGGATCAAAGTAGTGCAAAAATCCTGTAACCTCAATTTCGCGGATCAAGTCATATGCATCAGAAGCATAAATCAGAATCATGCTCCGCAGAAGCATTTTGCGTGCGACTTTGATTCTCTGTTCCTGTTGCCGTTTTGTATCAACGGGCGTAGGAACAATTTCAGCGAGGTCTGAATCATAACGAAAAGATTCAAATGTAAGGATCTCATCGCGATTGGGAATGCGATATAAAACGCTCAGTTTTTGTGATGCTTGATCATAGGTTACCCGTTCCACTTCAACAGCATACCTGTTGTCGCAATCGGTAGAGAAATCATCCTGTGCCATCACAGTGCGAAAATAGGTAGCTACCTGTAGAGGATCTCCATGTTTCATACGATCATGAGCGTCGTCTATCTTCTGATGCTGCTTTTCTTGGTTTCGATAGTGTGTTTTCTCTCTGCTGTTATGAAATTCTCGTGCAGCTTGGACCTCTTTCTGGTATTCGGCTTCTGCTTGCTCTTTCAGTTGGTCCAGTCTTGCACTGGCATCCTTATTAAACAGACTTATAATCCTTAGACCGAGAGATATTCCGACGCTTTTTCGGATAGGTCCTTTGGCAGGAGCTTTGAAAGACGGAAAAGGACTCCAATCTTTCAGAGATTCATAGTAATCTGACGGATTCCGTGGGCGAAGATCAGCGATATGCATCATGCGGCGGTATGACCGACATTGAAGCCCTCTTTGATCAGCTTCATACTGATAATAATCCATGCCCTGGGGATCCAGATCCCTTGTGCTGTTATCCACTTTCTCTACCTCCTCCACGAAATACTGCCACGATGCAATATGAGCATCTGCATGGACGGTATTTTAGGATGTAATTTCAGACCCTGCAACTGCCTTTCAGATCATTACGGTCTTTACACAGTCCGATACTTCTGGTTGGTGCTCTTGGGCTTATCCGGGATTGTCATTTCCAGCTTTCCTGCCTCCATCAGAGGACGAATATAGCGATCGCCTGCATAGCTGACGGTCTTCAATCCCATAAAAGTGGCAATCTCTTTTCTGGTTCGGGGTTCCTTACAGAACTCCAACAGAGCATCAATCGGATCAGCAGGCTGGACAGTCACCTCTTGCGTCTGGTTGTACAGCGTCACCACAAATTCATTGCGGCGGTTTTCAAACACCGGTTCAGGGAGATTGTGTGCGGCCATTTCCCGGCGGATGGTGGGAATACCGGAATAACGGTTCTCTGCACCCACCAGCACCTCGGTCATAACAGCAAGTGCAGGGTTACGAAGATCGGGTCTGGCGTGGCCAAGCTGCTCTACGGTCATGCGGCCATAGAGACTGCCGGGGCTGTGAATCTCCAGCCGGTCAGAGAAGAGGTTGATCTGTACAGGCGTACCCTCGGTGAAATGGCTGTAATCCCGGTGGATCAGGGCATTCAGGATCGCCTCGCGAATGGCCTCGATGGGATACTCTGTCCGATCTCTGCGCTTACCGGTGTCGGGGTCGATAATGGTCTGAACCTTCATATTGCGTTTGCAGAAAGTAATTGCCTCGTCCACCATGGTTTTGATGGTGCCCTCAATTCTTTTGTTATCCAGAAAACGGGACTCCATACCAGCATGTTCGCCAATCTCCGTTCCGGGGACGACGACGGCGGTGATGGCAAGCTGGGGCAGATAGCCCTGGGGATATACGCAGAAATTCATGACCGATGCCAGCGTAGGAACACCATTCCGGGTCACATTCAGCATTTCCAGAGCCTTGTCTTCAGGAAGCTGACCAAAGCCGGGACGCTCCAGCTTTTTCTGGAGCAGGTAATTCTGGATTTGGGCTCCATCCATCGTATTCATCGTAGCTCGCTCGATGGGGCGTTCGTCATCATGCAGGTGTTTGCGGAAGGCCTCAAAGCTGTACAGTTCGTAATCAGTCATGGGCAGGTCAGCATCGCCGACCCGAATATAAGAACCCTTGGTTCTGCCCCGCCCCTTGTAATAGCAGGGGCGTTCAGAAAGATCCACCCCGGGAATCTCAGCACTGCAGATGGAAACACCGTTTATTTCGGCAAACGTAAAGACGGCTCGCACCGGCGGCTCCATCTGGTTACACTGTTCCGTCACATTCTTTTGAAGATCCTGCAGATCATAGACACCAACTGGGGCGAAATCCTGCTTTTCATCGATACCGAAGACAATGGTGCCGCCAGAATCCTGATTGGAGAAGCTGGACAGGGTATCATACAACCGCTGGGGGCAGCCCTTGTTGGCAGCCTTCAGTTCAATGGTTTGCGTTTCGGCCTTCAGCCGCATGATGGTTTCAGCCAATTGAATCAATTCTTGAGTCAACATATCAAATCGCCTCCTTTATTTGATGTCATCATATCAAATGTTTTGAAGAATTTCAATCGAATTTTGATTAAATTTCAATTTGCATTTAACTCTTTAATGAAATTGGTGAAATATAAAAGTGAAGTTGTCGAAAATTTGATATTTCACAGTAAAATTTCGATATGTCATCTGGTTAATTTATATGTTGTTTGCTATGTTGTGAGCAACACATACAGATCACACTCAGAAACCTTTCTTAGGCGCAAGACAGCGAACGGTTTCCAGCACTGTGCGAATCTCCTGAACAATGGGGGAGAGGTCGTTGGGAAGTGTCAAATTCTTCTGATTCATAAGCATCTTTTGCCTTTCGAAGTAATCGCCTTTCCTTTATTTTATGCGATTGCGAGGATGTCAAACGAAAGATTTTGATACGGAACAAAACGATACCGGACGGTGTGACAGAAGCCGTCCGGTATCGAGAACCTGTGTGGCAGGTTATAGGGAAAGTTGTTGGTATTTACTTTGCGGCGTAATCGAGCGCCAGTGAACCGATTCTTATGTACCTCCCGGAGTGTGGATTAACAGAATCTATCGGCAGAACTTTCAAGACTGAAAAGTGGACAAAATCAGCGAGAACTCTGGTGTATACCCGACTTTTTCTGTTTGCCCTATTATAACACATTCCTCTACTCTTCTAACAATGCCAGTTGCTTTCATATTTTATAACCTCTTTTTCATAATAATTACCCTTAAATCGGCAAGAAATATAAACATTTTACTCGTTTTGTCATTTCCTTACAGAATATTTCTCAAAAAGTCTTTTTGCGATAAAAGTTCTGTTTTCTCCCGTATTCTCAGAGTTTACCGAACTTTTGTTTTTGCTGTTTGTCCTTAGTTAACACATTCCATCTTTTTGGGCGTATGGTAAATCTACTAATATTTGTATCCCCTGCCCACGGAAGAATCATGTGCAGCAGTTTTCTACATAATCCATTGTCAGCCCTCCCTTGT
>ERZ808026.259-NODE-259-length-11371-cov-4.133965_pt1 | contig 11371 bp, 14 predicted proteins | sample MGYA00380182_ERZ808026 | MGnify/ENA primary metagenome ERZ808026 (study PRJEB31490, sample SAMN06133376) | cow dung metagenome | isolation source: H9 | host: cow | place: China: Chengdu | collected 2015-05 ... | reverse complement strand
GATACATTGTCATTGGCAATGCGGCGTATTCTACAGGAGTTTTTCCCTGATATACGATTTGCGGTGCAAAATTTCCTGTTTTGATATCTTCTATATAATAAGAAAAAGTTTTGTATAAATGCAGCATTTCTAACTCAGAGAGTGCATTTCCGGACATCTCTGAATTGATTCCGCTTCTAAAAACCACTTCGTTGGCGGCTACAGGGCTGATGCCGGTGTATGATGTATAAATTGCTTTTGCAAGCTTTGTAGATTTGGCACCGATCAGTGAGGTAAATGAATCTAATGTCAGTTCCAGTGGATCGGCCTTTTCCTGGGTCACAGGAATAAAATAGGTACGTCCCGGCAAAACTTCACGAACGGAACTCATCTGCAAAGAGACATGCTTGATGCTGTCGATGATGCGGTCATTTTCATCACAGAAAATAATATTGCTGTGCTTTCCCATGATTTCTACTACAAGAGTCTTGCGGCGTAAATCACCCAGTTCATCCAGATGTTCAATGTCAAAGCGGATGATACGTTCAAGTCCTGGCTGGGAAATCCCTACAAGCTTGCCGTTTTCGATATGCTTTCGAAGCAGCATACAGAAATTTGGCGCAGTCATCGGGCTTGGTTTGTTGTTTTCTGTTAAGTAAATCAGGGGAAGAGAAGCGCTGGCGCTGATCAGGAGTCTGAAATTTCCTTCCGCAGATTTAATGGTCAGAATCAATTCATCATTTTCCGGTTGTGCAATTTTACGGATGCGGCCGCCGAGTAATTTGTCATTTAGTTCTTTTGTAATATTTGCAATGGTAATCCCATCAAATGCCATAAAAAAACCTCCTGTGCAAATTTGCACTACCTCGTATTATACTTGACGATGATTTCTAAATCAACTATAATAAAACAGTATGTAATACTGGAAGATTATGCAAAAGAGAGAAAAAATATGGTAAAAAGTATGACAGGTTTCGGCAGATGTGAAATCTCCGAAGGTACCAGAAAAATGACAGTCGAGATGAAATCTGTAAACCACAGATATCTTGACGTAAATATGAAGATGCCGAAGAAGCTGAATTTCTTTGATGCGTCCATCAGGAATTTATTAAAAACCTATATTCAGCGAGGGAAAGTGGATCTGTTTATTACATTCGAGGATACAGCAGAAACAAATTTCTCTTTGAAGTACAATCAGGAGCTTGCAGGAGAATATTTGAAATATCTTCAGCAGATGGCAGACACCTTTGGGCTTGAAAATGATATTCGCGTGTCTACATTATCAAGATATCCGGAAGTGCTTTCCATGGAAGAAGTGCAGGTGGATGAAGAAGAACTGTGGAACCTTCTTGAAAAAGCATTAAAAGGTGCCTGTGAGCAGTTTGTAGAAACCAGAATCAAAGAAGGAGAAAATCTGAAGAAGGATCTTCTTGCAAAGCTGGACGAAATGCTGGAAAATGTAGAGTACATTTCTGTGCGTTCTCCGCAGATTATTGGAGAGTATCGAAAAAAACTGGAAGATAAAGTAAAAGAACTTCTGGAAGATGTGCACATTGAAGAAAGCAGACTTGCAACAGAAATTACAATCTTTGCCGATAAAATTTGTGTGGACGAAGAAATCGTTCGTTTGCGAAGCCATATTGAACATACAAAAGAAACTTTGGAAGAAGGCGGAGCCGTGGGGCGTAAATTAGATTTTATTGCTCAGGAAATGAACCGTGAGGCGAATACGATTCTTTCGAAAGCAAATGATCTGGAAGTGTCTAATCGTGCCATCGATTTAAAAACTGAAATCGAAAAGGTTCGTGAACAGATTCAGAATATTGAATAGAAGAGGGAGCTATGATATGAAGAAACAGGGTACCTTGGTGGTTGTTTCCGGATTTGCAGGAACCGGTAAGGGAACAGTTATGAAAGAACTGCTTAAAAGATATGATTCTTATGCCCTCTCCATTTCGGCAACAACCAGAAATCCAAGAGGAGGAGAGGTTGACGGAAGAGAGTATTTCTTCAAGACAAAAGAGGAATTTGAGCAGATGATTGAAGCGGATGAGTTCGTAGAGTATGCCTGCTATGTAGGTAATTATTATGGAACACCGAAAAAATATGTTCAGGAGCAGCTGGCAGCCGGGAGAGATGTGATTCTGGAAATTGAAATTCAGGGAGCACTGAAAATTAAAAGTAAGTTTTCTGATGCGCTGCTTCTGTTTATTGCACCGCCAAGTGCAGATGTGTTAAAGGAACGTCTGGTGGGTCGTGGAACAGAGACGGAAGATGTCATTGAACAACGCCTTGCAAGAGCTGTGGAAGAATCTAAAGGAATTGAAAACTATGATTATCTTGTGGTAAATGATGATCTGGATGAATGTGTGGAAAATGTTCATCAGGTGATTCAGAGTGCCGGCTGGAAAATGTCCAGAAGAGAAAAAGATGTAGAAGAATTAAGAAGACAAATCAGTAAATTTTCAAAAGGAGAATAAATTATGTTACATCCATCTTATTCAGATTTAATGAATGTAGTAAACAAAGAAGTAGAAGAAGGAGAAACACCTGTAGTTAACAGCAGATATTCTATTGTTATGGCAACAAGTAAGCGTGCACGCCAGATTGTATCCGGCGCAGAACCACAGGTAAATCCAAATGGAAAGAAGGCTCTTTCTATTGCTATTGAAGAGCTTGCTAATGAAAAAATTCATATTCTTGCAGAATGTGACGAAGAAACAGAAGAAAGTGCAGAATAACCAATAAAAAGAATGATTGTATATGGAAAGTGTACAATACGCACAAAACCACAAAAGTAACATAAAATCCACAAAATCAAAGAAGTTGGGATTATGTGGAATTTTGTGGTTTTTGAAAAACGCTGAAATTTTTATATGAAAATAATCATGAAAAGCCCGAAAAACCTTGATTTTTCGGGCTTTTTTGAAATTTAGGAAAAATATTGGAAAAGCATTGCTTTTTGGTGAAAAAAGTGTTAGAATGTTGACAAAACAGAAATAAAACCACACAAACACACATTAAGGAGGATTTTTTAGTATGGCTAACGAGTACGAAATCAAAAAACAAATTTGTGACATAGGTAAACGTATCTATGACAGAGGAATGGTTGCTGCAAACGATGGTAACATTTCTGTAAAAATTTCTGACAATGAATTCCTTTGCACACCAACAGGTGTTTCTAAAGGTTTCATGACACCTGAATACATCTGTAAAGTAGACAAAGATGGTAACACAATTCAGGCAAACGGAAATTTCAGACCATCATCTGAAATCAAAATGCACATGAGAGTTTACAAATGCAGACCAGACGTTGGATCTGTAGTACATGCTCATCCATCATATGCAACATCTTTCGCAATTGCAGGTATTCCATTAACACAGCCAATCATGCCTGAAGCTGTTATCGCTCTTGGATGCGTTCCAATCGCTCCATACGGAACACCTTCTACAATGGAAATTCCAGATGCAGTAGAAAAATTCCTTCCATACTACGATGCAGTATTACTTGAAAGCCATGGTGCTTTAACATGGTCTACAGACCTCTTAGCTGCATACCACAAAATGGAATCAGTTGAATTCTACGCTGAATTATTATACAAAGCTCGTCAGTTAGGCGGACCAAAAGAATTCGATAAAGCTACAATCGAAAAATTATACGAAATCAGAAGACAGATGGGTCTTCCAGGAAAACATCCTGCAAACCTCTGTGCAGAAGTTAACAAAGACAATCCAGCTGGATGCAAAGGCTGCCATTCCTGCAAAGGCGATTGCAAAACTGGTGACAGCAAAAACATCGAAGCTATCGTTGCAGAAGTAACAAAGAGAGTATTATCTCAGATGTAATCAGAACCTGAGATGACAGGAGGATTTTAATCGTGGCTATTAACGAACAGGAAATTCAGAATATCGTTCGCAGCGTTCTTCAGGGAATGAATGTGGCACCTAAAACTGAAAGCTCTCCTGCTCCGGCAACAGGCTTGCTTGCATCTTACAAAGATAAAAAGATGCTGGGAATCTTCGATGACATCGAAGTGGCTATTGCTGCAGCAAAGAAAGCTCAGAAAGAAATCCAGCCGATGCCTCTTGAATTTAGAGAGAAAATCATTGCAAACATTCGTAAAAAAACATTGGAAAATGCAAAACTTTTTGCAGAACTGGGTGTTGAAGAAACAGGAATGGGCAATGTTGGTCACAAAATTTTGAAACATCAGCTGGTAGCTGAAAAGACACCAGGTACAGAAGACTTAAGCACAATCGCATGGTCTGGCGACAGAGGACTTACTCTTGTTGAACAGGGACCATTTGGAGTTATCGGTGCTGTTTGTCCTTCTACAAACCCATCAGAAACAGTTATCTGTAACACAATGGGTATGCTTGCAGCTGGAAATACAGTTGTATTTGCTCCACATCCATCAGCAAAAACAGTTTCAAACCTTGCGATTGATATGATCAACCGTGCAAGTATTGAAGTGGGTGGCCCGGAAAACATCGCAGTTGCAGTAAAAGAACCAACTATGGAAGTAAGTAAAATCATCTTTGGACACAAAGACATTTCCTTGCTTTGTGCAACAGGCGGTCCTGGAGTTGTAACAACAGTTCTTTCTTCAGGAAAGAGAGCAATGGGTGCTGGTGCAGGTAACCCACCTGTATTAGTAGACGAAACAGCTAATATTGCAAAAGCTGCAGAAGATATTGTTAACGGATGTACATTCGATAACAACCTTCCATGTATCGCAGAAAAAGAAGTTATCGCAGTTGATATGATTGCTGACGAACTCATTTATTACATGGAACAGAATGGCTGCTACAAAGCTAGCAAAGAAGAAGTAGATAAACTTGTGAAAACAGTTTTAGTTGAAAAGAACGGCAGCTATACAGTCAGCAGAAAATGCGTTGGCAGAAGCGCAAAAGTTATTTTAGGAATGATCGGCGTTAACGTAGGTGATGACGTAAGATGTATCATCTTCGAAGGCGAAAAAGAACATCCATTGATTTGGGAAGAACTTATGATGCCAATCCTTGGTATTGTACGTGTTAAAGATGTTGATGAAGGTATCGAAACAGCTTTAATTCTCGAACACGGAAACAGACATTCCGCACATATGCATTCAACAAACGTTCAGAACTTAACAAGATACGGCAAAGCACTGGATACCGCAATCTTTGTAAAGAATGGTCCATCTTATTCGGCACTCGGATTTGGTGGAGAAGGTTATCCAACATTTACAATCTGCAGCCGTACAGGTGAAGGTCTCACTTCTGCAAAATCTTTCACAAAGAGCAGAAGATGTGTAATGGTTGATTCATTATGTATTAGATAGGAGAAACTGACATGGCAGATTTTAATATTGAACAGATCGTTGCCCAGGTCTTAGCTGAAATGAAAGGTGCAGAAGCTCCAAAAGCAGCAGCACCAGCTCCAGCAGCAGGCGGCGCGATTCCTGCAAAATCCAGAGTTGCTATGTTAACAGCACTGGAAAATTATGAAATCAAAGAATATCCAATTCCAAAACTTGGCGATGACGATATTCTTGTAAAAGTTGAAGGATGTGGCGTATGTGGTACAGACGCTCACGAATTCAAGAGAGACCCATTCGGACTTATTCCATTAGTACTCGGACATGAAGGTACTGGTGAAATCGTAGCTATGGGTAAAAACGTTAAGAAAGACAGCGCAGGAAAACCACTCGCAGTTGGCGATAAAGTTGTTTCTTGTATGATCTTCAAAGACAACCCAGACATTACAATGTTTGACTTAAATAAACAGAACGTAGGCGGCGCTGATGTATACGGATTACTTCCGGATGATGAAATTCATCTTAACGGATGGTTTGCAGATTACATCGTAATCAGAGGCGGATCTACAATCTTTAACGTAAGTGACCTGGATCTGGATTCCCGTATCTTAATCGAACCATGTGCAGTTCTTATTCACGCAGTGGAAAGAGCGAAAACAACAGGTATTTTAAGATTTAACTCCAGAGTAGTTGTTCAGGGATGTGGACCTATCGGTCTGATCTGTATCGCAATCTTAAAAACTATGGGTATCCAGAATATCACAGCAGTTGACGGCGAACAGAAACGTCTTGATTTCGCAAAAGAATTAGGTGCATCTGCATCTGTAAACTTCAAAGACCATAAGGGAATCGAAGCTTTAACAGAAGGTGTCAAAGATTCCTTTGGCGGATACCTTGCAGATTTTGCATTCCAGTGTACAGGAAGCCCTATTGCTCATGCAAATATCTACAAATTTATCAGAAACGGCGGCGGTCTTTGCGAACTTGGCTTCTTCATCAATGGTGGAGATGCTACAATTAACCCACACTTTGATATCTGTTCCAAAGAAATCACAACAGTTGGTTCTTGGGTTTACACATTAAGAGATTATGCTACAACATTTGATTTCTTAAAGAGTGCAAAACAGATCGGACTTCCACTTAACAAGCTGATCACACACAGATATAAACTCGAAGAAATTAATGAAGCTCATAAGACAAACCTTGCTATGGCAGGTCTTAAGATCGCTATCATTAACGAATAGTAAGGAGAATTGGTATGGCTCAGCAGGCAGTAGGCTACTTGGAAGTATTTGGCTGTGTAGCAGCTCTGGTAGCAGCTGACGCGGCAGCAAAAGCCGGAAATGTAACAATTGATCCGCTGGATAAGAATAAACCGGCAAATGCGGATGCACTTCCTGTCCCACTGATTATGTGTTTAAAAATCAGAGGACCGGTTGCAGATGTGAAATGTGCTTTAGATGCGGCGGAAGAAGCAGCAAAGAGCATTACCGGAGTCGTTACAAAACATTTTAATTCTTCAGCAGATCCGGAAACGGAAAAGATGTTGAAGATCAGTGCTATCTAGTTGGATAATTCCGAAGGAATTTCCAACACTGGTAAAAATTCAAGATGGTACAGATTGAATTTTTACTTTCCATAAAGTATTACATAAACAATCAAATTTAAAATAGGGCATAGCCCACAGGAGGATATTAGTATGAATTTACAGGCATTAGGAATGATCGAAACTAGAGGTTTAGTAGCAGCTATCGAAGCTTCAGATGCTATGGTTAAATCTGCAGACGTTAAATTAATCGGAACAGAAAAAATCGGTAGCGGTCTCGTAACAGTTATGGTACGTGGAGATGTTGGAGCTGTTAAATCTGCAGTAGAAGCAGGTTCTGCAGCAGCTAGCAGACTTGGCGAACTTGTAGCAGTACATGTAATCCCAAGACCACACGGTGATGTAGAATCTATCTTACCAGTAATCAAATAAGTAAAGATTAGATTAACTATTTAGCGGCACAGCGGGTTTTTATAAATCCGCTGTATACCGCGTTAAAGGGAATGCGTATGAAAGCAAAATCAATAGGATTAATTGAATTACCAAATTTTGCGGATGCGGTGGAAGCCATCGATGTGATGTTAAAAGCAGCTGAAGTAAAATTTCTGACCTGGGAAAAGAAGCTTGGCGGACGCCTTGTTACTTGTATCATTCAGGGTGAAGTTTCTGCAGTGACAGCCGCTGTAGAAAGTGCAAAACTGAATGCTAAAGGGAAAATTGTGGCATCTGCGATCATCGCAAATCCACACGAAGAAACAATGAAGCTTATAGAGATGAGTATGAAGAAGCATGGATTTTTAAAATAAATTCGTGTATCCAATAGGAGGAATATCATGGAACTTCAGGCATTAGGAATGATCGAAACCAGAGGTTTGATCGCATCTATTGAAGCAGCAGATGCTATGTTAAAAGCAGCGAACGTTGTTTTGGTTGGAACAGAAAAAATCGGAAGCGGTCTTGTAAGTGTTATGGTTCGTGGTGACGTTGGGGCTGTGAAAGCTGCAGTGGAAGCTGGCAGCGCAAGTGCAGCTAGATTAGGCGAAGTTATCGCTGTTCATGTAATCCCAAGACCACACGGTGACGTTGAAAATATCCTTCCACAGATCAAATAATTAATCTAACATTGTATCGGGATTCCCGAACGGTTAAGAGAGGAAGGTAATCTATGCAGCAGGAACAGTTAGTTCAAGCGATTACAAAATTGGTTGTGGATCAGCTGAAAAACACTGGTGTAGAAACAGTATGTGAAGAAAAAATCCCAATTGGTATTTCAGCACGTCATGTACATTTAACACAGGAACATGTAGATGAGCTGTTTGGCAAAGGTTATCAGTTGACAAAGAAAAAAGAATTAATGGGCGGACAGTATGCTTCCAACGAATTGGTAACATTGGTTGGAACAAAACTTCGCGCTATTGAAAATGTAAGAATCTTAGGACCATGTCGTAAAGCATCACAGGTTGAAGTGTCACAGACCGACTGTATCAGACTTGGAGTAAAAGCTCCGGTGAGAGAATCCGGTAAAATTCAGGGTTCTGCACCAATTGCTTTGGTTGGACCAAAAGGAGTTGTTTACTTGGAAGAAGGATGCATCGTTGCAAAACGTCACATTCATATGTCTACGGAAGACGCAAAAAGATTTGGTGTAACGAATGGACAGTCCGTAAAGGTTCGATTTGATACAGAAAAAGGCGGTATCATGGAAGATGTCATCATCCGTGTTGATCCGACCTTTACATTGGAAATGCATATCGATACAGATGAAGCAAACGGTCTTGGTATCGGCAAAGATATGGGTATTCTGATTAAATAAGGCTTTGGAGGAAGATATGATCATTGGTAAAGTAGTCGGTACGGTAATCTGTACACGAAAAAATGATAATCTGATTGGAAGTAAATTTATGATTATCGAACCCCTGGTAAAAATGGGGGATGAAAAATCCAGAATCGTGGCAGTAGACCCTGTAGGTGCCGGAAACAATGACATTGTTCTGGTTGCGCAGGGTAGTGCAGCTCGCGTTGGCTGTGGCAACCAGGATTCTCCAGTAGATGCGTGTATCGTCGGAATCGTAGACGATCCACAGAAAATTGTCATCATGGATTAATGCTGGAATAGAAATATTTTGGCAAGCATAAAAGGTTGGAGTGAGTCAAATGAACTTAGACGATATCAAAAAAGCTTTATTAGATGGCGGCGTTGTAGGTGCAGGTGGAGCAGGTTTCCCAACATATGCGAAACTCTCTGACCAGGCAGAAACAATTATTTTAAATGCTGCAGAATGTGAACCATTAATCAAAGTCGACAGACAGCTTCTGGTAGAATATACAAATGAAATCTGTGCCGGGATGCAGATGCTGACTGAAGCAATGGGTGCCAAAGAAGGCGTGATTGCAGTGAAAAAATCTTATACCGCTGCGATTGAAGCAATTAACAGCTGTATTAGTCAATATGACAAAGTACGAGTACATATTTTACCGGATATTTATCCGGCAGGTGATGAAGTTATCACAATCTATGAAGTAACGGGAAAAGTTGTTACACAGGGGCAGATTCCGATTACTCAGGGCTGTGTCGTTGTAAACGTTGAAACCGTGCTTAACATTTACAAAAAAGTAACAAGCGGTGAAAATGTAACAACAAAATTCCTGACTGTTGCAGGTCTGGTTAAGAATCCTGTAACATTACATGTGCCGATTGGTATTTCTGTGAAAGATGCAGTTAACTTAGCAGGCGGCACAACAACAGATGATTTCGTAATGATCATGGGCGGACCTATGACAGGCCGCATCTGTTCTATGAATGATATCATCACAAAAACAACAAAAGCAATCCTTGTATTACAGCCATCTTGTCCGCCGGTCGCTAAAAGACAGCGTTCTAACAAGCTGGATATTCGTAATGCAATGTCTGTTTGTTCTCAGTGTTCTATGTGTACAATGCTTTGTCCAAGAAATTTAATTGGTCAGGCAATCAAACCACATGAATTTATGAGAGCAATTGCCAATGGAACTACCTATGATGTAGATCCATTCCTGAACTCTTTCTTCTGTGTATCCTGTGGCTTATGTGAAATGTATTCCTGCCATCAGGATTTATCACCGAGAAGATTACTGGATGCATATAAAGGTGCATTACGCGCAAAAGGTGTAAAACCGCCAGTGAGAGAAATGAAACCGGTAGACCCATTGCGTCAGGAAAGAAGAGTTCCGGAACATCGTTTAGTAAACCGTCTTGGATTACATCATTTTGATGTGCCTGCTCCAATGCAGCCATATAATGACAATTTCAAGGAAGTAAAACTTGTAATGCGTCAGAATCTTGGTGCTCCTTGCAGCCCGATCGTGAAGACAGGAGATGTAGTGACAGTCGGTCAGCGTATCGCTGCTCCGCCTGAAGGTGCACTTGGAACTTCCATCCATGCAAGTATCAATGGTACCGTGACTGCAGTAACTGAAAACTTCGTAACTATTAAAGCATAAATGGAGATGAGAATATGAGTAAGGCAATCGGAATGGTAGAATACAAAACTGTCTCCACTGGTATTAAGGCTGCGGACTTAATTGTAAAAACAGCGGACGTTGAGCTGATTCAGGCGCAGACAGTTTGTCCAGGTAAATTTATAATTTTATTCAGCGGTGACTTAAGTGCGGTCCGAGTTTCAGTTGATGCTGCAAAAGTACAGTATCCTGAACAGCTCATCGACGACTTTGTACTTGGAAACCCACATGATTCAATTTTTAAGGCGCTGACATGTACGGCAGAAATCGACGATGTAAAAGCATTGGGTGTAATTGAAACATTTACCGGTGCATCTGCAATCGTTGCAGCTGACCATGCAGCAAAAACTGCACAGGTTGACGTGTTCGAAATTCGTGTAGCACGTGGTATGTGCGGTAAATCCTACATTCTTCTGACCGGAAGTGTTGCGGCAGTAGAAGCAGCAGTAGAAGAAACTGTAGAATTATTAAAGGATGAAGGAACAATGCTTGATTATGCAGTAATCCCAAGTCCATCAAAAGAGTTTGTAAAAACTTTAATGTAAACTTTGTGAAAAAGTGTGTTTGTTTTAGGGGATAGTCTTTGGACTATCCCTTTGTTGTGTGAGAATAAAAACAATGTGTTTGGATAAAATAGTTAAAAATTTTAAAAAAATAGTTATATTTTTGCTAGCGTAAAGTTTTTGTAGGAAAAACAAATAGACAAAAAAGAAGAAAGCACCACTTTGTGTTAGGATTAAGTTGACTAGACAAAATCTACATAAAGGAAGGTGCTTTCTATGATTAGAAGTATACAACAGTTTCAGACAGAAGGGGTAAAGAAATTAGAAAAAGTTTTCGTCGAGTATTCTTCGGACATGACAAAGATTGCAGAAATGGTAAAAGGTGTAAAAGACAGTGTAATTAATCTGGGCTTGTCCATGATTGCAGAAGAACTGGAAAAGTATGACGAATATCTTCGTAAAAATAAGCAGGCACGTTCGGAATGGTATATTGAACGCAGAGACGAAACAACACTGCTTACCAGCCTTGGAAGCGTGACTTATCA
>ERZ808026.258-NODE-258-length-11393-cov-3.653499_pt1 | contig 11393 bp, 9 predicted proteins | sample MGYA00380182_ERZ808026 | MGnify/ENA primary metagenome ERZ808026 (study PRJEB31490, sample SAMN06133376) | cow dung metagenome | isolation source: H9 | host: cow | place: China: Chengdu | collected 2015-05 ... | reverse complement strand
GTGGAACCAGTGCTGTTTGGGGGGACTGGGAGTGTATCCAGACAGCAAGTTATGCCGGAATTTTTACCGGATCGCCTGGGGGCAGGAACGCAGAATGTACCTGGAATTGCAGGGCTTGCGGAAGGGTTAAAGTTACCAAAAATTCTCGCTCCCAGCCAGAGGAAAGGATAGATCAGTTTGGCTGGGTAACCTTCGTCCTTGCTGACCTTACGAAGAATGCCACCCACGGAAGAATAGGGGCAATCGGCGGTGATACACACGACATTGGAAGGCAAGGGGAGGTCGGATGCCATCAGCACTGTCGCAGCGCCCATGGACAGTCCTGCCAGGATCACCGGGGTATCCAATCCGTGCCAATTTGTGACGAATTCCGCCCAGCTCTGGCAATCCCGGCGTTCCTTTACGCCAAAGGTGATGGTCCTGCCGCCGCTACCGCCATGGGCACGCTGATCCACAAGTAATGCATTATAGCCTGTGCGCTGTGCATATAACAAAATGCCGTTGCCGTCACGAAGAGCACTTCCCCGATAACCGTGGAAAAACAATAACAGGGGAGCACCGTCTTTCACATGATAATATTTTCCGGCCAGCGTGATTCCGTCTCTGGCCTCAATAAAAATTCTCTGAAAAGGCAGCTTCCCGGCTTTTTCCATTCCTTTTTTTATGGTTTCTTCAAAAGGCTCATACTGTTTGCCCTGCAGCATTTCAGCTTCCAAGCCCTGATTTTTCTTCATACTTCCAAATACCATTTTGTAAACGGTATAAACTCCCACGCCTCCTACCGAAAGGACTGCGCCCACATTTCGAAGCACTTTTTTCATTTTGATCATCTCCTCAAAAAAAAGTTCTTTCATTCTCTATAACATTTTTACCCTCTATAGGAAAATTATTCTAGCACAGGCACGTTTGTGAAACAATAAAGAAAAAATTAATTTTCAGTTAAATTTACATACATTTTACTAGTATTTTATATCACCGGTGCTATAATCAAAAATAGGGGTCTATTTCCCAATTTTCTCAAATATATAAGGAGTTCATTATGAATATCATTATTGTCGGTTGCGGAAAGGTAGGTTATACCCTTGTTGAGCAGCTAAGCAATGAAGAACATAATATTGTCGTTGTTGACAAAAATGCTGAAAAAGTACAATTTATTACGGATAATTTAGATGCTATGGGTGTCATTGGAAATGGTGTCAGCTACCAGACACTGCAGGATGCGGGAGTGGCAACCGCAGACCTTTTAATTGCAGTGACCGGCTCTGATGAAGAAAACCTGCTCTGCTGTGTTATTGCACAAAAAACAGGGAACTGCCAGACCATCGCCCGTGTGCGTAACCCGATCTACAATTCGGAAATTGATTTTCTGAAGGATGAATTCGGTCTTGCAATGATTATCAATCCGGAGCTGACAGCTGCCAGAGAAATTGCGAAAATGTTCCAGTTTCCTTCTGCGATCCGAGTAGATACCTTTGCCCGCGGCCATGTGGAATTACTTCACTGCAAACTGACAAAGGATTCACCGCTCATTGGAGTAAAACTGATGAATCTTCATCAGAAGCTAAAGGTAAATGTCCTGGTCTGTGAGGTTCTCCGTGGAGACGAGGTCATCATTCCAAACGGTCATTTTGTATTTGAAGAAGGCGATATCATCGCCATTGCATCCAACCGAAAGAATGCAAGAACCTTCTTTAAAAATGCCGGAATTATGAAAAATCCGGTGAAGAACGCGATTTTGGCAGGGGGAGGGAAAATTTCCTACTATCTGGCAAAATCACTGATCGCCTCCGGTATCGACGTTACCATTATCGAACAGAATCCTTCCCGTGCAGATTTTTTAAGTGAAGAGCTGCCGGAAGCCACCATTATTTTAGGAGATGCTACAGACCAATCCGTGCTTGACCAGGAAGAATACCAGACAGCCGATGGCTTTGCCTGTCTGACAGGTCTTGATGAAGAGAACATTCTCCTGGCTCTCCATGTGAATGCCAGTTCAAAGGCAAAAACGGTTACAAAGGTAAATCGTATCAGCTTCCAGAATGTGATCGATCAGCTGGATCTTGGCAGCATCATTTATCCGCGTGTCACAACCGCAGACTATATTTTAAAATTTGTCCGCTCCACAAGTGCCGCACAGCATGATAATAATGTAGAAACTTTATATAAGCTGGCAAACGGTAAAGCGGAAGCCCTGGAATTTAACATCACGGATACTTCAGGAATTACAAATGTTCCTTTGCAGCAGTTAAATATCCGTAAAAACACACTGATCGGATGTATCTACCGCAACGGAAAAGTTATTTTCCCTGGCGGGCAGGATATGATCAAGGTAGGAGATACTGTCATGGTGGTACTCTCCGGTTACCGCTTATCAGACATTGAAGATATCCTGGAGGATAGAGTTGTATGAATTACTCAATGATCATTTTCATTCTGGGACATCTTCTTAGATATGAAGCAATCTTTATGATGCTTCCAACAGTGACCGGATTTATCTATGGTGAAAACGAGGCGGTAGCATTCCTTTGCGTTGCACTGGTCACTTTTTTACTCGGTACCATATTAAGTTGCAAGGAAGTAAAAACCAAGCAGCTTTATACAAGAGACGGCTCCATTACCGTTGCTCTTGGCTGGATTGTCTTAAGTCTTTTTGGCGCACTGCCGCTGACGATTTCCGGGGATATTCCTTTCTATGTGGATGCACTGTTTGAAACAATCTCCGGATTTACAACCACCGGCGCCAGCATTCTGCCAAACGTAGAAGCACTCAGTCATGCCAGCCTGATGTGGCGAAGCTTTACTCACTGGGTTGGCGGTATGGGAGTTTTTGTTTTTATTCTCTCACTGCTTCCGATGATCGGCGGTTCTACCATGCAGCTGATGAAGGCAGAGTCTCCCGGACCCTCCGTTGATAAATTTGTTCCAAGAGTCAAGGATACTGCAAAGCTTTTATACGGCATCTATATTGTCATAACTGTCATTCAGCTTATCGTTCTGTTATTGGCAAAAATGCCTCTGTTTGATACCTTGACACTTACCTTTGGTACAGTTGGCACCGGCGGTTTCGGTATCAAAAATGACAGCCTGGGAAGCTATACATCACTGCAGCAGTGTATTATTACAGTTTTTATGATCATCAGCGGGATTAACTACAGTTTTTACTTCCTGATCATCTCAAAAAAATTTAAGGATGCGTTCCATCTGGAAGAGGTTCGCTGGTATCTTGGCATTATTTTAGCCGCAGGACTTTTGATCACACTCAATATTATTCATCTATATGATGGAATCGGTGAAGCTTTAAAACATGCCTTTTTCCAGGTTGGCTCCATTATGACAACGACCGGATATTCCAGCACGGATTTTAACCTCTGGCCGGAATTCTCCAAAACAATCCTGATCATTTTGATGATCATCGGTGCCTGCGCGGGCAGCACCGCCGGCGGTTTTAAGATTTCCCGATTGTTGATTCTATTAAAAAGTATCAAAGTAGAGCTTTCCATGATGATTCATCCAAGGGAAATCAAAAAAATCAGGATGGATGGTCATGTTGTAAAACCGGACGTTTTACGTACTGCCCATGTATATCTGGTTATCTACTGGGCACTTTTCTTACTTTCGATTTTGTTGATCAGCGTTGACAATTTCGATTTTACAACGAACTTTACTGCGGTAGCCGCCACCTTTAACAACATCGGTCCGGGTCTTGCCGGTGTTGGTCCGATGAGCAACTTTAACAGTTACTCTGTATTTTCAAAATTTGTATTGATGATGGGTATGCTGATCGGGCGTCTGGAGCTTTATCCGATTATGCTTCTGCTTCTTCCGGCTACCTGGAAACGCAAATAAACTATATAAGAACAGGAGAATCACCTATGGCAGCAGAAAACACAAACCTTCTTTGGAAAGATAGAAAACATCATCTCTGGTTTCCAATCAGCTTTACAAGCTATTACGTTGAAGATGACAGACTGATGATCAAAAAAGGGCTTTTGAGTACCACTTTAGATGAAACTTTACTGTACCGTATTGTGGATATCACTTTTCGGCAGACATTTGCAGGTAAAATTTTCGGTACGGGAAATATCATTTTAAGAACCAAAGCAGATGCATCCGGAGAAATCATTTTGGAAAACATCGCAAAACCTTTGGAAGTTCGCAAAATGCTCTCTAAAATGGTAGAAGAAAGCCGCGACAGAAGAAATATCGTTGGCAAGGAATTCTACAGCATGGATCATGGCGATTTTGATGGTGATGGAATTTGTGATTTTGAAGAATAATATAGACAATTCGAGGGGGAGCTAATCCCCCTCATTGTATGTAAATTTCATGTACAAATCTCCTTTTTCCAGATCTTTTCGACTTGTATAAACTGATATATTCAGTTTCTCAGGCAGTTTTTTATCTTCTGTTTGTAATTTAATTTTCTCAAATTTGTCCCCTTGACACATCTGTACCAGTTTTTCTTCCAGTTTTTTGATATTTCTTATTTCTCTTTTATCCACTAAAATTGTAAGGTACGCACTGTCCAATGTGGTAATGCTGCTGATCAATTGTGGTTTATTTGGAATGATGGTATGAATTAAACATACAATAACCATAATTGCAATTAAAAATTTTCGTCTACACCTCATTTTATACACCTCTTTCTACAATTTTATCATATACCAAACAATACCCCTTAGTAAATCGTAAGTTGTTAAATATTGGCATACTAAACAGTAAGTTGTTATACGAGAAGTTATGCTTCATGGGATTATTATTTATAATATTTCTAAGAAATGGGGGATTTCTAAAATGAAGCACATACATATGAGAATTGAAGAACTGTTAACAGAACGAGGCATTAGCAAAAATCAGATTTGTAAAGATTTAGACATTCCTCGCGGAAATTTTAACAGATACTGCAGAGACCAGTTTCAGCGAATAGATGCAAATTTGATTCTGAAGCTTTGTGGATACTTTGAATGCAATATTGAAGACCTGATGATCATCGTTGACTGATCCGCAAATTTTAAGAGGGTAAGCCTTGGATGGCTCACCCTCAATTTCCGTTCATCAGCATTTCGACTTCTTCGATACCACTTAAAATACCTGCACGGCGTTCATTTGCAAGCAATCCCTTGTTATATTTATAAAATCTTCCGCTTTCATTTTCAGACAGGAACTTCGCAGCATAGTAATTTACTGTCAATTCTGTAATAAACACCACCATTTCCTGACTTTCCCCGAAGGCACGCTCCATAAAGTCAAAGGCACATTCCAGATTCTCAGATACCGCTTCCATCATCTGCTCTCTTTTTTCGGTTTCTTTCACAAATTCAGCACGAATTCTTTCAAATGCAGCATTTGCTTCTAAAATTCCCTCTCCTTTCACCAGCTGTCCATAACTGCGTAACGTCTTACCAACTTCCTTCTGTAAATGTTTCGTTTTTCTGTCATTTTCTGATCTTGTCAAAATTTCATGAGACATTGCATATAAAAGATCTGCGGGTACGCCGCCTTCTGCCAGTTTTCTGCGGAAGTTTTTTAAGGTATCGAACAGTTCCGTCACATATGCATCCAGATCATGGGCTTCTTCAAATTTTTCAGACAACGCAGCCAACAATAATCCGATAACGCTGAGACATTCATCAAATGGAGCGAATTTCAGTTTTTCGTAAACAGATTCCCGGACATTTCCTTCTAAAATCCCCTGAATCTGGTAATCTGTCTGATATTTATAATACAACTCCAGATAGTTTGCAAAATCCTTTGCAATCTTTTCATGCTGGATGTACTGGAAAATAACCTCCTGGTCCACTTCCATTCCCAGTTTTTCATATACTGTTAAAAGCTCTGATAAATCCTGCCATCCTCTGGCTGTCGCAAAACGTTTTCCATCCACCCTTGTTTCCATCTGGTAAAAGTTTTCTTTCTTAAGCTCCAGATAAGAAATAATGGCTCCATGTACTCCTGCAGTGTAGGCAAATTCTTTCCATACTGAAAAATTCGGCTCTACATCAATTTTCTTTACACGGTCCAGAGTTACCACATCAAATTCTCTGACAGATTTGTTATATTCCGGCGGATTTCCCGCTGCTACAATGATCCACCCTTCCGGAACCTGCTGATTGCCAAAGGTTTTACACTGCAAAAACTGCAGCATGGTAGGTGCCAGGGTTTCCGATACACAGTTAATTTCGTCAATAAAAAGAATCCCTTCTCTGCATCCGGTTTTCTCTATCTGCTCATAGACACTGCCAATGATCTCACTCATGGTATATTCTGTAACGGAATATTTCTTTCCTCCAAATTCCTTTTCCAGGATAAATGGAAGACCAATGGCACTCTGGCGTGTATGATGGGTAATGGTGTAGGCCACCAGTGCGATCTCGCAGTCTCTCGCAATCTGCTCCATGATCTGAGTCTTTCCGATTCCCGGTGCCCCCATTAAGAGGATCGGACGCTGGCGGATAGACGGTATCAGATAATCTCCGTAATCATCCTTCTGTAAATATGCTTTGATCGTATTTTCAATTTCCTGTTTTGCTCTCTTAATATTCATACTTCATTCCCTGTTCTATCAATTCATAATCCAGTCGTAACACGGTTTCTTCTTCCAATTGTTCCTTTTCGATGATCAGCTTCATTGCCCATGGCGGCACTGACACATCCGAATAATCCTCCTCCATAAATACAAAAGCCGTATCATAAGGTGGCTTTCGTCTTGGATAATATCCATAACCATCTGTAAAATAAATCATACCCTTCAGATTCATAAATTCCTTCCTGTCAATGAGCATCTGCACATACTCAAAGGCCGGCCGAAAATCCGTTCCGCCATTTCCAACAATCTGAAAGCTTTCCATATAGGACTTTAGCTCCTCCTGGCTGGTAATCCTGACATCAGACTGCACCTTTTCGTCACACTGAAGGATGCGGATATGGATCTTTCGAAAGAAGCTCTCTGTCTCTGCCAATATATGATAGGTCTGCTCCAAAAAGGTTTTCACCAGTTCTCCGGAACAGGACATGGAAGTATCGATGACGATGACAAATTCCTCAATTTTATGGACTTCTTTAAATTCCTGGGGCTCGATTAACGGCATATTCCCATACAAGGTCAGTCCGTAATTGTAAAACACATAGTCAAAGCTGTCCAGGTCCACCTGCATCTCTTCCCGAAGCACAGCAAACTTCCTTAAAAACGTTTTATAATCATAGCGTTCCCTGTTTTCCACCGCCAGTTCCTCTGCCAGCTCTCCCTCTCCATTGGAGGCTTCCTTAGAGAAGGTTTCCAGCTCTGTCTGCATTTTTTCAGAGATTTCCTGCCATTTGTCATTTAACTGCTGCATAACAGTGGAGGGTGGCTGATTATCATTTTCCGGCGGCTGTGGCCAAAGACTGTGATCATCCATACGAAATTCTTTTTCCAGCTTACGGATTTTGTATTCTTCCGGCTCCTCCTCCACAAAAAGCTTATATATTTTCTCTGCTGTCAGCACCTTCAGCTTCTTTTCCAGATTTCCATAACAGTTTGCTCTAAAGGCATTCCTTGGAAAACGGATACTTCTGTGGTTCAGCCCGTCAATAACATGCTCTGTGGCAATGTCGCAGGCCAGATCCCAAAGTCGCTTTTCTCTTTTGCCCTGCTTTAGTAAGTGCCTGAAAACACAGTGAAACACATTGTGGAGATAGGCTCTGTTGATCCGAATTCTATCCAGACGATACAAATCTACCAGATACTGAGGATCAAAATACAAATTGAAACCATCTGTCCCCAGCCCGTAGGTGTCCACATTCATCACATAATTGAAAGAAGACAGTGCCAGATCTAAAAATCTCATATTCAAATACAGTTCATTCCTTGCACCGGTTAAAATATCACGGCCAATGGCATCAAATTTCTGTGAAATTTCAATGGACATGTCACTTCTCCTTTCATTAATATTTACAGCTCATCAAAATCAAAGGTTTTCTTCTTTGGTCTAAAATGCTCTAATCGATAGTTCAGCAAATAACTTGCCATCTGTGCCCGGTCAAAAGCTGCTGCCTTCTCCTGAAATTCTCTTAAAAGCTCTTCTGTAAAATATCCGGCCTCCCCAAGAACTGCCAGCATCTCCAAATGGTCTTCCCTGCATAGTTCCCTGGCAACTTCTCCCGACTGTTCTCTTAAATAGTCCAGATATCGTTCTTTCGCGCCCTCTTTTAAATTCATCGGCGTGCTAAGCCGGTTTAACGCGATCTTAATACAGGTGGATGGAAACTCCTGGGCAATGGCATAGGTAAATAAGCTGTCATATTTTTCATAATCCATCTGCCGGTTTCTAATACATTGACGATATTTATATCCCGAACCGTGAAATACGATATCAATGATTCTGGCAGGAGTATTTTCCACCGATTCTTCGTAATATTCCGGGAATGTAAGCTTCACTTCTGTACCGTTTTTGTAATACAGCTCCACCTCCACCTCATACTGAAAATCGTAAAGAATTTCTGTCAGAAAATAAATATCATCCTCTACATCCTTAATTACGATTTTTTTTAATTTTTTACAGCCCATAAAGGCACCGCAGCCCAGACTCTGAATCCCTGCATAGAGGTGGATTTCCTCCAGAGCCAGGCACCGGTAAAATGCATAATCTTCAATCCTTTGAATGCCTCTGGGCAAATCTATCATTTTCAATGCACTGTAATTGGCAAACTCATGGTTTTTTATTACCGCACCATGAGACTCATCCAATTGCAGTACCAACATTTCATCATTCATAGAAGTTTCCTCATATCCTCCGGAAGTGGCTGTTCAAATTTCAAAATCCTTCCTGTCACCGGATGCACAAACTCCAGTCTCCAGGAATGCAGTGCCTGTCTGCCAATTTCGCTCCTGTCATTGTGATACAGAAAATCTCCCGGCAGCGGATGACCGATGGCATTCATATGCACCCGAATCTGATGGGTACGTCCGGTTTCCAGCCAGATTTTCGCCAGAGAATATTTTTCATTCTTATCCACACATTCAAAATGAGTCACCGCATGTTCTCCACACTCAAAATCCACACACCGCTCTACCGTAGAACCATCTTTCCTTGCAATTGGGAAATCGATGATACCACTCTCTGGTAATTCTCCTTTGACCACAGCCAGATAAGTTCTGTGAATCTCACGATTTACCATGGCAAGATTCAGTGCTGCGCCGGAAAGCATATTTTTTGCAATCACCACAAGGCCTGTGGTATCCCTGTCCAGACGGTTGATGCATCTGAAAACAAAGGGAAGGCACTGGCTTTCATAATAGTATTTCACACCATTTGATAAACTATCTTCAAAATGTAAAATAGATGGGTGCACAGGACAATTAAATGGTTTATTAAGTATTAACATAGCTTCATCTTCAAAAAGGACATTCATTTGTTACACTTCCTTCAGTACCGCTGCGCTCTTGGGAGGCAGGGTCAGTTCTGCAAAGCCGTTTTTCACAGGGCACTGGAATGCAAAGTCAGTAAATCCATCCCGATTCGTCATCAGGCAGTTTTCCAGTGTAGAATCCAGTTTCATCCCTGTTTCCCATACAGGAATGGAAACTTCGCGGCTTTCTTCGTTATTATTCAGTACGATCAGGAATTTATCTTCTCTGTCAAAGCGACCATAGGCGATCACACCATAATCACCATAAAGATGATGAAGAGAGCCATGTCGTAAAACAGGATTTTCTTTTCTGATAAAAATCACTTCCCTGTGGAAATCGATCAGATCACGATCCTCTTTGCCCCAGGGATAAGTACGGCGGTTATCAGGATCTGTCCATCCTACCAGACCAGCTTCATCCCCGTAATATACCGTAGGTGCGCCGGGCCAGGTCATCTGCAGCAAAACAGCTTCCCGCAGCACGGCTTTATCGATGTCTTTACCCGCCGCTTCACTGCCTTCTGTCTGCAGTCTGCCGATGCGTCTGTTTGTTCTTGTCAGAAAACGGGAGTGGTCATGGTTGGAGAGTTCATTCATGGATGTCATCAGGGACTGGATAGGCAGTTTCCCCATCTGATAGATCATGGAACCCCAGAAGATATCTGCATTGTTATACATATCATCTCTTTTTTCCGTGCTGTGCTTGGAAACACCGGTCAAAAACCATGTTACGGGCTCCATAAAAGCATCGTAATTCATGATGGAGTCCCATTCAGTCCCTTGCAGCCATCCTGCTGCATCACCATAATGTTCCGCCAGAATCAGTTTGTCAGAGGAAACGCTTTTTACAGCGTCTCTGAACTCTGCCCAGAATTTATGGTTAAACTCCGAGGTTTTGCCTAAATCGGCCGCAACGTCCAGTCGCCAGCCATCCGCATGGAAAGGCGCAGAAACCCATTTTTTACCGATTTCCAGAATTTCTTTTTTTAATTCGGCACAGCCTTCTTCATTCAGCTTGGGATGGTTTTCATAGCCCCACCAGCCTTCGTAGGTGCCGTCTTCTTTCCAATAAAAATAATCTCGATAAGGGCTTGTCTTATTATGGTATGCACCCTTTACGGTTTTTCGGTAAAAACCCTCTCTGTCCAGCCATTTATGGAATGCACCACAATGATTGAATACACCGTCAACCAGAACGCGGATGCCTTTTTTATGGGCTTTTTCCACCAGCTCGATAAACAGTTTATCGGATGCTGTCAGGTTTTCCTTGCTTGTTGTTCTGGTCACATACATAGATGCTTCCGCGTTGGTTGTGGCACAGTTTTTTAAAAGTTTCCCGCCATCTTTTACGATCTTTCCAAAGTGAGGATCGATATGATGATAATCCTGTGCATCATATTTATGATTGCTGGGAGAAACGAAAATAGGGTTAAAGTAAATCACTTCCACACCCAGATCTTCCAGATAATCTAATTTATTGATGACCCCTTGAAGGTCCCCGCCATAAAAATGGTTTACGTCTGTAGCAGAAGGAGGTGTATCCCAGATTTTTACCTGTTCCACCATGCGTTTCAGATAAAGATATTCATTTGTTTTTACATCATTGGAAGGATCTCCATTACAGAAACGGTCGGGATAGATCTGATACATCACTGCGCCCTTTGCCCAATCCGGTGTTTTAAATCCCGGAATCACAGCAAAATCGTAGTATTCGTTTTCGTCTGTAACAACACCTCTGCGGTCATAAATACACTCTAATTTTCCTGCCTGCACTACAAAATGATAGTTCACTCTTTCATTTTCCAGCTGCTGGTCATGGGTATAATAGTCAAAATTGTTATCTGAATAGCGTTTAAACATCAAATGACGTATACCCTTACATACAAAGAATACCCTGTCGATATTATCTTTTCCTGCACGGAACCGAATCGTTACCTCTTCATATGCACTCGGCTCTGCCGGCGATACATAATCTTCAGTCATATCACTGAATAACGCCTTTTTAT
>ERZ808026.257-NODE-257-length-11417-cov-2.601764_pt1 | contig 11417 bp, 7 predicted proteins | sample MGYA00380182_ERZ808026 | MGnify/ENA primary metagenome ERZ808026 (study PRJEB31490, sample SAMN06133376) | cow dung metagenome | isolation source: H9 | host: cow | place: China: Chengdu | collected 2015-05 ... | reverse complement strand
GGGTAACGTACAGGTACCACAGTCGGCGTTCCTCGCGGTACTTAAGATGGATTAACACTATTATTTACAATAAACAGAAATGGCTAAAAGAACAATTATTGACCTATTTGAGGAGTCGGTTGCCAAGTATGGCGACAAGGAGTTCCTCTTGGAGAAACATAACGGCAAATTCGAGCCCACATCCTATGCCCAGACAAAGGTTGAGGCATTGAAGACGGGTGCGGGCCTTGCAGCCATTGGTGTGAAGCCCGGCGACCGTGTCTCAATCCTTGCTGAGGGCTGCAACAACTGGATTATATCGGAGCTCGGCCTCTTGTATGCTGGTGCTGTGAGTGTGCCCCTCTCGATAAAGTTGGAGGAGGCTAACGACCTATTGTTCCGCCTGCGTCATGCCGATGTTAAGGTGCTCTTCGTGTCGAAGAACCAGCTGCCTAAGGTATCAAAAATTGTTGACCAGTTGCCCGACCTTGAGCATATCATCGTGTGGGGTGATGTGGAGAGCGACCTCGCCATTTCTGAGACGCTCGAGGCGCTCAAGGCGTGTGGCGAGCAGTATCTTGTGGAGCACGAGGAGGAGTTTTTGGCTATCGGTCGTGCGCTCCAGAATGACGACTATGCAACCATCACCTACACCTCGGGTACTACGGCAGACCCTAAGGGCGTGGTGCTCACACACCGCAACTATACGGCGAATGTAGAGCAGGCGCTATCGGTGGTGTCTATACCCTCGACATGGCGCACGCTCATCATCCTGCCTCTCGACCACTGCTTCGCACATGTCGTGGGCTTCTACATCATGATTGCCTGCGGTGCTTCGGTGGCTACGACAGAGGTGGGTCGTACACCCATGGAGACACTCAAGAACATACCTATTAATATAAAGGAGGTGCGCCCACACTTCTTGCTCTCTGTTCCCGCGTTGGCGAAGAACTTCCGCAAGAACATCGAGACCACAATCCGCAAAAAGGGTAAATCGACAGAGCGCCTCTTCAACTTTGCCCTTAAGACATCGTACGCCTACCAGGCCGATGGCTACTCAAAGGGTAAGGGCTTGCGCTGGATGCTTAAACCCCTCGTTGCGCTCTTCGACAAGATTCTCTACTCTAAGGTGCGCGAGGCATTTGGTGGCGAGTTGCAGTTCTTCATCGGTGGTGGTGCCTTGCTCGATAGCGAGCTTCAGCGCTTCTTCTACGCTGTGGGTATGCCTATGTTCCAGGGCTACGGCCTTTCGGAGGCTACGCCTGTGATCTCTACAAATGCGCCTACTAAGCGTAACCATCGCTTCGGCTCATCAGGTCGCCTTGTGCAGCCTCTCGAGATTAAGATTATGGATAGCGAGGGTAAGGAGTTGCCTGTAGGCGAGAAGGGCGAGATCGTTATCAAGGGCGAGAATGTCATGGCTGGCTACTGGAAGAATCCAGAGTCTACCGCCGAGACCGTACGCGACGGCTACCTCTACACAGGCGACTTGGGCTATATGTCGGCCGAAGGTTTGCTCTACGTCAAGGGTAGATTCAAGAGCCTTCTCATATCAAGCGACGGCGAAAAGTACAGCCCCGAAGGCATCGAAGAGGCTTTGGTGGAAAAGTCTAAGTATATCGACCAAGTGATGCTCTACAACAATCAATCTCCTTCGACCATCGCGCTCGTTGTTCCCAATAAGGAAAATCTGCGTCGTAAGTTGCAACACCTGGGTCTGACACTCGATACAGAAGAAGGCAAGAAGGCGGCATTGGAAAAGTTGGAAAAAGAAATTGCCAAGTTCAAGCGTGGCGGAGAGTTTGAAGGCATGTTCCCCGAACGTTGGTTGCCCAGCGCCTTCGCCGTATTGCCCGAACCTTTCACCGAACAAAATCAAATGATCAACTCGACCATGAAAATGGTACGCGGCAAGATTGAAAAGGCCTACGCAGATCGTATCGAATACGTTTATACTGCGGAAGGTAAGCAAACCTTGAACGAAAAGAACCTGGCTTCGCTCTAAGTGAAGTCAACAGGCAACGGACTACAGTCAACAGACAACAATCAATAATGCACAGACGGCAGACCAAGATTCACCAAAAATGGTCTGCTGTTTGGATTTAACATATTTAATGGACTCGCGTGAGATTTGTATATAATCTTGCGGCGTCTCAACCAATCCTCCTCATTTATGATCAACGTAGAAAATTTCAAATCTGCCATTCTCTCGGGTGTAGCCGTAGGTATCGCTGGCTTTGGCTTCCTGGCCTTGCGCGACATCGTGGGCAGCGTGCTCTTTGCCTTTGCCTTGCTCACCGTCGTAGGGTATAAATTGAAACTCTATACTGGTACCGCAGGATTTATCAAGAAGAACGAGTTGCCCTATTTGGCATTCGTGCTCTCGGGCAACTTGGTGGGCTGTTTTCTAATGGCTATGTTGACACACTGTTCGCTCATGGATCTGCAGGGTTCGGCACAGGAGATACTGCAAGGCAGATTGAATCTCGGTCCCCTCCGCGGCGGTCTGCTGGCCATAGGTTGCGGATTTATCATGACTACTGCCGTCACCTTTGCCCGTAAGGGGAATATGCTGCCCCTGCTCATCGGTGTGCCCTTGTTTATTCAGTGCGGATTTCCCCACTGTGCCGCCGATGCTTTCTTTTATATGAGTGCGCCGTTCGAATACCTCGGCCAGCATTGGTCCGAGATTGTGCCCTTTTACCTAAGCATTGTCGTCGGCAACTTTGTCGGTTGCAATTTGTATCGTTGGGTGATGGGTGGAAATCCTGAATAAATTTTCAGCCAAGCACACGAATATTTATATTTCCTATGAACAGATACTTTTACCAGCTGCTTTTTGTTTTTGCTCTACTGCTTACTGCATGCGGAGGTTCGGATCGCGCCTTCACATTGAAAGGGCATATCGAAGGGCAGAACGAGTTGAACATCCTTGCATACAGTCCGAATGGTGGATTCGAGGGTTACGATACGATTAAGGTAAAGAAGGGAACGTTTAAGTACGAGCGGGAATTGGTGGACAGCGCTATCGTTGCACTGGTCTTTCCCAAAAACATACAGACTCTGCTTGTGGCGCTACCTGGCGACGTTTTGGAATACGAAGCCCAGGCCTCGGCACTATCAAGGGCAAGCGTAGAGGGTTCTGAGGAAAACGAACTGCTTACGAAGTTTCGGAAAAATATCGCAGACAAGCAGGGCAAGGAATTGCAAGCAGAGGTTACGCGATTTGTCGAGAAACATCCGAAATCTTTGGCGGCAGTAGCGGTGTACGAGCAGTATGTCCTGTCGCATGCCAACAGCAGGGAAAAGAAAATGTATGAACTGATCTTCACCCTGCAAAAGCATCAGCCAGAAAATGCCTACGTGTCGCTTATCGCCGAGCACTTTTCAGCAAAAGCACGCTTGGAGAAAGGACAAAAGACGCCCTATCTGCAACTCGAAACGTTGAAGGGCGACACTATACATTTAGGAGATTCTATCAAACGTCCTACAGCCATCCTATTTTGGTCTACATGGTTGGATGCATCCCTGCAACAAGCCAGTCTGATTCAGAGATTGAAAAAAGAGTTGAACGGCAAGGTGGATTTTGTCGCCGTATCGTTGGATTACAACGCCGACGAATTCAAATACCGTCTGGGCGCCGATACATTGGCCATGGATTTGGTGTGCGATGGCCTGGTGTGGCAATCACCCGCCGTTTTAACCTATGATGTGCAGACTATCCCCGGCAATATTCTGTTGGACAAAGAGGGAAAAGTCTACGCTCGAGATGTGATTCACGTAGAGTTGGAAAAAACTATCCGAGAGATGGTAGAATGATGCCTTGGGGCAATTGCCGACACGATTGATGTCGCCGACGCTCTGCCAAACAAATATCTATCGATTACAGACATTTCACGAAAATACTATGCTCGTCTCAATACATACCGCCGCAGTCAATGGTCTGGATGCTATGGAAGTGATGCTGGAAGTCAGCACCATGCGCGGAGAAGGTTTCTTTATGGTCGGACTCCCTGACAGCGCCGTGCGCGAAAGCCGTTCGCGTGTCGAGAGTGCTTTGCTCAACAGCAAATGCTACATATCGGCTCAAAAGACCGTGGTCAACTTTGCACCAGCCGACGTTCGCAAGGAAGGCACCGGCTACGACCTGCCCCTGGCCCTGGCATTGATGGCCGCATCCAACATACTGGAGCCCGAATGCATGGAGGGTTGCCTGTTTGTCGGCGAATTGGGATTAGACGGCAGTTTGCGCCCCGTGCGAGGTCTATTGCCCGTTGCCATCATGGCCAGAGCGAAGGGTTATCGTGCCCTGTTCGTGCCCGAGGAGAACGCCCGCGAGGCAGCCGTCGTCGATCGATTGAAAGTCTACGGCGCAAAGCATCTGTCCGAAGTCGTGGAGCATCTGCAAGGCAAGGCTGAGATCCCCGCCACCGAGGTGGATACGCGAACAGAGTTTGCCGCACAAGTATTGGAAGAAGATTTAGATTTCGCAGAGGTTAAGGGACAGGAAAATGTCAAGCGCGCCTTTGAAGTGGCAGCTGCCGGCGGACACAATATTATACTGGTGGGCAGTCCTGGGTGTGGGAAAAGTATGATGGCAAAGCGTCTGCCATCTATCCTGCCTTCGTTTACTTTGGCAGAGAGTTTGGAAACAACTAAAATACATTCGGTAGCGGGAAAATTGGGTAGTAGTATCTCGCTCCTGCACAAGCGCCCATTCCGCAGTCCGCATCACACGATTTCCGATGTCGCATTGATTGGTGGCGGTGCTACACTTCAACCCGGCGAGATCTCGCTAGCACACAATGGGGTCTTGTTTCTGGACGAATTGCCAGAATTCAATCGCTCGGCCCTCGAGACTATGCGCCAGCCGCTCGAGGATCGTGAGATCAGCATCTCGCGTGCGAAATATTCCACCACACTGCCTGCATCATTTATGCTGGTGGCGTCGATGAATCCCTGCCCTTGTGGCTACTACAACGACCCAAATCGCACGTGTACCTGTACACCGGGACAAGTGCTGAGGTATATGAGCAAAATCAGTGGACCACTGCTCGATCGTATCGACTTGCAGGTGGAAATCCAACCTGTGCCGTTTAACAAACTCGCTGATATGAAGGCCGGAGAACATAGCCGCGACATCCGTGCCAGGGCGGAGGCTGCACGTGCCATTCAGTCCGCTCGCTTTGCCGACGTCAAGGGCGTGCATTGCAACGCGCAGATGAGCGAAAAGATGCTGCAAACGTACTGCAACCTGTCGGACGAGGCTTCGATGCTGCTACGCAAGGCTATGGAGCGCCTGGATCTGTCTGCTCGCGCCTATAGTCGTATCCTGAAGGTGGCACGCACGATAGCCGACCTGGCGGGTAGCACAGACATTCAGCCCAATCATATCGCCGAGGCGGTGGGCTATCGCAATTTGGACCGTTCTACGTGGGGAGAATAAAGTCCCCTGACATCCTTCACAGGAGCTACTATGATTGATAGTAGCTCCTGTTTTTTATGCCCCAATTTTGTCAAAATATTTCGCATTTTTCGAGGTCGAGAATCGCTTAAAATCAATCGCGCCTACCTTTGGTCGCAAATACGACGTGTACGAGCAGTCAAAAATGGGGCTTTTCGGGGAGGAATGTGAAAAAGCCTAAGGCTTTTGTCGTTTTTTTGTGAAAAAGTGGGGGTGATGTGCTGATTTTGCTGACCTGAAAAGTCGGAAAAAGGTTAGGCTTTTTTGAAATTTCGCGACGTCTCGTGAAAATTACCTTAGACCTTTTTTCAACAAAGCCTTGTTTTTTTTCAGCGAGGTCAAAGGTAGTTGCTACGACGCGTTCTATTTCGTCAACGGCGTTTGTCAAAATTTTTCGCATTTTTTAGGGACGTCATCGAGGGCGTATTTTCAGGTGTTCGAACATTCACTTTGCGCGTAAAAATATAAAAAGGAACTGCCGGGACTATGATGTTTGCCCTGCAGTTCCTTTCGGTAATGCTATGAGTTTGGGGTATTATTGTACGACGCTTGGAGGTATGACTTCATATTCATGTATGAAAGGGTCCTCCAAATACATTTTTGCCGTCTTGCCATTGGTATAGCGCAAATCGTCAAATACCCAACGGGAATCCTCGTATATCAGGACTGCGATCAATTGCTGTGGCCAACAGTTATAGTCGCGAGTACCATTTGCCTTGTTTACCCACCTAAAATTCACTTGTGCTTCGCCTCGGGTCGGACTACTATTGAGCACTTTGACATCATCTACATACACTTTGTATTTGTGTGAATAGCCGCTCAAAGGATTTCCCCAAAGCGAATTAAGGTAATCCATCACATCGGTGCCTTTGCCATAGAAATTCTCGAACTCCATAGTCTTTTTGATAAAGCTGCGCGAGCCGTGAGTGTATATGGTTTGGCGGTTGGTCTTGCCCTTCATCACGGATTTGACGAAAAGGCTGATTTCTGTATAGGGGGAGCGCTGTGATGTGACGTCCTCTTGCGCAGAAGAGAGTTTTTCTTCCACCTCGCTCACTTTGTCCTCCAACTTCTTGTTCTCGCGTTTCAAGGAGTCAATGACCCCATGGATTTCCTCCTGCTGAGCATCATTCTTAGAACCACAGCTGAAAACGAAAATCACAGCCAACAGCAATTGCAATACCTTCGAAATACCAGTGTTCATATACCTGTTATATTATTAAAAAGCAAGGGGGCACTCTGTCCGAGATACCCCCTTGGCTGTTTGTATTAAGAATATCTATGCAGATTCCTTTTGATACGGAGTCTTAGTTGCCAGCCTTTTGGATAGCTACGCAGCAACCGTTCTTCATCTGAGGAGATTCCTTGTATGAAGTCTTGATGCCGACTACGGTGATAGTGTCGCCTACTTCGAGACCTGCTGCAGTGGTGAAGTTCTTCTTGTCGTCGCCTTGAGCGTTCCACTTGCCGTAAGTACCGTAGATGTAAACCTTTTCGCCATCTTCTGTTTGGATGTAGATGTTGCCGTATTGTGTATTAGCGATCTCTGTGATCACACCGGTTACTACGTAGAAGAGGTCGTTGCTATCTGCCAATGCATTGAATTCTGCACCACCGACTGGGGTAGCGTTGACGAGCACGTTCTCGCATACTGCATTCTTCATCTGAGCTGCGCCCTTGTATTCAGCACGAGGACCTACCATTTCGACCATGCTACCTACTTGGAGGTTCATGTCGGCAAAGTTTGTAGTACCATATACATATACCTTACCTGTCCAGTCTGTCACATAGAGGTTGCCGTACTTAGTATTAGCAATCTCAGTCACCATACCAGTGATGCGGTATTGTGCTTCGCCTACAGGAGCTGCGAGGAATTCTGCTGCTGTAACGTTAGCAATAGCACCTTCTTGTGTGAACTTGTAAGTTACTTCAGAAGCATTCTTGCCTGTAGAAGATTTGAAAGTCAACTGACCTGTGCGGCTACCTGCTGTGTTAGGTGCAACGTTGAAAGTGAACTTCACAGTATCTGCAGGGTTAGCTTCAACCTTAGTAGCTACACCAGGCACGAACTTAGAGTCTACAAGGCTTACCCAAGATTGATATTCTTCGGGCACACTTGCATAAGCACCGTTGCCCTTGTAAGCTACAGCTACTTCCAACTTGCCACCATCCTTAGCTACTGTAGCTTCGGGAGTAGTGACCTTGAGCAAAGACTTAGTGATGCTTACTACAGTCACGTCTACCAATTCGATAGTTGTGCCGTAAGTCAATTTTGGACCTTCTACTTCTACTACGTCACCGACTTCGATGCCGAGAGATGCGAAGTTCTTTGTTGCACCATTCTTGTCCAATGTACCATAAACATAGACTTCGCCTGTACCATCGTTGAGGTACCAGTTACCGTATTGAGTATTTGCGATAGCTGTACAAACACCCTTTACGCGGTAAGTCTTACCGTCTGCACCTGCGATGACTTCCTTACAAGTCGCAGAAGAAGCTTCCATTGAACCTTGGCGCACTTTCATGAATTGAGTTTGACCTGCTACGTCGATAGAGAGTTCTACTTCGCGACCACCGTTTGATGCATCAGCCGAGAAGATCAATTGCGTAGTACCTGCAGTACCTTGGAGTTGAGAAACCTTGAACCAAGCTGCAGTATTCTTACTACCATCTACGATTACAGTATCGCCTGCTTCAGTTACAGTCAGGTTGCTGAATTTCCAATCTACCTTAGCATTCACAAGTACTGTATCAGAGCCACCACCTGCGGGCAAAGCCACATATGTCTTGGAAGCTTCAAAATTTTCCAACGAACCAGCGGGCTCAAATTCTTCAGCACAGCTCGCAAAGAGGAGCGCCGAAGCCATTGCTGTAAATAAATATTTCAATTTCATAATATTCTTGTTTTTTCGCAATCAATGGCGAGATTAGTTGAAGATATACTTAAGACCGATAGAAGCATACCAGCATTGTCCGATAGCGTGGTTGCGTGTCCAAGTCTGAGTATTTGCACTCACTGCGCTTGGTGTAGAGAATACAGGGAAGCCTTCGCCGTCTGTTCCTTCATACTTGAGGATGCGACCGCCGTTGAGTGTAGGATTCATTTGCTTCATTACGCCCCACTTGTCGTTGAAGAGGTTGAGCAAGTTCTTCACGTCGAAGCTCAATTGGAGCTTGTGTGTAGATCTAGGAGCCTTGATCTTGAAGTCGTGCTTGTAGCTGAAGTCTACGCGGTGTACCCATGGAGAATATTCTGCATAAGCTTCTGCATACTTACCTTGGTTCTTGTTCAAGTAAGGATTGTTGTGTACATAGTCCATGAAACGAGTCTTGTCGCCAGGAGTCTTGAAGCGGAATGCACCTGATTCTACTTCTTGGTCAGTAGGAATGTAGAGCGCGTCATAGTTGTAGCCGTCGCCGTTCATATCGTTCACCATCATGTATGAATAGTTGTAACCACCGCGGAAGGCTTCGTAGATCAAGCTGAAGTGGTTGCCACACTTATCGTGGTGTGTTGCAGAAAGTACGAAACGATCTGGAGTCACATATTCTGATGAGTGCAAACCGATGTTGTTAGGACCGTTTACTGTAGGAACGTATGTAAATGCAGATTCAGCATTTGAACCTGGCATACCAGTCAATTCCTTAGCTACAGTATGAGTATAAGCAGCCATCAAGCTGAGAGATTCGATAGGCTTCATGTTCAAAGTTACGTTAGCAGACCAACCGTAACCCTTGCTTGTATTTTCGAGTACGAAAGCCTTCTTGCCTTGACGGAAGTTGCCAGGGAAGATAGGACGAGCGTCTGCACCGTTGAAGTGTGTGAAACCTTCTACTGGCATCATGCTCCAGTCAGAGATAGTCACGCCGTTGACAGTCTTGTTGAAGATACCTTCTGCACTCAAAGTGAAGGGGAATGCTACGGGGAATGTGTAGTCGAGTGCCAAAGAAGTCTTCCATACTTGTGGCATCTTGAAACTTGGATCTACTGCAGAGATTGAGCTAGGCAATGCGCCGTCTTCTGGAGTGATAGTGTTGGGGTGACCCAATTCGTTAACGATCTTATCCTTCAAAGCGTCGATTGTAGGCTTGCCGTTAGCATCGCATACCAAACCGCCGTTGAATACTGTCATATCTGTGTTCTTGCTGTTGAGCTGTGCTTGGTATTGTACCATACCACTGTTTGTTGGCATGTTTGTGAAGAATACCAAAGGCAAACGACCAGAGAAGAGACCAGTACCTCCACGAAGCTTCAGGCTGTTGTCGCCAAGGATATCCCAGTTGAAACCTACGCGTGGTGAAACGCTCACGCTACCGCCTGGCCACTTACCAGTATCGATGTGACGGCAGCCGTCTACGTGTGCATCAGGATTAGCAGCATCGTGTGCAGTACCATAGTTCAAAGCGTAGATAGCATTGTTGGTCATCAAATCTTGGTTGTCGAAGAAGAGACCATCCAAGCGCAAACCGTAAGTCAACTTGAAGCGATCGCTCACTGTCCAGTCGTCTTGTGCATAGATGCTAGGACGGTGGAAGCGTACGCGAGCTGCTGGGTTAGTTTCGCCGTCGTAGCCGTAAGTCAAACATACTACTTCGGGAGTAGCGCCGTTGAGGAAATCGTCTACGCTGTTGTAGCGATAATAACCTGTACCATTACGCATGTAAGCATTGTCTGCCAATTGATATTCGTAGCTCACACCACCGAAAATCTTGTGGTTACCGGTGATATAAGTCAAGTCGTTCTTCACGTTGAATACTGTATTGTGTACAGCATTGTTGTGTGTGAAGAGTTCGTAGCCTAATGCCATGTACTGAGTAGTAGTACCTGTGCCATCCATAATATCGATGAATGGGAATGGATCAGAGTTTGAACCACGCACGTCATCCAACTTAGAGAATGTAGCCAGGAATTGGTTTGACAATTGGTCGGTGATGCGGCTGTTCAAGTCCAAAGATGCTGAGTGCACCAAGTTGTTTTGAGAGTACATAGAGTTGGCGAAAGCCATAGAGTAGAGTGATGTACGGCCGAATGCAGAACGTGTACCACCGTCCATAGAAGATGCGTTGGGCGCGCTCCAACGTGTATTGTTGGTGTGGTTGTAACGCAAAGCCAACTTGTTGTTGCTATTGATGTTCCAGTCCAAACGTGCCAACACCTTGTAGTTGTTTTGGTCAGCAGGGAAGTCTGTCCACGAACCTGTATTGTAGCCATACTTTTCCTTGACAAAGTCGCTCCCGCGTTGCATATCTCCGATAGTACAGTATGAGAGGTATTGGTCAGAGTTACCCACACCGTTTTCGCTAGCACGCCAGCGGATAGCAGTCGAAGGTGTTTGAGTGTATTCACCATTCACGAAGAAGAACAACTTATTCTTCACCAATGGACCACCGAGGGTGAAACCATACATAGTGTTGCGGTCTGTGTCGCGGTAGCCAGGGATTTGTTCGCCTTCTACGGCGTCACCACGCATGTTTTCATTGCGGTGATATACATAAGCAGTTCCCTTGAAAGTGTTGGTACCTGATTTTGTGATAGCGTTCACACCACCACCGATGAAGTTGCTTTGACGCACGTCATAGGGAGATACGACCACTTGCAATTCTTCGATAGCGTCCAACGAGATTGGGTTACCACCACCGGGCAGACCATCGTTCAAACCGAAGTTGTTGTTGAAGTTCGCACCGTCCACTGTGAAGTTTGCAGTACGACCGTCAGTACCAGCAAAAGTCATGCCGTTACCACCATAAGGCGACAAGCGAGTCACATCAGTGATGCTGCGCGAAATAGTAGGGAGGGCTTGCATCTGCAGGTTGCTGATGTTAGTCGCAGCACCTGTCTTTTGAGCAGAGAACTTAGACTTAGAGCCACGTACCACAACTTCGCCAAGCTTGTTGTCCTTTTCAGAGAGCGAAGTGCTCAGGTTGAAGTTTTCACCCAACTGCAATTGCAAATCGTTCACTTCCTGGGTTTCAT